>ERZ724504.1863-NODE-1863-length-11568-cov-4.096065_pt1 | contig 11568 bp, 14 predicted proteins | sample MGYA00376037_ERZ724504 | MGnify/ENA primary metagenome ERZ724504 (study PRJEB28724, sample SAMN07190888) | wastewater metagenome | isolation source: influent of sewage treatment plant in Hong Hong | place: USA: Christiansburg, Virginia | collected 2016-03-01 ... | reverse complement strand
GCTTCTCGGCATCGGACTGGCCCAGCTCATCCACTTCGCGGTGCCCGCGCTGCCCGTTCATACGCCGGTCAGCTTCGTCTTGCTGGCCGAAGGCATTGCCGTCGCCATTGGCCTCGCCGCCGGCGTCCTGCCCGCCCGCCGCGCCGCCCGGCTCGATCCGGTAGAGGCCCTGCGCGCCGAATGAGCGGCCGCAACCATACGCTACAGTATGTTAGAGTATTCCTTTCGCCCCCATCTCAATCACTGACCAAGGAGTTCCAGCATGGCTTATCACATCGACCAACTGCAACCCGGCCTGCGCACCTTGGTGACGCTGCTGGACGAGTTCTTTGAAGCCCTCGATGCCAACACCATCGTTCCGGGCAAGACCGACTACAGCTACGACATCATCCGCTGATGCACCGAGTCGGGCTGGACTGCTGGCGCACACACCCTGTGCGCCAGCGGCTCGCCCGGCTTCGGGTCGTTTCCCATCCAGATTCAACACAAGCAATACATCATGGCCAACGTAACCTTTAGCTCTCCGCGCATGAAGAAGGACTTGACGGTCTATGCCGTCGCTGGCGACACCAAAACCTTGCTGGCCACCGCCCAAGCCCACAAAGTGCCCTTGGACTTTGAATGCGAAAACGGCGAATGCGGCTCTTGCGCCGTGCAAGTGACTGTGCTGTCGGGCAACACCCCCATCGGTGTAGCCATGACCGAGAAAGAAAAAATTGCGCTGCGCTTGGCCGGCAAGATCACTGCCGAACAAATCAGCGACGCTGAAACCAAAGACCTGCCGCCGCCGTGGCGCTTGGCCTGCCAGTTCATCGTGCGCAACGAAGACATCCTCGTGAAGTTCTAAGACCAGGGGCGCTCATCATGACCACCGAAACCCATATCACTCCAGTCAAAACCACCCTTGATGGCCGCGTCGTGGACGTGCGCGATGGCTGGGTGTGTTTGGCCGGTGTGCCTGAGGCCGACCAGTTGGTGCCACTGACCGAGCACCCCAATCGCCAAGCGATTTTGAAGGCCGTGCCCAACGCCACTCACATGGCCGGGCGCTTGCCTTTGACCTTGTCCGAAGCGGCCACCGCCCAAGGCGCGTTGACCATTGCCCGCCGCACCTTCGATGCCAGCCCGGCTGGCATCACGCAGCGCATTCGCCGCGCCGTCTGGGAAAAAACCACCGCTGACGGCGTGGAGTAAGTGGCGCGCTGCGCGCAGCTCGACACCGCACGCACCCCCGCGTGCCAACCAGGAGAAGGCCGTGATTTATGTGGTGGAACTGCCCGATGAGGGCGAACCCAACGCTTGGTTCGCCTACGACGACGACGACTTTGCCCGCAAAGTGTCGGCCCGGGATGAGCGCGAGCCGTGGGAAATCCACGACGAGTTGAGCGCCCGCAGCCTGCTTGAAGCCTTGGGCCACGCCGACATCACGGCTGAAGCGCGCGCGCAATTTCCAGCGGTCTGCGCGCTCGGCGATGCCCACGGCTGGGATGCGGCGCTGTACCGCGCCGACTACGTGCTCGGCCACGGCGCGCTGTCTGCCGAACCCGTGGCCCCGCGTGCCGCATGGACGGCGGCGCTGGAAGCGCGCCCCGGCAGCGTCTGCATCTACTGGGACGACAGCCAAGCCCTCGCCGCCTTTGAAGGTGCCGACCCGCGCCTGCAAGGCAAAAGCCGTTGGCGCGCCAAACGGGCGCTGTACGAGCAACTGATCGCGCTGGAAATTCTGGCCGACAACAACTGATCCCCCGCCACCCCAAGCCTGAAGAGCTGCTGCCATGCTGCACCGTATGCAATGCGACATTGTGCAAACCTGCGGTCGCAACATCCGCGCCCTGTTGGCCGAGATGCAAGAAGAGCAAGAACTGTTTGACAGCCCCAGCACCTTGCACACCGTAGAAGCCGAACTGTTGACGATGGCGCAAACGCTAGAGCACATGTCTCCGCTGCTGCGCGAGCGCCTGACTCACCTGGACTGGCACGGCTGGCACCACTTGCAGCAAGTGCTGACGCTGAACGAACAACCCCGACGCGAAACCGTGTGGTACGGCATTCAGGCGCTGGTGCCCGCCACGCTGGAGCTGCTGGCGCAACTGCGCCGCCAAGAGCCAGTCTGGTTCGAGCTGGGCTACTGACTTTCACTCACAACCAAGGAACTGCCATGCAATCGGTAGAAGAATTTCTGGCCCACGCCATCGAACTGGAAAAAGAAGCCGCCCTGCGTTTTGGACAACTCGCCGACGCGATGCAGTCTTGCGGCAATGTTGAAGTCAGCAAGCTGTTTCGCCGCCTGGCTCACTACTCGCAACTGCACTTGAACGATGCCCGCGAGCGTGCCGGTTTCCGCGACATCCCCGAGATGGCCGCTGGCGACTTCAGTTGGCCCGACATCGAAAGCCCCGAGTCCGCCGCCATCTGGGCCGCTGACCCGTTCATCGGTCGCGAAGAAGCCCTGCAAGTGGCGCTGGCCGCCGAAAGCGCCGGGCTGGCCTACTACACCGAGGTGATGAACACCACCACCGACCCCGAAATCCGCGCCTTCGCCACCGAGTTTTCAGAAGAAGAAGCCGGGCACGTGCAAGAGCTGGAACGTTGGATCGCCCTGCACCAAAGCGGCCAAGCCTTGCCCACCGGCAACTGAAGTCGATGGCAGTTGCGAGCAGGAAAAACACCCCAAGACAACAGACATCGTACCTGTTAGGTTGTTTTCACACTGCTCTGCAAGCTGCTTTCTCCCGAGTTATCGCGGGTCGCGGATGACTTGGTTGTAGGTTGTCCCGGCAATCACCACATTCTTCAAGGTGATGTCGCTGACGTTGAAGGCGTAAATCGGGCCGGGCGTGGTGGCGCTGGCGGGGCCAGCCGCAGTGGGCGTACCAAAATCGCAATTGGTGATGGTGACACCTGAAATGGGATAAATAGTGGGCACCGGCAAAGCACCGTTGTAATCAAAACCCACCGGCCCTTGCGCCACAATCGCCTGGAAGCACGAACCCGTGACCCCATTCAAAGTCACATTGCTGACCTTGACATTCGAGATATTGATGTTTTGCACTTGCGGCGGACGGGTTCTGATCGCATCTTTGGCAGGCTGATAATCACAGTCAAATGTAATCACCCCGCCTTGTGATGCTGATGGATTGGAACTGGCCAATGTGGCCACACCCACCGGCACACTGGTATTGATCGGGCTGCCCGGCAACACGCTGGAGCCATAACCCTTGCCTTGCAAACTCACGCCATTGCCCAAAGTCACGTTGTCGCAATAGAAGTTTTTCACAAAACCACCGCGATTCATGTTGGTTTTGATGCGAATGGCAATATTAAGCGCATCTGTTGCCCAGAACTTATTGATCATATTCAGGTTACGAGCATAGATATTTTGCACCCCCGCGCCCATTTCACTGCCCAAGGTAATGCCGCCGTGGCCGCTGTTCATGGTGCAGTTTTGAATCACATGGTCAATGGCGGGGCCATATTGGGTGTCCAAATTCTTACCCGACTTGATGGCGATGCAATCGTCACCTGTGTTGAACACCAAGTCTTCGCACAGCACCATGTCGCAAGCTTCGGGGTCGAAGCCGTCGTTGTTGGGGCCAATGGTGCTGATCTCGACCCGGCGAATCACCACGTTCGTGCAGTTGACCGGGTGATGCACCCAAAACGGCGAATTGTTGACTTGGTAGTCCTCCATCAGTACGTCGGTGCAGTCAATGAATTCGACCATGCACGGGCGCAAATAGTGGCCCAAACCAAAGATGCGCTGGCTCACAGGCACACCGGCTTCTGACAGCGCGGGCAGGTAGTTTTCGTCTTGCTGCCACGGCGTGATGGGGTTGGTCAGCAGGGTGTAGAGCGCTGAATCAATGCCGGGCAAGCGGGTTTTCAAGTCCACGTTCAGCGGGTTGTTGGAGGCGCAGGATGGCGTGGTTTTGTCCACATTGCCATAGGCTCCGGTGTTGCCTTTGTACGTCCACCAGCAGGTGCTGGTGGTGCCGCTGCCTGCATAAGGCAACATGCCTTGACCGTTCAAAATCGAGGTCAGCATATTCTCGCCAGTGATGGCGATGTGTTTTTGGTTGCGCGCATAAATCGGTGAACCAAAGTTCAAGCAATCGTCCGATTGCCAGCGGCTGTAATACAAATTGCCATTGGCACCGCAGTTCACCGGGCCGTCTTTGGCGTAATCTGCCGGATTGGCGCTGAAGAAAATTGTGCAATCAGCGCTCAGGTGGAAATTCACATCACTCAGCAATTCAATCGGGCCTGCGCAATACCAATCACCTGACGGAACTACCACACGTCCACCACCGGCAGCGCTGCATGCTGCAATGGCGGCTAAAAATGCGGGCCGCGAATCAAAAGAACCGGGTGCATGTGTTTTGTTAGAACCTTGGCTGGCGGGTGATGCGGCATTGGTATAAGGACTGGTGGCCGCCACGACCGCACAACGCGATGCGCCATAAGCCACCACGTCGTAATCCACATTCTTGAATGTCTTTTGTGTGATGGTTTGCAAGGCGGTGATGATTTTTCCGGCCAAACCAGAACTGCCCCAAATCGCATCTTCCATCACGGCGGCATCACCACCGCCACCGCAACCGGGCAAACCGCCCACCATAGCCAAGCCGAAAGAAGCTCCACCAACTTCCAAAAACCGTCGGCGACTCACCGATTCAGGTGCAACAGGGCTTTTTGACAAAGCACCGGAGAGAAATTGAAGCGTCAAATTCGGTTTTTTCATGTCAGGGGTTCTTTCGGTTAACTTGTACGTTGTCGTACAACTGGCCTGGATTTTGAGTGGCAAGCTCACCCGCGTCAACACTTGCGCGGGCAACCTATGGAAAACACCTAGCCGCACTTGTCGCAATTGCTTCAAACCCGCCAAAACCGCCGCGCCAGTCGAGCTGGAAGCAGCCGCAAACCCGCCAAAACCACGCCAAACGTGCCCAAAACCGCTGGCATCAAAGCTGCAAAGCAAGCTACACCACCACCGTCAGGAGTCGTTTATGTCCGCTTTGCTCAAGGCCAAAATTGCCGAAGTGTTCGACGAACCGGGTTGCGACAAGAACCAGGCTAAAAGCGAGAAAGAGCGCAAAAAGGGTTGCACCAAGCAGCTCTCACCCGGTGCCGCCGCCGGGGGTTGCGCGTTTGACGGGGCCAAGATCGCCCTGCAACCCGTGGTGGACGTGGCCCACTTGGTTCACGGCCCCATCGCCTGCGAAGGCAACGCTTGGGACAACCGGCACAGCGCCAGCAGCGGCTCGCAGCTGTACCGCACCGGCTTTACCACCGACATCAACGAACTGGACGTGATCTACGGCGGCGAAAAGCGCCTGTTCAAGTCCATCCGCGAAATCATCGAAAAGTACGACCCGCCCGCCGTGTTTGTCTACCAAACCTGCGTCACGGCGCTGGTCGGCGACGACATCGAGGCCGTGTGCAAGCGCGCTGCCGAAAAGTTTGGCAAGCCCATCATCCCGGTCAACGCCCCCGGTTTTGCCGGCCCCAAGAACCTGGGCAACAAGCTCGGAGCCGAGGCGCTGCTGGACTACGTGATCGGCACCGTCGAGCCCGAATTCACCACGCCCTACGACATCAACATCATTGGCGAATACAACTTGGTGGGCGAGCTGTGGCAGGTCAAGCCGCTGCTGGACGCTTTGGGCGTGCGCATCCTGAGCTGCATCTCGGGCGATGGCCGCTACAACGAGATTGCCAGTTCGCACCGCGCCAAGGTGAACATGATGGTGTGCTCCAAGTCGATGATCAACATCGCCACCAAGATGGAGCAACGCTACGGCATTCCGTACTTTGAAGGCTCGTTCTACGGCATCAGCGACACCAGCGAGACGCTGCGCCAAATCGCCCAACTGCTGGTCAAGCAAGGCGCTGACGCCGACCTGATTGATCGCGCCGAGCGCCTGATCGCCGTTGAAGAAGCCCGCGCCACCAAGCGCATTGCCGAGTACAAGGCGCGCCTGACCGGCAAGCGCGTGCTGCTCATTACCGGCGGGGTCAAGTCCTGGTCGGTGGTGGCGGCGCTGCAAGAAGGCGGCATGGAAATCGTGGGCACCAGCGTCAAGAAGTCCACCAAAGAGGACAAAGAAAAGATCAAAGAGATCATGGGCCTGCAAGACGGTGACAGCGCCCACATGATCGACGACATGACCCCGCGCGAGATGTACGCCATGCTGCGCGACGCCCGCGCCGACATCATGTTGAGCGGTGGCCGTTCGCAGTTTGTGGCGCTCAAGGCCTGTATGCCTTGGCTGGACATCAACCAAGAACGGCACCACGCCTACGCCGGTTACGAAGGCATGGTGGACTTGGTGCGCGAAATTGATCGCGCCATCTTCAACCCGGTCTGGCAGCAAGTTCGCATCCCCGCCCCTTGGGGCGACGACGGCGAAACGCTGGGTGCGGTGCAAGTCACCACCCCCGCCCCAACCACTGCGGCCCCGCAAGTGCCGGTGGTGACCGAAGCCGCACAGTTTCTGAGCCAAGTGGCCGCCCACGCCATGAACCTGGAGCCGGGCGACATCCCCGCCTGAGCGGCCTGCGCCCTGCCCCACCCCACCACCGCCCAGAGGACTGAAGTCATGGCCCTAGTTGTTGAATCCAAAAAAGCCTGCACCGTCAACCCGCTGAAGATGAGCCAGCCGCTGGGGGCCAGCCTCGCCTTCCTCGGGCTGGACTCGTGCATGCCGGTGATGCATGGCTCGCAGGGCTGTACCTCGTTTGGACTGGTGCTGCTGGTGCGCCACTTCAAAGAAGCCATCCCGCTGCAAACCACGGCGATGAACGAAGTCACCTCCATCTTGGGCGGCTACGACAACATCGAAACCGCGCTGCTCAACATCCACAAGCGCGCCGCGCCCAAGATCATCGCCATCTGCACCACCGGCCTGACCGAGACCAAGGGCGACGACATGGCTGGCTTTTTGACCACCGTGCGCAAGCGCAAGCCCGAGCTGGACGACACCGCGCTGGTGTTTGCCTCCACCCCCGACTACATCGGCGGCTTTGAAGACGGTTTTGGCTGCGCGGTGACCGCCATCGTGCGCAGTCTGGTCAAGCCGCTGCCGGTGCAGGCCGAGCAGGTCACGCTGCTGCCGGGCTCGCACCTGTCGCCCGGCGACGTGGAAGAGCTGCGCGACATCATCGAATCCTTTGGCCTGAAGGCCGTGGTGCTGCCCGACATTTCGGGCTCGCTCGACGGCCACATCCCGCCCGACTGGCGCGGCACCACCATCGGCGGCACGCCGCTGGACGACATTTACGGCGCAGGCGCTTCGGCCTACACCCTGGCGGTGGGCGAGCACATGCGCGACGCGGCCCAAGCATTGCAAGAGATTGCGGGCACGCCGTTTGAACTGTTCGACCGCCTGACCGGGCTGGAAGTCAACGACCGCTTTTTGAGCCGCTTGGCCCAAATCTCGGGCCGCCCTGTGCCCGCCAAATACCGCCGCCAACGCAGCCAGTTGCTGGACGCCATGCTGGACGGCCACTTCTACACCGGCGGCACCAAGGTGGCGATTGCCGCCGAGCCCGATCTGCTGCTGGCCGTGGGCAGCTTGCTGCACGAAATGGGCGCGGATCTGCGCTGCTGCGTCAGCCCCACCGCCTCGCGCTCGCACGCACTGCTGCCCGCCACCCAAGTCATGTTGGGCGACTTGGAAGACTGGGAAAACGGGGCCAAGGCGCACGACTGCGACCTGCTCATCAGCCACGCGCATGGCCGCCAAGCCGCCGAGCACCTGGGCAAGCCGCTGCTGCGCATTGGTTTCCCGGTGTTTGACCGCATCGGCAACTCACACAAGCGCATGGTGGGCTACCGGGGCACCATGAATCTGATCTTTGAAGTCGCCAATTTGATGATCGAGCAGATCCCGCATCACCACGCGGGCGACTGGCCGCTCACCCCCGAAGCGCTGCTGGCCGCCAGCCCCCAATTGCAACCCACGGTTTGACCCACGAAAGGAACGCCCTATGAAAGTCGCCTTCGCCACCCAGGACAAAGAACGCGTCGATGCGCACTTTGGCTGGGCCAAGAGCATCGTCGTCTACGAGGTCGGCCCCGAAGGCCACCACTTCATCGAGAGCTTTGAGTTTGGCGACAAGCTTGAAGAAGACGGCGATGAAGACAAGCTCGCCCCCAAGCTTGAAGCCATCAAGGACTGCGCCATCGTCTACATCGCGGCCATTGGCGGCTCGGGCGCGGCGCGTGTGGTGGCGCTGAAGATTCACCCGATCAAGGTGCCGCAGCCCGAATCCATCGCTGAGATTTTGGACAAGCTGCAAGCCGTGCTCAAGGGCACTCCGCCGCCGTGGTTGCGCAAAGCGCTCGCCAAAGATGGCACCCGGACTTTTGACTTTGAAGATGACGAGGCCATACATGACTGATTCCGCCACCCTGACCGCACCCGAAACCAACGACGAGGTCTACCTGACCACGCCCTTTGTGCAGCAGCTCATCAAGCAACTGCGCGCCCAAGACACCCACGGCACTTGGGAAAACAAGAGCGATTTGGAGCTGCTCAAGCCCTACATCCACACCGCTGAAGAGCGGCGTGCGCTGCCCATCGTGGGCGACCCCGATCCCGAAACGCTGTGGCATTTGGAGATTTTCTACAACGCCGTGGCCGTCGCCATTGAGCGCGAAACCGGCCAAATGGTCTCGCCCATGATGAAGATGAGCCACGAAGGCTTTGGCCGCATGGTGCTGATCGCGGGTCGCCTGATCGTGGTCAACAAGCAACTGCGCGACGTGCATCGCTTTGGCTTTCCCTCGCTGGCCAAGCTGGCGCAAGCGGGCGGCAAGTTCTTTGACGAAGCCGTCACCATGATCAAAACCTACCCCGACGTTGCCAACTACGGCGCTTAACCGGCACTTGACCACGGAGCCTCACATGACCACGCCCACCGCCGACGAACTCAAGGCCAAGCTCAAAAAGCTCAACGCCCAGGCCACGCAAGCCAAGATGGATCTGCACGATCTGTCGGAAGACTTGCCCACCAACTGGGAAAACATCCTCGATGTGGCGCAGCGCTGCCACAACGCCCACGCCGCGCTGATGCAAGCGCGCAAGGAAGCCGCCGCAGCGGCGGCCACTTCTTGAATCGGCACTTACGGAGTTTTTGCCATGAGCGACACCTTCAACGTCACCCTGCCCAGCGGTGAAGTCTGGACACCCACCTTCGTCAGCGAACTCGACGAAGACAAATGCATCGGCTGTGGCCGCTGCTTCAAAGTTTGCCCACGCGGCGTGCTGGAACTGGTCGGCATTGACGACGAGGGCGAATACGTCCGCGTGGACCCCGACGATGACGACGCTGATGACGAGTACGAAAAGAAAGTCATGACCATCGCCCACCAAGAGCTGTGCATAGGCTGCACCGCCTGCGCCCGCATCTGCCCCAAGAAGTGCTACACCCACGCCCCGGCGGCGGTGTAAGCCCATCCATCGTGACTGCGCCGGAGGCCATCATGGGAAGACGACGTATGCAACAGCAGCAAACTCACGCCATTTTGATGTCTTGCGCCATCAGCGGCACAGACCCCGCCACCTTGGCGCTGGCGGGCGTGCTGGCGCAGGCGATGGACGAGCACGGCAGCCACTTGCTGCCGCTGCCGGGTTTGGACGCGCTCGCCACCCGGCGCTTGATGGCGCATTGGTTTCCCGGTGCCGAAGGCTGGCTGGGCTTGGACTGGATCACCCTGGAAGGCGCGCACCGCCCCGAACCGCGCAGCGACGAGGTGGACGATTTGGTCAGCCTGCTGCGCAACCACATCGCCAACGGTGCCGACCACGAGCGCGGCCTGGAAGTGGCCTACGCCTTGGCCTGCGCCAGTTTGGGCGACAACCACCTGTGGCAAGACTTGTCGCTGCCCTCGCGCCAAGAACTCACCGCGCTGATCGCCCAGTGGTTCCCGGAAATGGCCACGCGCAACAGCAACAACATGAAGTGGAAAAAATTCTTCTACCGCCAGTTGTGCGAGCGCGAGGACATCATGATCTGCAAGTCCCCGAGCTGCACGATTTGCACCGACTACCGCGCCTGCTTCGGTGCGGAAGAAGCGGCGATCACGCTGCACTACCCCGCGTGAACCGCCCGGCGCTTGACCGCGCCTAGAGTGTGTTGTGAACTTACAGATGAGTTGAGCAGCGCAGTAATTTTAGAGCTCAGGAGCATCACGAAGACAACAAAATGCAGCGCCGCCAACACCTGTGACATGCGCTCAAAGGTGTTTCTTCACATTTTCTGAATTATTTCAATTGTTTTTTTCGAAATTGCTTGTAACGGCGAATTCACATCACCAGCCCGCTCATTTAAAAAATTAATTGTGCGATTTTTATCAGAAGAAAACTGAAATACCAGAACTAACGCAGCGACTGCCTCTTCATTCATATTTTTAAGTGAATAAATTTCTGCTAGATTTCCCCATGCTGATGAACGTCCTGGACTAATTGTTAGCAAACGACCAGCCTCTGACTCTGCATCCTGTAGCCGCTTAGCTTTGATCAATGCATAAACATAGTTGTTCAGAATTTCCACATCAGCAGGATCAGTAGCCGTGGCATTTTTAAGAGTCAGTAAGGCTTGCGCAATTTCATCAGATTTCAACGCTGCCAGACCCTGCTCATTCATTTTTCTTGCCGCTTTGCGATCACCAATTGCAGGTTTAGCAAAATTTTCTATTTTTCCTTTGATCTCTGAGACCTTGAATGCACTTGTCGCCTGCTGAAGCATAGCAGTAAGCAGTTGTTTCGACTCTTCAGGCGCGACAACCATGAATCCTGAAGAAATCACAATTGGCCCACCGATAGCAGAACGCTCAGTCACTAATTGTGGAGTGTTATTTTGAATGGTTGCTTGCGAGTTTTTAATTATCAATGTATTTTCTGGAATCAATGTAACATCAACCCGACGGCCTTCTGCTGGATTAGTAGCACCAGCTATGATATTTTCTGGTTTTCTGAGGTCGATTTGGTCATCTGCAACACCCATTGATTTGAGCAAATTCCGCACAGCAAAAGCTCTTAATTTCGCAATTTCCGCGTTTTTCACGGAGTCGCCACTCGGGTCAACATAACCACTAATAGCAACTTTTCTACCGACCAAAATCCATCTTTTAATATTAGCCAGTGCAACCTCGCCGCCAGCAGCCAAATCTGACTTTCCCGAAGCAAAATAAAATTTGACAACATTATTACTCGTCATAATTGATGCGCTATCGGCATTACCCCCAGTGGTGGCTTGTAGGGTCTGGGTTTGAGTAGCAGCTAGCACCAGTTCTTGCGCACGCTTTGATGCCTGCTCCTCTGTAGCTTTGCGATCTATAGCTTTTTGGAAAGCTTGAATTTCGGCATTCCTCCGCTCCTGATTAGCCCGTTCTGAAGCTTGGCGATCACGCGCTCTCTCTCTAACTTGTATTGAATTTAAAGCTACGCTAGGCAAAATAGCACCAAAAAATGCTAAACCAGCAAGTGTAGGCAAGACAATTTTATCTTTGTGTATTTTTGCAAAAAATGGTCGCTCTGGACGCTGGAATGCTTTAGCAACTTT
>ERZ724504.1862-NODE-1862-length-11572-cov-6.370235_pt1 | contig 11572 bp, 6 predicted proteins | sample MGYA00376037_ERZ724504 | MGnify/ENA primary metagenome ERZ724504 (study PRJEB28724, sample SAMN07190888) | wastewater metagenome | isolation source: influent of sewage treatment plant in Hong Hong | place: USA: Christiansburg, Virginia | collected 2016-03-01 ... | reverse complement strand
CCATCCGCTCTACAGGAGATCAGATCAGGTAATCTTCGATGTTCTTGCCTTCAGCCAACAAGGCCCGCACCCATTCAGGCTTGCGGCCCAGACCGCCAGCCCACAACTCTCCATTGGGGCCACGGTACTTGGCGGGCGCAGTGGATTTTGTTTTTGCAGCCTTGCGCTGAACGCCTGAATTGGATGCACCCAAATCGGCCAGCGTCACGCCGTACTCTTTCATTTGGGCCTTGATGCGCTGAATCACTTCAGCAATTTCCTGCTTTCTCACCAACTCGGCTTCAGCCAACAAAGCTTCAGCCTGGTTTTTGAGTTCAATGTAAGTAGCCATGTGTTTTCCTTTGTGTCAGTTTTTTATTTGAGAATTCCGAACGATGTGAAACATCCATCTAGGGACTATTTTCAAGTTTTGGATTGTAGATTATTTTCAATTACCCCGCCGACCATCTGGATCAAATCCTGAGATGGCGGGGCAACGATCTGCATCGTTTCTCCCGAAATCGGATTTTGAAATTCCAACTTCCATGCATGCAGAAACATCCGTGAGCATCCAGCCTTCATCAACTGCCTATTCCATTCAAAATCCCCGTACTTGTCATCTCCCGCAATGGGAAAACCTGCCTGCGACAAATGCACACGAATCTGATGGGTTCGGCCTGTTTTGATCGTCACATCCAGCAAAGTACACAGTCTATGGGGCGTGCTTGTCACCATATTTGCCTGGGAAGGATCGGCAACCTGTGATCTGACCTTCACCAAAGTGATGCTCCGCTGGGCATCGGGATGGTCATCGGCCACCACACGAACACGCCGTTCACCATCTGGCATCAAATATTTCTGCAACGACTTGTCAATTACCTTGAGATTCACAGGCCACGCACCTTTTACCAGTGCAAGATACGTTTTACCCGTTTCACGTTCTCTGAATTGATCTTGCAAATGGCGCAAGCTGCTCCGCTTCTTTGCAATCAGCAGCACCCCGCTGGTATCCCTGTCAAGTCGGTGTACCAGCTCCAAATGTTGGGCCTGTGGCCTTGCCTGACGCAATTGTTCAATCACACCGGAGCTGACCCCGCTGCCGCCATGCACAGCCACACCAGCCGGTTTGTTGATGGCCAGAAAGCCATCATTCTCAAAAAGAATGGGGAATTCACGTGCAGGCACATGCACCTTGGTCAATCCACTTTCCACCACAGACACGCGAACCGGCGGTATCCGCAGCACATCACCTGCATTCAGCTTGGATTCGGCACTCGCCCGCCCTTTGTTGACACGCACCTCGCCTGAGCGAATGATTCGGTATATGTGCGTTTTGGGAACACCCTTGAGGGTTCGGAACAAAAAATTATCCAGTCGCTGGCCGTCAAATTCCTCATTGACCGTGATGTGTGTGACTTGTGGTGAATCCAAGAAAATAGCCTCGGTGGGGCAAACCCTTGGCACGTGAATGCACACAGATGCCAGCCTATAATGGCCCGGTTTTGCGGGGTTGTTCTGAGTGTTTGATTTCATTGAGTTTAAAGCTCCGGCACCAGGTACACCTTCCTGACACTGTTGAAATGCCCCCGTTGGCTGGTTTGCGGTTTTCAAGCACTGATCTGAAGCTGCTTGCCAGAAACAACGGTCGGATCACCGATACCGCAACGAACCCGACTACGGAATACCCCAAACCACCCAGACCATAGTGAGCTGGGTGGGGATCCAAGTGAACTTCAATCCTGATGGCAGAGCCGAACCTTCGGCCAGTTCACCCACATCCACGCGCCCATGCCCCAAACCTCATTCATACCCGCCTGGCCCGTTGCCAGTCTGGATTTTGTCTGTCGGTGTTTTGGCGGCTCTCCGGCAATTCCTCCTCGTTCGATGTACTCGGTGCTTCGTGGCAAATGCGCCATCAGCCTATGGCTGAGGCATGTTCTGTTATGACCGAAGAAACATGAAGGAGAAAGCATCATGAAGCGGATGCTGATCAACGCCACCCAGGCCGAAGAACGCCGGCTGGCCATCGTCAATGGACAAAAACTGCTCGACTACGAAATCGAGATTGAAGGCCGCGAGCAACGCAAAGGCAACATCTACAAAGCGGTGGTCACCCGGGTTGAGCCCAGCCTGGAAGCCTGCTTTGTTGACTATGGCGAAGACCGTCATGGTTTTCTGCCATTCAAGGAAATTTCCCGCCAATACTTTGCAGCAGGCGTATCCGTCAGCCAGGCACGCATTCAGGACGTGATTCGCGAAGGCCAGGAACTCGTTGTCCAGGTGGAAAAAGAAGAACGTGGCAACAAGGGGGCCGCACTCACCACGTTCGTGAGCCTGGCAGGACGTTACGTGGTGCTGATGCCCAACAACCCGCGTGGCGGCGGTGTCAGCCGACGCATCGAGGGAGAAGACCGGCAAGAACTCAAACAGGCACTTGATCAGCTTCAATATCCAGGTGGCATGAGCATCATTGCCCGTACTGCTGGCATTGGCCGCGATGCCAATGAACTGCAATGGGATTTGAATTACCTGCTCAAACTCTGGACGGCCATTGACGGCGCAGCCAAAGGCGGCAAAGGCGCGTACCTGATCTACCAGGAATCCAGCCTGGTCATCCGCGCCATTCGCGATTACTTCAACAGTGACATCGGCGAAATCCTGATCGACACCGACGACATTTTCGAGCAGGCCCACCAGTTCATGAACCATGTGATGCCCGAACACGGGCACCGCGTGAAGCGTTACCGCGACGACGCACCACTGTTCAGCCGCTTTCAGATCGAACACCAGATTGAAACCGCCTACGCCCGCACGGTGCAACTGCCCAGCGGCGGTGCCATCGTGATCGACCAGACCGAAGCACTGGTGGCCGTGGACGTGAACTCGGCCCGCGCCATCAAGGGCGGCGACATCGAAGAAACCGCCACCCGCACCAACCTGGAAGCCGCCGACGAGGTGGCCCGCCAGGCCCGGCTGCGTGATCTGGGCGGGCTGATCGTCATCGATTTCATCGACATGGAAGAAGCCAAAAACCGCCGCGAGGTGGAGAACCGCTTGCGCGATGCCCTGCGCCAGGATCGTGCCCGCGTACAGTTTGGTGCCATCAGCAAGTTCGGTCTGCTGGAAATGAGCCGCCAGCGTCTGCGTCCCACACTGAGCGAGGGAGCCTCCATTCCCTGCCCGCGTTGCGGCGGCTCCGGCCACATCCGCGACACCGAAAGCTCGGCACTGCAAATCCTGCGCATCATCCAGGAAGAGTCTCTCAAAGACAACACATCCGCTGTGCTGGTGCAAGTGCCAGTGGAAGTGGCCAGCTTCCTGCTGAACGAAAAGCGCACCGAGATCACCAAAATCGAACTCAAGCAGCGCATCAGCGTCCTGCTGGTGCCCAACAAATCGCTCGACACGCCCAATTACAAACTGGATCGCCTGAAAAACGACGATCCGCGTCTCGATTCGATGGATGCCAGCTACAAGTTGGCAGAAGAAACCGAAGATGTGGCGACCTTCACCCGCCGAAGCCAGGAAAGAAGCAACAAGCAAGAGCCTTTGATCAAAGGCGTGCTGCCCGATGGCCCCGCTCCTGTGACGGCCCCCAAACCTGTGGCGGCTCCCGCAGCAGTGGCGGCACCAACTCCCGTATCGGCAGCACCTGCACCAGCCGCTGCCCCACCAGCCAGCAGCGGTGGGGGCTTCTTCGGGTGGCTGAAACGGCTGTTGGGTGGTCAAACCCAAACGGCATCCGCTGCCAGCGCACCTGCGCCAGCACCGGCACCCGTCTCCTCCGAGCAGCCTGCAAACACTGCACTGAACCAAGGCATGCCACCTTCACGGTCGCCCATGCGAGAAGGCGGGCGTGACGGCAGCGGGCGCGATGCCGGTCGAAATGGCCGTGGATCGGGTCGCCGCCAGGATGGACGCAGCGAGGCCCGTCCAGATGGCCAGGCAGCAGACGTGCGGACAGAAAACCGCAACCAGCGTGGACGCAACGAGCAACGAGGCGACTCTCTGGAGTCCCGTCCTGAAACAGCCGCACGCCCTCCCCGAACCGATCGGACAGACCGCAACCCCGACAACAGACCACGTGGCCGCAGTGAACGTGCCCCGCGCGATTCGGCAGAAGTTCAGCCATTGGCCATCGGTGATGGCCAACAGGAAAACATGCCGATTCGGGCCCCGCGCCCGGATGCATCCGAGTCACGCCCGGAAGGTCGGGCAGAAGGTGCCCGTTCTGAAGGCCGCCGCGAAAGAAGTCCGCGCCGCGAACGCAGACAGCCTGACGATGCCGGACAAGCCAACAACCTGGGTAACCAGGCTGGTACAGATCAGGAAGAAGCACCCCAGTCCACCACACGCCGGTCGATTGCAGAAACCACCGCTGCTGAAACAGTTGCGGTACAGAGCGTGCAAGACGATGCGCCTGCATACAGCTACTTTGCACCCGCACCTGCGGCCCCTGCTGCTGCCCCCATGTCTGTTGCGGCCACAGCACCAGACACCGACTCGGCCAGCACCGAACCCTCTGCCGCTCAGGCAGAGGCCGCTGCAACCGCTGAAAATCTGAGCGAACCAGCTGACACAGCACGGGCACCGCGTGAAAAACGCAGCCGAGATCGTTACGGACGCGATCGGCGCGACCGAGCCAACCAGCCTCGCCCCCCCCGTACCGGCTCAGTCGGCACGGCAGATGATGGCCCCATCGGCAGCAGCGACACACCGCAAGCCGACTCCGCACCTGGCAGCGATGCCGAAGCGGGCACAGCAGAACAGAAAACTGCAATCGACCTGACGACCGAGGCATCACACGCCACACAGGCAGCCAATACGGCATCCACCGACAGTCCCGCACCGGTGGTGGTGGAGACGGCACCCGCTGCGTTGTCCAACGCAGTGGGGAATGTGGCCGCTGTGTCAAAACCGGCCTATGTCCTCCCAGTTGAAGATCTGCATGCCATTGCACGGCAAGCTGGACTGGAATGGATCAATTCAGATGCCGACAAAGTGGCCAAGGTTCAGGCCGACATTGCCGCAGAGCCTGTGGCCGTGCGCCAACCGCGCGAACCACAAGTCGTTGTGCTGCCTGACGACGGCCCTCTGATTCTGGTGGAAACCCGCCGTGACCTGACCAAGATGGTTCTGCCTTTTGATACGGCCCAACACTGAAATCAACTGAAGAAGCAGCGATAACCCAGGAGGCCTGAAAGGCCGCTGACCATGCCACACAAAATGGCTGGTCAGCGGCCTTTTATTTTTCCCGTGCAACCAACCATCATCATTTGGCCAGGGGCGAGTGCAAGGCGGCTTCACGCCAGGCAGAGACCGCCCCAACATCATCGCCCTTCTGCTCGGCCAACTGGGCCAGTTTCACCCAAGCCTGAACCCGCATGGTTCCATTGGTGAGACCAAGCACAGACGACTTGAACAAGGCCAACGCTTTGCCCCACAACTGCTGGCGGAAACACACCTGGGCAGCCAGATACTGCAACACCGGATCAGCCGGATGCGCTGCCTGCAAACGCTCAATGCGCGACAGCCAGACACCATCGGTTGCGGTGGTGTCCAACAATCCTTGCAAAACCAGCACCAGCCGCTCTTGCACCGCCCTGTCCAGGCTGCTGTATTGCTCCCACACGGGTAACACCCATTCGCTCCCCCAAGCGCAGAGCTGAGCGGAATCGGCATCTTCACGCCCGACAGACAGCAGGCGATCCACCGCAAACAACACCAGATCCGGGTCTTTGCGGTCTGCGGCATCCAACGATTTCCACATTGACCGCAACTGATCCGCATCGTGGCACGCGCTCATGTTGGCCATCACCAGCCCACGCAACAGGCTGCGCGATGCAGTAGCAGAGAACGCCTTGTGTTTGGCCAGCAAACGGGCGGTGTCAAGGGCGGTCGGGTGATCCTCCCCCAATCGGGCTACACGCAACTTCAGTCGCAAGGCCAACGTGCGCCGCGATGCCCCCGATGGCAACTGCCCCAGCCAGCGGCTGGCCGAACCCAGAAGCCGGTCTTCAATTGCCCAGCGTACCGCCCGCAGCAACGCCCCTTCGCGCACGGTGGCGGTGTTGGGCCCCGCCGCAGCCCGAAGGGCCGAATCAAGATGACTATCGCGTGTACGGTGATCTTGCAGCGTGTGCGACGACTCAGCCGCCAGCAAATGTGCCAGCACCTGCATTTGCACCTGGCGTGGCAACGCATCGGGGCCATCGGCATCCAAGCCGTCCAACTGATCCAAAACCTGTTTGGCCGCACTCCGGGCACGCACATACCGCCCTGCCAACTGGTGTGACAGAGCATCCAGCAAGGCTGCATGGGCCAGCCGCTCCCGCTGGTGTACACGCCAGCGGTGGGCCTGCTGGGGCAACGCCCGCAGCATGGACACGGAGCTCAGAGCCAAATGCAGCAACAAAAACAGCAGCAACACCGCTGCAATCACCAGATTGAACGACATGTCCACCCGGTAAGGTGCCCAAAACAGGGTGACAGTTGCACTGTTCTGCCCCATGAGCAGCGCCAACGCGGCGGCCACCGCAAACAAACCCACCAGCCAAAAAACGATTCTCATGACCGCTCACCGTCCCTGCGCAGCCGCAGACAGCGCGGTCAGGGTGTCATCCGGGCGCGGCATGGTGACACTCTGTGTGGCCTGCAAGGCATCGGTCAACATCTGCATGGCTTGCTGGGTAGACACCTCTTCGGTATCAAAGTATTTGGCCAGCGATGCCTTGACGGCCTGCATGTCTGCGCGCGCTGCAGGCAACTGGCGCAACAACACATTCAAGCGGGCATTGAGCAGTTTCAGCTTCAGGTTCTCGCGCAGGAACACCGATTGATCGGGAGCCAGCAGCACCGCTTCAGGGGCATTGATCTGGCTGACCCTGAGCAAATCCCTGGCAGATTGCGTGGCACTGCTCCAGACAGCCCCCCAGAACTGCCCCCACTTGGCCTGCACCACTTGCCAGGCTCCGGCATCCGGTGGCAAACCCGCCGCCCCGGCGGTGCCACCCGCTCCCGCGCCATCTTTGATACGGGGTTGCGCACGCTTTGGGCTGCTCTTGGCCTCAGGGGCCGCATTGAGCAGAACCAAACCATCGGTGGTGCGGGCCAACTCATCCAGCTGACTGGCCACCGCAGGCAGATCAGCCACCGCCGATGCCTTGATGCGCTCAATGTCACGGGCAATGGCCCTTTGCACCGGATTCAGGCGGGGTTGGGCCGCCTTGGCAATGCGCTCATCCGCAGCCAGCAAGGCAGACACCAAGGGCTGCGCGCTGCCAGTGAGACTGGCATGCTGGATGGCAAACCGCAGGCCCGATTCGATGTCGAGCACCAGCGTATCGTCCCTGGAACGGGACACGCTGAGCATCAGTTCTTCCAGTTGGGTGCGCTGCAAGCTGACTTCGGAAAGCTTGACCTCGGCCACAGCCAACCGGGCCTGCAATTCTTGCGTGAGGGCTTCCGTGCGCTCCACCATTTCTTTGGAGCGGTTGCTTTGCTCGGTCACGGTCATTTCACGCCGCGCCAGCTCTTGCTGGATGCGATCCAGCCGCTGCCACATCCACACGGCCATCAACAAGGCCAGCGCCGCCACAGCCACCGCACCCTTGAGCAACCAACCCGCACCCGTACCGGTCAATACGGGGGCAGAAGGGGCTGTGGCCGAAGCCGTCATGGGAGCGGGCGATGCTGCCGCAATATCGGCAGTCAGGCCCGGCAAAGGAGCTTCGACAGGGCTGGCAGCGGCAGAAAGGGGTGGGGGGGCTGATGTGGTCATGAACAGGGCAGGATTTTAGGCTCCTGCCCTTGCGCCCTGAATCAGACGCACCCCGGCACAGCCATCAGCGTGGCAGATCGGAAAAGCCCATCAGGAACTCATCGACAGCGCGTGCGGCCTGGCGGCCTTCACGGATGGCCCACACCACCAGGCTCTGGCCCCGGCGGATGTCACCGGCAGCAAACACCTTGGCCACATTGGTGGCATAGCCTCCCGTGAACTCGGTGTGCGCCTTGGCATTGCCACGGCCATCCTTATCCACGCCGAACGCATCCAGCACAGTCGCCACGGGGTTGGTGAAGCCCATCGCCAACAGCACCAGATCGGCCTTGTACTCCTTTTCGGTACCGGGCACTTCCAGCAGCTTGCCGTCCTTGAACTCGACCTGAACGGTTTTCAGGCTCTTGACCTTGCCGGCCTCTTTGCCGGTTCCGGCAATGAACTCCTTGGTGGAGATGGCGAACTCGCGCTTGAGGATGCCCTGCTCCGCGCTCTCGTCGTGGCTGGAGCTGGTGCGCAGCTTCAGGGGCCAGTAGGGCCACACCAGCGGCTTGTTTTCCTGCTCGGGTGGCATGGGCATCACCTCGAACTGGGTCACGCTGGCTGCGCCGTGGCGTGTGCTGGTACCCACGCAGTCGGAGCCGGTATCACCGCCACCGATCACGATCACATGCTTGCCATCGGCACGCAACTGGCCCTTGAGCTTGTCGCCCGCATTCACCTTGTTCTGCTGGGGCAGGAACTCCATCGCGAAATACACGCCATCCAGCTCGCGGCCAGGCACAGGCAGGTCACGGCTCTGTTCGGAACCACCTGTCAGCAGCACGGCATCGAACTCGGCCTTGAGCTGGGCGGGGCTGACGGTTTCCTTGGCCCAGTTGGTGACCTTGCTGGCAGGGCCGTCCTTGGGCAGCTCACCCACCATCACGCCAGTGCGGAACACCACGCCTTCGGCTTCCATCTGCTTGACGCGACGGTCGATGTGCGACTTTTCCATCTTGAAGTCTGGAATGCCGTAGCGCAGCAGGCCGCCCACGCGGTCGTTCTTTTCAAACACGGTCACGCTGTGACCGGCGCGTGCCAGCTGCTGTGCAGCCGCCAATCCTGCCGGGCCAGCACCCACCACCGCCACGGTTTTGCCCGTTTTGATGGCCGCTGGCTGGGGTTGCACCCAACCGTTTTCCCAGGCTTTGTCGATGATGGCGTGCTCAATGGACTTGATGCCCACCGGGTCGTCATTCACGTTCACCACACAGGCTGCTTCGCAAGGCGCGGGGCAGATGCGGCCCGTGAACTCGGGGAAGTTGTTGGTGCTGTGCAGCACGGTGATGGCGTTTTTCCAGTCGCCCGTGTACACCAGATCGTTGAAGTCCGGAATGATGTTGTTGACCGGGCAGCCGTTGTTGCAGAACGGTGTACCGCAGTCCATGCAGCGGGCACCCTGCACTTTGGCCTGCGCATCGGTCAAACCGATGACGAACTCTTTGTAGTGCTTCAAACGCTCGGCAACGGGCTTGTAGCCCTCTTCGAGTCGCTCATATTCCATGAAGCCAGTGACTTTTCCCATGATTCAAATCCTTAATCGGTGCAGTGTTTCAGCCAATCGGTGGTCAGACCCGTGGGTTCAGACAGCTTCCTTGGATGCAGCGGACTTGGCTTGACTGGCGAGCGCAGCAGCCACTTTTTTTGCATTGATTTCACCCAGCGCACGCTTGTACTCGTTGGGGAACACCTTCACGAACTTGGCGCGGGCATTGGCCCAGTCGTCCAGCAGTTCGCGGGCGCGGCGGCTGCCGGTCCAGCGCAGTTGGTCTTCCAGCAGCTTCTTCAGCAGCACTTCGTCGGCCTGGTCTTTGTGCCACACGGCGCGGGGCACGCTGGCCTCCTGCTCGGCGGCTGGCAGCACTTTTTCAAGGCTGACCATCGCGGTGTTGCAACGCTGGGCAAACTTGCCGTCTTCGTCGTACACATAGGCCACGCCGCCGCTCATGCCGGCTGCAAAGTTACGCCCTGTCTTGCCCAGCACGGCCACGGTGCCGCCAGTCATGTATTCACAACCGTGGTCGCCCGTGCCCTCCACCACCGCAGTGGCTCCGGACAGACGCACGCCGAAACGCTCACCAGCCACACCGGCGAAGAAAGCCTCGCCGCTGGTGGCACCGTACATCACGGTGTTGCCCACGATGATGTTCTGTGTGGCCACGCCACGGAAGTCCAGACTGGGGCGCACCACCACGCGGCCACCCGACAGGCCCTTGCCGGTGTAGTCGTTGGCCTCGCCGATCAGGTACAGCGTGATGCCCTTGCACAGGAACGCACCGAATGACTGGCCACCCGTGCCTTCCAGCTGGATGTGGATGGAATCGTCAGGCAAGCCTTCAGGGTGAACCTTGGTCACGGCACCCGACAGCATGGCACCGACGGAACGGTTGACGTTGCGGGCCGCTTCCATGAAGCGCACCTTCTCGCCCTTGTCGATGGCGGCGCGGCTCTTGGCAATCAGCACGTTGTCCAGGCTCTTTTCCAGGCCGTGGTGCTGCACATCGGTGTGGTAGCGCAGCGATGGGCTGTCCACCGCAGGCACAGCAAACAGGCGACCGAAGTCCAGGCCCTGTGCTTTCCAGTGCTCCAGGCCCTGGCGCATGTCCAGCAGGTCGGCACGGCCCACCAGGTCGTCGAACTTGCGGATGCCCAGCTGCGCCATGATCTGGCGGGCTTCTTCGGCCACGAAGAAGAAGTAGTTCACCACATGCTCGGGCTTGCCCGAGAACTTGGCACGCAGCACAGGGTCTTGCGTGGCCACGCCCACCGGGCAGGTGTTCAGGTGGCACTTGCGCATCATGATGCAGCCTTCCACCACCAGCGGTGCGGTGGCAAAGCCGAACTCGTCGGCACCCAGCAGCGCACCGATGACCACGTCGCGACCGGTCTTGAGCTGACCATCGGTCTGCACGCGGATGCGGCTGCGCAGGCCGTTCAGCACCAGGGTCTGCTGGGTTTCGGCCAGGCCGATTTCCCAAGGCGAACCGCAATGCTTGATGGACGACCAGGGCGAGGCACCCGTGCCACCGTCGTGCCCGGCGATCACCAGGTGGTCGGCCTTGCACTTGGCCACGCCAGCGGCAATGGTGCCCACACCGATTTCAGACACCAGCTTGACCGAAATGTCGGAATGCGGAGCCACGTTCTTCAGGTCGTGGATCAGCTGCGCCAAGTCCTCAATGGAGTAGATGTCGTGGTGCGGCGGGGGAGAAATCAGGCCCACGCCGGGCACACTGTGGCGCAGCTTGCCGATGTAGTCACTGACCTTGCCGCCGGGCAGCTGGCCGCCTTCACCGGGCTTGGCACCCTGGGCCATCTTGATCTGCACCTGATCGGCGCTGGAGAGGTACTCTGCCGTCACACCGAAGCGGCCCGAAGCCACCTGCTTGATCTTGGAGCGCAGGCTGTCACCGGCTTGCAAAGGCAGGTCCACTTCCACCACATCCCTGCCGATGACGGAAGCCAGGGTTTCGCCCTGCTTGATCGGGATGCCTTTGAGCTCGTTGCGGTAGCGGGCCGCGTCTTCACCGCCCTCACCCGTGTTGCTCTTGCCGCCGATGCGGTTCATGGCCACGGCCAGCGTGGCGTGGGCTTCGGTGGAAATCGAACCCAGCGACATGGCGCCGGTGGCAAAGCGCTTGACGATTTCCTTGGCGGGCTCGACTTCATCGATCGAGATGGCCTTGGAGGGATCGATCTTGAACTCGAACAGACCGCGCAGCGTCATGTGGCGCTTGCTCTGGTCGTTGATGAGCTGGGCGTATTCCTTGT
>ERZ724504.1851-NODE-1851-length-11591-cov-5.932126_pt1 | contig 11591 bp, 10 predicted proteins | sample MGYA00376037_ERZ724504 | MGnify/ENA primary metagenome ERZ724504 (study PRJEB28724, sample SAMN07190888) | wastewater metagenome | isolation source: influent of sewage treatment plant in Hong Hong | place: USA: Christiansburg, Virginia | collected 2016-03-01 ... | reverse complement strand
AACCGCATGCTTGGCGCCAACGGCGACGGCGAGCGGGTCATCAGCAACGTGGTGATGATGGGCATGGGCGAACCCCTGGCCAACTTCGAGAATGTCGTCTCCGCGCTCAACCTGATGCTTGACGACAACGCCTACGGCCTGTCCCGGCGCCGCGTCACGGTGTCCACATCCGGCATCGTCCCGGCCATGGACCGCTTGCGTGATGCGTGCCCGACAGCTCTGGCCGTGTCGCTGCACGCCTCCAACGATGCGCTGCGCGACAAGCTGGTGCCGATCAACCAGAAGTATCCCCTGCGCGAACTGATGGCCGCCTGCCTGCGCTATCTCGAACGCGCCCCGCGGGATTTCATTACTTTCGAATACGTCATGCTCGACGGAATCAACGATTCCGACGCCCATGCCCGCGAACTCGTCGCCCTCGTGCGCGACGTGCCGTGCAAGTTCAACCTGATTCCGTTCAATCCTTTCCCGAACTCCGGTTTCGATCGTTCGCCGGCACCGCGCATCAAGCGCTTCGCCGAAATCCTGATCGATGCCGGCATCGTCACCACCACCCGCAAGACCCGCGGCGACGACGTGGATGCCGCCTGTGGCCAGCTGGCCGGGCAGGTCACGGACAAGACCCGCCGCACTACCCGCATCATTCCGGTCGGCGGAGCGTGAGCATGAAACGCGCCCTGTCTGCCGTCGCGTTGCTGCTCGCCCTTGGCGGCTGTGCAGCTCCCCAGTTCGGCGGGCCGATGGCAAGTGTCGAGCGGCCTGTGTCCGAGCAGCCGGTGACCACTGAAGCACGCCGCAAGGCCAAGGTGCACGTGGAACTCGGGCAGGCTTATTTTCAGGTTGGCCGTTTTGGTGTCGCCCTTGACGAAGCCAAGGCCGCTGCCACCTATGATCCCGGCTACGCGCCGGCTTTCCAGCTGATGGGGCTGGTGCACATGTTCCTCGAAGAGAATGCGGTGGCTGTCGCCAACTTCGAACATGCCCTGAAACTCGCCCCCGGCGACCCCGAAATCCAGAACAGTTACGGCTGGTTCCTGTGCTCCACAGGCAAGGAAACCGCAGGGCTCGAGCAGCTCTCGGCCGCGGCCCGTAACCCGTATTACCAGAGTTCGACGCGGGCCTTTGCCAACGCCGGGCTGTGCCAGCTGCGGCTCAAGAACGATACCGCGGCAGAAGTGCTTTTCCAGCGCGCAATCGACGCCGACAACGGTAACCTGCAGGCGCTATACCACCTGGCTGCAATCAAGTACCGGCGCGGTGCCTATGATCTGGCGAAGCGTTATCTTGCTGCATTGCATCAGGGCGGCGATCCAACGGCCGAAAGCCTGTGGCTCGCCATCCGCGTCGAGCGCAAGCTCGGCGACCGCAGCGCCGAGGCCGCTTTCGTTCAGCAACTGCGACGCCGCTTCGCCGGCTCCCCCGAATACCAGGCTTTCTTGCAAGGGCAGTATCAGTGACAGATCCTCAAGCTTTGCCGCTTCCCCAGCAAACTTCATCCCAGGAGTTTTCCACCGGCGACACCTTGCGGCGCGCCCGTGAGGCCCAGGGGCTCAGCGTCGCCGAAGTGGCGAATTCCCTGAAGCTCAATCCGCGCCAGATCGAGGCGCTCGAATCCGGGCGTTTCGATCAGTTGCCGGGTTACGCCTTCACGCGGGGTTTCCTGCGCAACTATGCCCGTCTGCTCAAGGTCGACGCCGCTCCGTTGCTGGCCGGACTGCAGGCTCCGGGCAGCAACGATGCGATGGAGCTCTCGCCGGCCTCGAACGCCCAGGGGGACATGCCGCAGGTTGGAAGAGGGCGTTTCCGGCGCTCCGTGATTCCTGGCGTGCTTGCAGCGCTCGCGCTGTTCGGCATCGTCGTCGCCGGCTGGTACTACGACGCCCAGCGCAAAAAGCCTGCCGATGAATTGATCGCCAGCCTTCCGGCGCCGGCCGAGCTTCAGACTCCGCAGGCCGAGCCGGTGGCTGTGCAGCCGGCCGTTTCGGCCGAAGCCCCGGCTCAGCCCGCCGATTCGCAGCCGGTTGCGGTGCTGCCGTCGCCTGTCGTGGTGGCCCCTGAGGCTGCGCCGGCAAGGGTCGAGGCGCCCAAGCCCGAAGCCGGCAGCGATCGCCTGGTTTTCCAGTTCGAGCAGGACGCCTGGGTCGAAGTGAAGGACAAGAGCGGCAAGATCATCTTTTCCCAGCTGGGCAAGGCCGGCTCCCGCCAGGAAGTCCAGGCGGCCGCTCCCATGTCCCTCGTGGTCGGCAATGCCCGTTACGTGAAGCTCGAGCGCAACGGCAGTCCGGTCGATCTCGGAGCCTCCACCAAGGTGCCGGTTGCCCGCATCAAGCTTGATTGAATAGACGTACTATGGATCTCCTTATTTCCGGGCGTGCAGGCGCCCGCCGCTTGAGTCGCCAGGTGCGTGTCGGCCATGTGCTGATCGGTTCCGACGCGCCGGTGGTCGTCCAGTCGATGACCAACACCGATACCGCCGACGATTTCGCCACGACGATGCAGATCGCCCAGCTGGCGCGGGCTGGCTCTGAACTTGTGCGGATCACCGTCAATAATGACGAAGCCGCCAAGGCCGTACCGAAGATCCGCGAAAAGCTGTTGTCGATGAATCTCGATGTGCCGCTGGTCGGTGATTTTCACTACAACGGTCACAAACTGCTGATGGACAACCCGGCCTGTGCCGAGGCCCTCGACAAGCTGCGCATCAATCCCGGCAACGTCGGTCAGGGCGTCAAGCGTGATACCCAGTTTGCATCCATCGTCGAAATGGCCTGCCGCTACGACAAGCCGGTGCGTATCGGTGTTAACTGGGGCAGTCTCGACCAGTCCGTGCTGGCGCGGATCATGGACGAAAACGCCAACCGCGCGGTTCCCCGTGATGCCGGCGCCGTGATGCGCGAGGCGCTGGTCACCTCGGCGCTGGAATCGGCCCTCAAAGCCGAAGAATATGGTCTCGCCGGTAACAAGATCATCCTGTCGGCCAAGGTCAGCAGCGTGCAGGATCTGATCGCCGTGTATCGCGATCTGGCTGCCCGCTGCGATTACCCGCTGCATCTCGGGCTCACCGAGGCCGGCATGGGCTCGAAGGGCATCGTCGGCTCCACCGCGGCGCTGGCCGTGTTGCTGCAGGAAGGTATCGGCGACACCATTCGTGTGTCTCTCACGCCCGAACCCAACGGCAGCCGTACCCAGGAAGTCATCGTTGCCCAGGAAATCCTGCAGACGATGGGCCTGCGCGCCTTTACGCCGATGGTTACTGCCTGCCCGGGTTGCGGCCGTACCACCAGTACGCTGTTCCAGGAAATGGCCTCCGACGTTCAGAGCTTCGTCCGCGACAACATGCCCCTGTGGCGTGACAGGTTCGATGGCGTCGAAAACATGACGCTGGCCGTGATGGGTTGCATCGTGAACGGCCCCGGCGAGAGCAAGCACGCCAACATCGGCATCTCGCTGCCCGGCACCGGTGAAACGCCGGCTGCCCCTGTGTTCGAAGACGGCGTCAAGACGCTGACGCTTCGCGGCGACAACATTACCAACGAGTTCAAGGCCATCATCGAACGCTATGTGGCCCGCACTTATCCCAAAAAGGGCGTGTCGGCCTGAGTGCCCGCGCCAACCAGAAAAACAAAGGGAATCATGAGCAAGACCCTCCAGGCCGTGCGCGGGATGAATGACATCCTGCCCGACGACGCTGAAGTCTGGGAGCAATTCGAGGACATCGTCCGCGACTGGCTGCACAGCTACGGCTACCGCCCGATCCGCATGCCGATCGTCGAACCGACGCCGCTTTTCAAGCGTGCCATCGGCGAAGTGACCGATATTGTCGAGAAGGAAATGTATTCTTTCGAGGACGCCCTCAACGGCGAACACCTCACGCTGCGTCCGGAAGGCACGGCTTCCTGCGTGCGGGCGGTCATCCAGCACAACCTGTTGTTCGGCAATCCCCGCCGGCTTTACTACCACGGCCCGATGTTCCGTCATGAGCGTCCCCAGAAGGGCCGCTACCGCCAGTTTCACCAGGTTGGTGTCGAGGCACTGGGTTTCGACGGGCCGGATATCGATGCCGAGCACATCCTGATGTGCGCCCGCCTGTGGGATGACCTGGGTCTTGAAGACGTCAAGCTGGAGATCAACTCCCTCGGCAGCAGCGAGGAGCGGGCCACCCACCGGGCAGCCCTGATCACTTACCTCGAAGCCCACCAGGACAGTCTCGACGAGGATGGAAAGCGGCGTTTGTACACCAACCCGCTGCGCATTCTCGACACCAAGAACCCGGACTTGCAGGCCATTGTCGAAGCCGCACCGAAGCTGGCCGATTTTCTTGGCGAAGAGTCGCTGAAGCACTTCGAAGGCGTGCAGACCATCCTCAAGGATGCCGGCCTGCCTTACCGCATCAACCATCGGCTGGTGCGCGGCCTCGATTACTACAACCGCACTGTCTTCGAGTGGGTCACCACCCGTCTTGGCGCCCAGGGCACCATCTGCGCCGGTGGCCGCTTCGACGGACTTGTCGCCCAGCTCGGCGGTAAGCCGGCTCCGGCCTGCGGTTTTGCAATGGGTATCGAACGCCTGCTGTCCCTCTGGCAGGAGTGCGGCGGGCAGGCGGAACGCGTTGTGCCCGATGTGTATGTCGTCCACTCCGGAGAAGCCGCGCTGCGGGCTGCTTTTCGCGTCTCAGAGGCGCTGCGCGGAACCGGTTTCGCGGTTACCCAGCATTGCGGCGGTGGCGGCTTCAAGTCGCAGATGAAACGTGCCGACGCTTCCGGTGCCCCCTTCGCCGTGGTTATCGGCGAGGACGAGGCTGCGGCTGGCGAAGTGAGCCTCAAACCCCTGCGCGACGGCGGCGAACAGATTCGCGTGCCGATGGATGCACTCCCCGAAACCCTGGCAGATCGCCTACTTGAATCGGAAGAAGACGATGGCAGCATTTGACCTCGAAGAGCAGGAACAGATTTCCCAGATCAAGGGCTGGTGGGAGCAATACGGCAAGCTCGTGACCTCGGTCGCGGTGGCAGCTGCGCTGGCGTCCGTCGGCTGGCAGGGCTGGAACTGGTACAAAGGCAAGCAGACGCTGGAAGCTTCCGCCCTCTACGACCAGCTCCAGAAAGCTGCCGGCGAACGCAATGCGCCGAAGGCCCGCGAGGCTGCCGGCGTCCTGATCGACAAATACAGTGGGACCGCCTACGCCGGTCTGGCTGCACTGTTGTCGGCCAAGGTTCAGCTCGAGGCTGGCGATGCCAAGAATGCCCGCGTGCCTCTCGCCTGGGCTGCCGAGAAGGCCGGTGATGCGGCTTTGCGTGATCTGGCAAGGCTGCGTCTGGCTACCGTGATGTTCGACGACAAGGCTTACGACGAGGCGCTCGCCCAACTTCAGGCGCCGTCGGATGAGGGTTTCGCTGCCCGTTTCGCCGATCTTAAAGGCGATGTCCTTCTGGCCCAGGGCAAGAAGGAAGAGGCCCGCACGGCCTACAAGGCCGCGGTGACCGCTCTCGAAAAGGCAACCAAGGCCGAAGCGGTGACCCTGCGTGAAATTGCCCAGGCCAAGCTGGATGCCGTCGGAGGTGCTCAATGAAGGCCCGACAGCTGGCTCTTGTCATGGCCGCTGCGCTGAGTCTCGGCGCGTGCAGTTCGCTCAATCCCTTTGCGTCCGGCGATTCAAAGAACAAGGCGCTCAAGCCGCTGACCAATCCCGTCGCCATCACCGAAACCTGGAATGTGCGCCTGGGAAACGCAGGTGTTTTTGTCCTGCAGCCGGCCCAGGTTAATGGTGCGGTCTTTGCTGCAGACAGCGAGGGCGACGTGGTGCGCGTCGAAAGTGGCCGCACCGTCTGGAAAACGCGTCTCAAGACGACGGTTTCGGGCGGTGTCGGTGCCAGCGCTGACCTGGTTGTGGTCGGTACGCCCAAGGGCGAGGTGATTGCCCTCGATGCGGCGTCTGGCGAGATCAAATGGCGGGTTGCGATCAGTGCCGAGGTTCTGGCGCCGCCGGCCGTATCCGACGGCATCATCGTGGTGCGAGGTGCCGACAGCCGCCTGTTCGGGCTTGATCCGGCCGACGGCAAGCGCCGCTGGATGTATCAGCGGGCTACGCCATCTCTTTCGCTTCGCAGCGCTGCGGGCGTGGTGCTTGACCGCAATGCCATCCTCGCAGGCTTTCCGGGGGGCAAGCTGGCTGCGATCAGTCCGGCCAATGGCAGCCTGATGTGGGAGGGCACGGTTGCCGTGCCGCGCGGGGCGACCGAGCTTGAGCGCATGGCCGACATCACCAGCCTGCCGGTGGTCGGTTCCCGTGCAACCTGCGCCGTTGCCTATCAGGGCCGGGTTGCCTGTTTCGACATGTCGAATGGTTCAACCCTCTGGACGCGGGATTTGTCCAGCTCGAGGGGGCTTGATCTCGATGAAAAACATGTTTTCGTCACCGACGACAAGGGCGCCGTGCACGCACTCGACATTTCCAGTGGTGCAAGCGCCTGGAAACAGGACCTGCTTGCAGGCCGTGGCACCGGGCGTCCGCTGGCGTCGGGTGAGCACGTGGTGGTTGGCGATAGCGAAGGCTATGTCCACCTTCTCCGGAAGGACGATGGATCCCTCGTCGGGCGCCAGCGCGCTGCTTCCAGTCCGATTCTTGCCGACCTGCAGCGTGCAGCCGGCGACATCATCGTCCAGACGCGCGACGGCAATATCGCCGCCGTCAACGTCAAATAACGGAGTCGCCACCGCGTGAAACCCACCCTCGTCCTGGTTGGACGCCCCAATGTGGGCAAATCTACCTTGTTCAACCGTCTCACCAAGACCCGTGATGCCCTAGTGGCCGATTTTCCGGGCCTGACCCGTGACCGCCGCTATGGCCTCGGGCGTGTCGCCGAGCGCGAGTTCCTGGTGGTCGATACCGCCGGTTTCGACCCGGTTGCCAAGGAAGGCATCGTTCACGAAATGGCCAAGCAGGCGGAGCAGGCGATTGCCGAAGCTGACGCGCTGCTGTTCATGGTCGATGCACGCAGCGGCCTGACACCCCACGACGAGCAGATCGCCACCCGGCTGCGTCGCGCCGGCCGCCCGACCTTCCTGGTCGTGAACAAGGCCGAAGGCATGAACCGCTCGATGATCGCCGCCGAGTTCCATGAACTAGGCCTGGGTGATCCCCTGTGCATCTCGTCGGCCCACGGTGACAACGTCACCGCGCTGATGGAGCTGGTGCTTGAAACCTTTCCGGCCGATCCCGAGGACGAAGAGCCCGAAGGGCGCGGTCCGCGGGTCGCGATTGTGGGACGCCCCAACGTGGGCAAGTCCACCCTTGTGAATACCCTGATCGGCGAAGAGCGCGTCATTGCCTTCGACATGCCGGGCACCACGCGAGATGCCATTGAAGTGCCCTTCGAGCGTAACGGCCAGCACTACACGCTGATCGACACTGCCGGCTTGCGCAAGCGTGGCAAGGTCTTCGAGGCCGTCGAGAAGTTTTCTGTCATCAAGACCCTGCAATCGGTCGAGCAGTCCAACGTGGTCGTGCTCGTGCTGGATGCCAGCCAGGAAATTTCCGACCAGGATGCCCACATCGCCGGCTTTGTCGTCGAGGCCGGCCGTGCGCTGGTTGTGGCGGTGAACAAATGGGATAGCGTCGATGATTACCGTCGTCAGCGCATCAAGGAAGACATCGAGCGCAAGCTGCCCTTCCTGGCATTTGCACGCTTCCTCTATGTTTCGGCGCTGAAGGGGCAGGGCATCGTGCCGATGCTCAAGGCCGTGGATGGCGCTTACGCTGCCGCCATGACCAAGCTGTCGACGCCAAAGCTGACCCGTCTGCTCCTCGATGCCGTTGCACGTCAGCAACCGCCGCGTCACAGCGGTTTCCGCCCCAAGATGCGTTATGCCCACCAGGGCGGCATGAACCCGCCGGTGATCGTCGTGCACGGCAGCGCCCTTGATCACGTTTCCGCGTCTTACACCCGCTACCTGGAACGAACCTTCCAGGAGGCGTTCAAATTGCAGGGCACGCCGCTGCGCATACAATTCAAATCCGGCCACAACCCCTTTGCCACCAAGGATTGAAGAATCGCTGTCCACACCAGCGATCGGTTTGCTGCGTCGATGTGGCAACGCAGCAAACCACACTATAATTATTTCAAACTAAAACCAAAGAGGTTCTACCATGAGCAACAAGGGGCAACTCCTTCAAGATCCCTTTCTTAACGCCCTGCGGCGCGAGCACGTGCCGGTTTCGATTTATCTTGTGAACGGGATCAAGCTGCAGGGCCAGGTCGAGTCTTTCGACCAGTACGTCGTCCTGCTGAAGAACACGGTAACCCAGATGGTCTATAAGCACGCCATCTCTACCGTCGTTCCGGCTCGCCCCGTGAATATCCAGCAGGAACAGAACGAGGCAGCAAGCTGACCTCCCTGATCAACTGGCCCGTCTGCGGCCATTGCAAATCCGGGGGTGGAGGTGTTTGACAGGCCGGCCTCTGGAACGCGTGCGGTGTTGGTCCAGGTCGATTTTGGCCAGGGCGGCATCGAGGAGCGCCTCGCCGAGGTTGCGCTATTGGCCGAAAGTGCCGGTGCGACGATCGTCGATGTTGTTCAGGGCCGGCGACAGGCACCCGACCCCGCGCATTTTGTCGGCAAGGGCAAGGCCGAGGAAATCGGGACGGTCGCCCAGCTCAACGAAGCCGATATCGTCATATTCAATCACGACATCACGGCTGCGCAGCAGCGCAACCTCGAGCGCAAGCTCAATTGCCGGGTTGTTGACCGCTCGGCCCTCATCCTCGATATTTTCGCGCTGCGGGCCAAGAGTCACGAAGGCAAGCTGCAGGTCGAACTCGCCCAGTTGCAGCACATGTCCACCCGCCTTGTGCGGGGCTGGACGCACCTTGAACGCCAGAAAGGCGGTATCGGTTTGCGCGGTCCGGGTGAAAAGCAGCTCGAGACCGACCGCCGCTTGCTGGGCGAGCGTGTCAAACTGTTGAAAGATCGTCTCGCCAAACTCGAGCGCCAGCGTGCCGTGCGTCGCCGTGCCCGCGAGCGCAGTGACGTGCTGACGATCTCGCTGGTCGGCTACACCAATGCCGGCAAGTCGACGCTATTCAATGCGCTGACCAAAGCCGGCGCCTATGCAGCGGACCAGTTGTTCGCAACGCTGGACACCACGTCTCGACGGCTTTTTCTTGGAGATGCGGGGAACATCGTCATCTCCGACACTGTCGGATTCATTCGAGATCTGCCCCATTCGCTGGTGGCAGCCTTTCACGCTACGCTGGAGGAGACTATCTCGGCTGATCTCCTGCTGCACGTGGTCGACTCCGCCAGCGAAGACAGGGAAGGGCAGATCGCAGCAGTCAATAGTGTTCTTGAGGAGATTGGGGCTGGCCATCTTAGGCAAATCCAGATATGGAACAAGATTGACGCTACCCTGGCGAGTCCGGAGGTTCAGAGGGATGCGTATGGTAATATCTCGCGCGTTTTGCTCAGCGCCCTTACGGGCGAAGGGCTTGATCTGCTCAGGCAGATCCTCACCGACGTGGCTCTGACACACAAGGCGGCATTGGCCGCCGCTTCGCAAACACCGGATTCGGATTGACGAAGCACCGGTAGCATTTACCACGGAGCAAACTTTCACTGTGATCTCAGGCATCCTTATGTCTCTAAACGATCCCAAATGGGGTAATCGCGGCGGTGGCGACAACCGTGGTGGCGATGGCAATCAAGGGCCTCCCGACCTCGAAGAGTTGTGGCGTGATTTCAATCGTCGCCTCTCCGGCATGTTCGGTCGGGGCGGTGGCTCGGGTGGTGGTGACGGCGGGAATAAAATGCCTGACCTGAACTTCCGTCAGTTCGGCGGTGGTATCGGACTCATCGCCGCTTTTGCTGCGGTAATCTGGCTGGCGAGTGGCTTCTATATTGTTGACGCCAGCCAGCGGGGCATCGTCCTGCAGTTTGGCCGCTTCGTCGAGGCGACCGAGCCGGGGCTGCGCTGGCGCCTGCCTTATCCGGTCCAGACGCATGAACTGGTGAACCTGACCGGCGTGCGTACCGTCGAGATCGGCTACCGTGGTTCCGAGCGCAACAAGGTGCTTAAAGAAGCCCTGATGCTGACGGACGACGAGAACATCGTGAACATCCAGTTCGCGGTCCAGTACGTTCTCAAGGATCCGCAGCAGTATCTCTTCAACAACCGCAACGCGGATGATTCCGTGATCCAGGCTGCTGAAACCGCGGTGCGCGAAATTGTCGGCAAGAGCAAGATGGACTTCGTTCTCTACGAAGGCCGTGAGCAGGTGGCGGCAAACGCCCAGAAGCTGACCCAGGAAATTCTCGATCGTTATTCGACGGGTATCCAGGTCAGCAAGGTGACGATGCAGAACGCCCAGCCGCCTGAGCAGGTTCAGTCGGCCTTTGATGATGCAGTGAAAGCAGGTCAGGACAGGGAGCGTCAGAAGAACGAAGGTCAGGCCTACGCCAATGACGTGATTCCGCGTGCCCGTGGTGCAGCATCACGTCTGTTCGAGGAAGCCGAAGCCTACAAGGGGCGTGTGGTGGCCCAGGCAGAAGGCGATGCGTCGCGCTTCAAGCAGGTCTACACCGAGTACGCCAAGGCTCCTGAAGTGACCCGTCAGCGACTCTACCTCGATACGATGCAGCAGGTTTTCTCGAACACTTCAAAGGTAATGGTCGATTCGCGCAGCAACAGCAACTTGCTTTACCTGCCTCTGGACAAGCTGATTCAGGCTACCGCTGCACCGGCGACGGCTCCGGTGGTCGAACAGGCTCAGGGTAGTCGTCCCGCATCCGTGCCGGGGGTTGCCGAAAGCAATATCTCACCGCCGAGAGTCGATGCGCTCTCAGGGGAAGCGCGAACCCGTGAATCGACGCGCAGCCGTGAGCGGGGAGAGCGCTGATGCGTGAACGTTTGCCGTTATTTGCAGGGATTTGCCTCTTTGTTTTTGCGATCCTGTCGATGAGCCTATTTACCGTGGATCAGCGTCAGCACGCGCTGGTTTTCCAGCTCGGCGAGGTCAAGGGGCAGATCAGTGAGCCCGGTCTGTATGGCAAGATTCCGCTCATCCAGAACGTCCGCTATTTTGACAAACGCATCCTGACCCTCGACACGACGGAGCCGGAACGCTTCATCACTTCGGAGAAGAAAAACGTCCTCGTTGATCTTTTCGTCAAGTGGCGCATCGTCGATCCCAAGCTTTATTACATTTCCGTTGGTGGTGACGAAGCACGCGCAAAGACCCGCCTTGAGCAGACCGTGAACGCGGGCTTGCGTGAGGAGTTCGGCAAGCGCACCGTGCACGAAGTCGTCTCCGGCGAGCGTGACAAGATCATGGACGATATGCGGGACAAGGCCGACCAGGATGCCCGCAAGATCGGTGTTCAGATTGTCGATGTTCGACTGAAACGGGTCGATCTTCCTGCCGAAGTGTCCGAGTCGGTCTATCGTCGCATGGAGGCCGAGCGCAAGCGCGTGGCCAACGAGCTGCGCTCTCAGGGCGGCGCCGAAGCCGAAAAGATCAAGGCCGATGCCGACAAGCAGCGTGAAGTGATCGTTGCCGAAGCGTACCGGGATGCCCAGAAGGTCAAGGGCGACGGGG
>ERZ724504.1845-NODE-1845-length-11605-cov-5.928312_pt1 | contig 11605 bp, 9 predicted proteins | sample MGYA00376037_ERZ724504 | MGnify/ENA primary metagenome ERZ724504 (study PRJEB28724, sample SAMN07190888) | wastewater metagenome | isolation source: influent of sewage treatment plant in Hong Hong | place: USA: Christiansburg, Virginia | collected 2016-03-01 ... | reverse complement strand
GCTTTGGCACGCAATTTACGCTTGAACGAAGATTTAATTGAAGCGATTGCGTTGTCGCATGATCTGGGGCACACGCCATTTGGTCACGCGGGTCAAGATGCTTTGCATGCGTGCATGGCCGACTTTGGTGGTTTTGAACATAACTTGCAAAGCTTGCGCATTGTCGATGTGCTTGAGGAGCGTTATGGCGCATTTGATGGTTTGAATTTAACTTTTGAAACCCGCGAAGGCATTTTGAAGCATTGCGCGCGCAATAAAGCCGAGCTGTTGGGTGACGTTGGGCGGCGGTTTTTGGAAGGCACGCAGCCGAGTCTTGAGGCGCAGTTGACCAATATTGCCGATGCGATTGCGTACAGCAACCATGACATTGATGATGGCCTGCGTTCAGGCATTTTAAGCATCGACGGCATGCGAGAGATGGGGTTGTTTGCATTACACCATGATGAAGTGCGTCAGCGGTTTCCTGATTTGCGTGGGCGACGCGAGGTGCTGGAAACCGTGCGGCGAATGATCAATGCGATGGTGGTGGATTTGACCAGCACCACTGCGGCTCAGATTGCAGCCCGTGGTGTGCACAGCATCGATGATGTCCGTGCCGCTCCACGGTTGGCGCAGTTTTCAACGGAGATGCATGTTGAAATGCAGCAATTGAAAAAATACCTGATGGGTCATCTGTATCGCCATTACCAAGTGATGCGCAGTGGCACAAAAGCCAAGCGCATCGTGACCAATTTATTCGACGCCTTCATGGATGAGCCACGCTTGTTGCCGCCCGATTATGTGGTGGATGAGGGGGGGGCATTGCAGGCCGTGCGCATTGCCGATTACATTGCGGGCATGACCGATCGGTATGCAATGAAAGAGCATGTGCGCTTATTTGCAGCCCACGAGGCATGAGCCATCGGTGGTGTGACTTTCTGAGCAGGGCTCAAATCAATGCGTAATGCAGTTGAAAAAAAACGATGGCTTGCTTTGGCTGTGTGTGCATTATTGTATGCGTTATCGTATGCGTTTAATTGGTGGAGAAAAAAGCCCTTTCATGGGCTGTCATGCTCAGAAAATCGCCATTCCCGCGCAGGTGAGAGTCCAGTGGCGCGCGAAGTCCACCTTTGCGGTTCAATTTTTCAATCATTCACAAAGGCCACAATGCTGGCTGTAACTTGATCACCGTTTGTGCGGAAATGATGGGTTTCTGGGTTTTTGACACGCTCCAACAATGAATCATACAAAGCCTTATTTCTTCAATATTCATTCTAAAAACAATACTTTATGAACACACAACTGATTCGCATCGATGGTCATCATGTCCCCGTGCATGTATGGCTCGCTCAACACAACACCGATTTGACGCCATTGCATTTTGCCCATGCCAATGGTTTCCCAGCGGGCTCGTATGACAAATTATTGCAACTGCTGGCGCAAGAGCGCACGGTGTATGCGATGGATCACCGCGCAACATGGGACAGCAGCCCCTATCAGCCGCCCTCACAGTTTACTTGGCACAGTGCGGCCAATGACCTGATTGCGGCCATTGAGCAGGTGGCACCGAAGGGGGTGATTGGCGTTGGGCATTCACTGGGGGCGGTGACGACTTTGTTGGCCGCGATCAAGCGTCCAGATTTATTCAAGCAAATATTGCTGATTGAGCCCGTCATGTTCCCGACGCGGATGTTTGTGATGTTTGCGGGAGTGCCTAAGCCGTTGCGTGCAAGGGTGTTTGGTTTGGTGCAAAAAACCTTGCAGCGGCGTGAACGTTGGACAACGGGCGACGAATTTACCAAAGCACTGAGCGGCAAGTCCCTGTTTAAAGGCTTTTCGGCTGAAGTGTTTCAAGACTATGCGACGCACGGCTTACGCACATCAAACAAACGCGTGATGCCCCATGTGTCAAGTGAACCTTTGACTTTGAACTTTCGCAAAACATGGGAGGCGCAGGTGTTCTTGACCCCGCCGTATGTGTGGCGAAAAATCAAACGCTTACAAGTGCCTTGTGTGGTGTGGCGTGGAGAAACGGGTGATGTTGTGCCCACCGACGCATGGCACAAGTGGGAAAAGATCCGCCCAGAAAGCCCCGTTCACGTGTTGCCTAAGCTGGGACACATGGCGCCTTTGCAAGCCCCTACTTTGATGGCAGACGAAATTCAAAAAAATCTTTTATCTATTTGATTTTAAATCAAATAAAAAATGACTTGCAGCTAAAATTCACTGCTTTTTGCCAGCAAAATGGTTAAAAATGGTATGATGTCGCCTTATTTTGCATGACGAATTAAGGGGCTTTGTGCGGCTGACTCAAATTAAACTGGCAGGATTCAAATCATTCGTTGACCCCGTGAGCTTTCACGTGCCGGGTCAACTTGTTGCTGTGGTCGGGCCGAATGGTTGTGGTAAATCCAACATCATGGACGCCACACGTTGGGTGTTGGGCGAATCGCGTGCGTCGGAGCTGCGAGGTGAATCCATGAGTGATGTGATTTTCAATGGCTCCAGTCACCGCAAACCCGCTGCCCGTGCATCGGTGGAGTTGGTCTTTGAAAATCACGAAGGCCGCGCCGCAGGGCAGTGGAGTCAATACGCTGAAATCGCCGTGCGCCGCGTGCTCACGCGCGATGGCGGTTCGAGCTACTACATTAACAATCAACAGGTGCGCCGCCGCGACGTGCAAGACATTTTCATGGGCACAGGGCTGGGGCCGCGTGCCTATGCGATCATCGGTCAGGGCATGATTTCGCGCATCATCGAAGCGAAACCTGAAGAGCTGCGCGTGTTTCTCGAAGAGGCCGCAGGTGTATCGAAATACAAAGAGCGCCGCCGAGAAACAGAAAATCGTTTGAATGACACGCGTGACAATTTGACTCGGGTTGAGGACATTTTGCGCGAGTTGAATGGTCAAGTGGAGCGCCTTGAAGCGCAAGCACGTGTGGCGCAGCAATACCGCGACTTACAAACCGCTGCGCAAGACAAATTGCATTTTCTGTGGCTGTTGCGCTTGGATGAAGCGTTGGCCGAACAAACCAAAATCACGGGCAAAATCAACCTGGCGCAAAATGAATTGGAATCGTCCATCGCCACTTTGCGTCATGCTGAAAGCGAGCTGGAAACCAAACGTGCCGCGCACTACGATTTGTCCGATGCCATGCATGCGGCACAAGCGGCGCTGTACGAAGCCAATGCCGAAGTGTCGCGTTTTGAAGCCGAAATCAAATACATCATGGACGGCCGATCGCGTGTTCATGCGCAAATTGAGCAAACCAAAGTGCAGTTGGCGCAGTGGAATGACCGAAAAACTCAATTGGCCGATGATGTCGATCACATGACCGCTGAACGTGAAATGGCACTCGAAGAGCAAGCCATTCGTCAAGAGCAACTGGCCATCGCCTCCGAAGACCTGCCCCAACTCGAGACCCGCCACCGCGAAGCCTTGCACACTATGCAGTCGACCCATGCCGCCCATGTGCAAGTGGAGCAAAAGGTTGCCCGCGCAGCCGATGAACAGCGCAATGCCGATCGACAAATCGCAGCGTTGGTGCTGCGTCGCGATCGTTTATCACAAGAGAAAATCGCCCCAGGCCAAGCCGATGCGCGTGAATTGAATCAGTTGGAGCATCAACTGAACGATGAAATGGCGCGCCAAGAAACAGCACAAGCGGCCTTGCTTGAGGTGGAAGACAGCTTGCCGCAAGCGCAAGATGCACTCAAAGCCGCACGCGACCAAGCTCAAACCGAGCAAGCACGCATTGCCCAATTGAATGCCCGCCTTGATGTCCTGACCCAACTGCAAGATAAAGTGCAAAGCCAGGGGCAGCTCACCCCGTGGTTGGAAAAGCACAACCTCGCCACACGCCAACGCTTGTGGCAAAAAATTCACATCGAATCGGGTTGGGAAAATGCGCTGGAAGCGGTGTTGGCTGAACGCATGGGTGGTTTGGAATTGTCGCGCATCGATTGGGTCAAAAATTTCTTCAATGACACACCGCCATCAAAACTCAGTTTTTATGCCAACGACAACAGTACTGCGGTGCCTGAAGCCGTGGGCAGCTTGGTGCCGTTGATGCGCATGGTTAAAGTCAGCGACCCGACATTGAACAACCTTTTACCAAAATGGTTGGCCCATGTGTTTGTGGCCAAGTCGCTTGAAGAGGCCTATGGCCTGCGTGAGCAATTGCCCGAACACGGGGTGTTGATCACGCCCGATGGCCATCAATTGGGGCGCAATGCCTTGCGTTTTTATGTGGCCGACAGCGAGCAGGCGGGCATGCTTGCTCGTGCGCAGGAAATCGACAACATTCACACCCAGCTGCGTGCACAAGACATGCTGGCGGATGAGGCAGAAGAAGAATTGCGTCGCTTACAGCATCGCGTTGATGCGTACATGCAGCAGCAAGCGGCGGCACGCGCTCAGGTTCAATCCACCACAGCACGTGTTCATGCGTTGCAAATGCAGGTGCAAAAAGTCAGTTTGGCCAGTCAACAATTGATGGCGCGTCATGCTCAAATTGATGATGAACTGGCCGAAATCGTCATGCATGAAGAAGAATTGATGGCGCAAAAACTCGAAGCGCAAGCCTTGTTTGATGAAGGTGACATCAATTTGATGGAAGCGCAAGCCAAATGGCAGGATGCACAAGCCGAATACAATGCGCTCGAAGATCAAGTGTCGACCATGCGCAATGGTTTGCGTGATGCGGAAAATCAAGTGCGTGATGCACAGTACCGCGTGAACAATTTAGCGCAACGCCTCAGTGACATGGAATACAACCAAACGGCGTGCGATCAGCAAATTGAATTTTTACACACCAGCCATGAAGAACAACTCATGCAACTGGAAGAGTTTCAAGATGTGAGCAGCCACGATGGTTTGCAAGAGGCTTTGGCGCTGCGCGTTGAGCGCGAAAATGCCCTTGCGCAAGCCCGCACCGATGCCGATGCGCTCACGCATGAACTGCGTTTGGCTGAAGAGTCGCGGGTCAAATTAGAACGTGAACTGGAGCCGAGTCGTGCCGCGATCATGCAATTGCAGTTGGCCGAACAAGCCGCGCGTTTGAATCAAGAGCAGTACGCCAATCAACTCAAAGAAGCACAAGTGGATATGGCTGCTTTGCGGGCAAAACTGGCGGAAACGATGGACGACAGCACCAAAGCCTCAGCCCTACAAGGTGAAATCACCCGTTTGAACAATCAAATCAATGCCTTGGGTGCAGTCAACTTGGCCGCTTTGGACGAGCTGAATGTGGCCGTGGAGCGGCAAAGCTTCTTGAATGCGCAAACGGCTGACTTGGTTGAGGCGATGACCACGCTCGAAGATGCGATCATGAAAATCGACAAAGAGTCGCGTGATTTGCTGAAAGGCACATTTGATGCGGTGAATAAAAATTTTGGCGAGTTGTTCCCCGAGTTGTTCGGTGGCGGCGAGGCGCGCTTGATCATGACCGGCGACGACATCCTCGATTCGGGCGTACAGGTCATGGCGCAGCCGCCAGGGAAGCGCAACTCGACGATTCATTTGTTGTCAGGTGGTGAGAAAGCGTTGACGGCGACCGCCTTGGTGTTTTCACTGTTCCGTTTGAACCCAGCGCCATTTTGCTTGCTGGATGAAGTGGATGCACCATTGGATGATGCGAACACCGAGCGCTTTTCGCAATTGGTTAAAAAAATGTCAGCACAAACGCAATTTTTATTCATTTCACACAATAAAATCACCATGGAAATCGCCAATCAACTGGTTGGTGTGACCATGCAGGAACGTGGCGTGTCGCGCGTGGTGGCGGTGGACATGGAATCTGCTTTGGAGTTGGCTGGTGTGTGATGTTTGGGTGTGATGCTGTGGTGGGCGAGTCTATGGGTGTGTTTGTTCGTGCATTTGCTGGCCGCGCGACGCCTCATTCTGAGTTCGTTCCAGCACGCAAACATGCACATGGGCGTGCATCAAATGTGAATCAGCACGAGTCATGGCCTGAATGGCAGGGTAAAATGGAGGTAATGTGTGCCTGCGAGCCGTATTTTCCTTTATAGTAAAAACCGCAAACCATCCGTTGGGTTGATGGATGGGTTTACTTCGGCTTGATTGGGTTTTGTGTGGGATTCCCGTTCAAAACCCTTATTTTTCAACAAACACAAAGTGCAGTTTTACTTTGCGTTTAACCATAAAACAAGAACATTGAAAGCTTAAAATGAGTGAGTTTGAACTCTCCACATTGGTGATGGTGGCGATGCTGCTGGGTGGCTTGGGCGGCTACAGCTACTGGCAGATTCGACGGGCGCAAAGCCTTCAGCGCAAACCCAATGAAAGTGCACACGCTTACACGGGCGCGCATGGCATTGAATCGACCCACGATGCTGTTGGCATGAACCCACACACGGCATCCGATGTGCACCTGCATCGTGCATCTCCTGATGACATGCTGGCATCAGCCGTTCAGTCGGCTCACGATTCAAAACGGTATGAATCTGTGCAAAATGCCTATGTGCCGACGGGGGTGGGCTATGCGCTGCAAAATGAATCAGATGATGACGATGACATGTACGTGCGCTCGACTGCACCCGTGATCTCACCCAGTCCACCGGTGTATGGTTCACAACGCCAGTCAGCCTATGATGTCAAACCAATTAAAGAGAATCACTACGCCTACACACCTGAATTCCAAGCCCGTACACAAGACGAGGCTCAAGTTTTCGCCCAAACCCATGCGGCAGAGCACAGCATTGAGCAGGACATCATCAGTTACCATGACACAGTGACCCATGAGCCCTCGATTCATGCACCTCATGCAACTCATGCAGCCCCAGCGGTTGAACCTGCATTCACATCTCCATCCCAACCTTCTGTGTGGGTGAATGTTGAAACGCCTGCAACCGCATCTACTGGGTTGCCCGTGCATGCCCCGATGAACCCAGTCACACAAACAGCCATTGAAATGGCTGTTGAAATCCCTAGCGAAACACCCATTCAGGCCACAACATTGCCGTACAACTCTCTTGATGTGCCTGTTGAAGACCTCATGTTGGCTGCTGATCCGCAGTTTTTCAATCAAAAAGATTTAACCGAACAAGCCACTTTCAGTGTATTTGATCCCTTGATTCGCTTTTCATCGTGGATTGAAAATGCCCGCCCATCACCGATTCATGCCATTGATGGCGTGCTTGACCTGATGGTCAGCCAACCCAAAAACGCGCATGACATCGAACGCGCCTTGTATGATTTGCGCTTGGACACCGATTTGCCATTGCGCCTGTATGGTTTGCGCGCAGGACAAGTCGTCGCGCGACACAGCGAAGACACCCACGCGGCGCGCCAATGGCAGCCGCTGGAGCAAGGCGTGTTGTACAGTGGTTTGCGACTGACTTTGCAACTGGCGAATGCATCCAGCTACGCCAGCACGCAGCTGATTCACGATTGGTTTGAACTGGCGCAACGTTTGGCTCGCCGCTTGGCCGCGCACGTGAACGTGTGGCCAGACCCAGCGGCCTTGGCGAGCTATGCCGTCTATTTGCACGATGTTTCCAAGCGCTTGGCCGCCCCCTTGGTCCTTCAACTGCACAAACCGCAAGGGCTGTGGGCTGCCTATGAAGTGCATCAACAAATGACGCAATGGGGCTTGCAGCTGGATGCGAATGGTCAATACGTTGCGCGCAACCGCGACGGCCACGTGCTGTACCGCGTGCTCAATGATTTGAACAACCCCCGCGCACAAGATTTTTACCGCGACGCTTTGGCGACCATGCACGTTCAAACCTTGTCTTTCTGTTTGGACTTGGCACGCGTGAAAGCCGAACACCACCCACAAGAGCGCCTCTGGCATGACATGAGCCGATTGGCACATGATTTAAAAGCGCAATGGTGCAACGGCATGGGGCAAAACATTGTCCCCGACATGCTGTTCAGTCACGCCGCTGAACACGTGCCTGCTTATGTCCAACAACTGGCTGCTTTGGGCGTGCCTGCGGGTTCGTTGACCATGAAGCGTTTATTAAAACAAAGGCCTTAGGAGGGTCTTTTTTTAATAGGCTAAGCTGGTAGTGTCTCAGTTTGAAATTTAAGCGTATTTTAATCTAATGCGCTTTGTGATAGACTTAGCGAATGAAAAAGAAACTTGACCTTAACCAGCTCGCTAAGTCTATCGTCGAACAAACAACGGGCGAAGTTGAAAAAACGATACCACCATTAAAACAACCGAAAGGGAAAAGTGGTGGTATTGCGTTGGCTTCATCTATGTCAAAAGACGACTTAAAAAAGCGCTCAGAAAAGGCAAATAAAATTAAGTCCGAGAAACAATCTTCAATTTTGGCTCAGGCAAAAAAGATTCGTATAAAAGTTTAAAGTCATCTTCATAAATATTTAGTATAGATTTTGCATTTGACCTTGCAACTCGATAATCCCCTAAACAAGCCTCAAGAATCTGTTTAAACAACGCAGGTTTCTCTTTTAGAAACGGCTGTGGTTCGTTTCGATTTAATTTCAGTTTAGATAATGCAATATGCATTCCTCGATATTCATTGTTTGATATTCTATTTGTATCAAGCAATTTTCTCATCATTGCAGATATTGCCATTTTCCAATATGGTTTTAGTTTAATAAGTTGTGAAATAGTAACCTTACCCGTACTTGTCGCAACTACAGAGCGAATAAAATCATCGTCAGGCATTAAAAGCGAAGATGCGAATGCGTCCGCTTCATCCTCCATCAACTCATGCGGAACGCTGTGCATGATTATGTGACCGAGTTCGTGTGCCAATGTAAACCTGTATCTATCAGGCGGAAGTGAATTATTTATAAATATTACAGGCGGTAAATTGTTTAAATACAAACTTGTACCATCAATGGTGTTTGTGCCAAACGGACATTCTATAATAATAATTCCAGCCTTCTCTACATGATAAGTTAGGTTTTGTATCGGTCCATTTGGAATGCTCCAAGTTTCTCTTACCAATTCTGCTATTTGCGCAGGATTAGTGTCTTCGTCCACGTGTCTCTTGAATAGCACATTGCTTGCTTCAATATCAACCATCGTTAACATTGTTGATAAATGTATTCTTAATAAATTAACCAATCCAGAAACAAAATTTTTATCTGATGCTTTTGTAATTTTCTTTCTGTAAAAATAACTGCTCGAACCAAAACTTAAACGAGGCTCACTACTGTAAAAAAATTCATTAGGGAAGCCTAATGCATTAGTTATTTGCAATAATTTATCATGCCCAATAGCCACAGAATTTCCTGATTCTAATTGAGCGACCGCAGGCTGAGTTACACCTGCTTTTTCAGCAAGTGCTTTTTGACTAAACCCTCTAAATTCTCTTGCGAGAATAATTAGTTGTGAGTTAATTTGTTCCTGTTGCTTCATTATTGTCTTCAATATCTTTTCTAATTACTTTAAATCCTGATTCAGTGTGGGCTTTATCTTCAAATTCAAACAACTCTGCTTCACTGTTCGCTATGCCGTGTGGCGTTACCTCTGCTTTCCAATAGATACCCTTCATACCTGATGGACAAACAATGTTAATTGCGCTTATTTCATCTTCATTGTCATTAAGGACGTATCCAATCTCAAGGTGATGCGCTCTCTCCATTCCCTCTATCTCATCTTGGTTTTTGAATTGCATCAACTGCATTGTTGATACACTTCTTGAATGTCCATCAGCACTCAGTTTTTTAAATTTAAAAGCAAACACGCCAGCATCTGTGGATATTAACAAGCAAAACATGTCGTTAATCGTCATAGGCTTAATTTTATCATCATCAAGTTCTAATGATTTGGCTTTACTAACGATAATATCATTAACAGATGTGGCTCTGCCACGCTTAGATTGAACTGCCAAAAACCAACTTGGCAAGTTGTGATATTCGTTCCAAGAATCAGTAATCACCCCCCACAATTTTGAATAATATGAACTTAATACTTTTTGAGCATCTTCATAACCGATAAGCATTTGCATTTTCACCACCATTGTTTGAAATTGATAATGAATAATACCATAAATTGATTTTTGTGTGTAAAATATAAGTAAAACGATAAGTAATTTATTGATTTACCTTGCTAAATGTATTATAATTCAGTATGAAATTAATGAAAGTTGCAAAAAATGAACATTATGCCAATCGAAAAACGCATACAAATCATTCAATTATTGGTTGAGGGTAACTCTATGCGTTCGATTGAGCGAATCGTAGGATGTTCAATCAATACGGTTACAAAGTTACTCATTGATGTCGGTCAAGCGTGTGCAGACTATCAAGATAAAACCATGCGCAATTTGAACTGCAAGCGCGTACAGTGCGATGAAATTTGGTCTTTTGTGTATGCCAAAGAGCGCAACGTACCCGATGAATTAAAAGACGTTTTTGGTTATGGCGATGTTTACACATGGACTGCGATTGATGCAGACACAAAACTTATTCCGAGTTGGTTAGTCGGTACTCGCGGTGCAGACAGCGCAAAGTTATTTATTGATGATTTAGCCAGCCGTTTATCAAATCGAGTGCAGTTGACTACTGATGGTCACAAAGCATATTTAGAAGCGGTAGAGGGTGCATTTCACGGTCAGATTGACTATGCAATGCTCGTGAAGTTATACGGTCACAATCCAAAAGAAGACCAACGAAAATACAGCCTATCAAAATTTAAAGGCGCGGTTAAAGGTGTAGTATCGGGCAATCCTGAAAAAGAACACGTAAGCACCAGTTTTGTTGAGCGTCAAAACTTAACCATGCGTATGCACATGCGCAGATTTACTCGATTGACTAACGGTTTCAGCAAGAAAGTTGACAATCATATGAACGCGGTTAGTTTGCACTTCATGTACTACAACTTCGCAAAAATTCATAAAACACTGCGCGTTACTCCAGCAATGGAAGCGGGTATTGCAGACCATGTGTGGTCTATTGAAGAAATAGCACGGTTAGTGCCTGAATCAGTGGCGAAAAAGCGTGGAAAATATAAAAAGACTCGAAATTAGATTGTATTGTGCAAAATATGGTTATGCTAAGTTCTTTCAATTCAAAAGGTTGGTACTTGATTGAAAATTCAGCAAGCTCGTGGTCTTTTTTCCTTAGCGCATGAAGACTCTGGCAAAAGGTGAAGTTAGATTGAGATCTCTTGTTGGTGCCGGCTACTTCTTTGTTATAATCACCCTCAGCAAATTTTTTATAATAGTTTTACGATAGAAGTAGTATTTTAGTCTTTTAAATTCAACTTACAGTTAGCCACATATTTAAAAGAACGGTGAAAAATGGAAACTCTCAAATCAAACTCTCGTCAATTGCCTTTGACTTACATCAGCTTATTTAGCAGCGCTGGAGTTGGGTGCTATGGATTTAAACAAAATGAATTTGAGTGCATTGCCACCAATGAAATTCTCAGTAAACGTCTTAATATTCAAAAAAACAATCACAAATGTAAGTATGAGTCAGGATACTTGGACGGGGATATTTCAACACAAGAAATTAAAAATAAATTATTTGCTGAAATAAACAAATGGCAAATCAAACATAAAATTTCTGAGCCAGATGTCATTGTAGCCACACCACCCTGTCAAGGGATGTCTGTTGCCAACCATAAAAAAAATCAAGAATTAAAAAGCATTCTATTAGCCGAAACCCCTTGGGTTTTAG
>ERZ724504.1843-NODE-1843-length-11609-cov-4.155531_pt1 | contig 11609 bp, 9 predicted proteins | sample MGYA00376037_ERZ724504 | MGnify/ENA primary metagenome ERZ724504 (study PRJEB28724, sample SAMN07190888) | wastewater metagenome | isolation source: influent of sewage treatment plant in Hong Hong | place: USA: Christiansburg, Virginia | collected 2016-03-01 ... | reverse complement strand
TAAAAGCTGCAAAGCCAGCGTTTTGAGCGTCAGGGGCTGCACCAGCGGAAGATCAGCCGGCAAAATCAGCCAGCCATTGGCACTGGCCGTGGCTTTGACGGCAGCGGCAATGCTGTCGCCCATACCGGCGTGTGGGCCGTATTCCACATGCCAGGGCAGGCCTGAGGCCTGAACAGCGGCCAGAGTCGTCTGCAAAACGGTTTGCTGGCCCAGCATGGCCTGCAGCTTGTGCGTGGTGCCGCCTGAGGTGAGAAAGCGCTCTCCCCTGCCTGCGGCGAGAACCAGCACGCAGGGCTGCTCCAGGTTGATGGGAGGGCTGACCAAAACTTCTTGCTGCATATTGTGGTTAAGCATAACGCTGGCTTTGGCTGCGCGGCAGAATGTGGGGCATGAGCCGACTATCTTCTTCCATTGCCGATCTGCGCAAAAGCTACGAGCGCGCAGAGCTGAGCGAATCCGCCTCCAACGCCAACCCATTGAAGCAGTTTGACCAATGGCTGCAAGAAGCCGTGAGCGCCGAGGTACCCGAACCCAACGCCATGACCGTGGCCACTGTGGGCGGTGACATGCGCCCCAGCACGCGGATTGTGCTGATCAAAGGCTATGACGAGCGCGGCATCGTCTGGTACACCAATTACGACAGCCGCAAGGGCCAGCAACTGGCAGGCAACCCGTTTGCGGCTCTGCAATTTCACTGGGTGGAGCTAGAGCGCGTGGTGCGGATCGAAGGCCGCGTGGAAAAAGTCAGCGATCAGGAAAGCGACGCCTACTTTGCCAGCCGCCCTTTGGATTCACGCATTGGAGCCTGGGCCAGCCCCCAGAGCCAGATCATCAGCGGCCGTGGCGTGCTGGTGGCCAATGCCGCCAAATACAGCGCCCAGTTCTTGCTGAATCCTCCCCGCCCACCGCACTGGGGCGGTTTTCGACTAGTGCCCGACCGCTGGGAGTTCTGGCAAGGCCGCAAGAGCCGTCTTCATGACCGCCTGAGCTACCGCGAAGATGGTCAGAACTGGATTCGAGAGCGTCTGGCGCCCTGAGATCGTTGGTATGCGCTCGGGTATATATCTCTAGATTGATGCGGAGACGGGCTGGTTTCATGACGAAACTCGCCCTCTTCTCTGATTAACCAATTGGTGGATTGTTCTTTATCTTTTTTAAGGATTCAAATGATATTCATGTAAGTTACATTAGATAAATTAATAAAGAATAGCGATCGCACAATGACGGATGCTCAGACAAAGCTCTTACCCAACGGGCAGGCAGTTTTTAAAGACTGGCTGGAGCATGAAGGCAGCAAGAGCTGGGATGCGCTGGATACCTCACCCGACGGCAACTATGAAAAGGTCTGGCAGGCTTGGCTCTGGCATTTGAGTGGCGAGGCTTATACCGAAGACAAGGCTCGCCAGCCCTCTTCTGCCCATGACCCAAAGGACTGGCATCAGGCCACTGCGGTGGATGTTCAGCATTTTCTGCAGATTCGAGATGGGCAGCGGGCGCATCACCACCCCGAGCGCAAGATCAGCCCGGTGACCCGCAGGCGTTACTGGCGGCTGCTGGAACGCATCTACGATCACGCCATGGAGCATGGCTGGATTCATGCAAACCCCGCCACGGGGCTTGAGCCCATAGATCGCCCGCCTTCAGAAGATGGCAAGGGCCACTGCCTGCCTCCCCTGCTCTGGCAATCTTTGCCGCGCCACTTTCCGCAGGCCGATGGTTATCAGAATGCGCGTGACCGGACGATTGTGGTGCTGCTGTATGAAATGGCGCTGGCCCCTGAAGAAGTACGAGCGCTGCTCTGGAAGGATTTGCGCTCTAGTGCAGAGCTGACTTGGGACAGCACATCTAAAGAGATCGCAGATACCCCGCCGGCACTGCCCCGTTTCTTGCAAATTGACGGCGGACGCGCTGCGCAGCAACGGCTGCTTGAACTACCTGAATCCGTCGCCAAAGCACTGCTGGACTGGCGACGATTCAGCGCTGCACAGCGCGGGCCGACGGTGGTGGATGGCGATCACATCGTGTTTTATTCACGCCGTGGCGGTGAATTGTCGGTACGTATGCTGTTTCATGTGGCTTCACAAATCATTCAGCGCGCGCACGAAGCGCAGGCTGAGGACAGCCAGAAGTCTCCCCTGCAGCGCGTAGGGCCGCAGGTGCTGCGCAACACAGCCATTGTTCAGTGGCTGCGCGCAGGGGTGTCAGAGCTGGAAGTCATCGCCAGAATTGGCGTAAACAGCACAAGAGCCCTGCGCCATTTGCAACACTATCTATAGCAGGTAGCCCAAGCTACACAAGGGCTACCTGCTAATCAGGCTCTGAGAATGCTTAGAAATCCATTCTCAGCCCCACCACCAGATTGCGGCCTGTCAACGGCGCTGCGGTCTTGATGAATGAGGTGGCGGCGTAAGCCAGGCGGTTGGTCAGGTTCTGCCCCTTGACATAGAACTGCCACTGATTGCCCCCGCTTTGCCACTGGTAGCTAGCGCCCAGGTTCAGCATGCCGTAGCCAGCAGTCTGGGTTTCGTATTGAGCCGTACGGTTCTGGCGCAGCACCTGCGTCCATTCCGCGAAGGTATCCCACTTGGCGACTCGCGCGTTGACACGCAAACCGGCTCGCAGCGCAGGAATGCGCGGCAAGGCCGAGCCATCTTCCAGCCGAGCGCGCACGCCATCGCCAAAAACCGTCACGCTCAGATCACGGTTGAGGCGCTGGGTGAGTTTCGCTTCCCAGCCGGTAAAGCGCGCATCGCCCTGCGTGTATTGCAGCAGTTGCAGGCCTTCATGCGCATCCAGCGTGGCTCCGTAGATATAGCCTTTGATACGGTAGTGATAGGCGTTGAGCTTCCAGCTCGTATCGCCAGCTGTCTTGGCAAGGCCCAGATCCAGTGCCTGCGAACGCTCACGTGACAGGTTAGGGTTACCAATTTCATAAGTCGCCGTAGCCATGTGCAAGCCGTTGGCAAACATTTCTTCGGCCGTAGGCATGCGGCTGCCGCTGGTGAACGAGGCTGTGGCGCTATAGCCGGGCTGGAACTTCCAGACCGTACCCAGCGATGCCGATGTGGCGCTGTGTCTGCGGCGTTCGTTGCTCAGCTCGGCCTCCACGCGCTGGCGGTCATGGCGCAGAGCGCCTTGAAAGCTCCAGTCCTGCCAGCGATATTCTTCAAGCAAGTACAGACTGTTGCGCTGAGTATCGGTGGGCTGCACATAGGCTTCTTCACCGGTGGCGCTAAAGCGGCGCTTGAGAGTCTGCAATCCCAGCGTGCCACGCCAGCCAGCAATCGGTTCGTGCTCCATTTCCAGGCGCAGGTCATGGGCCTTGTTTCTGAACTGGGTGGCCACGCTGCCGTCTTCAATTTCATCGTGGCGATAGTTGGTCAAGCCACCACGAACGCGCAGTGCTGCAATGCCCGCCGTGGGCTTGCGCCATTCGCCGCGCAGGTCCCAGCGCTCGCTGGTCAGATCGACCACCGGCACGCTGCTGCTTTCGGCGTGATCGTGGTCATGGCCCTCACCGTCATGCCCATGGTCGCCGCAATGCAGATGATCGCCATGGGCATGGCAGCCTTCAAAGCTGTGCTGATGACCGGGCAAGCCATACTTGGCCTGCTGGCGCGTATAGGCCAGACCCAGATAGCCCTGACTGCCCACCCAGGACAGCCCCACGCTACCGGTGTTTCCGCGGCTGAAGCTGCCCGGCACCTTGTTCTGACCCCAACCGCTGCCCACACGGTAGTCACCCGCATTGCGGGCCACCCCTTCGGCATGCAGCACCAACTGGCCGTTATCGTTTTTGAGCGGAGTCGCCGTTGTCAAAGAGAACGCACCGGCCGACATGCCTGCCGCCGTACCGGCCTGCACTTCGGCCGAGCCTTCCACGCCCTTCTCGGGCACGCGGGTGGGAATCTTTCCATCCAGCACGTTGACCACGCCGCCCATCGCACCGGGGCTGTAAAGCAAGGCGGACGGGCCCCGCAGCACCTCAATCTGGCTGGCCAGCAAAGGCTCGGTGGTGACCGCATGGTCGGGGCTGATCGTTGATGCATCGAGAAGCTCGGAGCCATCGCTGAGGATGGAGACCCGCGCACCATCCATGCCGCGAATCACGGGGCGGCTGGCACCTGCGCCAAAGTGGCTGGCATTGATGCCGGGCTCGGCCGCCAGGGTTTCGCCCAAAGTGGCTGCGCGGCGCAGGCGCAGCTCTTCTTCACCCAGCACCTGCACAGGCGTGGCCATATCGCCTGCCGCCATGCCGGTGGCGGAGACTGTGACCTCACCCAGGCTGGTCTCTTGCTGCGCCAAAACCAAGGGCGAGCAGACCAGCAGGCCTAGGCCGGTGCTCATGAGCACAGCGGTTTGGGTCGCCTTATGAAAACGACGAGGAGAAAATTTAGAAAAACGTTGAGACATCTCAGTTCCACCAACAACCGTGCGCACGCAGGCCATCATCAGCCACGTGAAATGCGCACGGAAATTTCAATCAAAACTGGCTCTAGCGCTTATGAATCAAGCGCTATCAGCTATCAGTTTGGGAGTTGTGGGCGTCGATACTTCTTCATGCCAAAGCATGAAGCGATCTAAGCCATGGAGCTGAGAAGTGAGGGAGGCCCGCGCGCATCGAACGGCGCGGCAAAGAAGATGGTTCGCGGCTCAGGCGCAAACGGTTGCGGCAGCGCAGTCGCCGGAACGGGCGCCACAAAGGCCACCACGGCTGGCGGCCCGGCATAACCATGATTGGCTTGATCGAGCAGCTGACATTCAGCCGGGCCGTGGCCCGCGAATAGCGCATGAACCCATGACAGATCGGAGGCACAGCCAGTGCGATCACTACTCGCACTGATGCAATCCGCCCCGGAACTGACTGCCGTGGCTTGCGTCTGCAGCGCTGTCGTCGCCGCTGCATGCCCCCAATGCGGACCGTGAGCCGCGTTTTGCGTCGCCCCCGCATGCACTGCACGGTGCATCTGCCCCAGCGTGGGGCTCAGCACCATGGCCAGAGCTAGCAGGGTCGTGAGCCAACCCATGCTCCAGCGCATCATCCAGATTTCACGCAGGCTCACGTGAACGTCAGCACGGGCTGAGCGGCGATGAGTACGCTGGCGAATGGGGGAGGACAAGATCTAAAGGGCTGGGAAATGGGAAAAGGCCAGAGTCTGCGAGTTGCAACGCAACCCAACGAAAGGTTGCAGAGTGTAGCAATGTCCTCGCTCAATCCTTGAGCCAGCGCGTGAAAGCCTTTTGAAATTTCTGCACCTTGGGGCCGACGACAAATGAGCAATAGCCCTGATTGGGGTTCTGCAAAAAATAGTCCTGGTGGTAGTCCTCGGCTGGCCAGTACTTTTGAATGGGCTCCAGCTCGGTGACGACTGGGGCGTCAAACGCTTTTTCGGCCTGCATTTCATCGAGCAATGCTCGCGCTGTGGCCGCCTGCGCGTCTGTCGTGGTGTAGATGGCGCTGCGGTATTGCGTGCCCACATCGTTGCCCTGGCGGTTAAGCGTGGTCGGGTCGTGCGTGCCGAAAAAGACCAGCAGCACATCGCGCAGGCTGATGACAGCCGGGTCGAACTCCAGCTTCACCACCTCCGCATGGCCGGTCTGGCCCGTGCAAATATCCTCGTAGCTGGGATGATCCAGGTGGCCGTTGGCGTAACCGCTTTCCACATCAAGCACGCCGCGCACACGATCAAAGACGGCTTCAGTGCACCAAAAACATCCACCACCTAAAACTATCGTTTCAGTCATAAAATTCCTTATAAATCAACAACTTATGTTGATTGACTGTTTTTATAATTTCACCTAAAATTGGGCAAATCGCCAAAAATTTGCCTACAAATTCACCCGGAGAATGCCCGTCTATGAGCACCCTACCCCGTGGAATTCAGCTTGTTCCGTACAAAAACACATCTTACTACCGTGTGCGTATAACACGAAAAAACTTCAAGGCTGATAAATATTTTAAAGAGCTGGCGGAAGCCAAAGAGTTTCTTGCATTGTCCAAAGCAAAGAAGGGCAAGGAGCTTATTTACAGCATTACAGAAGAGCAGCGAAAAGCTAAATCCGAAAATGCAAGCGAGTGGACTTTTGGCTATTACATTGATCGGTACATTGAAGACTACCTGTCAAGCAAATGCACGACCGAACTTGAAATCAGAAATCGCAATAACAAGCTGTCATTTTTGCGAACAGTCCGAAATACGAGTATTCTTGATCGGCAGTCTTCTTTTGAAGAAAAGGAGGCGATGGGAATTGACACTCTCACCGACAAAAAAACCTACCGGCTTTTTGGTGGATTGGATATTCGTAAAATCAAAGCTATTGATATTAATAACTACATCAAAAGCAGGTTGCATTTTATCAAGCCGGTATCAGTAAGCCGAGAACTCTCTTATATTTCAAATGTGTATCGGAAGCTCCAGTACTTCAATGAAGAGCTTGCAGACCTCCCGAACCCTGTCTTGCTTTACGATAAAGACTTGTTGAAAAATCAGGTCACAAAACGCGAATTTGTACTGTCAGCAGAAGACGAGAAAAATCTGTTTGACACCCTGAAAGAAAAAGCAAACGGCGAACTTCTAAAAATTGCTAACATCTCACTTTTGACAGGTTTGAGGCGCTCGGAAGTGCTCACACTGACAAAATCGCAAATCAAAGAAACCTACATTCAACTGACCCATACCAAGTCAAAACGCCCGCGAAAAGTCTACCTAACGAAAGACGCCAAGGAATTTTTTGAAGGATTAAAGCCAGCTAAAGGTGACAAATTCTTCAAATACACCATTGGAGGTTTTGACCGTGTATTTCGGGCAGTGATGACAAAAGCAAATTTGTCACACATTCATTTTCACGATTTGCGACGAACCAACATTTCCAGATTGCTGACAAAAATTGGACATGATAATACAATTTTGGCGACCGAAATTTTAGGCATTCAGTCCCTCACGAAATTTGAGGAACTGCATTCGAACATTGCTCCAACGGAGCCAACTACACAATTCCAAGCCGTAAAAAATTGGCATAGCTCGCCACAAATCACGAAAGGTTATTACAACATCGTATTCAAAACGCCCGAGCCAAAAAAGTAATTTTTATCAGAATGGAAAACGCCGAAAGGTGAAAAACAAGGGCTTTTAAAAAAGGCCGAGCAATAAAACAAAGTCGCCAATAGGCGGCTTTTTTTATGCCCGGAAGGGGTCCGGCTGTTTTGTATTTCCACGTAGTGGCGAGCCAGCACGTAGTGCTGACAATTTACGCAGTAAATTGTGTAGTGAGTTCCACTTTTAAGTGGAAAAAGTTGACGAACAAAAACCACCTGCTTAAATAAGACCAAGAGCAGGAGAAAAAACCGTGTACAGCATAATAAGAACAAAGAAACACAAGTCAATAAGCAGCCTAAGATTTCGAGAAAATCACACCTATCGAAAACATCCCACACCTAATGCAGACCCCGAGAAACAGCACAGAAATAAATTGCTATGGGGTCAAGCCAACTATGCCGATGGGGTTGACACTGCGCTAAAAGAATATGTTCTGGATGGCAACAAAATTCGAAAAAATGGTGTGCTAACAATCGAATATTTATTGACAGCAAGCCCCGAATTTTTCGACCAAGGCCCCAAACACGAGAGAGACGCCCGACTAAAAGAATGGTGCGATCTCCAAGTTCAATTCCTCAAAGAAAAACACGGCGAAAAAAATATTCAGTGTATGTATCTGCACCTGGATGAGAAGACACCACACATTGAAGCCTATGTGGTCCCAATCGATCCCCGTGGCAAACTCAATTGCAAGCACTTTCTTGGGGGGCGGGCGCAGCTTAGAGACCTTCAAACCCAATATGCCACCTACCACAGCCACATGGGCCTAAAACGCGGCCAGCAAGGTTCTAGGGCCACCCATGAGGAAGTTAAAAAGTTCTATGCCCAGATAAAAACCAAAGCCAAGGTAACAAGCCAAGATTTGCAGAGGGCTGTCAAAATCGACGCCCCGAGAATTTCCGAAAGACTGGACCCAAGCAGTTTTGTAGAAGCACAGCAAAAAAAGATTTTCGACCGTGTATCAAAATTATTTGCTGGCACTGTGTACGAGAACAAACTAATCCAGCAGGCCAAGAAAATCTTGAGAGAGTGGGTCAGAGCAGAGCAAGCCGCCCAGAAGATGCGATACAAGCTTGAAAGCGAAAAGGATGCCTTAAAAGACAAGCTAGACAGGCAAACAAAAATACTGAGCCAGCTTGATAAATTGACCGTTGAAAATAAAGACCTGCAAAAACAGTTGCAGAGTTCCGAAGTCGAAAATCAGCTACTCAAAAATAAGTTTTTGCAACAGCAAACCAAAACAGCACCAAAATAGGAATTTTATTCGTTGCTTATGCTGTCTTTTGATGACAATCGCTTTCTTTTCCTATCGAAGACTTTCTTTCTTTATCTATTGCTGTCGCTGTGAAATATTCGATCTCGTTTCCACCGTTTTTATTATTAAAGCACTCAACACATTAAAATGTATTATTCGATTTTTAGACCAGTTTTCATTGGAGAAAATAATCGAAAACTAAAAAAGAAAGGTAATACCTGATTTTTTCTACGCCCGGCTTGACAAGTGGTTATTTTCTGCGAATATAAAATTGCAAGATCGACGTAATACCGAAAGGTTGCACTCACGAAAAAGCCAGCTACCAAGCTGGCTTTTTTGTTGGGTTGACAATTTAAAATTTTTTGCTTAAATAAAACCATCAATATGTGGTGCACGTCGATCTTGCGATCCCCGGTTTCTACATATTCAGTAAGTTCCTTTAGAACGGTTTGGCTTAGTAGACGAAGTGGAAAAAATAGCAACTACCTACAGAAATGTAGCACTTAGAACAAACCCCATAAAGTAAAAGATTACAGATACAAGGCAGTCAAAAAAACTGACCGAAGAGATTAAAGCGAGAACTATGCACAGTCTCACCCAAGCTAAAGCAAACGGGGCATAGGTGGTGAAAAGACCATGAATTGCAAAAAGTAAAGTACTTCTCTATCTTTACTCAGGGTATACGGCGAAGACCATATAACAGAAATAGCGAAAATCAAAATTTTTTAAATTTTGGTAAGGGTTAGCTTTTGCGGGGCTCAACAACGAAGTTGGTGAATACCGCAAAAGCTTTAAGGAGAATACAGAGCCGAAGGCTACTGTATTCTGATTGGTCTTACTGAATTAGAGCAAATATACAAGCGAAGCACTAGTAATTGACTGGCGAAGCACTAACCCGATAGGGATGTAGTGAAACGAAATAAAATGGAACGGCAACTATTTTACGATTTTCCGTAAATCACTAAATCAAAAATTGCCTTCGCATGAGCCAAATCACATGAGAATATTTCACGGCATTCAACGAATAGTCCAGGAGTTTTTTCGTATGAAATTGGTCGTTGAAATTCAGCCAGTTTCGCATGAATTTCAAACTCTTTTTTACCGGCATCTTTATCAAGTCGGATGCTTTTACCGATCTCCCAATCTCTAATATTTCCGTATGCCTCGTTATTTATTCCCAACGTGCGACCATCCGGGTCTCGCTCACTAAATCCAATTTTTATGAATTTTGTTTGAGGAGAGTATGCAAGATATACATAACCCATCGCAGAATTTCTCAACTGGTAGGCAATTTTTGCAGTATCACATTGAATGCAATGCCCGGCTTTTGTTCTAAGGGTGTGCCCACTTTTCTGGCACGGAGATCCACCGTAATAGAAATATTTTCCAAGCTCGGTCATTAGCTGTTCTCGCCGAATTTTGGAAAGTCCTGAGGCATCAAACATCATGGACGGCGAAACTTTTTGCAGCTTCAAAAAGCTCTCCTGCTCCTTCGTTAGTTGGGCCATTTCCCCTCCTGTGTTAGCTGATAAACACCAAGAATACCCGGGCGTGGTCCAGATCGGACGTTGTCAGGAATAAAAATTCACCTAAATTTTTACCTAAAAACCAGTAAAATATCATTTCTTCATAGGAGAAAATTTACTACTACCGTCTACGTGCACCAGAAGCAACCACCGCCCAGGTAAATGGTTTCCGCAGCCATTACACATTCCTTTTTGCTAAGACCCGGTAAGCGTAGCTCAAATCAACTACCCATTTTTACCAATGACAGCGATTGCAGCGCCGCTATGCTTCACAGCGCCCACTAAACTGTTTGCTGCTCTGCAAGAAAAGGGCTGCGTCCCGGACGCAAGATGCAACTGACAGTTCTCCCCGCCTCAAATCACAACAAAATTTTGCCTCTGAGGGAAGTCACACCATGAAGCGTTCAAGGCGCTGGGCCGTGGGCCTGGTCGTTATCGGCCTGCTGGCCGTTTCTGGCTGGCGCGTTGCCGTCCATCAACAGCACAAAAAACAGGCGCTTCAGACCAGCGCGGCTCCGCTGGAGCTGCCGATTCAGATCGCCGCTCAAGAAGTGCTGAGGGTGCAGCCCCGCCAGCTTGCACTGACCGTGCCCATCAACGGCGCTGTGCAGGCCGTAAATTCTGCGGTGGTGAAGGCCTATGTGGCTGGCGAGCTGCGCGGTTTGAGCGTGCGTGAGGGCGATAGCGTCAAAAAAGGCCAGCAACTGGCCCGCATTGATGCCACCGAGGCCGAAGCCCGCCTGCGCCAGGCGCAGCAGCAAGCCGATGCCTCCAGAGCGCAACTGTCCATTGCCCAGCGCAACCATGACAACAACGTGGCGCTGGTGCAAAAAGGCTTTATTTCCACCACGGCACTGGTGACGTCTCAGGCCAATCTGGATTCGGCCCGCGCCAATCTGGCTGCGGCCCAGGCCGCTGCAGATGCAGCCCGCAAGGCGGTGACCGATGCAGTCATCACCAGCCCCATGAACGGCCAGATTGCCCAGCGTTTTGTACAAAATGGCGAGCGTGTGGGCATTGAAGCCCGCATTGTGGAGGTGGTGGATACCGAGCAGCTGGAAATCGTGGCCCAGCTAGCCCCGGCAGATTCGATACAGGTACAGGTCGGCCAGAGCGCCGAGCTGCAAGTGCCCGGCACGGCTCAGGACATGGCCCCCATCAGCGCACAGATTGTGCGCATCAGCCCCAGTGCCCAGACCGGCTCGCGCACCGTGGCGGTGTACCTGAAGGTGTCAAGTGCGGCTAACAAAAACGATAGCAGCTTGCGCCCTGCCCCATTACCAACGCCTCAATTACGCCCCGGCCTGTTTTTACAAGGCCACATCATCACCGGCAATGCCAGCCAGCTGGCCGTGCCTTTGAGCGCTGTGCGCACCGATAAACCCTTGCCCTATGTACAAGTGCTGCAAAGCGGCAAGCCAGCAGTGACGGCGGCATCGCCAGACCAGACTGCATCGCAGCAAAGTCATTCCGAGCTGCGCGTGGTTCACAAAACCGTAGAGCTGGGCCGCCGCACCTCCTTTGAAGGTGCAACCTGGGTACAAGTGCTCAAAGGCCTGAATGCGGACGAACAGATTCTGGCAGGCACCGCAGGTGGCCTGCGTGAAGGCACGCTGGTAGAGGTGCAGATGGCTAAGACCGATGCCGCCCCCGCTGCCGAAACCACAGCCCCAAAAACCGAGGCTCTGTAAATGTGGTTCACACGTATCAGCCTGAAGAACCCGGTCCTGG
>ERZ724504.1842-NODE-1842-length-11609-cov-5.178120_pt1 | contig 11609 bp, 11 predicted proteins | sample MGYA00376037_ERZ724504 | MGnify/ENA primary metagenome ERZ724504 (study PRJEB28724, sample SAMN07190888) | wastewater metagenome | isolation source: influent of sewage treatment plant in Hong Hong | place: USA: Christiansburg, Virginia | collected 2016-03-01 ... | reverse complement strand
CGGGGCCATCGCGGCATTTCTGCCCGTGTTTGCTTCCGTCACGCAAGTGCATGAACTGCTCACTGCCGTGCAACCGTGCCTTGTGATTGCCGCCCCAGGGAGCAAGCTGGCCCTGGCCTGCGCAGACCAAACCAACCCAATGGTGCCCTTGATTCTTGTGGGACCGCAATATGAAAACTGGTTGAACGCCTGCCCAGCACGGTACGTGGACATGCCGATCCATGCCGATAGCGTGTCTGCCATCGGTGCCACGTCGGGCACCACCGGGGTGCCCAAGCTCATGGCCCAAAGCCATGGCTCTCAGGCCATGAGCCTGAGGATGCTGATCCGTAATATCGACCTCGCCTCGCCCACGGTAACTGGTGGGGCCTGCATGAGCGCAATTCCCCTCAGTGGTGCGGGTAGTGGCCTGGTTCTGCCGGCGCTGCTTTCCGGTACGGCGCTGGTGGTTGCACCATCCCAAGCAACGTCGACTCTGGTGAACTACATCGAGCGCTACGAAGTTGTGCGTTTGTTCCTGACACCCAGTCAGTTGATCGACCTGCTGGATCTGCCCCCTGACGATTTGGCGCGCCTTCGATCGCTGCGTCAAATCATCTATGGCACCGAAAGCATGCCGGTTCCCAAGCTGTGGGAGGCCCTGCAGCACTTCGGCCCTATCCTGCAGCAGGGGTACGGCAGCGCGGAAGTCCTGCCACCAGTGACGATGTTGTCGGCCTCGGATCATCGCAAGGCGCTGGAGTCCAGCAATCCCGAGTTACTGCGCTCTTCGGGCAAAGTAGCTTGTGGCGTGCAGGTGGAGATCGTTGACCGCTCTGGGCAACGCTTGCCAACTGGGGAAGTAGGGTCCATTCGTGTTGACAGCCCAACTCGCTTTGCCGGGTATTGGTCCCCCGCTGGCATCCTCGACCCCCAGAAGAACCAGCCCTTGTTGATGGGCGATGTCGGTTACTTAAGCGCCGACGGCTATTTGTACGTTCTAGGTCGGCTGGCCGATGTAATTCGCGTGCGAGACGGTGATACCGAGGTGCAGGTGTTTCCCCGCAAAGTGGAAGACGTCCTTCACCAGCACCCGGCGGTAAAAGAAGTGGCCCTGGTCTCCGTGGAGACGCTGGGCCAGCAGCACTTGTATTTGGCGGTGGTGCTTCGCCAGCAGTACCAGCGCTTGCAACCTGGCCCGGATGTTCCCTGCGAGCGTGAGCTGCTGGAATTCCTGCGTTCGCAGGTGCCGCCCCAGGCGCTCCCGCAGGGCGTGCTCTTCATGGACCAACTACCCCGCTCACCGCTTTGCAAGATGGTTCGCCGAAGCGTGCGGGATCACGTGGTTCAGCGACTGGCCTGCACGCGCGCATCCGAATAGGAGAGCCAGGCTGTGGTCACCGTTGCTGGGTGAGCTCGTCGCGCGCAGCTGCAATTTCCGTGGAGGGGCTGCGTGCAGGTGATCAAAAAGCGCACGGCTTAAACGTGTTCCAGGCGCGTGGGCAGGCGGCCCCAGTAGAGGTCGGGGGTGTGTTTCAATCGGGCCTCACGTTGCCTGCGGTGGCAATTGATCGGAGCCGCAAACGGTAAGAAAAAGCGGCATAAATTGCGAGAACAGGGCGAGTCAAAACACATTGGAATGAATGCGCCCGATTGGGCCTGAGCCTTTGCCTTGAGTGAAAGCAAGTTTCACAGCGGGAAACACCGACGCGCGTTGGTTGCATCGTTGGAAGGCGGCAATCCTGCCATCCATCGCCATCGGCACCCATACCGTGGTGCACGACATTGGCAAGGCCCCGCCCGGTTATCGCCGGGTGGGGAGCTTGTCCAAATCGCGTTCGGACAAACTTCCCATCACTAACCTACAATCAACTCACTTCATCGTGTGAGACGGCCGTGCCAGGCCCCGCGTCCCTACACACGGAAGGAGCCCGCACGTGGCACCGGGCGGACTCAGTCGCTAGACTTATGAGTCCATCGGACGGGCAGCGGCTGCCACCGCCTCCAATCCCACGTCCGGGTGGCCAGCATGTGGCAGCGTGCTGGCCTTTTTTCTTTGCTATCGAAGCACGGCATTCAGGTTTAAGCCGGGAACGCCCCCAAAAACATGCTGGAATTTCGCCCGGTCTTCTTCACTGATCGTGGCATGCGGTGTCGCGGTCTGTTGGGGTGCTGCGGTCGCGTTTGCGATCACCCCGTCAATCTTCAAGCCTGGTAGGTCACCAAACACATGCTGGAACTTCGCCCTGTCTTCTTCACTGATCGTGGCATGTGGTGCTTCGGGCTGGTGCGGTGCCGCCGTCGCTGCAGCCAAGTCGGCAAGCCCGATCAAGGCGGGGTCATTCGTCAGTGCAACGCTGTGGATGTAGGTCACCGCGCCTGTCTGGCTGTCGAAGCCGAAAACCGGTGACAGGTAGCGATATTCACCGCCCGAGATCATCGCGCGGGCGCGTTCCGTCCATTCGATCTGCACCATGAACAGCCCTTGCCCCTCGCGCCACTCCAGCCCCTTAAACCAGCCTGCGGCGGGCGCGGGCTGGCCGTTGGTGGCCTTGTTCAGCGTCTGGTGCTCGTAGTCGATCACGAAGCCCTGCTCACCATTGCGCCGGGCTGCGATCACTGCGGCGGCGTTGGAGGCATCCAGGCGCCAGTGGCTGATACGCCCCTGCGTAACGCTTGCCGGGCGGCCATCCTTGGATTGAAAAGCCCCTGCAGGCAGGATGCGTACAGCAGCACCGGGCTTGAGCGCTGCGGGCTCGATAGACTCCATCTGTGCGTCGCTCATGCTTCGCCCTGCAAGCGTTTGGCGCTGGTGAGCACCGGTCTTGTGAGCCTGCCAATCTCGCCGCGCAGGCGCGCGGCATTGGAATCCAGCCTTGCAATTTCTTCAGTGATTGCCGCGATTTCTTCGCGCCGCACATCCATGGAAAGCACCTCCGCCGCGTCTGGCTCAGACTCCCCTTGCATTTTCAACAGCTCGGAACACAGCTTTTCTTTGATGACGCCACCGAAAAAGAAATAGGGCCAGCTACTGAATTCGCCATGGTGCAGGAAGATGGGTAACTCCCAACCTTCGCTTCTCAAAGAATCGGGCCGTCGCGTGACGGCCAACCGATGTGATAACGCGTATTCAGCATCTTCGACGGTCAGCGGAGAACGGAGGTGCGTTGGAATGCCATCGCGCCCAGGGCGTGCCAGTTTTTCCGCCAGCTTGAATTCATGCAACCGCTGTGCGTAGAAAGAGGCGCGATGGTCGATCAACTCGCCGACGAATTGGCGAATGTCCGCAGGTGTCAACGGAGAGGCATACGCCTTGATGCGACGTTCCAGAAGTTCATCCTTGCGCGCCATCGTCGCGTCCAGCTCTTGCTTGAGGCTGTCCACGGCACTGGTCAGCACGGACAGGGCGTTTTCTGCATTGGCCGTGACGCTGGCCTGCGTGGGTGTGGTCGAGGGTGTTGTGGTCATTGAGGGGGCCTTGCTGCTCATGGGTTTACTTTTTTGGGGTGGTGGCTGGCGGAAAATGGAGAATCACGGCGCCAGCGCGGGGCGTTTTGGGGGCCGGACAAGGTAGCGGACTTGCGACACCGAAAGGTCATAGCGGGATGCCAGCTCGCCGTAGTTGTTGCCCCTGAATTCACGGCGGATCAAATCGTGATTCCGACGCGTCTCCATATGTGCACCGCGCGGGATATAGGGCTGCGATCCGCCCATCTGGTGCCCCATAACGTAGGCCTGCTCAATCGCAACGCGGGCGCGTGCCTCGGTGCCTTCCGCAAGCTCTTTCGATGCCATCAGCCCGACGAAAAAAACGCGAGTAAATTCCGCCCAGACTTCCGGAAAGTCCGGCGGGAAAAGCCCTTCCAGAACGGCCATATCAGCTTGGGAAACGCTGGACAAATCCCTTACATGCGCCATCGTGTTTCCTTGTTTCTGTAACAACAAGCGCGATGATTCTGAAGTGGACCCCGAATTTGAGACAGCAGTTTAAGTGGGACACTGTCCAAAGAAACGGGTAACCCATGAGCGAAACAAAGAAACGCAGCACCCACCTGCCGGAATTCAAGGCCAAGGTAGGTCTTGAGGCGGTACGCGGGGTCAAGACAGTCAACCAGATAGCCCAGGAGTTTGGCGTCCATCCGGTTCAGGTGGGCCAATGGAAGAGAGAAATCCAGGCCCAGGCCAAAACGCTGTTTGAAGGCAAACGCGGCCCCCAGCCGATTGCCGCACACAGCGCACCGGATCGCCTGTACGGTGAGATCGGGCGCCTGAAGATGGAGCTCGACTGGCTCAAAAAAAAGTCCGGGATCAGCCTGCCATGACGCGGCGCAGCTGGATCGGTGTTCACGCCGACGTGACCCAGAAACGCCAATGCGTGCTGGTCGGTGTTGTGCGTGGCACCGTCTACGCCCAGCGCAAGCCAAAATCACCCGACGAGGGGGACGAGGTGCTCAAACGCCTGATCGATGAAGAGTACACCCGCCACCCGTTTTACGGTAGCCGCAAGATGGTGGTGCACTTGGAGCGTTGCGGTCATCGGGTCAACCGCAAACGGGCACAGCGCCTGATGCGCTCCATGGGTCTGGTGGGCATGGCTCCCGGCCCCAACACCAGTTGGGCGCACCCGCAGCACAAGGTGTATCCGTACTTGCTGCGGGGCGTGCCGGTGGTGCGCGTCAACCAGGTCTGGAGCACAGACATCACCTACATCCGTTTGGCAAGCGGCTTTGCCTACTTGGTGGCCATCATCGACTGGTACTCGCGCCGGGTGCTGAGCTGGCGCATCAGCAATACGATGGAGGCCTTGTTCTGCGTGGACTGTCTGGAGGATGCTTTGCGCGCGCATGGCAAGCCCGCCGTGTTCAACAGCGACCAGGGTACGCAGTTCACCAGCGAGGCCTTCACGGGGGTGCTCAAGCGCGTGGGCGTCACCATCAGCATGGATGGGCGGGGCCGTGCGTTTGACAACATCTTTGTTGAGCGCCTGTGGCGCAGCGTCAAGCATGAGGACGTGTACCTCAATGGCTACGCCACGATGGGGGAGCTGCTGATTGGGCTGACGAAATACTTTGCGTTCTACAACGGCGAGAGGCCGCACCAGGCACTTGGAAATAGCACGCCGGATGCGGTGCATGCAAGCTCGGTCGGGGGCGGTGCGATGATCGTGGAAAAGTACGGAGCAACGCAGGGACTCCCCATTGCGCTTCGCTCCACAGGGACTGAGTTCGAAGGAGTCAGGATAGAAAATAAGACCGCAATGCCGAAAGCAAAAACCGGGGCAGCGCCGTCCAGCTGTGTGAAATTGGGTGCAACTTAAACTACCGTCAAGTCTGTCTTGATGATGGGGTCCACTTCATTCACGCGCGCAAATGACTCGGCCAAATGGCGCGCTCCAATGTTTTTTGCTGGCATTGATCGACTACGATGGGCGGGCGTGCCCGTGGGTCTGATCGCCTTGAGCGGCTGCGCCCCCGGTAGCTCATGCCGGTCTTCGTCGGGGCGGGCACGCACCCCAGCCACCAAGAAAAAAGGCCCTCGCGGGCCTTTGCTTTTTTGTGGGGTTTCAGGGGCTGCGAATCACCGCCCTGCGGTATGCGCCTTCGCCCGTTTTCGCGTTGCTTTGTGCGCGTTCTTGCGTGGCTGCGCGGCGCCCCGATTGGTTATATCGGCCAAGGCCTGCGCCACGTCCTCGGGGCGTTCCACGTTGTACATCCGCGCCACGTCGTGGGCGTCGATGGGTTCAATTTTCTGGATAGCCAGGGGCCGCACCAGGCCAGCGTAAAAATCAAGGCAAGTGCTGTCCCTGCTGCACATCTCGAAGGCCCCTTCATCGGTCATGGCATCGCGCCATGCTTGGTACACGGGAGCCATGGCCGGGTTTGCCTGTGCCACGCGCGACAGGCGTTCATCCATCTCCACAATGTCACGCCAGCGGTACAGCCCCCGCCCTGACAGCATCTTCGCCAGGCCAAACCAGTGGCTGGGCTGCATGTCGGCGTACGCCGCCACTTCATGGCGCAAGTCCACGGCCTTCAATGCCGCATCAATGGACGTTTGCAACGCGCCCAATGTGCAAAAAAGCCCCTCCGTGTCCAACTCAACGGTTCCCACACCCTCCAACAAATTGCACAACAATCTGATTCGGCACGACAGCCCGTGCAATTCGTTGTATTCGCCTTCGCTCAAAACGTAACTCTGCATTGGTTCTCTCTCCATCAATCAGTGCGCCGCACCGGGTTCGGTGCCATCAAGTGCAGCCAGCGCCGCCAGGGCTTCGCGGGCGCCGTCCAATTGCTGCTTGGCAAACAGGTACATCGGCTCATTCGCTGTCAGGCAGGCTTTGCAGCGTGCCAGGCCGTTGATAACCTGCATGTGCAGGGCGATGGGGTCCAGTGGCTGGGCATCAGTCATTGCGCGCTCCCTTGGTTGCGGCGCGTTGCTTGCGCCCGTTCATGGCTTTCAATCCTTCAATGGCTTTTTGTGCCGTGGCCACATCGCAAAAGCGCAAGTCCGACACGTGGTAATGCCCCTCCAGCCAGTGGCGCAGAGCGCGCGCGCTGGCTTCGTCGCCGCCCTCGTACCAGGTGCGCCACATGCCCCGGATGGTGTCCACCTGCGCGGGCGTTGCCATGCCCCAGCGTTCGCCGTATTGCGGGGGCACGGGGGCGGGCGCAGTGGCTGGCACGCCCGCGCGCCGCGCCTGGCCCTTGGCAAAGCCCAGCGCCTCAAAACGGCGCATGACAGCCTCGAAGCCCGCCGCATCAAGACCGCTTGCACTGCGCACGCCCGCCGCGCGCACCAGCAAGGCACGATAATCCGCATCTCCCATGCCCAACTGGTGGGCAGCCACATGGATCAAGGCGATTTGTTGGCGGCTGATGCGCCGGTTCTGGGTTGCCATGGCTTGCCATCCCTTCCGAGTTCGTTTAAACCTCTTCAAAACCCGTTTAAAAACGTTTAAGAAGTCTGCACCTATGCAGGGTAGCCAAAACGGTTTGCTGGGCCTTGTGGCCCGTTTAAACGCGCTACTGCGATTTGCGCCGTGCTCATTGCATCGCCCCTTGATCCGACCAGGCCGCGCGCAGCGCAATCAAGTCCACAGCGCGGCCCATGGCCTGCGCCGCTGTCGCTGCGTCCACCAGCACATTGACCAGGCCGCGCAGGCCACCGGGCAAGCTGGCAATCTGCTGGCACAGATCGCGTTCTTTGGTGCCTTCAATGCGCCAGGCTTGCAATATGGCGGTCACGTCTCCCGGCGCGGGTTTGTCCAGGCGCAAGCGCTTTCCCACGCGGGAAAACAATTGTGCAAAGTCCGCCCGGCGCGTGCGGCCCGTCAGCTGGGTGTAAACGCTTTCGTTACCGCTCAATACGAGCCCCACGCCCGTGCTGTCATGTATGGATCGCAGCTCCTCCACCGCGTCCAGCTCCAAATGCTGCGCCTCGTCAACCACCAGCAACGCCGGTTTGGGTGCCCATAACAGGCGCTGGGCAATCATTCTGGATATGGTGCTGCTGCGCTTTTCTTCGCACCGGTACCCACTCATGATTTCCTCGATCGCGCGCAGCGCCTCCAGCATTGACCGCTGGGATTTGCTGGCCTCCCAAACCCAGACACCCCCCGATTCACGGGCATACCGGCCGATCGTCGTGGTCTTTCCCACGCCCGCGCCGCCGTACACCACGGCAATGGACGGGCGGTTGCGGGCGTAGTTCAAGACACCCTCAATGGCCGTTGCTGTGGGCGTTTGCACCCAAACCGGCGCCGTCTCGCAGGGCTCCATGGCGCTGGCTTGCGTATCGGCAAGCCAGGCCGCCAAACGGCCCTCCAGTGCAGGCACGTCGCCTTGATATTTGCCGTGCAACCACTGCGACAGTGCAGAGCCCGAAAGCCCCGCATCCCGTGCCATGCGGTCTTGCGTCATGCGGTTATTCAGCAGTACTTTGCGCACTGCCGTTTTCAGCGCCTCGCTACTGGCACTGACAGCGCCCGCCGCTGGTGCCGCCGTGGGCACAGTGTCCACGGTGCACACGGCTTCCCGTTCTGCGTCAAACTCCATAAAATCCCCTTTCGTTGTGGGCCGCCCAAACTTTCCACGGCTGGGGCTGCCCGTTTCGTTCGCCTCGGTTTGTGCTTTGGCACTTACCGGGGCACCTTTCAAAATCGCCTCACGATCCATAGCGCCGCGCCTCCCCTTCTGCCAGCGCCCGGCGGAATTTCTCCATATATTCCGGCGTCAATTCGTCGGTCGCCCCGCCCGCCTTCGGCTTGCCAGCGCCCGCCCCAAGGTGCGCAAGCTGGGGCACCCTGGCGCGGGGCAAGGGCGCGCCGGGCGTGGCCTGCGGATCGCGCGGGGTTGTCCTGTCCAGTGCCTTTCCCATGGCTCGCAGGTCCTTTTCATGTTCGCGTGCGCGGCGCTTTGCTCTGTTCTTGATGCGGGCGCCTACTTGGGCTGCGTTGCGGTCACCAAACCCAAGGCTGTCCAGCGCTGGCACAGTCGCCACCAGGCCTTCACCGTCCCACAACTCCACCGCCTTGGATGTGTCGTCCGGGTCGTAATAAGCCATGTACCTGACGTGACGCGGTAGCGCAGCGCAGGCATCGCTCCCGTAGCGGTTCTCCAAAATAAAGAACTCCCCATGCCGGTTCAGCTTGATTTGCTGCGCAGCCAGCGTGCAACGGCGCACCTGCGACGCCGTCGGCTGGCGCACCACCGTAGAAGCCATCAAGGCCTCATACACCTGACGGGGAGAGCGCCCGTCCATGCTGTCGCCACGGTGCGCGCGGTCGTGGTACGCCTCTATCTCCTCATGCAAGAGCCTTTCAAATAGCGAAACATCTACGGCATTCTTGATGTCGTGTTCTTCGGGCCGGTTGTCAATCTTGTTGCCGCAGTAGGCGCCCACAAACTCAGATCGGCGCGCCATCGCCGTCAACGTCTGCCAGAACCTCTCAATGGGCTTTGCCCTGCCGTTGTAGGGCTTTGCCCACGTCACATCCACTTGCAGCATGGTCAAAACGCCCTGCATTTCATCGGGCTTCACCTTGAAGCGGTAGCGCGTGGCCTGCCCGCCGCTGATTTCTTTGGATGCGAAGGCGCGCCCGTTGTCCAGGTAAGCCCTTTGCGGGATGGCGCGGGTGCGCTCCAGGCCTGCGGTCAACGCTTGCCGCACCAGGTGCGCGCTTTCACTTTTGCCAATGGCGAAGCCAACGATCATCCGCGTGCGCACGTCCTGCCAGGCCATCACAATCGGGCGGCTCACGCTGCCGTCTGCCCAGCGCACATGCGCATCGAACATGTGCCCATCGGCGTTCCAGATTTCATGCACTGCAAGGGTGCTGTAGTCGCGCCGCATCGGTGGGTACATGTCGTCAAGGGCTTTTTCACCCTCTCGCATCAGCGTTACCAGGGGCAGCGGCAATGCAGCCAGGCGCCGGGCAATGGTCTTTTCGGCGGGCAAATCCAAATCCCGCGCGTTCGCCAGCGCCACCGCGCGCCGGTACACATGGCGCAGCGCGGGTTTTGACTGGGTAAGCCACTCACTTTTGATGAAGTCCCATAGGCCAGGATCAATGCCCGCCTTGGGCGCCCCCGGCATGTTGCCCTTGCGCCGTTCAGGCACCAGGCCATAGGCCCATTGGTGCCGCTCCAGGTGCGCCACGCTTTGACGCCACTTGTACAAAGTGGCGCGGCTGGTGCCCCGCTCTTTGGCCCATCCTTCGGCCAGGTAGGCTTTTTTCGCCCCTTCGGGCACCTCCATATCCTCGAACGCCCACAGCAATTCGGCCCGGCGGAACGCTTCCGCCTGCGCATTCAGGGGCATCGTGAAGAACCAGGCGGTTTTTTCCTCGAATTCCTCTTGTGTCCACGGCGCGGGGGCTGCATCGTCGCGCCTGCGCGGGACGGCTGCGGCTTGGGCCACCTTGCGGACAAGGGCGTCCGGGATGGGCAGCGTGTGCATGTAGGCCCGCCGGTCGGTCATGGGGACGGCCTTGAGCTGGCCTACCCAGTAGCGGATTTGGGCAGCGGGCGGGAGGGCTTCCAGGGGGACGCGGTATTGGGTGCCGCCATTGCCTTTCACCAATTCGGCCCGGATGGTCCCATTGGCGCACCACAATTTGACCGTTCTATGAACAGCCCCCATCAATTCCGCTGCCTCTGCTGTACTGAAGCGCGGCCCGCTTTGGGATGTGTGCTCGTCAAGCATTCGCGACACTATCATTCAGTCCGGTTGCGCTCACGATGCGGCCGCGCATTGCCTGACCTTTCGGGCCATTCCACGCCCCAAGCAATGCCAGGCGAGCCGCTGCCCGGTCAATACCGGCGTCAACGCACCAAGCAGACAGGGAGGAACCCTTAGAGACAAAAGCGGCCCGCACTGCAAGCAGCAGAGCAGGGCCGGGAGCAGGGACAGAGTTCATTGCTACACTTTCACGTTATGAGTGCACAGAATGATAACTCACAAAACGTGAGTAATGCAGCAGCATTGCTCACGTTTCATGCGCCTACGTTTGAAATAGTCCTTGGGCGCCTGAAAAAGGCCCTGGGGTTGCAGACTGACGCGGCGCTCCATGGCTTGCTTGGCATGTCCTCCAGCCGCTACGCCAATCGAAAGCGCAGCGGGTCAATCCCATACGAGCAAGTGCTAGCCCTTTGCAGCTCACGAAACGTGAATTTGAACTGGCTTTTTTACGGGGAAGGGCCAACGTTTCATGATGGGCGCATGGCGGAATCCCCCGCAGTGGTTGACTTCCAAACACTAGGCGCCATTTACGCTGCCCTAATTCGTTGCTATGCCCAAAAGAAATTCGCTCCTGAAAAAAGCGATGCCCAGCTCTTTGGGATTACCCTTCTTGCGCAGTCAGTACAGATTTACAACGCCGTTGTATTTGAAGGCGACGCAAATTCCAGGAAGCGCCGCATAGAGTCAGAAGCAGAAACCAGCGCAAACTCCTACATCCTCTTCCGCGATGCGGAAAAAATATTGCAGTCATGAACCGACTACAGCGCGGCACCCATACGCACGATTCAGGGCGCTCATTGCCCACCTTTGACCGCAGTTTTTGCCCACCTATTGCAGCCCAAGAATCCAAAGAATTACGTTCATAGATTCTTGCAAGTCATTGATTTGCAAAGAATTCGCAAAGGTAGGCAACAAAAAACCCCCGACTGCAAATTTTGCCCACCTTTGCCCCTCGTAATGCTATCGAATTAGTAGCATCAACGCCATGCAGCGCAAGCCCTTAAACGACTTAAAGGGCAGAATTTTAAAAACCCACCCGAAGCGGCAAAGCGCCCCTTCTGCCCATTTTTTCAGCAAATCCGGGACAAAACCACATCGGAATCTCGAAGGCCCGCAGAACGGCCCCCACGCCCGCAAACGCTTGATTTCATTGGGAAGTCCATCCCGGTATATCCCACGTAGACCCGGAAAATCCCGGTTTCGTGGCCCACCTCTATTTCTTCTCCATTCAGTCTCCGGTCACAAGGCGCTCTTACCCGGGTGCACAAACTGACAAGGCCCCGGCGGGTTACCGTCCGCCCGGGGCGCTTGACAATCATCCCCCCAGCGTCCCCTATTGCTGCCCTGTCGCGCATGCGACCCCGGTGCGCTGCGATGCGCCTGGCACG
>ERZ724504.1837-NODE-1837-length-11623-cov-4.721300_pt1 | contig 11623 bp, 9 predicted proteins | sample MGYA00376037_ERZ724504 | MGnify/ENA primary metagenome ERZ724504 (study PRJEB28724, sample SAMN07190888) | wastewater metagenome | isolation source: influent of sewage treatment plant in Hong Hong | place: USA: Christiansburg, Virginia | collected 2016-03-01 ... | reverse complement strand
CTTCTCGCTGATGTTTATGTCTTTATCGTTTATCATTTCTTTTCTGCTATTCTTAGTTTGGCGCTTCTGCTCCTAGGGTTCCTTTCCTGCTCGTCGGCATCGGGAACGATTACCTTGTTGTTCACGAGTTTGAAAGGGGTTTCTATTCTTCCGAAGAAGTCCTGCTCTATCTTGCCTTCTGCATTGCCCGCTTTCATCATGTTCTTTACGATTCTGTCTTCCAGCGAGTGATAGGTGATGACGCTGAGTCGGCCTCCCGGTTTCAGAAGTTCCGTGGCTGAGCGGAGCATCTCTTTCAGGGCGTCCATCTCGTGGTTCACTTCTATGCGCAGCGCCTGGAAGAGTTTTGCCATGTCTTTCTTCTCGCGTTCCCGCTTGAAGAGGGGCTCTACGGCTGCCATGAAGTCTTTGGTGGTAAGGATGGGCTTCTCGGTTCTTGCCTTGACGAGTGCCGAGGCGATGCGGCGCGAGTTCTTCAGCTCACCGTATAGGTAGAAGATGTCGGCAAGGGCACCTTCGTCATATTCGTTTACGATGTCGGCAGCAGTCTTGCCTGCACGCTTGTTCATGCGCATGTCGAGTGGGGAGTCGAAACGGAAGGAGAAACCGCGGGTCTCGTCATCGAAGTGGTGGCTCGATACGCCCAGGTCGGCTAACAGTCCGTCGAGTCCGTCTACCCCGTAGTAGCGCATCCAGTTTTTCAGGAATCTGAAGTTGGAGCATACGAAGGTGAAGTTCTCGTTTGCCACCACGTTGCGCTCTGCATCGGCATCCTGGTCGAAACTGTACAGGTGCGCTCCCTCAGTCAGGCGCGACAGAATCTCTCTGGAATGTCCGCCACCACCGAAGGTTACGTCTACATAGATGCCTCCTGGCTGTATGTTCAACCCGTCAACGCTCTCCTTGAGGAGCACCGGTACGTGATATGTTTCTGCTGTCTTTATCATATATCTTTTTGCTGTCTTATCGCGTTATAATATTGCGTGCGTACTTATTAATGTATAAATTTGGGTTCAAAGGTACATAAAAATCTCCATATAGCCTTACATTTTCCCACAAAATTTATAAAACTTAATGAAAAAGTTGTTTTTGGTCAACTTCACCTTCCAGTTTCGGGCATCGCCTTTTTGGTCTCATCAAGTGTGATGTTTTTGCAAAAATACGTGCAAAATGGGCTCGATTTGTCGTGATAGTTTTAAAAAACTAATAAATTTTCGCTTTTTTGCTATTTTTTTGGAAAAAATGGCACGTATTTGAAAAAGTTGAGTTACTTTTGCACTAACTTATATAAGTTTTAGCAAACATGAGTGAATCAATAGAGAAAACGATAGACATAGATAAGATTCTTAAGAGCAAGATGGGAAGCAAGGTGAAATTCGTACCGCGCTTCCTGGTTTCCTGGCTCAAGAAGATTATTCACGAGGACGAGGTGAACAGGTTCTTGTGGGAGAGCCGTGGCCTTTCAGGTACTGAATGGCTCACCGAATGTGTGCGCTATCTGAAGATGGATGTTGAAATCGTAGGCTTGGAAAACCTGCCTGACAAGAACGACGGCAAACTCTATACCTTTGTTTCCAATCATCCTCTGGGCGGACAGGACGGTGTATGTCTCGGTTCCATCATCGGCAAGCACTATGATGGCAAGTTCCGCTATCTGGTGAATGATCTTCTGCTTAACTTGCCGGGTTTGAAACCTGTAAGTATCGGCATCAACAAGACGGGGCGCCAGAGTCGCGATTTCCCACGGATGGTGGAGGCGGGCTTCAAGAGTGACAACCACATGCTGATGTTTCCGGCAGGCTTGAACAGCCGCAAGCGCAAGGATGGAACCATCCACGACCTGCCTTGGAAGAAGACGTTTATCTCTAAGAGTATAGAATATCAGCGCGATGTGGTGCCTATCCATTTCGGAGGGCGCAACTCTGAACGTTTCTACCGCATCGCCCGATTTAGCGACAAGTATCTGCCGTTTAATCTCGCCATGCTGTTCCTGGTTGACGAGATGTACAGGAATGTGGGCAAGCATTTCCGCATCTCCATCGGCAAACCGATTCCTTGGCAGACTTTTGATAAGAGCAAGTCGGCTACCGAGTGGGCGCAGTATGTTGAAGACAGGGTTTATGAACTTTAATGGTTTGCAAAACCCGGGAACATTGTTTTATATTAACGAAATCGTAGAATCATAGCATAGAAGAAGAGTAATATGGAAGAAGAAATCATCCAACCGATTGACCGTGAGCTCCTGAAGAGCGAGCTTACACCCGACAAGCAACTGAGAATGACCAATAAGAGCCATAACGAGATTTACATCGTTACGGCAAATGATTCGCCTAATGTGCTGAAAGAGATTGGTCGACTTCGTGAAATCGCTTTCCGCGAAGCGGGAGGCGGAACGGGCAAATCTATGGATCTTGATGAGTTCGACTTTGGTGACAACTGTTACAAGCAGCTGATAGTCTGGAATCCTGAAGCCGATGAGATTATCGGCGGTTACCGTTATCTCCTGGGTAGGGACTGGCAGCTTGATGAGAAGGGACAGCCTAAGCTGGCAACCAGCCACATGTTCCATTTCTCCGACAAGTTCCTCAAGGAGTATATGCCTTATACCGTAGAGTTGGGCCGTTCCTTCGTTTCGCTCGAATATCAGAATGTGCGTACCAACACCAAGAGCATCTTTGCTCTCGACAATCTCTGGGATGGTTTGGGCGCTTTGACGGTTCTCTATCCGGAAGTAAAATATTTCTTCGGCAAGATGACGATGTATCCGTCTTACATCCGTCGTGGCCGCGACATGATTCTCTATTTCCTCAAGAAGCATTTCGATGACAAGGAGAACCTCGTACTCCCGATGAAACCGCTGAAATTGGATACTCCAGAGAGTGATTTGGCTGCCATCTTTACAGAAGATGACTTCAAGGCAGACTATCGTATCCTGAACCGTGAAGTTCGCAAGTTGGGTTATAATATTCCTCCTCTTGTTAATGCCTACATGAGTCTGAGTCCTACGATGAAGCTTTTCGGTACCGCCATCAACTATGGTTTTGGTGATGTGGAGGAGACCGGTATCCTCATCGCCATCGATGAGATTCTCGAAGAGAAGCGAGTTCGCCATATCAACAGTTTTATTAAGGAACATCCTGAGGCTCTGAAGATTACGAGCGGAGCCAATAATGTGATTTATAAGGAAAAAGGTATTTAATTCAAGTTTCGCATGTAAGCTTCACACGCCCCAGGCATCAGAACACCATCATGTCCCCACACGCCCTGAAAGGGCAGAAGCTCCTAGCCCAGGGCGTATGGGGCAAAACAACTTGGGTTAAATAGTCTTAATGAATCTCGGAAAAGGCAGCGGAATTTTGGTTTTATGTGTCGAAAAGTGTATCTTTGCGCAGGTTTTATGTGTCAGAAAGTGTAATGATAGCATGGTTTCATGTGTCGAAAAGTGTATCGTTCTGGCATTTTTATGTGTCTAAAAGTGTAAAGATATGAAGAGAAAGGTATATGAACAGCTTCTGGAATGGAAGAGTCAGGAGCACCACAAGCCATTGATTCTTAATGGTGTACGACAATGTGGAAAGACTTATGTCCTTAAGGAATTCGGTAGGCAGGAATTTGATAGTCTGGCTTACGTAAGTTGCGATAGGAATGTAAACCTGCAAGCTATCTATTCGGGTGATTTTGATGTCGCCAGAATCATTCAGGGCTTAAGTGCTTTGACTGGGGTAGATATTATTCCAGGCAAAACTCTTATTTTTCTGGATGAAGTGCAGGCATTCCCGCAGGCTTTAGAGGCTTTGAAATATTTCTGTGAAGATGCCCCGGAATATCATATTGTAGTAGCTGGTTCTCTGCTGGGAGTCGCTTTGCATGCAGGAGTCTCGTTTCCTGTAGGCAAGGTGCAGACTTTGCGTCTCTTTCCGATGGATTTCGAGGAATTCCTCATGGCGATGGGCGAGGAGCAGTTGCTGAAGCTGATGCACAGCCATGATTATGAACTGATGAATGCTTTTCACGAAAAACTGAAGGATTTGCTGCGACAATATTATTATGTAGGTGGCATGCCCGAAGTGGTAAAGGCTTTTGCTGAAAATAAGTTGCTCAATCAGGTGCGCAGCTTGCAGAACGAGATTCTTTCCAACTATGCCAGTGATTTCTCCAAGCATGCTCCATCACAGGAAGTGCCCCGAATTGATATGGTTTGGCAATCCATTCTGGGGCAGTTGTCGAAGGAGAACAAAAAGTTTGTCTATGGTGTATTGAAGAAGGGCGGTAGGGCCAAGGAATTTGAACTTGCCATCCAGTGGCTGGTGGATGCTGGACTGGTGTATAAGATAACAAAGGTATCGAAGCCGGAGTTGCCTCTGAAGTTTTATGAAGATTTATCGGCGTTTAAGCTCTATTTATGCGATTGCGGGTTGATGGGCGCCATGGCTGATACGTCTGCCAAGGAGGTTCTTTTGGGTGATGCGGTATTTACTGAATATAAAGGAGCTTTTACGGAACAGTATGTGTTGCAGCAGTTGCTTGCATCCGGATTGCAGCATATTTATTATTACAGTTCCGATACTTCTCGTATGGAAATGGATTTTCTGATTCAGCGTGATGGTGTCTTATTGCCTATTGAGGTAAAAGGGGGTACAAGCGTCAAGGCAACCTCCCTTCATCATTATCTGCTGGAGCATCCGGATATTTCAGCCATCCGTTATTCTATGTTGCCTTATCGTCAGCAGGCTAATATCACCAACATGCCGTTATACGGGGTGTTTTTAAAATAAGAAGAAAAAAATAACACGGACAAATTCAAATTGTCCGTGTTATTTTTTAGTTTAAGATCTGTTTTATCCCTTACATTTTCCCTTATACAATAGGCAGACTGATTCCGTTGATCTTCTGATAGATGTCGAGCGCATAGATGTCGGTCATGCCGCTGATATAATCAATTACCGCCATGATGCGCTCCTCCAGATTCTCGTTCTCTATATCATACTGGCTGCTTACCCGGCGCAAGAGCTGCTTGGAGTAGAAACGCGATGGGTTTACGGCTGCTTCGATGAAAACCTCCATCAGAGTTGCCATGATTTGATAACCCGACAGTTCTATGTCGAGCACCGGCTTGCTTTGGTAAATCTTAGAGTAGGAGATCTTCTCACATTCCTTGTATGCCTTTTTCTGGCGCTCGGAAATATGGTCGATGAGACTGCCCTCGAAAGTTCCGGCAAGGATTTCTTCCTCGTGCGCCAGAAAGGCTGCCACACATTCGTTCTCCAGTTTGCCGATGACGCTGGCTCTCATGTAAACCACTTTCTCGTTTTCGTCAGTCATTTCTTCGTCGATGATGCGCTGGCGTATCTTCTGCTGGATATCTTCATCGAAGAAACTCAGCAGTAAGTGCTCGGTCTCGGCAAAGGAAAGAATCTTGAGCTTATGGGAGTCTTCAATGTCCATGATTTCGTAGCAGATATCGTCGGCAGCTTCTACCATATATACAAGTGGATGGCGGGCATATTTGAGAGGCTCACCCGGTGCAGATTTGCAAAAAATGCCCAATTCATCGGCAATTTTCCTGTAAGACTCCGCTTCGGAAGCAAAGAAACCGAATTTGCCGTGGTTGCCGGCAAGACTGCTTGCAAACGGGTATTTTACGATGGAAGCAAGCATGGAATAGGTCATCACGAAGCCTCCCTGACGGCGCCCCTTGAACCGGTGGGTCAGGATTCTGAAGGCATTTGCGTTGCCTTCGAAATGCGTAATATCATCCCAAAACTCCGATGAAACCATTGATTTTATCTTCTGACCCGGTCCTTCAGAGAAGAAAGTCTGGATGGCTTTCTCGCCGGAATGACCGAAAGGCGGATTGCCCAAATCATGTGCCAGACAGGCTGCACTTACTATGGTACCTATCTCCTCAACGAGCGTATCCTTCAGTTCAGGCCGCTTCTGGATGACACGTCGGGAAATGTCGTTACCTATCGACATGCCCACACTCGCCACCTCCAGACTGTGGGTGAGGCGGTTGTGAACGAAGATGCTGCCCGGCAAAGGGAAAACCTGCGTCTTGTTCTGCAGGCGGCGGAATGCCGATGAAAAGATAAGACGGTCGTAATCGCGCTTGAATTCAGAGCGATCATCATGGCGCTCGGCATGCTTATGCTCCTGTCCGAAACGCTTGTTGGATATCAGTTGTTTCCATTCCATATTATTGTATTACTTGATTCTGTAGCGCAAAAATACACTAAAGTAAGCACAAATCAAAATAAAATATGATAAATTACATGTTTTTATCCTCAAAAATTCATTTATTCCATCAAAATTGCTTATTTTTGCAGATTATTAAACTCAGACACAGATAAAAAAGAAAAAGTCATGATAAAAGTACAGATTATCAACAAGGGGCATCAGCCTCTACCTGCGTTTGCCACACCTCAGAGTGCCGGCATGGATTTGCGTGCAAACATCGATGAGACAATCGTGCTTCATCCTATGGAGCGGCGACTGGTGCCAACCGGTCTTTATATGGCTTTGCCTGCAGGTTATGAAGCGCAGATCCGTCCTCGCAGCGGTCTGGCTTTGAAGCATGGCATTACTGTACTGAATACGCCGGGAACCATCGATGCCGATTATCGCGGTGAAATCATGGTTCTGCTCATCAATTTCTCTACAGAGGATTTCGTTATCAACGATGGCGAACGTATAGCCCAGATGGTGCTGGCCAAGCACGAACAATGCGATTTCATCGAGGTTAATGAGCTCGATGAAACCGAACGTGGAGCCGGCGGATACGGTCATACGGGTGTAAAATAACAGATTATTAAAGATAGAATAGAAAGGATTAGAATCGTGAAGATGAATCTTAGAAATATCAGTTGGGCAATGGGGCTGGTCTTGCTGGGTTCGGTAGCCATGCCGTCGCTTGCCCGTAAGAAGAAGGTGCAGCCGGTTCAGAAGCCGGCGGTTCAGGAGGATCATCTCTCTCCAAACGACCGCCAGCGCTACAACTATTTCTTCCTGGAGGGAGCGCGCCAGCAGGCTGCCGGCAATTATTCGGCAGCTTTCGACCTCTTTGAGCATGCCCGGAAGATTGACCCGAAGGCGGCTGAAACCTATTTCTATGAGTCGCTTTTCTATTCTCAGCTCAAGCAGGATTCCCTGGCACTTGCCTATATGCAGAAGGCAATAGAACTGAATCCGGAAAACCAGACCTATGCAGAGCAGTTGGGCAGATATTATATAGGTAGCCAGAAATACGATCTTGCCATCAATGCCTATGAGGATCTGTATGCCAAAAACCACGGTAATACCGATGCCCTCCGCATCCTGGTTCAGCTTTATTCCCAGAATAAGGATTATAAATCAGTACTCAAAACCATTTCGCGTCTTGAGGTGGAAGAAGGTGAAAGCGAACAGTTCACCCTCTCTAAAATGAGAGTTTATGAACTGATGAACGACAAGAAGGCTGCCTATCAGGAACTGAAGTCGCTGGTAGACCAGCATCCGCTGGATATGCAGTACAAGACAATGCTGGGCAACTGGCTCGTACAGCACGACCGCCAGAAGGAAGCTTACAAGTGCTTTACCGATGTGCTGAAGGAAGAGCCTGACAATTCCTATGCCCAGATGTCGCTTTACGACTATTATAATGCCACCCATCAGGAGCAGCTTGCCGAGCAGATGCTCGATAAGATATTGATGAGTCCGAAATCGGATCTGGAGACCAAGGTGATGATGTACCGCTCTTTCATTCAGAAGAACGAGAGCGAAGGGGGCGATTCTACCAAGGTGATTGCGCTGTTTGACAAGGCGCTCAACGTGGCTCATCCGTCAGCCGAAGTGGCAGAGATGAGAGCTGCTTATATGAGTTTGAAGAAGATGCCTGCCGACTCTGTTTGCCGTGCCTTCGAAAAGGTGCTTACCATAGCTCCGGATAACGTGAATGCCAGAATGCAACTCGTACAGATGCTCTGGAACGAGAAGAAATATGACCTGGTTTCCCAGCAATGTAAGGCGGCTCAGGAGTATAATCCCGAAGAAATGGTGTTCTATTACTTCGGTGGAATGGCGTATTATCAGAAAGATAAGGAAGACGAGGCGCTCCGTGAGTTCCGTCTCGGATTGGCGCAGGTGAATGCACAGTCGCCGGCTAACCTGGTTTCTGACCTCTATGCCGTAACCGGCGATATCCTTCATAAGAAAGGTGAAGAGCAGGAAGCCTTTGCGGCTTACGACTCCTGCCTGCAATGGAAAGATGACAACGTGATGGCGCTGAACAACTATGCCTACTATCTGAGCGAGAAGGGCGTTGACCTGCATAAGGCTGAGTCGATGAGCTACAAGACCATCAAGGCAGAGCCGAACAACGGTACTTATCTGGATACCTATGCTTGGATTCTCTTTATGGAAGAACGCTATGCTGATGCCAAGACCTATATAGATCAGGCACTCAAAAACCGCGATTCCACCGTGGATAACAGTACGGTTCTGGAACATGCCGGCGATATCTATTATATGAACGGTATGGCCGATGAATCCGTAGATTTCTGGAAGAAAGCCTATACCGGCGAGAACCAGACTGAGGTGCTGGCATGGAAGATTAAGAACAGACAATATATTACCGAAGAAGAACTGAAGAAGCGTAATGCGCCAAAGCAGAAACCTGCCGCTACGAAAAAGTCAGTTAGAAAAGGTAAGAAGAAATAAACGGAAAGTAGAAAAATCAAGAAAGATGAAATATATAATGAAGAAGAATAAGATGATGCTGCTTGCCGCAGCCTGCAGCATCCTGCTCCTCGGTTCTTGCGGAACCAGCAAGAATGTACAGGGCTCTGGCTCCACATCAGCCAGTCATCAGAAAGAGAATGCCACCAAGGGTTCAGACTCTCGTCAGAGTGAGACGCTCAAGAAGTTGGCTTTCGTACAGAAGGTTTCAGACAATCAGGTGTATACCAAGAATATTGTAGGCAACATGTCGTTTACTCTCCAGGCTGGTGATAAGGATATTACCGTGCCGGGCAAACTGAGCATGCGTAAGGATGAAATCATCCGCATCCAGCTCTTTATTCCTATCTTGGGTACAGAGGTGGGCCGTCTGGAGTTTACTCCCGACCATGTACTTATCATCGACCGTCTGCACAAGGAATATATCAAGGCAGATTATACCCAGGTAGACTTCCTCAAGAAGCAGGGCATCTCCTTCTATTCTCTGCAGGCTCTCTTCTGGAACCAGCTGCTCCTGCCGGGCGAAAGGACCGTGAAGGAATCAGACCTGAAGAAGTTTGATGCCAGACTGGATGTGGCAGGAGATGCTGTGCCGGTAAGTTACAGGAACGGCAATATGACCTATGCCTGGACAGCCAACCGCACTACCGGCCGTATCACAGCAGCAGATGTTGTCTATAAGAGTACGCAGAACGGCACCTCCAATCTCCACGTCGACTACGGCAACTTCAAGAGTGTAGGCGTCAAGATGTTCCCTGCCTCCCTGAATCTGTCGATGACTACTACTGCTAAAAGGAAAAAGCAGGAGGCTAAGATCAATCTGGAATTGAATCAGGTGAAGACCGACAGCAAATGGAGCACTCAGACCGAGATTTCGGGCAAATACAAGCAGATTTCTCCAACTGATGTGCTCAGCAAGATATTGAGTATGTAAATACTCATCAAGAGTTTGAAATTATAGAACATGGGTTTTTAATATAAGAAATGAAGCGAATCTTATTATTCATCATGGCAATCACCTTCTCGCTCGCACCTTTTGCGCAGAAGCATTCTGCCCAGAAGAAGCCGGTGAGGAAGACTGCCGTAACTGCGAAAAAGAAGGCTGCTACTCCTGCCAGAAAGAAGAACAGCAGAAGGCATGTGTCCAGAAAAACATCCAAATCAGCTGCGTCAACCAGAGCAGAACGCAAGGCGGCAACCTATAGTAATGCCTCTATCCGAGGTTTGCAGGGACAGCGCGCTTCTATCCGGAAGAAGATCAGAGAACAGGAGCAGGCTTTGCAGAGAAATAAGGCGGATGTGAAGAAACGTCTTGAAGACCTGATGGCGCTGAACGGAGAAATAGACCAGCGTCAGAAGAAGATTGACGGTATCCAGAAGGATATCCATCATATTGACGGCAATATCGGCATTCTGCAGGCACAGTTGAAAACGCTTCAGCAACAGTTGCAGGACCGTAAGAACAAGTATATCCGTTCCATGCGCTATATGAGCCGTCATCATACGGTTCAGGACAAGCTGATGTTCATCTTCAGTGCCAAGAATCTGACACAGATGTATCGCCGCCTTTCCTTCATCCGCCAGTATTCTTCCTATCAGAAGGTGCAGGGCGAGGCTGTAAAGGCTAAGCAGAAGCAGGTGAACGAGAAGCACCAGCAGTTGCAGCATGTAAAGGGACATAAGAACACCTTATTATATAAGGGTAAGCAGGAGAAGACGGCATTGGAAGGTAAGCAGACCCAGCAGCAGGAAATGGTGCAGGGACTGCAGAAACAGCAGAAGACCATTCAGGCTGTGATTGCCGACCAGCGTCAGAAAGATGCGGCAATCAATGCACAGATTGACCGTCTGATTGCTCGGGAAGTTGCCAAGGCGAGAGCCCGTGCTGCTGCCGAGGCTAAGCGAAAGGCTGCTGCCGCTGCTGCCGCCAAGAAGCGTGCCGAGGAACTGGCTCGCAAGAAAGCTGCTGCCGAGGCTGCTGCCAGGGAGAATGCCCGTCGTATAGCCGAAGCCAAGGCGCGTGAGGCTGCTGCCGAAGCTGCCCGCAGAAAGGCTGCCGAAGAAGCAAGACTGGCTGCCGAGGCTGCAAGAAAGGCTCAGGAGGAGGCTGCTGCCCAGGCTGAGGCTAAGGCGAAGGCAAAAGCGCAGGCTAGGGCGCGTGCTGCTGCCGAGGCTGCCAAGCGTGCCGCCGCAGAACAGGCTGCCCGTGAGGCTGCTGCCGAACAGGCTGCAAGAAAGGCGGAGGCTGAAAGACGGGCTGCCGAGTTGAAGGCGAAGATGGATGCGGAACGCAGTACCCGTGAGATTGCCGCTGCCAGGAAGGAGGCACAGGAGGCTTCTACCTTGAGTTCGGTAGACCGCATGCTGAGCGGTGGATTCGAGGCTAACCGTGGCCGATTGCCGATGCCTATCAGCGGCAGTTACCGTGTGGTGAGTCATTTCGGTCAGTATCATGTAGAAGGTTTGAAGGGTGTAACGCTCGACAATAAGGGTATCAATATCCAGGGCAAGCCGGGTTGTGTGGCTCGCAGCATCTACGATGGTGAGGTGAGTGCCGTCTTCGGTTATGGTGGCATGTGGAACGTGCTGGTCCGTCATGGTGCCTACATCTCTGTTTACTGTAATCTGAAATCGGTCAGCGTTCATAAAGGTCAGAAGGTAAGTACCCGTCAGGCTTTGGGTAGTGTTGGCTCTGATAACATCCTCCAGTTCCAGCTTCGCAAGGAGACTGCCAAACTCAATCCGGAGGCTTGGCTGAGCAGATAATGTATGAATAGTTGCAGCCGGTAGTGTTTTTACTGCCTGGTTGCTGTAAATGATAGAAATGAAACCTCCAATCGATTGGTTCGATTGGAGGTTTTTAATTGTTTGCTAAAGAGGTGGTTACTGGCATTTTTTTGTGATGTAACAA
>ERZ724504.1831-NODE-1831-length-11670-cov-8.371933_pt1 | contig 11670 bp, 9 predicted proteins | sample MGYA00376037_ERZ724504 | MGnify/ENA primary metagenome ERZ724504 (study PRJEB28724, sample SAMN07190888) | wastewater metagenome | isolation source: influent of sewage treatment plant in Hong Hong | place: USA: Christiansburg, Virginia | collected 2016-03-01 ... | reverse complement strand
CCTCGTTGTACTTGACGAGGGTCTTTTCGAGGTTGACGATGTGAATCTTGTTGCGGTGACCAAAGATGTACGGTGCCATCTTCGGGTTCCAGAAACGGGTTTGGTGGCCGAAATGGACGCCCGCTTCGAGCATTTGACGCATGGTGACAGACATTTGTTGACTCCGATACTGAGGTTTGACCGCCGCCCGACCTGCCGGTTTTGCCTTGCAAAACCTGGCTACGCCTCGAATCTCCGCCAAGGAAATCCGCCGGACCCCAATGGGCCGGACGTGTGAATTTTGCCTGACACATGCCAGACAAGCCGCCGAGTATATCAGCAACCGGACTATTCCCTCAAGACCGGCCAGCAGCCTCATTGTGCGCCGGCACATCGGCCGCATTGCCGGCAAAGGCGGCTTGCGCTAGCCTAAAGGGCTCAAAACCCCACAAGATCATGCCCCCATGAGCGTAACCATAAAGACGCCGGAAGAAATCGAAAAAATGCGTATCGCGGGCCGTCTCGGCTCGGAAGTTCTCGATTACATCACTCCCTTCGTCAAGCCGGGCGTCACGACCGCCGAGCTCGACAAGCTTTGCCATGACTACATGGTAGAGGTCCAAGGTTGCATTCCTGCGCCGCTGAACTATGCACCGCCGGGCTACAAACCCTACCCCAAGTCGATCTGCACCTCGATCAACCATCAGGTTTGCCATGGCGTGCCGAGTGACAAGGCGCTCAAAAAGGGCGACATCGTCAATCTGGACATCACAGTCATCAAGGACGGCTACCACGGGGACACCAGCCGGATGTTCATCGTCGGCGACGGCAGCATCCTCGCCAAGCGCCTGTGCCAGGTGACCTACGAGTGCCTGTGGATCGGCATCGCCCAGGTGAAGCCCGGCGCCCATCTGGGGGACATCGGTCACGCCATCCAGAAGCACGCCGAAGGCAACGGATTCTCGGTAGTGCGCGAGTTCTGCGGACACGGCATCGGCGCCAACTTCCATGAAGATCCGCAGGTTCTGCATTACGGCAAGGCCGGCACCGGCATCGAACTCAAGCCCGGCATGATCTTCACCATCGAGCCGATGATCAACGCCGGCAAGGCTGCAATCTCCGAGCTTCCCGATGGCTGGACCATCATTACCCGCGACCGCAGCCTGTCGGCCCAGTGGGAACACATGATTCTCGTCACGGAAACCGGCGTGGAAGTTCTCACCCTGTCGGCTGGCGCCCCGCCCCGCCCGGACATCGTCGCCAACCTTCTGCCCTGAGCCCGTCAGCGTAAAGCTGAGCGCCTGAAAAATGTCCGATATCGCGCCCGTCATCCCGCTTGATGCAGCCCGTGAGCTGATCACGCGTTACAAGACCCGCCTGAAAAGCGGCGGAGAAGCCCTGCGGGTCTCCTACGAAAGCCGCCCCCTGACGGACCCGCTGCTGAAAGGTCGCTCCCACCTGGTCGATGGCGTACTGCGCGAACTCTGGAAGGATTTCGACCTGCCCGCCTCGGCTGCCCTGGTGGCCGTCGGCGGCTATGGTCGCGAAGAGCTGTTTCCCTGCTCCGACGTGGACCTGCTTTTTCTTCTTGCAGACCAACCGGACGAAGACCTCAGCGAACGCCTGACCCAGATGATCGGACTGATCTGGGACATTGGGCTCGACATCGGACACAGCGTGCGCACCGCCGAGGAATGCCTGGAAGAGGCGGCCCTCGACGTGACCGTCATGACCAACCTGCTCGAGGCCCGCTTTCTGTGCGGCAACGCACCGCTGTTCGGACACGTCGTGACGAGCCTGCGCAGCCAGATCAACCCCGGCCAGTTCTTCAAGGCGAAACGACTGGAGCAGGAACAGCGCTACACCCGTCACAACGAAACCCCCTACTCCCTCGAACCCAACTGCAAGGAAAGCCCCGGCGGCCTGCGCGACTTGCAGGTCATCGGCTGGATCAGCCGCGCCGCCGGCTTCGGTACCCACTGGCGCGACCTGGCCAAGCACCAGCTGATTACCGACGAGGAAGCCACCGAACTGCGCGAGCTGGAGCGCTTTCTGCAGCACGCGCGCATCCGCCTGCATCACATGACCGGGCGTCGCGAAGACCGTGTGCTCTTCAACCACCAGGAAAAACTCGCCCGCAAGTTCGGCTATGCCCCCACCGAGGCCCGCCGGGCGTCTGAAGTTTTCATGCAGGAGTATTACCGCACGGCCAAGAAGGTCACCCAGCTCAACACCATTCTGCTGCTGAATTTCGGCGTCGAGTTTTTCCCCAATCGCTATCCGGCGGCCATCAACATCAACGAGCGCTTCCAGTGCGTGCGCGAAATGCTCGACGTGCGTGACGAAGGCGTCTTCGACCGCCACCCGAGCGCGCTCCTCGAATGCTTCCTGCTGCTTGAGCAACGCTCCGAGCTGAAGGGCATGACCGCCCGCACACTGCGCGCCCTGTGGCGCGGCCGCAAGCTGATCAACGCCGAATTTCGCCAAAACCCGGCCAACCGGGCACTTTTTCTGCGTATTCTTCAGCAAAAGCGCGGCGTCGTGCATGAACTGCGGCGGATGAACCAGTACGGAATCCTGAGCTTCTACCTGCCGGCCTGGCGACGCATCGTCGGCCAGATGCAGCATGACCTCTTCCATGTTTACACGGTTGACCAGCACATCCTGCAGGTCGTGCGCAACGTGCGGCGCCTCATGGTTGCCGAGCACGCCCACGAATACCCGCTGCTCACGCGTCTGTGCACCGGCTTTGAAAAACCGTGGCTGATCTACATTGCCGCCCTTTTCCATGACATCGCCAAAGGCCGGGGCGGCGACCACTCCCGGCTCGGCATGAAGGACGCCCGCGACTTCTGCGAATCCCACGGGCTTGAAGAAGCGGACACCGACCTGGTCGAATGGCTGGTGGGAAATCATCTGTCCATGTCGAACGTGGCGCAAAAACAGGATCTCTCCGACCTCGAAGTGATCCGCCGTTTCGCCACCGTCGCCAAAACCGAACGCCAGCTCACCGCCCTGTACATCCTGACCCACTCGGATATCCGCGGCACCAGCCCGAAGGTCTGGAATGGCTGGAAGGGCAAGCTGCTGGAAGACCTGTTTTTCGCTACCCAGCGCCTCCTCCGCGGCGCAACGCCCCAGCAGGCCCTCGGCACTCCCATTCGCCAGGACGATGCCCGCAATCTGCTGCGCTACTACGGCCTGCGACCGGCCACTGAAGACGCCCTGTGGGATCAGCTCGACACGGTTTACTTCCTGCGTCACGACGCCGAAGAAATCGCCTGGCATGCCCGCACGCTGTACTACCGCGTGAACGCCGAGGAGCCGGTCGTCAAGGCACGCCTCAGCCAGGTGAGCGAAGGCCTGCAGGTGATGGTTTACATGAAGGACCAGAAGGATCTCTTCGTACGCCTGTGCGGCTTCTTCAGCCGACTGGGCTTCTCCATCGCCGACGCCAAGATCCACACCACCCGCCACGGCTATGCGCTGGACAGTTTCGTGCTGCTCGATCCGGGCCAGGAAGTGCATTACCGGGACTTCATCAACCTGCTCGAACACGACCTCACCGAGCGCCTGCACAGCAACGCCCCCACAGACCAGCCGGCCAGCGGTCGCGTATCGCGGGAAGTCAGGCACTTCCCGATCACACCAGAGGTCAACATCCGCCCGGACGAGCGTGGCCTGCACTACATCATGTCGGTAACAGCCGCCGATCGGCCCGGCCTGCTGTTTGGTGTTGCCGAAACGCTGGTCGAATACGGTATCAACCTGCATACCGCCAAAATCGCCACCCTCGGCGAACGGGTCGAGGATACCTTCCTGATCAGCGGCCCGAGCCTGTCCCAGGACGCCCAGGTGCTGAAGATCGAATCAGACCTGCTGGAAAAGCTGACGGTGTAAGCCAACCCGGCCGACGTTCAGTCGTCGGCCGCCACCGAACCATCGGGAAACAACACCTCGGTGTAGCCGAAGCGGGAAAAATCGCGCACCCGCATCGGATACAGGATGCCGTCCAGGTGATCGCATTCGTGCTGAACGACCCGGGCATGAAAACCTGTGGCAATGCGATCAATCGGCTCACCGTCCGCATCGAAGCCGGTGTAACGCAGATGCGTCCACCGCGGCACCCAGCCACGCAGACCGGGAACTGACAGACACCCCTCCCAGCCCCCCTCTTCCTCGTGCGTCACCGGCATCAGCACCGGATTGATCAACACCGTATCCGGCACGGCGGAAGCATCCGGATAACGCGGACTCGGCCCGCCACCAAAAATCACCACCCGCAGATCGACACCGATCTGCGGTGCCGCCAGACCGGCACCGCTCAACTCACGCATCGTGTCGCGCATGTCCTCGATCAGCGCAGCCAACGCCGGGGTACCGAAATCGTCGACCGGCTGCGCCTTTCTCATCAAGCGCGGATCGCCCATGCGAAGGACGTCGCGAATCATGATTCGCAGATGTGATCAAGCACGCCACGGACCCGCCCCATGGCATCGCGCAAGACGGCATCAATGCTGTCGAAGCAGATGCCGGAAGCACTGGACGCCCGGCCCGCAGCAAAGTTGGCTACCACGTTGATGGCTGCGTACGGAATACCCAACTCCCGGGCCAAAGCCGCCTCGGGCATGCCGGTCATGCCGACCACGTCGGCGCCGTCGCGCTCCAGGCGGTTTATCTCGGCCGCTGTTTCCAGGCGCGGGCCCTGGGTTGCCGCATACACGGCCCCGTCGATGATCGTCTCGCCGGCCTTCAGGCCCGCCTTCAGGATGCGCTGACGGATCGCCTCGTCGTAGGGCTCGGTAAAATCAATGTGCACCACCGGCTCATCGGAATTTTCATGGAAGGTGCTCTTGCGCCCCCAGGTGTAGTCGATGATCTGGTCCGGAACGATCAAGGTGCCCGGGCACAGGTCGGCGCGAATCCCGCCCACCGACGCCACCGAAATAATCGCATCCACCTGGGCCTGCTGGAGGGCCCACAGGTTGGCCTGGTAATTCACCCGGTGCGGTGGAATCGTGTGGCCGTAGCCGTGACGAGCCAGAAAAACCACCGGTTGCGAACACAGCCGCCCGAAGGTCAGCGCGCCCGAAGGTTCGCCATAGGGCGTGCGTACAACCTCGCGCCGGATCAGATCCAGGCTGGCCAGTTGAGTCAGGCCACTGCCGCCAATAATTGCCAGCATGCTGGGCTACTCCTCGAAAAAAGCGTATGGGGCGCGCATCTTAGCACGCAGCCCAGTGCACTTCCGTGATGCTGCAACGCGCCAAGACGTGCTAAAATTTCGCCTTTTCAAGCACTTCCGGTATCCCCATACATGTCCCGTTCCATTCGAAACATTGCCATCATCGCCCACGTTGACCACGGCAAAACCACCCTCGTCGACCAGCTCCTGCGCCAGTCCGGCACCTTCCGTGAGAACCAGCAGGTCAGCGAACGGGTGATGGACAGCAACGATCTCGAAAAAGAGCGTGGCATCACCATTCTCGCCAAGAACTGTGCGGTCCAGTACGGCGACACCCACATCAACATCATCGACACCCCGGGACACGCTGACTTCGGCGGTGAAGTCGAGCGCGTGCTGTCGATGGTCGACGGCGTGCTGCTGCTGGTCGATGCGGTCGAAGGCCCGATGCCCCAGACCCGCTTCGTGACCCGCAAGGCCCTGGCCCTCGGCCTCAAGCCCATCGTCGTGATCAACAAGATCGACCGTCCGGGCGCTCGTCCTGACTGGGTGATCAACCACACCTTCGACCTGTTCGACAAGCTCGGCGCCACCGAAGAGCAGCTCGACTTCCCGGTCGTTTACGCCTCGGCCCTGAACGGCTACGCCATGCTCGACGCCGACAAGCAAGGCACCGACATGACCCCGCTGTACGACGCCATCATCGAGCACACGCCGCAGCCCGACGTGGACGTCGAAGGCCCGCTGGTGCTGCAGGTCTGCTCGCTGGACTACTCCACCTACATCGGCCAGCTCGGCATCGGCCGCATCAAGCGCGGCAGCATCAAGCCGAACCAGGAAGTCGTTGTGATGTACGGCGACGAAAACCGCGGCAAGGCCCGCATCGGCCAGATCCTGACCTTCAAGGGCCTCGAGCGCAGCTCCGCCGATTACGCCGAAGCCGGCGACATCGTGCTGGTCTCCGGTATCGACCAGGTGAACATCGGCGTTACCCTGTGCGACCCGGACCACCTCGAAGCGCTGACCCCGATCGCCGTCGATGAACCGACCCTGACCATGAACTTCATGGTGAACGGCTCCCCGCTGGCCGGCCGCGAAGGCAAGTTCGTCACCAGCCGCCAGATCCGCGAGCGTCTTGAAAAGGAACTCCTGAAGAACGTGGCCCTGCGTGTGGATTACACCGGCGACTCCGACGTCTTCCAGGTCTCCGGCCGTGGCGAACTGCACTTGACCATCCTCCTCGAAAACATGCGTCGTGAAGGCTACGAGCTGGCTGTTGGCCGTCCGCGCGTTGTGTTCAAGGAAATCGACGGCGTGAAGAGCGAGCCGTACGAAATGCTCACCATCGACGTGGAAGAAGGCCATCAGGGCGGCGTCATGGAAGAACTCGGCCGTCGTCGTGGCGAACTGCAGGACATGCAGCCGGACGGCAAGGGTCGCGTGCGTCTCGAATACCGTATTCCGGCCCGTGGCCTGATCGGCTTCCAGGGTGAATTCCTGACCCTTACCCGCGGCACCGGCCTTGCCAGCCACGTGTTCGACGACTACGGTCCGATGGCTGCTGCCATGAGCGAGCGTCGCAACGGCGTGCTGATCTCCCAGGACGACGGTGAAGCCGTGGCCTACGCCCTGTGGAAGCTGCAGGATCGCGGTCGCATGTTCGTGAGCCCGGGCGATGCGCTGTACGAAGGCATGATCATCGGCATCCACACCCGTGACAACGATCTCGTGGTGAACCCGATCAAGGGCAAGCAGCTGACCAACGTGCGCTCCTCCGGCACCGACGAAGCCGTGCGCCTGGTTCCGCCGATCTCCCTGACCCTCGAATCCGCCATCGAATTCATCGCCGATGACGAAATCGTGGAAATCACCCCGAAGAGCATCCGTCTGCGCAAGCGTCACCTGAAGGAACAGGACCGCAAGCGCGCGTCCCGTGCCGAAGGCTAAGCAGTCGCAGAATGTGGCCGGGGACCAACCCCGGCAGCAATAAAAAAGCGCGGCCCGCAAGCCGCGCTTTTTTTCGTCCAGCGAAAATGCCGGATCCGCGGACTCAGCCCCGGGCCGCGAGAAAGGCGGCAAACTCCGCCCCCACCTCGGGATGCTTCAGGCCCAGCTCGACCGTTGCCTGCAGATAACCCAGCTTGGAGCCACAGTCATAGCGCACGCCCTTGAACTGATAGGCGAGCACGGCCTCTTCCTGCAGCAGGGAGGCAATCGCATCGGTCAATTGCAGCTCGCCGCCCGCACCCGGCTTGAGGTTGCGCAAATGGTCGAAGATCCGCCCGGTCAGGATGTAGCGGCCGATCACCGCCTGAGTGGACGGCGCCTCCTCGGGCTTTGGCTTCTCGACGATGCCGGTGACCCGCTGGACTTCACCGGTATCCCGCTCGGTACTGACGATCCCGTACTGCCTGGTCTGCTCCCGTGTCACGTTCATGACCCCGAGCACCGAACAGCGGTGATAGTTGTACACGTCCGTCATTTGCTTCATCACCGGCACGTCGCCCAGCGAATCGAGCAGGTCATCGGCAAGCAGCACCGCAAACGGCTCGTTGCCCACCACCGGCGCCGCACACAGCACCGCATGCCCAAGCCCGAGCGCTTCCGCCTGTCGAATGTAGATGCAGTTCACGTGGGACGGAACGGTGTCGCGGACGATCTTGAGCAACTCGGTCTTGCCGCGCATCTCGAGTTCCGTTTCGAGTTCGTAGGCCTTGTCGAAGTGATCCTCAATGGCGCGCTTGGAGCGGCCGGTAATAAACACCAGATCGGTTACACCGGCAGCCACCGCCTCCTCCACGGCGTACTGGATCAGCGGCCTGTCCACGATCGGCATCATCTCCTTGGGACTGGCCTTGGTAGCCGGCAGGAAGCGGCTGCCCAGACCCGCTACAGGAAAGACTGCCTTCGTCACCTTCTTCATCATCACTCCCCGAATAATTGACTCTGCCCGCCGGACTCACCCGGCTCGGCCGACTTTAGCAGGATGCGCAAGCCTTCTTCATCAAGGATCATGACACCCAACTGTTGCGCCTTGTCCAGCTTACTGCCAGCATCGGCGCCGGCCACTACGTAATCGGTTTTCTTCGACACCGAACCGGTGACCTTGCCACCCGCCGCCTCGATCATCGCCGCCGCCTCGTCACGCCGCAGCGTCGGCAGTGTGCCGGTCAGCACGAAAGTCCTGGCGGCCAGTGCCCCCGCCTCCGGACGCGCCGCCGGAGCCGTTTCCGGCCAGCGCATGGCTTTTTGCAGGGCTGAGATCACTTCACGGTTGTGTGACTCGGCAAGGAATTCAACGATGCAGCGTGCCACCACCGGGCCCACATCCGGCACTTGCAGCAAAGTCGCCTCATCTGCCGCCAGCAACGCGTCGAGCCCACCAAAGTAGCGCGCCAGATCCTTGGCCGTGGTTTCACCCACATTGCGGATGCCCAGCGCAAAAATGAAACGGGCCAGCGTCGTGTCACGGCTCTTGTCGATGGCTGCCAGCAGATTGGTCGCCGACTTCTCGCCCATCCGCTCCAGCCCGGCCAGCACCTCGGCATTCAGGCGCGTGCTGTCGTACAGGTCGGCAGGCGTTTTGACGACACCGGCACTCACCAACTGATTGACGATCTGCTCGCCAAGCCCGTCGATATCCACCGCCCGACGCCCGGCAAAGTGCCGCAGAGCCTGCTTGCACTGAGCCGGACAGAACAGTCCGCCAGTACACCGGGCCACCGCTTCGTCCTCACCGCGCACCACATGGGAACCACACTCCGGACAGGTCGGCCAGGACTTGAGCAGATCGAACCGTTCCGGCTCACCCTCCCGCCGTTCAAGAATCGGCCCGACCACCTCGGGAATTACGTCCCCGGCACGCCGTACGATCACCCAGTCGCCGATGCGCACGTCCTTGCGATCGATCTCGCCCTGGTTGTGCAGCGTGGCATTGGTCACCGTCACACCACCAACAAAGACCGGCTCAAGGCGTGCCACCGGCGTCAATGACCCGGTTCGCCCCACTTGCACGTCGATGCCGAGCAAGCGGGTTGCGACCTCCTGGGCCGGATACTTGTGGGCCACCGCCCAACGGGGCTCGCGGGACACGAAGCCAAGCTCCAGTTGCTGGGCCAGGCGATCCACCTTGTAGACCACGCCGTCGATATCAAAAGGCAGCTTTTCGCGCAGAACGGCCATCTCGGCGTGAAAGCGGGCCAGCGCCTCCGGCCCCAAGGCACAAGCCCGATGCTCGCAGACCGGCAAGCCGAACTGCGCCAGTGCATCGAGCACGCCACTGTGGGTATCCGGCAGCGTCCAGCCCTGCACTTCGCCCAAACCGTAGGCAAAGAAGGACAAGGGTCGCTGGGCCGTGATGGACGGATCCAGCTGGCGCAGGCTGCCGGCTGCCGCATTGCGGGGATTGACGAAAATTTTCTGCCCGGCGGCTTCCTGGGCCAGATTCATGCGCTCGAAATCGTCCCGCCGCATGTAGATTTCACCACGTACTTCAAGCACCGGCGGCGCCTCGCCGTGCAAGCGAAGCGGTATCTGGCGCAGCGTGCGCACATTGCGGGTCACATCCTCACCAGTACTGCCGTCGCCGCGCGTGGCGGCAAGGACGAGTACACCGTGCTCGTAGCGCAAGCTGATCGCCAACCCGTCGAACTTGAGCTCGGCGGCGTAGGCTACCGGCGGCGCACTGTCGTCGAGCCCCAGGGCCCGGCGAACGCGGGCGTCGAAGGTGACAGCGCCCTGCTCGGTGGTATCGGTTTCGGTACGGATGGACAGCATCGGCACCGCGTGATGCACCGACGCCAGCTCGGGGGAAGGCTGACCACCGACCCGCTGGGTGGGCGAATCGGATGTCAGGAGTTCGGGATGAGCCGCCTCCAGATCCTGGAGTTCGCAGAAAAGGCGGTCGTACTCGGCGTCCGGGACAGTCGGCGCAGCGAGCACATAATAGGCGTGCTCATGGCGCTCCAGCTCTGCCCGCAGAGCCGACACCCGGGCACGGGCTTCCTGGCTTGCCGTCATGGCGAACCCGGGTCAGGAGAACAGGCGCCGGGCCAGCACAGAGCCCGGAGCAATGCCGTATTCGCCCATCTGGCCCTGGAACTGCTCGATCTGGACACGAATCAGGCCAACAGCCTTCTCGCCAAAGGGCGAACGGTTGTCGTCCACCACCGCGCCATTGAGGCCGTCGGCAAGCTGCTGGGCAAGGCTCATCATGCGCTCGAAAACACGCACGCCGTCGGCCACCCGCGGCACGTCGAGCATCAGGGTCACGCCCTGGGTCGTCAGCGTGCGCATGTCCTCGGCCACAAAGAGGTTCGGCTCCAGGTTGCTGAGCACGAAGAGACTGTTGCCAAGCTCGTCGCGGGCATGAAAACAACCGTCGCTCCACAACTCCAGACCTGCGACCTCGGCCAGACCGCGCAGCTTGGTACCGACAAACAGGTGTTCGCGGGCCACCACATTCACACCGATCTGGATATCCACCCCGGCGCAGAAGCGATCCAGTTCGGCCGCCCGGACCAGGGCTTCGCCCTTGGCCGGCACGGACGGAATCGCCATGAACATGTCACACATGTGCTGCAGGCCATCGGCAAGACGGTTCAGGTCGGCATCGCCGGCCGGCCCGCGGCGGTCAACCAGTTGCAGCGCGGCACATACCCAGTGATAGCTGTTGCCGCTGTTGGCACCGATGGATTCCCAGCGGTTGTCCAAGTCGGAGAAGCCAAACCAGCGCACCGGCTTGGTGATCGTCTCGAGCGGCTGAGCAGAGGCCTGCCACAGGCGCCCGGCCACCACCGGCTCGATGGATTCGATGCGCACGACCCAGTCGGCCCGCTCGTCCACCTCGGGGGGCAACAGCGGAGGCACGCGACGGGCGCTGGCATCACTGAGCGTCTTGGCACTGGGCTGGGCACGCGCAGCGGCTTCGCCGCCGATGACCGGCTCCATGCGCGTCCTCGTGCCCTGATCGGCCGGCATCTCGCTGAGCACCGGCGCCTGGGCACCACCGCCAGCCGCCAACTCGGCCTGTTTGCGCTGCTTGCGCTCCTGCCACTTGTTGAACGCAAAGATGCAGACGACAACTATGCCGCCGGCACCAACCAAACCCATTTGTAACTCACTGATTGCCATCGATTTCCCTTGTTTCCTGCATCAGGCTGCGACCGACTCGGCCAGGCGCAGCGCTTCCTCTATATCCACTTCCACTACCCGCGACGCCCCCTGTTCCTGCATCGTCACCCCCACCAGCTGCTGCGCGATCTCCATGGTGATCTTGCTGTGGCTGATGAATATAAACTGGGTCTGTGACGACATGCGCTTGACCATCTGGCAGTAGCGCTCGGTATTCGAGTCGTCGAGGGGCGCATCGACCTCATCCAGCATGCAAAAAGGTGCTGGATTGAGCTGGAACATGGAAAAGACCAGCGCAATCGCAGTTAATGCCTTCTCACCGCCCGAAAGCAGCTGGATGGAACTGTTCTTCTTGCCCGGCGGCTGGGCGACGA
>ERZ724504.1829-NODE-1829-length-11672-cov-9.269863_pt1 | contig 11672 bp, 13 predicted proteins | sample MGYA00376037_ERZ724504 | MGnify/ENA primary metagenome ERZ724504 (study PRJEB28724, sample SAMN07190888) | wastewater metagenome | isolation source: influent of sewage treatment plant in Hong Hong | place: USA: Christiansburg, Virginia | collected 2016-03-01 ... | reverse complement strand
CCGCATTATATATAACAATCAAACTCCGTCAACATCATTGCGAAAATAAATTCAGGAGATAGTCACCCGAGCAAATTTTCGCTTGCCAACCTGAAGCACCACAACCTCGCCAGTCTTCAACAGAAGCCCCTTGTCGACGACTTTCTCCCCATTCAAGCGCACCCCCCCCTGATCAATCATGCGCAGGGACTCAGACGTGCTGACGGTAAGGCCTGCCTGCTTGAGTACCGCAGCAACCCCCAGCCCAACGCCCCCCCCCAGCAAGGTCAACTCAGGCATTTCATCAGGAATCGCATTGCGCTGAAATCTCGCCTCGAAGTCCTCAAGTGCAGCAACCGCCGCCGCTTGCCCATGAAACCGGGCAACCAACTCCTGGGCGAGCATCACCTTTACGTCACGCGGATTACGCCCCTCAGCAATCGAATCCCGCAGTCCCCTGATCTCGGCCGCCTGGCGGAACGACAGAAGTTCGTAATAGCGCCACATCAGCTCATCGGATACTGACATGACTTTTCCGAAAATCTCGTTTGCCGGTTCATAGATCCCTATGTAGTTTCCCAGCGACTTTGACATCTTGTTGACGCCATCGAGCCCTTCCAGCAGCGGCATCGTCAGAACGCATTGGGGCGCCTGCCCGTAGTGCTTCTGCAACTCACGACCAACCAGAAGATTGAAGCGCTGATCCGTACCACCAAGTTCAATGTCAGCCTTCATGGCAACCGAGTCATATCCCTGGCACAAGGGATACAGGAACTCATGGATGGCGATCGGCTGCTGCGCCGCGTAACGCTTGGAAAAGTCGTCGCGTTCAAGCATGCGCGCCACCGTGTGCTGCGCAGCAAGGCGAATCATGCCCGATGCACCGAGCGCTTCCATCCAGCTGGAGTTGAAGCAGACCTCCGTCTTTGCCGGATCGAGAATCTTGAAGACCTGCTCCTGATAGGTAGCAGCATTGGCCAACACCTGCTCACGAGTCAGCGGTGGCCGGGTAGTGTTCTTGCCCGACGGATCACCAATCATTCCGGTGAAGTCGCCAATCAGGAAAAGCACCTGATGCCCAAGCTCCTGAAAGTGGCGCAACTTGTTGATCAGCACCGTATGGCCAAGGTGAAGATCAGGCGCAGTCGGGTCAAATCCAGCCTTGACGCGCAGGGGACGTCCTTTTTTGAGCTTCTCGACCAGCTCAGCCTCAATCAAAAGTTCGTCAGCCCCACGCTTGATGAGCTCCAGCGCCGCAGTAATTTCAGTCATATTTGCCCTTGCGCAAGTCCAGACACGCGTCGTTTTTGTTAGACTCCGCGGCTTGTTTTTGCTTGGAAAGTCCGATGCTTGGAGAAAAGACCGCGATTCTAGCGCATCTCAAAAAGCTGCGCGAAGGCGACCCGGTACAACTTTGGCGTCTGGCAAGCGTCACCCTCGGCTCCCTTGTTGGAATGGCAGCTGCAATTGCCGTAATGCCGGGAGCCGCGACTGCCCCGCCCACAACAGAAACGATTGTCGAACAACTGGGCACACTGCCGGTGTCAATCAGCCGGAACGACCCGCGCCCCTTCATTCGCGAAGACAGGATTCGCTCGGGCGAAAGTCTCGCCGGGGCACTGCGGCGCCTCGGGCTGTCGAACAGCGACATCGCCGCACAGGCCAGCTCGCCACGAATCATCAAGGACCTCGCCGGCACTTTTCGCCCGGGCACCCTGATCACGGTAGCCAGCACGGCCGAGGGAGGTCTGCACTCGGCATCCCTGACCCTTCCCGGATCTGACAATACCTACGTCCTGGAGACGCAGAACGGCAAGCTGCAAGTCACTCAGAAGGCCCTGATGCTCGATAGCCGCACCCACATGCAAAGCGGCGTAATCCAGTCATCGCTCTTTGCAGCAATGGACTCCGCAGGCCTACCTGACAGCGTGGCCGAGGAGCTGGCCAAGATTTTTGGCGATGACATCGACTTTCATACGGACCTGAAAAAGGGCGACCGTTTCAGCGTCATCTACGAAATTTTTTACCATCAGGGTCGCGCCATTCGCGCCGGTCGAATTCTTGCAGCCGAGTTCATCAACCAGGGAACCCACCATTCTGCCTACCTGTTCACCAATCAGAATGGCCACCAGGACTACTACAATCGGGACGGCAAAAGCCGCAAGGAAGGCTTCCTCCGTTCGCCGCTTGAGTTCTCCCGGGTCAGTTCCGGCTTTTCGATGCGCCTGCACCCGGTATTCGGCACCTGGCGGGAACACAAGGGCGTCGACTATGCAGCCCCTCACGGAACGGCAGTGAAGGCGACCTCAGACGGTGCGGTTGAATTCGTTGGGCAACAAAACGGCTACGGCAATTTCATCGTTCTTCGCCACGGCGACAAATACACAACGGGCTACGGACACTTGAGCAGCTTCGCGCACGGACTCAAACCCGGCAGCCGTGTCACCCAGGGCGAAACCATCGGTTATGTAGGCAGCACAGGCTGGGCGACCGGCCCACACCTGCACTACGAATTCCGCATCAACAACGTACACCAGGATCCGCTGAAGGTCAGCCTGCCAAATGCAACACCCCTAAACGGCAACTCGCTGACCAACTTCCACACCCAAATCGCCCCACTCTCAGCCAGACTCACCCAGTTGCAAGAGAGCAAGACGGCACTGCTTGATTGAACGTCAAGGCCGGTCAAACAAAAAAGGGCGCCGCGGCGCCCTTTTTTTACCTGCGCCCAACCGCCAATCAGGCAGAGAAAGAAGAACCGCAACCGCAGGTACTCGTCGCATTCGGGTTGCGGATCACGAACTGCGAGCCCTCAAGGCCTTCCGTGTAATCGATCTCAGCCCCCACCAGATACTGGTAGCTCATCGGATCAATCAGCAGCATCACACCATCCTTCTCCATCACGGTGTCGTCTTCGTTACGAATTTCATCGAAGGTAAAACCGTACTGAAAGCCGGAACAGCCCCCGCCCGTCACGAACACCCGCAGCTTCAGGTCGGGGTTCCCTTCCTCAATGATCAGATCCTTAACTTTACCCGCTGCGCTATCGGTAAAAACCAGCGGGATCGGCATCTCGGTCACGGCATTCATAGAGCAACTCCTTTACATTTGTCTTTGAATTATGGTCAGGGCCCACCCCGGGGTCAAGGCTCCGACATCGAATAGTTGACGAATTTACTCGAATTTAGTTCAAGGCATCACAGGGATCTGCCCAAGCCCCGTAGTTTCAGGCAAATCGAACAGGATGTTCATGTTTTGAACCGCCTGCCCCGCCGCCCCCTTGACCAGGTTGTCGATGACCGACAAGACCACCACCACGTCACCACCCTGCGGCCGATGAACTGCGATGCGGCACATGTTGGCCGAGCGCACAGAGCGCGTAGAAGGATGCGAACCCTTGGGCATAACATCAACAAACGGTTCGCCGGCAAAGCGCTCCTCAAACAAGGCCTGGAGATCCACATCCTTCTTGAGGCGGCCATAGAGGGTGGCGTGGATGCCACGAATCATCGGCGTCAGGTGGGGCACGAAGGTCAAGCCAACGGGCGCATTCGCGAAACGCTCAAGGCCCTGGCGGATCTCCGGAAGATGGCGGTGCCCGGCAACACCATAAGCCTGGAAGTTGTCAGCCGACTCCGAAAACAGTATATGCGTTTCAGCTTTCCGCCCACCACCCGAAACCCCCGATTTTGCATCAGCCACCAAGCCATCCAGCTCGATAACACCCGCCTCGACCAGCGGCAAAAACCCGAGCTGCACGGCGGTCGGATAACACCCCGGATTAGCAACGACCCGCGCCTTCCTGACAGCTTCGCGGTTCACCTCCGGCAAGCCATATACAGCCTCCGCCACCAACTCGGGGCAGGCATGCTTCATCCCGTACCATTTTTCCCACTCGGCGATGTCGGAAATCCGGAAATCCGCAGCCAAATCTATCACCTTGACACCAGCCTCAACGAGCTCAACAGCCTGCTGCATGGCAATCCCGTTCGGCGTCGCAAAGAAAACAACGTCACAAGCAGTCAGATCCGCGGACTGGGGGTCAACGAAGCGCAGATCAACCCGCCGACGCAGGCTCGGAAACATGTCCGCCACCGGCAGGCCAGCCTCACCGCGCGAGGTAATTGCCTTCAACTCCACCTCCGGGTGCTGCGCCAGCAAGCGCAACAACTCCACCCCGGTATACCCCGTCCCGCCAACCACACCAACCTTGATCATGCTTGCCCCCAACAGGAAATGAACCACGACTGAACACTGACGCCATCCTTGCGCCAAAGCCAAAAGATACTACGCCAAGATGACAAAAAGCCGCCCGAAGGCGGCTTTTTGGTACAGATCCGAAGCGAATTAACGCTTCGAGAACTGCTTGCGACGACGTGCCTTGCGGAAGCCGACTTTCTTACGTTCGACCTCACGGGCATCGCGAGTAACAAGACCAGCCTTCTTCAGGGGGGACTTGAGCTCTGCATCGAAGTCGATCAGTGCGCGGGTAATGCCGTGACGCACAGCACCAGCCTGACCAGACTCGCCACCACCGGACACATTGACCAGAATATCGAAGGTGTCGGAGAAGTTGGTCAGCACGAGCGGCTGACGAACGATCATCCGACCAGTTTCACGAGAGAAGAACTGATCGACGGGCTTGCCATTTACGACAATGTTGCCGGTGCCCTTCTTCATGAAGACACGGGCGACGGCAGATTTCCGGCGACCGGTACCGTAGTTGTAAGTCACAGCCATTATCGGCTCCTGTTAAATCGCGAGAACTTTGGGCTGCTGGGCGGCGTGCGGATGCTCGGCGCCAGCGTAGCACTTCATCTTCTTTATCATCGCGTAGCCGAGCGGGCCCTTGGGCAGCATGCCCTTGACGGCCTTTTCCAGCACACGAGCAGGGAAGCGCTGCTGCAGCTTGGTAAAGTTGGTTTCGTAAATGCCGCCCGGATAGCCGGAGTGACGGTAGTACTTCTTGTCCTGGGCCTTGTTGCCGGTCACACGCAGCTTTTCAACGTTAACGACGACGATGAAATCACCCGTATCGACGTGCGGCGTGTAAATGGCTTTGTGTTTGCCGCGCAAGCGACGCGCAACCTCGGAAGCAAGCCGACCAAGGACCAGATCCGTTGCATCAACAACGAACCAGTCGTGCTTGACCTCATGCGGCTTGGCAGAAAACGTTTTCATGAAGATCCCTCAGACTTTTCCCGACACCGGGAACGACCATAATTCGGAAAGCCGCGGATTCTACCGCGATGCCTTCGCCCATGTCAAACCCTGTCGAGAGATAAAAAAAAGCGCAGATCGGGGAGATCTGCGCTAAATCCACACCAAAGGAGGAGGGTGGAGGAGACACCGCGTCAGCCGCTTTAGAACACAAAAGCAGCTGGAATGAGCGAATTATGGGCGTCACACCAAAGACAGGCAAGCCTTTTTTGTGCAATGCGACACAAATCTTTTGATAGGCCTATAAAATACATTTATACACTAAAATACACTCACAAGCCCTTGTTTACAAAACAAGTTAATGAAACAGACGGGCACTCGCAGCACCAGAAACAAACACTTCGAAATGGACGCATTTGTGCACTGCACCATAAGATCAACGCTCCACTCGCTCCCGCGCAGATACAATCCCCTCTCGCAAACAAGGCCCGACGGGCCCGCCGAATAGCTGACTTCGAAGGAATGTACGATGGAATGCGTAGTGAAGTGGGTCGATGGAATGACCTTCATGGCGGAAACAGGTTCCGGGCACACCATAACCATGGACGGCGCGCCTGAGGCCGGCGGTCGCAACCTGGCCCCGCGCCCGATGGAGATGATGCTCGCCGGCGCTGGCGGGTGCACGGCCTTCGATGTGGTATTGATCCTCAAACGGGGCCGTCAGGATGTCACCGACTGCGTCGTCAGCCTCACGGCCGACCGCGCCGAGGTCGACCCCAAGGTATTTACCCGCATAGCCTTTCACTACAAGGTCAGCGGCCGCAACCTGAAAGCGGAAAGCGTCGAGCGGGCGATCAAGCTCTCTTACGAAAAGTACTGCTCGGCCACCATCATGCTCGGCAAGACCGCCGAGATCGAGCACACCTGGGAAATCATCGAGGTGTAAGCGTACACGGGCCGGCTCATCCCACGACCCGGCCCCAGCCTCAGACCCAGTAAGCCACGCCGGTCATCAGCTTCGAACTCGCCTTCATGGCGGTCTTCACCGAAGCGGGCAAGTCCACCGCACCAAGGCGCTCCGCTGTTTCGGCGTGGGCGACCTCGTCGGTCTTCATCTGCTCGACGATCTCCCGCGAACGCACATCCTGCTCCGGCAAGCGGTCGAGGTGACTCTTCAAATGGGCTTCGACCTGACGTTCCGTTTCGGCCAGAAAGCCCAGGTTGATGCCGTCTCCAAAACGCGCGGCGAGCATTCCGATGGCCAGCGAACCGCCATACCAGAGTGGGTTCAGCAGACTCTTCCGGCCACCCAGTTCGGCAATCCGGCGCTCAGTCCAGGCCAGGTGCTCGGTTTCCTCCTGCGCGGCGCCTTCGAGCGCCCGCTTGATCCCCTCGTCCTTCGACATCAGGGCCTGCCCTTGATAGAGCGCCTGGGCGCAAATTTCCCCGCAGTGGTTCACCCGCATCAAAGACGCCGCGAGCCGCCTTTCCTCCTCACTCAGCTCGGCCTCCGGCAGGGAATCACCGGGCACCGGACGCACGGTCTGGGCATTGGCAAAAACTGTGCGCAAGGCCTTGTCGAAGCCAATAATCAAATGATCAAGCATGTTTGCGATTCCGTATTTGCGTGATGTTCAGCGCAACGCTGCAGCCTTGCGCAGCGACTGAACGATTTCATCGCGACCAGGCAGGATGGAGCCCGGCGGGCAGAAAAACTCTTTGGCAAGGACCGCATGCTGACGATTGAAGGCGTTATCGACAATGCGCTGCCAGTCCGTGTTGCGGGGCAGCGTCCAGTCGCCGTTAGCCCGCCCGATCGCGTACAACTTGCGCTCGGCCGTTTCGCAGCGAATGCCTTCACGACTGACATTCTCCGCACCACCTGCCGCACGGGCAACCAGGGTGTAACGGACAATCCCGTCGTCAGCCAGACTGAGCGACTTGCCGTCAATGAAGAAAGAGGTCGTCGCCGCAGGACTGACATAAACCGGGATCAGATCAGCCGCAACGGGGTGGGCCGGCAGCGCAAGCTCGCGCTCCTTCCAGTCGGGCTTGACCTCTGCTTCATACAGGGAGGTGCGCCCGCCACAAGCGGCAAGGGACGAAAGCAGCGCGAGCGCCAGAACCGAAGGCAGGCGCCCGGACGAGGAACTGAAAATGGGACGCATGGACTTTTCCGAAGGGAAACAAGTCCATAATTCTACAACCTCCCCCCGCCGGCCGGGCCACAGGCCCGGCGCTCCGGCAAAGACTAACTGGCGATCGCCGCCTCGATCTCGGCAAAGGTACGTGCCACTTCGGTGGTCTGCAGCGGGATTCCCATCTGGCGGGCGATCTGGGAAGCCGAGAAAATGCCACGCACAGCTGGCACGCCATCGGCGCCCTCCTCCACAACCAGCGCGTGCTGCCTGCCGCAGGACTTGAGGGTGGCCACCACGTGACCGACCTCCGAACGGAGCACATCCGCCAGCGAGACCGCATCCAGCTCCTCGGTGCTCACCATGATGTCGCGAACGGTGAGTTCTTCATGACGCATCATGCGTTCGCGGGCCACGCGGGTCGGTTTCTCGCCGAGCAGATCGTTCGACGTCACGATCCCGACGATGCGCCGACTGGCATCCGTCACAAAAAGCAGACGGACGCCGCGCAGGATCATGCTGTGATTGGTTTCGGACAACGAAACGTTGTGGGCGATGGTGGCGGCGGGAATACGCCGCAAATCGGTCATCACCTCGATGGCCGGCGACGATGCGGTGACCTTTGCCAGGCTCCACGCATCGGTGATCTCACAGCTGCCGCTCTTGACGCGAAACTGAGTGATCGGCTGATAGTACAAGCGCTCCATGTTGTCTCCTCCCACGTACCGGACATCAAAAACCGGAGCCGCCTGAGCGACTCCGGCATACCCGCTGCCTTTAACGGCAGCAAACGAAGGGACTTCAGGATTGAGACAAAAGCAGGACTGCCGAGTTTCCGGCTTGTTCAAACCGACGGGGGAGGCTCGGTCTGATCGGGAGGACTATCGAAGAACCGATAGCTGTCGGGGATTTCAAAGAGTCGATCGCGGAACAGCAGCCGCGAAAGCTCCAGCAAGGCTGATTGATACACCCCGCGCTTGAACTCGATGACCGCTTCAAGCGGCACCCAGAAATAACTCCAGCGCCAGGCATCAAATTCCGGGTGATTGCTCGCACGCAGGCAGACGTCCGAATCGCGCCCCACGAGTCGCAGCAGAAACCAGATCTGTTTCTGCCCGCGATAAGTGTTGCGCCATTCGCGCTTGATCCAGTGCTTGGGCACGTCGTAGCGCAACCAGCCGCGGGTGCGGCCGATGATACGGACGTGCTCAGGCTTCAAGCCGACTTCCTCGAAGAGCTCACGGTACATAGCCTGTTCCGGCGATTCGCCATGCTTGATTCCGCCTTGCGGAAACTGCCAGGAATGTTCTCGTATCCGTTTGCCCCAGAAAACCTCGTTGCGCGCATTCACCAGAATGATGCCGACGTTAGGCCTGTAGCCTTCACGATCGAGCATGGTGCAACCTTTAATTCATGAACTGGCCGGAATTCTTCCACATTTCCCCCTGTCGTGAAAGAACAACGCCCCGAATCGGTGCGGCGCAACAGAAGCGCAGCCAAGCATCGACGTGCACGCTAAAATTGCAGGCTGTACTTACAACGGATTCCGTCCATGCGTGCCTCACAGTTCTTCCTCTCCACCCTCAAGGAAGCCCCGTCCGACGCCGAGATCGTCAGTCACAAGCTCATGCTGCGGGCCGGGCTGGTCAAACGCCTCGCCGGCGGCGTGTATACCTGGATGCCTCTGGGCCTGCGCGCGCTGCGCAAGGTGGAAGCGATCGTGAGGGAAGAGATGAACCGTGCCGGCGCCATCGAACTGCTGATGCCGGCCGTGCAACCTGCCGAACTGTGGCAGGAGTCCGGCCGCTGGGATTTCTACGGCCCCGAACTGCTGCGTTTCAAGGATCGCCACGACCGCGACTTCGTGATCGGACCGACCCACGAAGAAGTCATCACCGACGTGGTGCGTCGCGACCTGCGCAGCTACCGCCAACTGCCCAAGCACTTCTACCAGGTGCAGATGAAGTTCCGCGACGAGATCCGCCCCCGCTTCGGCGTGATGCGCGGCCGCGAGTTCGTGATGAAGGACGGCTACTCCTTCCACAGCTCGTTTGAAGATCTGCAGCGCGAATACCGCAACATGTTCGACACCTACCACCGCATCTTCAACCGCCTCGGCCTGAAGTTCCGCGCGGTGGCGGCAGATACCGGCTCGATCGGCGGCACCGGCTCCCACGAATTCCACGTGATCGCCGAAACCGGCGAGGACGATATCGCCTACTGCCCCGACTCCGACTACGCTGCCAACGTCGAACTGGCCGAAGCCCTCGCCCCTGCCAGCCCGCGCCCGACCGCATCTGCGGCACTGACCAAGGTGCACACCCCCGGCGCCAAGACCATTGCCGACCTCACTACCTTCCTCAAGGTAGCGGCCGAAAGCACCGTCAAGGCCATCGTCGTGGAAGGCGACGAAGCATCCGGCGGCAAGCCCGTGCTGCTTCTGCTGCGCGGCGACCATGAACTCAACGAGATCAAGGCCCAGAAGATCGCCGGCATCAAGAATCCGCTGACCTTCGCCGCCCCCGGCGACATCCTTACCGCCTTCGGCGCCAACGCCGGCTCCCTCGGCCCCGTCGGCTTTGCCGGCCGCGTGGTGATGGACCGCACGGTGGCCGCCATGGCCGACTTCGTCACCGGCGCCAACGATGACGACCACCACTACACCGGCGTCAACATCGGCCGTGACTTCCCCGAAGCCGAAGTCGCCGACCTGCGCAACGTCGTCGCCGGCGACCCGTCCCCCGACGGCAAGGGCGTGCTGGCCATCTGCCGCGGCATCGAAGTCGGTCACATCTTCCAGTTGCGCACCAAGTACGCCGAAGCCCTCAACTGCAAGTTCCTCAACGAACAGGGCAAGGAGCAGATCATGGAGATGGGCTGCTACGGCATTGGCGTATCGCGCATCCTTGGTGCCGCCATCGAGCAGAACTACGACGCCCGCGGCATCATCTGGCCCGAGGCCATCGCCCCCTTCGAAGTCGTCATTGTGCCGATGGGCTACGCCAAGTCCGAAGCCGTCCGTGACGCCGCCAATGCCCTTTACGCCGAATTGCAGGGCGCCGGCATCGACGTCTTCCTCGACGACCGGGACGAACGTCCGGGCTCCCTGCTGGCCGACAACGAACTGATCGGCACCCCGCACCGGGTGGTGATCGGCGATCGCGGCTTGAAGGAAGGCGTGGTCGAATATCAGGGCCGTCGCGAAGCCGAAGCCACCAAGCTGGCAATTGCCGACGTGGCCGCCACCGTCATCGGCAAGCTGCGGGGCTGATCGATGGCCTCCAGCCTTTCAGGCATGGCCCGCTGCGCCCTCACCGCACTGGTGTTGCTGCCATGGGCGCTCAGTGCACACGCCGGCAACCAGCAATACGAACCGCTGGCGGCGAGCGTCCGGGCGGCGCTGCATGCGGCGGTTGCCGACCAGGCACCGCCCGACTCCGCCCTCACCAACACCGGGGAGCGGGCACGCTGGCTGGGGGAAATGTCCCGCCGCCTCGCCACCCGCATCCCGGACGAAGCCGCGCGCATGGAGCTCCTGCGCGCGGTGCACTACGAAGCCACCCGCTCCGGTCTCGACCCACAACTTGTGCTCGGCCTGATCCAGGTGGAAAGCGGCTTCAAGAAGTACGCCTTGTCATCCGCCGGCGCACGCGGCTACATGCAGGTCATGCCGTTCTGGACAAAGCTGATTGGCGCCCCAGACAGCAATCTCTTCCACATGCGCACCAACCTGCGTTTTGGCTGCACGATTCTGCGTCACTACGTGGATATCGAAAAAGGTGATCTGTTCCGCGCCCTCGGCCGCTACAACGGCAGCCTCGGCCGGGCGGAATATCCGAACATCGTCCGCGCGGCCTGGGAAAAGAACTGGTCCTACCCACCCCTGCGCCTCGCCCAGAACCCCTGAGCGGCACGCAAGCGACAAAAAGGGCGCCATCACGGCGCCCTTTTTACGTTCACACTCCGATGCTTCAGGCGACGATGATCCCGCCCCCCAGGCACACCCGGCTTTCGTAGATCACCACGCTCTGCCCCGGCGTCACCGCCCACTGGGGCTGAGCGAACACAATCTCGGCACGACCGTCCGCCAGCACATCGATCTCGCACGGCGCATCCGGCGTGCGATAGCGCGGCTTGGCCGTGTAAACCCAGTGGGTGCGCGGATCCTGCCCCGACACCCACGACAGGTCGGCGGCGATCAGGCGCTCCTTCAGCAAAGCCGGATGGGCGTGCCCCTGCACCACGTAGAGCACGTTTTTCTCCATATCCTTGCGGGCCGCATACCAGGCATCGTGCTCGCCGGCCTCGTCCTGGTTACCCTTGATGCCACCGATCTGCAGGCCCTTGCGCTGGCCGATGGTGTGATGCATCAGGCCCTGATGCTGGCCGATCACC
>ERZ724504.1820-NODE-1820-length-11691-cov-4.192678_pt1 | contig 11691 bp, 9 predicted proteins | sample MGYA00376037_ERZ724504 | MGnify/ENA primary metagenome ERZ724504 (study PRJEB28724, sample SAMN07190888) | wastewater metagenome | isolation source: influent of sewage treatment plant in Hong Hong | place: USA: Christiansburg, Virginia | collected 2016-03-01 ... | reverse complement strand
GGCAGTACCATTGCCGCCGATGGCGACCTCTCCCTGCTTGGCGACACGGTCAACATCGAAGCAGGCCGCAACACACACAGCAGCCGCGACGAAACCTACACCAAGAAGAAAGGTTTTCTCTCATCGAAGAGCAAACACACCATCAACAGCAACACCGATGATGTGTCCATGGGCAGCACCCTGATCGGCAACACCAACACCGTCATCAGCACACACGACACGAACATCACGGGTTCAACCGTGTTCGGCACGAACGGCGTGGGCATCGGTAGCCTCAACGGCAACGTCAACATTGCCGCCGCAGAAGACCGCTTTAACGAACAGAACTACAGCAAAGAGAAGAAATCAGGCTTTGGCGCACTCGGCGGCTTCTCATTTGGCACCATGAGCAACGAACAAGGCCGTACAGGCGACACCATCGGTCACACAGGCAGCACCATCGCCGCACTCAATGGCGATGTCAACATCCAAGCCACCAAAGGCACAGCCAGCGTCTCGGGTTCAACGGTCAACACACTCAACGGCAATGTTGGCATGCTCGCCAAAGACATCGCCATCACCGATGTACAAAACACCGCCACAGAGGACAGCTACACCAAGTTCAAATCGACAGGCATCAGCGTTTCCATCAACTCACCGATACTTGATGCCGTCAACAGTGCAAACACCTTCGCCGACCAAGCAGGCAAAGCCCAAGGCGGCACGCAAGTCGGTGCCCTCGCTGTCTCGGGTGGGCTCGCAGGCGTGGTCGCCTACAAGCAGCTCACCAACATGGGTAAAGACATCGCCGCACTCGGTGCCACACCTTCTGTGGGCAAGCTGCTGGGCGCATTAGGCTCTGTCTCCATCAACTTGGGCACACAGAAATCAGAATCAAACAGCCACAGCAGCGAATCCACCAGCCAAGGCTCATCGGTCACCGCAGGTAGCGGTACGGTCAAACTGACCGCCACAGGCGCAGGCGCAGCCAACGACTCTAAAACAACACTCGACCAAGGCTCTGACATCCTCATCCAAGGCAGCCACGTTGCAGGTCAAACAGGCACACACCTCACCGCCGACGATGACATCATCATCAACGCGGGCGAATCCACTCAAACCAGCCACACATCGAACAAATCATCGGGTGGCTCCATCGGTGTCACCATCGGTGCCAGCGGCCTCACCGTCAATGCAGGCATCAATGCCGCCAAAGGTAAAACCAATGGCAGCGGCACAACCCACACCGCTTCAACGGTCGGCGATGCGGGCAGCAGCACCACATTCAACTCAGGTGGCGACACCACTCTGACAGGCGCACAACTCATCGGTCAAACCGTCACAGGCACCGTTGGTGGTGACTTGACCATGACCAGCACACAAGACACCAGCCGTTACACCGCCAAACAAACCAGTGCCAGTGCGGGCATCAGCGTCCCACTGGGTGCAGGTGCCATGAGCGTCTCGGGCAGCTTCTCGAACGACAACACCAAAGCCAACACCGAAACGGTCAATCAGGTCAGCGGTGTGTTTGCAGGCACAGGGGGTTATAACCTCAACGTAACAGGGCAAACCGCCCTCACAGGTGCCGTCATCGCCAGCACCGCAGCGTCCGCAAAGAACAGTTTAACCACAGCAGCCTGATCAACCGAAGACCTGCACAACAGCAGCGATTACAAAGCCAGCAGCATGGGCTTATCCGCCAGCTGGAGCGGACACAACAGCACCAAAGACGGCAAGGCCGTCACAACAGCGGCACCATCGGCATTACCGAAGACACCAGCAATCCGCCCGTGGTCGACCCCGCCACTGGCACCGCCAGTAGCAGCAACACCCAAGCACCGACCACAGGCACGAGCAACACGAGCACGCCCGACACCAGCACCAGTCCAGTAACCACTAATCCTGTGGTGCTCAAAGCGGGTCAGATTCAAGTAAGTAACGCCCTGACTGTTAAATGACGTACAAAAATGCACCACTTCTCAAGGGAAATAGGCTTTACACGGTTTGATGTAGCTCTTGAGTTTATCGGTCACAATGATTCTAGGTGAACTGCCCTGCTTCCTTAGCTGGTGAAAGAATCGTGAAGCCGCTTTGGCATTGCGTTTGCGCTGAACAAGTAAATCAAGTGTTTGTCCATCTTGATCAACCGCGCGCCAAACATACATCATTTCACCACCAACTCGACAGTACACTTCATCTACTAAAAACCATTGGTCGCCCCACTGCTGTTTGGCTTTGAGTTTCTTAGCGTAAACGGGAGCAAACTTGATGCACCAGTTGCGCACCGTTTCATAGGTTAAATCTAAACCTCGCTTTGCCATCATGAGTTCGATATTACGAAAACGCAGAGAGAATCAGTAGTACAGCCAAACGCAATAGCTTATAATTTCAGGCGGAAATCGATGGCAAGTATAAATGTTCGGTTTTTTCATGGGACATTTTAACCTGCAAACCTGCTGTTCTCAAAATGAAGAGTTAACTTGACAGTGCCGAAATCAGATACTTAATCCGCAACTCTTTTAAAAATAATAGCTTTAAATTGTTTTAAGCGAGGATAAACAAAGGGCACTGTTAACATTGTACTAGCAACGGCCATCAACAACAGAGCAGTAAACATTTCATTAGTGATGATGTTTTTGTCTAATAAAATGTTTACAAAGATAATCATGATTAAAGCTTTGGTTTGTAATAGCCAACCAATGATCGAAGCCTCACCTTTTTCCCATTTAAGAACTTTACCTGCGAGGTTTACCCCTATCATTTTTCCGCTCACCGACACTACTAACAATATAGCAGCAACGAGAAATACAACAGATCCTCCAACTGCCCAATTAGTTTTTAAACCAGTACTTAAGAAGAATACTGGCATGATAACTAACAGCACGTGATGTCGCATGAGATCCATTTTTTCTTGATTAAACCATTGCGCATCCATCACTGCTCCAGCGAGGAATGCACCGACCATAAAATGTAAACCAGCCCAATCAGCAAAAAAGCCGCAAATGGCCAGCCAAATCAACGCTATGTACCACCGATCCGACTCCTTGAGGACGCGCATGATTTTACGGAACAGCACCGTTACGATGGCAAATGCTACTAGAAACCCCAATTGCCTACCCACACGCGTCCAGTCGAGTAAAACAATGGCCAACACTCCCCAAATTGCAATGTCATCGAGGCTGGCATAGCGCAAGATGCGCTGACCAATCGGCTGGCGCAAAATTTCCAGTTTTTCCATGAGCAGAATTAAAATGGGTAGTGCCGTGACTGCACAGGACATGCCTACGCCCAGCACAAATTGCCAAGGCATACCTTTAATGCCAATCCAACCTTCATAATTGAGGATACCTATTGCTGCTAGGCTACCTAGAAGCAATGGGCTCCCCAGTGCAAAACCAGCCGTTATGGTGCTTTCGCGTTTATGTTCCCATGCTTTTTTTAAATCCAGTTCAATCCCTGCAATCATGACAAAGATCATAACCGCCCACCAAGCAATACCATTGAGCGAATGAATAACTTGAGGATTGAAGACAAATGTATAGTACTCTGGGAATATCGAACCCAGAATGCCCGGACCTAAAACAATACCGGTAATAATTTGAATCACGACCAAGGGTGCGTAATAATCAGTTTTACCGACACGCCAAATGGCATAAGGTAATGTAAAAATAATAAACATCGCAATCAAAAAAATTTCGATTTGTCCTATTGTTGTGTGCATCTAATTTCCTCCCAGTTCATTAAAAAAATTAACACATAATTACAACCATGTTCCCTAAGAGAGGATTTACTTTTTTGGTTGTTTTACCTATTCAATTAGGCCAGATAAGTTAGGGGGATGCCAACCCCCAAAAGCCTGTTCCAATAACATGGCAGCAGCAATATTGACGTGATCCGCACCATGGTTTCCGATAAGTTGGACGGACAGCGGGAGACCGCTACGACTCAGACCCGTCGGTACGGTGGTGGCTGGTAATTCGAGTGCATTAAACAAAGCACAATAAGCCACATCGAAAGGCCGTACCAGCGCCCGGCCATGTGGCGGTGCCGGTGTAGGCACCGGCGGCATGAGCAGCAACCCATCCGCTCCCAAGGCCAGCATCAGGTCATGACGCAATGTTTGTGCGGCCAATACAAGTTGACGTATGGTTTTTTTTGAAGGCGTCATGAAGCGCTCTGCAAAGCAAGCCAAAAGTGCAGGTGTCGTGTGTTCCGATCGCCCGAGTAAATATGTTGCGAGCGAACGCACCAGCGATAAGGTTTGGCCATTCCCTAGTAACAAGCCCATTGAAGGACCTTGGGCTGCTAGAGTCATGGCCAGCCACATTTCAAATGCATCCTTGAGCATAGGGTGTGTCCAGTACTCAACAATGGCACCTTCATATTCAAATACCTTAGCTGCGGAAGCCACCGATAGAGCCATCTCGTGATCGACTTGACTTGTTTTTTTTAGTCTGGGGGTTGCACAGAGTAAGATCTTTTTGCCTTTAAAGCAAACCCGAGTCGGATCTTTAAAGTTTGGTTTTTGCTGGACGTTCTCATCTATACCATCCGGCCCCGAAATGATTTCCAGTAATGGCATCAGATCTTTGGCTGTGCGGGTGATGGGGCCGGCGGCAAAATACTTGGCCATAGCCATGCTACCCGGATGATGGCGAAACATCGGGTCAAGCGGCACATGACCGCTCAGCGGCACGTGACCGCTTGAAGGTTTGTGGCCAAATACGCCACAATAGGCCGCTGGAATGCGAATCGAACCGCCACCGTCCGTGCCAAGGCCAAAGCTTGAGACCCCGGCCCCGATGATTGCGGCCTCACCACCGCTGCTGCCGCCTGGTGTTCGATGGTGGTTATAGGGGTTATTGGTCCGCCCATAAACAAGATTGTTTGATTCTGGCCATAAAGCCATTTCCGACATGTTGGTCAACCCAATAATAATTGCTCCCTCTTGTCGAATACGCTCAACGACGGTGCCATTGTGCATGCCCATCTGTCCTTCCCTTAGCCGAGAACCGCTGGTATGGGGCAGTCCTTTAAATGAGAGTCCTTCCTTAATCGTGCAAGGGACACCATGTAATCTGCCCAAGGGCTCGGCTTTCATTAAAGCTTGTTCGGCTTTTTTCGCTTCGTACATGGCAGCCTCAAATCGCTGGACCACAATGGCATTAATGTGTGGATTGATTGCTTTTGCCTTCTCAATGCAGATTCGTGTGACTTCAACGGGAGAAATGGCCTTGCGACGTATCAAATCACCCAATGCGATTGCCCCCACACTCAAGCACTCGTGCTCGTCATTCCAGTGTTCAGTGTTGTACACGGCCTTACCTTTGTCGTTGTTGTTATTTATTTGGATTGATTTTCAAACCGTTCATTTTTCTAAGCGGCGCTACACGCGCCTGATTGTGAGGTTTACATGTAAGGAATGATGAGCGTGGCTGAAATGGTGAAGCGAGCGGTTCGGGAGAAGGACCGTATTTGTAAAATAGGGATGGAAACAGCCGCAACGCAATGCTATTGGATAAATCAATCAATACACCTTTGCTATGCTTAATGAACAACCCGGCGTGTTTGACAGAAGGTTGCCATTTGACCATGCGCATAAGCTTGAGGCGCATGTAAGCGAGCATCCAAAAATATCGAGCCGCATATTTCGAGCGAGCATTTTCATTGGGCACGTATAGATCCCAATTGACGGTTTTCGAATACAAGTTCGGCATGCAAGATGGGTCAGCTTCATTGTAGGATGCGGCCACAGCATCGATCAAACATGGGAATGGATAGGGTGTGGGTTGTGTTTCAGGTGTAAAACGAGGCAGTAAAAATGCGAAATGCTTAGCTTGGTGCCCATCAAGAAACCCTCCATTGACATAATTAGGCAGGCTAATCTGAAAATATCCCAAATTGGCCACCAGCAACGTCCAAGCCATTTTTAAGGGGTCATGCATGATTTCATACCACTTGCTCCACGCATCCTGTAGGGAGAGTTGTGCACTCAAATGCGCTTCGTGGCATTGGATGTAAGCATCGGTCAATTGTCCGACCATGTCCTTCTTAATCATAGCCGCCACTTGAGGAATTTGATGAGCAAGGTAAGCCAAACCTGCGCTATTAGCCGGATCAAAAGTGAACCCTGAATCACCGATCAAAAACCAGCCTTCGCGTGAATAGTATTGCTCGGATTCATACATGTAATTTCGATACAGGTTGGTGTCGATTACTTCACCAGAGCGAACCAACTCCGCGATCACAGGATGATCGTTGACCATTTTTTCGAGGAATTCTTCCAAGGTACTAACTTCACCGTTCATGATCTCCGTCCGGAAAGTGATGCCAATACTAATCAAGTCTTCACCTGTCTCCGAGCGCATTGGGATCAGCCAGATCCAATAACCCTTGCCATAAAAATGATGGGTCACGTAATACGAATCAAACGTGTGATGCTTTGGCTTGATAGCCTCAATATTAAACAAATGTGTCCGATCAAATCGTTTTAAGCGAAACCAGAATGAACTTCTTTGATAAGGGGCCTGTTTATTCAACTTCAATTTACGGGCAATTAGGCGATTGCGTCCAGTTGCATCGATGACCCAATCAGCGTCCAATGTATCGAGACCATCCACTGGCTCTTTTAGTTTAATCAGGTGTTTGGTTTGGCTTTTATCTGGCGAAAAAATAATGTCGGCAACATCAGTGTGAATGGCTCGAACACCGAGATCTAGGTTCAAGTCGCGAATGTCCTGATCAAAAGTGGTGCGATTGAGGTTATAAGCTGGCATGCGAATCACACCGGGCGCCTCATGTATGGCATAACGCCGACAAGTGTTGTCGGGCTTGAGTTTGAAATAATAAGTCAAACCATATTTATGATAATGCTTTTCTTCCAGCAGCGCGCCCAGACCCAAAGCCTCCAAGAAATGGGTGGTCAATTCAACCGTTGATTCGCCAACAATTGGCCGCTTTTTGTCATTTTTGCCAACAAGGGTGATGTCCAAATCAGGAAACTGTTTTTGAAAATAGATAGATGCCAAATTACCAGCAATGCCTGAGCCTATGATGACCAGTTTTTTCATTTCCAATCCCTCTAAAATTTTAGTGTCGTTTTAAGCAATTAAACTTTTTGACGCGCGTTTTTACAAACACGAGATAGCTGAACCATAGGTGTCTATGACTCAGCTAGCCGTTTCAACTAAGACAGCGCAGCCGAGTCGATAATTTCTAGAACTGACAGCACCTCAGCAGGTTCAGCACGGCGCGAGTAATCAGCATCCACAAAACTGTAAGCAACGATGCCATCTTGCTGAATGACGTAAGTAGCTGGCAGTGGCAAACGGAATGAGTCGTCTCCATTAAATGTGGGAATGTCAATTCCCATTGCTGTATATACTGGATGCATCGACTCAGCTAAGGTAAATACAATGCCGTACTGTTCAGACACCAGATTGCCCTGATCGCTTAAAACTTCAAATGAAACTCCATGTTTTTCAGCCATTTCCTTTGAAAATTCGGGTTTTTGTGCAGAGACCGCAATCAGTTGAGCACCCAGTTTTTGAATTTGCGGCAAGGTTTTTTGCCAAGCAGCCAATTCAAGGTTGCAATACGGACACCACACTCCTCGATAAAAGCACAAAATGACGGGGCCTTTTTTCAATGCATCGTAAAGATTAACGATTTGACCGTCAATATTGGGCAATGCAAAGTTCGGGGCTTTTTTTCCTTTTTTTTTGCTAAATTGCGGGATGTTCAATGCCACCAGTTCTTGAGTCGCATTGCCAAACGCAGCCAAAATTTCCGAGGGTACTTGTTGAATCATCTCGGCACTAAAACGATCAAGTTCTTGTTGTAATAACATAATTTCTTCCTTCCTAAAAATTAAACATCAAATCACTTCTACTTACCACTTGCAGAAGCCGCTTTTTTCATCACGGTGCGAAGTGCCCGTTTGATGATTCGGTCAGTGTGTTCGTTTTTGTCTTTGCTCCAATCTGCACACAAATGTACTACCCATTCAGGACGGGTTTTACTAGCATCGTTGAGCCAATTGGCCACTGAATCCTGAACATAACGTGAACTGTCGGCTTTCAATTCTTCGAGCAGTTTTTCAGCCATTTCTGGCTCTTCTTTTAAGACTTTAATATGCTCGCACCATACACCACGCGGCCGGATAGACTCCACGGCAAAGCGTCGAACATTGGGATCTTTGTGGCGAGTCCATGGAATCAAGATTTTGATAGATTCGACAACGTCGGCGGCAATATAGGGGCGCACAGCCATCCAAGCCCATTCGCGCACACCGAAGTGAACATCAGCTGCATAAGGTTGTATTGTAGTCAAGCGGTTTTTTAAATGAGCCGTATCGTATTTTCGTGCAGAAATGAACGCAGCCCAACTACGCACCGTGTCTGAGGTGTGTTCACTCAAATGGCGCAGCAGTGCGGTATCGCCTTCAATGCATTCGCCGATGGCCATGCTTACGGCTAGAATCTGTTTGCTGATGCCATCTTTCTTGGTGTCTTGAGCGATTTTTTTAACAACGTTAATCTGTTTTTTCGGTATACCCATTTGAGACAGTACAGTGCAGGCCAACACCGCTTGATTGATGGCTAGGCATTCTGCCAAATTGGTCGTTTCGGCTGTTCCTGATTCAAGTAGGGTGACACGATTTGCATCGATGGCCATCATGATTTCCTTTCATAAATAAAACTGACAGAATACGAAAAGATGAAGTTTTACTTTTCACCGTTTTCCGGAATGTGTGCTTTGCACACTACACCATGCTATAACGCCCAGGTGCCATGATGCCGTTTGGGTCTATCGCATGCTTGATCTTGGTACCCATTTGCCAACATACCTCTTGCGGGTCTATCACAAGATCCATGAATTGGCTGTTAATTCGGTAAGGCACAAATCCATGTATTTTGCCTTTTTGGAACAATGTGCGATAGAATTCGGTCGCTCTTTGTGCGCTGCATTCGTCATCGCAATCAAATAAAATGGGCAACGTACTGTCAAACGCGCGCTCTGAAATGGCGGTCAATGTAATGGCGGGTTCTATGCCGTGAATCTTACATTCTTTACGCGTTAAATTCACATAGCAGCGAACCGCATCGGCCTGCATGGGTACGATGGGGGCATACCAAAGCAACCCGCAGCCATCGCGTGCAGGGTTCAAGTCTGTTTCGGGAGGAGGGGTTTTCGATTTCCAATACGCCAAAGGCAATGCCACTTCATTTGGGCGGCCTTCGATTAGTTCAAGGCCGCACGCCATTTTATGAATCAATCGTCCCAGCTTCTCAGCAGGTTTAGATGGCATAATCCGTAATATTTTCTCTAACAAACGGATCCGGCTGCGGTCGATAAACAGGATGCGTTTAACATGCGGTTTCAAAAGTTTTCGTATGGTTTTACGAGTGGCATGTGCATGTGCTTTGCTACCGTAAATCGAACCTACTCCCATCCACGGTGAAATGTTGTTTTCTGTCGCCAAGGCGTTGACCACGCTGTCTGGTAACAATCCAGTTTCATCCACCTGTTCTAATGGGTAGGGCACGGACATGGCCAACATGCGAACATTGCTGATCAGGTTGATGCCGCCGACATTACTGCCGCAGGTTGTTAAAATCTCCTGTATAGCTGTGACTGTGGCTTCGAGCCGTTCATCTTGATCAACCCAAAAATAAAACGCTTGAATAGTGTGCGGCCGTTTGACCAATGCAATACTCATCTGAGTCACTATTCCAAAGTTTCCTTGAGCAAAAAGCCCGTCAAAGTAGGGACCGATTCCCCATTTAAATGCGCTGTGGGCATTGTTTCCAAGCAGGCTGGTCATTGTCGAACGATACAACTCGCCAGAAGGCAACACGGCTTCAATGGCCATGATGGACATACAATGATCCACATAAGGCGTAATGCCATAACCCCGTTCTAGCGCGTTACCCACAAGACTGCAGCCCGGGCCTGCACCTGTAACTGGCACCATGAAATCAAGTCGGTTCTCATCCAAGTACCGTTGCAAATCGGCTTGGGTTACACCAGGTTCGACTGTGACAATACCCAGCATGTGATCAATGGCAATGATGGTACGTAAGCAGGAAAGATCCACAAGAACGCAATCGTCTTGACATGGCAGAGCGCTCCCATAACCCCAATTCCTACCAGTGCTAATCGGATACAGGGCAATCGCATGCTTTTGTGCAATGCGAACGAGCGCCTGAACTTCATCTCTTGATGTTGGTAAGAGCACCGCGGCAATTGTTTTATTAAAGTGAGATGTGTCTTGTCGATACCGGCTCTTAATGTCATCTCCAATCAAAATTGATTGAGGCATCAACACTTTAGACCACTCATCCATGGCCATGTTCCATTTGCTACGACTTGCTGTTGTTGACGAGTCATTTTGCGATTCATAGTGCACTGGGCAGCCCCCCCAGACGCAAAAAAAGTTTCATTTGCTTGATATCTGCTTTGCGTGATTTGGGCAAAGCACGGTACAGCATATTCAGTTCTTTTTTGGAAACCAATGGAAAATGCTGAGTTCCGCCTTTAACCACAATAACCAACGGGCTGACTATGGTCGAATACACCTGTGCACGCCCACCCAAGTGTCGAGCGACCACTTCTTCAAATTCCGATTTGGAAAACGCTGCATGCAGCGACTGCACATAATCCTGTATAAGTATTGGTTCTTCACCTTCCGCCGCTCTGCTAACAAAATAATCGACTGATTTTTTATCTTTCAACCGACCGAAATCATTCAAATAAACGGCACCATCAGCGCGCAATATACGCGCTATTTCTGCGAATGTGGTATCCAAAGCTGTCAAATCCGGGAGATGATGAATGGCCATTGACGAAATGATTACATCGATGCTGCCATTGCCAAACTCAGACAGTTGGGTCATATCGGCCACGCGCAATTCGATATTCGAGATGTTTTGCTGCTTCATTTTGATATTAGCAATGTTCAGCATGCTATCTGACAAATCCAAACCAATAAATTCAGTCCGTGGATTGAGCTTTGCCACTTGCGCCAATAGGTTTCCAGGTCCACATCCCAAATCCAGTACTACATCCCCAGGTTTTATCATCAGACACATTTGTGCCAAATGATACAAATACGTTCCGGACAATGCACCGCTAGTTCGTCCCCCTTTGTCATATGCCAATACTGACACCTCATCGCTCATGACCAAATCCGATTCGGGTTGACGTTCAAAAGGCATTTTGGCCGACAGCTCACGGAAAATGGTTTTAAATAAAACGATATATACTAACATGGATAACCCCTCATTTATCTTTTTAAATTTGTTTAATTTACATACAGACCTGAATTATTGTGTTCTTTAAAAATGGTGTAGTACTGAGACAACACCCTCTTTTGCTGCCTAGGTAATGATTTAAATTCAATCCCGTTTTTATTAAGAATAGTCGCGATTTCTGCATGCTGCCAGATTGGTGGAATCGGTAGAGAAGATGAGTACTTAGGTACTTCAGGTAAATGTAATGCTTCAATAAAGTCTTCGCAAAAAAAATTATAGACGTTGATCGATGTGCGCCCGCGCCCGATGTGCATGCTTGGGCGATCATAGATTCGACGAAATTGATGGGCCGCACTAGATAAATCTAAAACCAGTGGAACCGATAGAGCATTGTTCAGCTTTCGTTAATTAAAGTACGAATAGCAATTTTCGTAGATTGAAAAAGGCCAAGTGA
>ERZ724504.1816-NODE-1816-length-11703-cov-6.315419_pt1 | contig 11703 bp, 14 predicted proteins | sample MGYA00376037_ERZ724504 | MGnify/ENA primary metagenome ERZ724504 (study PRJEB28724, sample SAMN07190888) | wastewater metagenome | isolation source: influent of sewage treatment plant in Hong Hong | place: USA: Christiansburg, Virginia | collected 2016-03-01 ... | reverse complement strand
TCCGCGATGGACTTGTCGATCCCGGCCGCCTTGAACAGTGACTGGACCTGCTTCGGGGTCAGGTTGTACTGCGCGATCAAGCCCTGCACGTCGGCCGCCGACTTCGGGACACCTTCGGTCTTCAGCTCGGTGATGACAGCCTTGGGCAGGCCCTTGTAGAGCTTGTTCAGCGACTCGACCGCGGCGGCCTTGTCGCGGACGTCCTTCTGCGTCTTCCGCAGGCCACCGATCTCGGAGTCGACCAGGTCAGCGCTCGCCTTCAGCTGCTTGTTGCGCTCCGACAGTGCGCCGTTCTGCTTGTGGAGGGCGTCGACGGTGTCGTAGTCCTCAACGGTCATGTCGGCGGTGTTCGAGGTCAGGCGCTCGATCTCGGCGTTGTTGGCCGCGATCGCCGCTTCGTTCTTCCGCATCTCCGCCGTGGCGGACGCCTGGATCGCCTGCACCTGATGGAGCGCGGCGCCGTGGCCCAGAACGGCGTCGACGGCGGTCCGCGACGACACCCCGTACTGGTTGAGGGTCTTCAAGGCGCCAGTGCGCTCGAGGTCGTTGTAGATGGCCGACCGGGTCGCCCGGGTGGTCGCACCGGTCACCTGGTCGAGTGACGCCGCGAGGCCCTCGAAGTCGGGCTGTGCCTGCTTGGCCGCGTCGGCGGCGCTGTCCGTGCTGCCTGCCAGACCCAGGAGGAGGCCGGCGCCGGCACCGATCGCCGCGCCCCACGGCCCACCCGCCGCGAACCCCATCAGTGCGCCGCCGGCGGCCGACTCCAGGCCCCCCAGGCTCGAGTCCGTCTCCTGCGCGCCGTGGGCGAGGAGCAGCATCCCGCCGACCCCGCCGGCCTGCCGGGCGACCCCGCCGAGCTTCGACAGCGCGGCCTGGGCGGCCGTGCCGCGAGTGTTGACGTCGGTGAGCTCCAGTGCGAGGACCCGGGCGTAGGTGGAGCCGTTCCGCATGGCCGACGCGGCGCCGCCGATCGCAGACGACACGCGGGGGAAGATCGCCGCAGCCAGGCCGGCCTGGAGGACGAGGGACTTCACGGGTCCGGGGAGGTCCATGAAGAACCCTGCGGCATCGGCAGCGGCGCCGCCGGCGAGCTTCAGGACGTCGACCAGGGGTGCCGCGGCGCCGACCAGGTCCCCAGCGAGGTCGATGGCGTCGTCCATGGCTGGGCCGAGGTTGTCGGCCAGCCCGTTCGCGACGTCCTGGACGGCCGGGGCGAGGGCCTTTCCGAGCTTGATCTGCGCGGTCTCGATCGACCCGGACAGCTGCTCGAGGGCACCCTTGGTGCCGGACATGCGGGCGTTGGCCATCTTCGCGGCCTGCCCGGACTCGTCGACGGCGCCCTTGTACTTCTTCCAGCCGTCGACACCCTGCTCGATGAGGACGTTCGCGGCCCGCATGCCCTCGACGCCAAAGATCTTCTTCAGGTCGTTGTTCCGCTGCGACGTCGAGAGGCCCTGGAAGGTGTCCTGCAACTGCTTGACGACGTCGACCATGGGCAGGAGGTTGCCCTTGGCGTCGGTGAATGACAGCCCCAGCTCGGACGCGGTCTGGGACGCCTTCGTGGTCCCCAGGGTGAGGCCGAGGAGCATCCGGTTCAGGGCGGTGCCGGCGGTGGTCGAGCTGATCCCGGAGTCGGTGAGGGCGGCCAGCGCGGTGACGGTGTCGGACAGGCCGTAGCCGGAGGACCGCGCGGTGGTGCCGACGTACTTCAGGGCGTCCGCGAGGTCCTGCACGCCAGCGGTAGAGGCCAGCGACCCGCCGGCGAGCATGTCGACGGCCTTGTTCGCGTCGCCCGCGTTCAGCCCGAAGGTCTTCAGGGTCCGCGCGACGATGGTCGCGGAGTCTCCGAGCGCGATCCCCTCGGTGGCCGCGAGGTTCAGGGTCGACTTCAGGGCGCCGGCCTTGATCTGCGCCGCCGTCATCCCGCCCTTGGAGAGCTCCAGCATCGCCTGGGCGGCTTCGTTGGCGGAGTAGACCGTGTCCTGCCCGAGCTGCATCGCCATGTCGGACAGCGACCCGAGGGCCTTCTCCCCGATCTTGGCGTTGACCTGGACCGACGCCATCGACTGGGAGAACTCGGCCTCCGCCATCACGGAGTCCTTGCCGAACTTCAGCAGCCCCGCCGCACCCAGGCCGATGCCGAGCGCCCCGGCCGCGCGGCCGATCTTCGAGAACGTCGACGACGCCCGGTCGCGGGCGATGATGTCATAGGCGAGGGTGCTGGTCGACGAAGTCACGTCACCCTCCCTTGCTCATGTGGCCGATGACGGCCTCGAAGAACTCGAACTCGCTCGCGGTCAACTCGTCGACCTGGCGGGGAGTCCAGCCGAACCTCACTGCGAACGCCGGCAGCATCAGCCGCCGGCGGTACGTCATGCTTTTGGGTCCTCCGCGACCTCGGCAGGGGCCTCGTCGCCGTCGGTGAACCCGAGCGCCGTGAGCGCCGCCCGCTGCTCGTCGGTCAGGTCCGGGCGGTTCAGCATGTTGCGGACGAACGCTGCGCGCTCCTCGACGGTCACGTCGAAGGTGAGCTGCCGGGGACGGAGGTCCAGCTGCTCCATCGTCAGCCCCGACTCTCGGCGGCGCATGAGGACCAGCAGCAGGTTGCCCTGCACCTCGAAGTTGTCGGCCCAGTAGGCAGCTTCGATGTCGCCCCAGTTCTTACCGGTGAGCTTCTCCAGCGAGGTGACCTCAGGGAAGGGCAGGTCGTCGAACGCGAACTCGAACCGCTCCGGCTCGGCACCGTCGGCAGTGTAGGTGAGTACGGGCATCAGACGCCCTTCCTGAGTCGAATGGTGAGGTCGTCCATCGCCTGGAGGACCGCGGACCGGAACGCGGGCGCCTTCCCGTCGATGGTGCGCGTGAAGTAGCCCCGTGCCGACGAGGAGGTCTGCTCGACCCAGGCGTCACGGTTGCCGTAGACGGGGTGCCGCCACGTCCCGGTCGCGTCGATCCCAACCAGGGTCCGGTCGGTCGGGGTCGTCTTGTTCCGCCGGACGCGCACCATGGCGCCGCTACCCGACAGTGAGGACCGGACCCCGACGTTCGCGGCCACGAGCGCGGCAAACCCGCCACGACGCGGCAGCGTCGACAGCGCCCTTGCCTGGACGGCTGCAACGGTCGGCTTCCCGGCTGTCCGGATCCGCCCGAGCAGTAGCCGCCGCAGGTCCCCACGGCCCGCCTGCTTGAACAGGTCGGCCAGGACGGCCAGGTCGTGGGAGGCCTGCGAGATCGGGCGGTACGCCATCGTTAGGGCGCGACGTCCGTGGACATGTACTTGATGGTCCCGTAGCCGTTGGTCGTGTCGACGAACGCCTTGAACGGCACCGAGGCGCCGACCACGTTCGCGCCGGACACGTCGATCCCGGTGGTGTCGAAGTAGACCTTCGGGCACGTCAGCGACCAGGTCGGGAAGTAGGTCGACGCGATCGCCGTGCCGTGGACGAAGTCCCACACCAGCGACGTCGACGTGTGACCGGTGAACCGGTCCACGAACTCGGCCTTCGTCATCAGGTCGATGTCGATGGTCCCCGTGATGGGGATGAGGGACTCGAGGTCCCCGGCGGCCATGACCGGCTCGGACGGGTAGCCCTGCCCGCCGGCGTAGAAGTTGTCGTCGACGTTCATCGACCGGCCGATGGTGGCGGTGACGCCCTTCACGCCCGACGTGGCCGCCTCGGAGGCGTAGGTGCCGAGCTTCAGGTTCATCTGCGTGAAGTTGAACGGCAGCGCCGCCTGGGTGGCCGTGTAGCCGGCCGCCGCGGACGTCTGGAGCTGGTCGACCTTCTTGCCCCACAGGTCGACAGCGACCTTCAGCGACTCGCCCTTCGCACACGAGAACGTCGCCGAAGTGACCTTCGACCCGTACATCGTGAACGGGTAGAGGGTGCCGGCCGTGTTCGGGACCACGGCCTGAGCCGACAGGCCCTTGCCGTAGTTGTCGCCGACCACGTGGGTCTGGAGCCAGGCGGTGGTGGCGGCCTGCTGCACCGCGACCGCGGAGCCGCCGGTGATGTGCTGCAACAGCAGACCCATCCCGGTGCGGAGCACCTCGCCCTCGTAGTGGCCGGTACCCCACAGCAGGGTCTCGATCTCGTCGACCGGCGCCAGGCGTCCCGCAGCGGCGTACCCGCCGACGGACTGCACCTGATGCTCCGGCTTCACGGTGAACGACCCCGGCAGGAACCGGGTCGGGGCCACGTAGGTGCCCCAGGTGGACTCGGCGGACACGCCGAAGTAGGCGCCAGCGCCCGAACCGATCGCCATGCGTCAGTCCTCCTTCTCCGTCACGGCGGACGGCTCGACGGGCTCGGCGCCCGTGCTGATCTCCTCGGCGGCCTCCTTGGGCCGCTGAGACTCTGCGAGGCCCCCGGTGGCCTTGTCGGCCGCCTTCCAGATGCCCTCCATCTGGCAGTAGCCCCAGGCGCGGTCGTCGGGGATCTCGAGGGTCCCGCCCTTCGCGACGCGCGTGTTCGTCTCGGCGTCCACCCAGGCGTCGCCGGAGACGTTCTTCACCTTGGCCATGTCATGCCTCTTTCAGGGTCGGGCTTTGTAGTGGATCCGGAACTTGAGGGTGGCGACTCGGCCACCGTCTGCGCCCCACTGGTCGAACTGGGACTCACTCTCGGAGCCGCAGAGAGTCCACATGGCTCGCTCGACGCCGAACGCCGGGTCGGTGCCGCCACGGATCCGGCAGAGGTTCGCGATGGCCGTGGCGATCGCGAACACGGCGTCACGGGGGGTCTTCTGGTCGTCGGGGTTTCCGATCCAGGAGGCGGCGGTGCAGATGATGTCGGCTTCCTCTTCGATGATCCCGTCGAGGTTGCCGTTGACGAAGTCGTGGCGCATGGTGATCGACGGCGCCCCGTCGTCGTCGTAGCCGACCATCAGGATGTCGCCGGGGCCGGTCGGCGCCACGAAGCCGTCCTTGACCAGCACGTAGGGGAGCGCGTCCTGGGCTGCGGCGGTGATCGCGTCGATGAGCTGGGCGCCGACCGAGAACAGGACGTCGGTCATCAGGTGAACCCGCCCGGACGGTAGGGCGCCGCCAACATCTCCGCCATCCGCAGGGCTGCCATGCTGGCGTCAACCGCCTGGCCGTTGACTACCGGCCCCTGGAGGGGACGCCACAGGTAGCGCGCCGTCTCTACGACGACCCGCTTCAGTGCCTCCGGGGTGGTGGTGCGTCCGGCCTGGTAGGCGACGTCGAAGGCGACCCCATCGCTGACCCCGGTGACGGCGATGACGCCGGCTCGGAGGTTCACCAGGTTGGCGTCGGTCACGTCGACCACGGTCCCGGACTGAACGGCCGTGACCGTGGTGACCGAGATGACCGGGACGACGGGCAAGACCAGCTTGCCGCCGCGCGCGATGACGCGCTTGGTGAGTGCCGTCGCCACGAGCGGGCCGTACTTCTCGACCACGATCGCCTCCGCCTGCCCGATCACGGTCTCCAGGAGTTCGTCATCGACGGTCCCCTGGAAGTTCAGGATCGGCTTGGCGTAGTCCAGCCCGACGACGTTGGTCATGGCGGATCGTCAGCCCTGCGCCTTCTTGGCGCGGCGGGCGGGCTTGCTCACGGCCTCCTCGGCCACAGGGGTCTCATCGGTGAGGCCGGCCGCGACCAGCTGGTCAGCGACAGCGTCGTCGGAGACCTCGAGCTCGGCGCCCATGGGGATGACGACCCCGGTGTGGATGGGGGACTTGCTGCGATTGGCGATGTTCCGCAGGCCAGCAACGGGGGGAGCGAGGTCGGTCATGGTGTCTCCTGTCGTTCGACGATGACGTAGGGGCTGCCCTCGTCTTGGTGGTTCGGGAAGAACGGCCGGAACGATCCGACCTGGAAGAACTCGCCGGTCTCGTGGAGCTCGCAGTCCAGGAGCCGGTCGAACACCCAGCGCATCGCGGCGCGCCGATCCCGCAGGGGCGGGATCTCGAACATGTGCTGGGTGGTGCGCTGCCGTTCCGGCGCGAGAGAGTCGGGGGTGGTGGCGAAGATGCACAGGAAGCGCCCACCAGGGCCGGCCTTCTTGAAGGTCCAGCCGGGTTTGTATGCCAGGGACGGGACGAACGACGCGAAGTCGAACGCCCCGCCCCCAGCTGTCACGTCAGGAGCCGGACGTGATGTTGTAGCCGAGCGACGTGTCCTTGTTCGCCGCGGTGTCGGTGATGGACTGGAAGTCCTCCCGCATGAAGCCGACCAGGACGCGCTGGTAGGTCTCGCGGTAGATCGAGTCGTCCACCTCGACGTCGAGGGCCATCCGCTGACCCATGGCCCACTCGCCGCGGTTGACCGCGAGCGCGTAGGTCTTGGTCGTGGTGATGCCGTCGTAGACACCGGAGGCGTTCAGGTTCTCCCGCACCCACTCCGACACGATGACCGGAGCCCCGTAGAGCGTGCCGACCTGGCCGTTGAGGATGGTGGCGTTCGGCCCCAGCTTGTCCACGGTGAGCAGGTTGGAGTCGGTGAGGAGCGCCAGGTAGGAGCTGACGCCGACGATGAAGGCGATGTCGTTCGGGTTGACGCCGAACTTGCCCATCGACTTGCGCAGCAGGGCGAGGTTCGCGGCCGTGGTGGTCGTGATGGCCTGCTGTTGGTTGGCGATGCCCTTCTTCCGGAGCCCGTCCCACGCGGTGACGGCCGCGGTGGTGGAGGCGCCGATGTCGGAGTCCTGGTGGGTGCCGTCGGTGTCGCCGTCGAGGATCGCCTTCTCCTCGGCGTCGACGAACGCCTGGACGATCTTGGACCGGGCGTAGGGCAGAATCGCCAGCGCCGAGTCGGCCTCGAGCGACCGAGAGAACAGCGCCCGCGCGCCGAAGATCTCGGCGTCGAAGGTCGCCGCGTTCGTCCCGGGGGTCGAGGCGGTCATCTTCGACTCGGTGTCACCGGTCGGCTCGCCCACGCGGTAGGCGGTGGCGTCGGCGCCCTCGATCGGCCACTTCCACGGGTTCGTGGGGAGGTCGATGCGAGTGAACAGCGCCGAGACCTTGCCGGCTGCGCGGACCTTCTGGTGGAGGTCGGCACCGATGCCGGTGGGCACCCAGTTGCCGCCCTCGCCGGAGGTGTCGACGTCCATGGCACGGCAGACGGACTGCCAGCGATCGCGGAACAGCTTGTGACCGCGCGCGACCTCGAAGCCCTCCGAGGAGGTCTTCGCGTGCTTGTCGACCATCAGGCCGAACAGCGCCATGTCGGCGACGGCCTTCTGGAACGACCGGACCGCGCCGCGGTGCTCGGGAGCGAACTCCGTGATACGCGGGGCGTGGACAGCGTCGCCGTCGGAGTTGCGGACCACGACCTGCTCGACGCTGTTCATGGCGCCGGACCGGTGGAACATGTCCTTGGTGAAGGACCCGGCGGCGACCTCCTCGTCGGTCGCCCACAGCAGCTCGTTGAGCGAGCGCGCGGCGGGCGGGTCGGCGATGGGGCCGTTGGGGGCGGGGGCCACGTAGGCGGCCGTGCGGGCAGCCTGCGCCTGGAACCGCTGGGCGTCGCCGTCGGCGACCTCGGCGGCAGCGATGGCGGTGTCAAGCTCCTGGGAGCGGGTCACCAGACCGTCGTGACGGGTGCGCTCGTCGTCCTCGAGGACGGAGCGGCCGGCCTCACGGGCCGTGTTGAGGATGTCGTCGATCTCGTTGAGCACGCGGGCGCGCTCGTCGGTGAGCTCGGCGACCGTGGTGGGGGCAGTCATGATGACTACTTCCTTCCTTCGCCGCGTCGGCGGCGCTGGTCGTTGGCTAGTTGGTCGATCGACGGGCCTGTCACCGGTGCCGGATCGGCGGGCGGGGACTGGGTGTCGGGTTCTCCCGTCGGGCCAGGCTCGATGTGACTTGCGTCGGGATCGGCCGGGGTGACGGAAAGCTGGGTGAGGAGCGCCTGGCGCTCGTCGGCGGAAAGCGCGTCGACCTCAGCGAGGAGGCTCGTGACGGATCGGACGGAGACGATCTCAGCAGACGCGGCCATCGGGAACGGGGTTGGGCCGAACTCTCGCAAGGTCGCCTCCATCCGCTCGATGATCGGCAGTCCACTGGTCGGCGACGTGCCGGCGCGGCGGGACCTGATCCACTGTCCCGACCACGACATCGCACGGATGGCACCGTCGCGGATGAGCTGGAGCACCTCTTCACCGAGGGGGGTCTTCGAGTAGCGGACGACCGTGAGGAGACCGCGGCCGTCGACCTTCACGTCGAGCGGGACACCGAGCGGCATCGCGTATCTCTCCGACGGGGTTCCCTGGATGGTCATGCCGTGGTTGAAGAGCACCTGGAACCGCGACGGGTCGCCGTGGGAGAGGGTCCGGGTGAAGAGCGCCGGGTTGTTCCGCTCCTCGTAGTGGCCGTCCTGGTCGCGAACCTCGTAGGGCGTGAACACCGAGGCGTAGGCCACGACGGTCCGGCCGTCGCCGCCCGAGCGGATCGCGATGTCATCGAGCGGGATGGCCCGTGACACGTCGATGCGGCGCGCCAACTCCGGCAGCAGGTTGACGTCGGTCACTGGGTACCTCCGGCGGTGGCGGGTACGGGCGGGGTGGTCCCGGCCTCGTACATGTTCACGGGGACGAGGAACGGGTCGAGCTCGGGGTGCTGCTCGAGGTTCTCCTTGCGCCGCGGCTCGTTGCGGTTGAGGAAGCCGAACTGGATCCCCTGCGCGTAGGCGGCATAGCGGCTGGCCATGTCGCCGCGGAGCAGGCCTTCGACCTCGAACTCCTGGAAGTTGTTGACCGGCTGCAGGTCGGGGTCGAAGTTGATGTGCGTCTCGAACCGGACCACCCATGGGCGGATCGAGTCGACGACAGCCTCGATCGACTGGTGCTCGATGTTGTTGTTCGTCGACCGGGTCAGCTCGTAGAGCTTGTGTGGCGGGATGCGCAGGATCTGGGCTACCTGGATGATCCCGAACTTGCGGGTCTCCAGGAGTTGGGTCTGCGCCGGGTCGAGGCCGACGGTCTTCAGGGTGGCGTCTCCACCGAGGAGCCCGAGCTCGTGGGCGTTCTGAAGGCCACGATGGAAGGCTTGGAACTGCTCGCGCTGCTCGATCGCCTGCTCGCGGGTGAGATCGGCGCGCAGTTGGATGTAGTGGTTGAGGTGCGAGCCGGCGTCAAAGAACCGGGCGGCGTACTCGTCGGCCGCCGCGGTGGTTCCCAGCGAGCCGGCGTGGTACCGGATGACGTCGAGGCCGCGGAGGCCGTCGTAGGACAGCCCGGGGATGTGGAGGATCTCGCGGGTGGTGAACAGCGGCTCCATGTCGCGGACCTGGAACACCTTGCGGCCCGTGTCCGGGTGGCGGCCGACACGGACCCGGTCGGGGTGCAGAGACCGCAGCCCGTTCACCTGGTCGAACCCATTGCGAAGCTTGAAGGAGAAGCCGTCACCACGGTGCAGTAGCGACATCATCTGGAACTCGACCCACGACGCCCAAGGGACGTCCACGTCGGGCCGCTTCTTCCAGTCCGGGTCGGCCCGGCGAGACCGGCCGCTCCGGGTGTCGCGGAAGGTGAAGCACGGCAGAGATGACACTGTCTCAGCGAGATACCGACAGCCCGAGTACCAGGCGGTGATCCCCAGTGCCCGAGTGGGGGTGACTGACACGCCGGCGAGCGACTTGTTGCCGCCCTGCTGGCCCAGCAGGTAGCCGAACTCCTCTATGGTCACCGGGTCGGCGGCGCGCTGGACATCCAGTCGGCTGTTGATCCGGTCGACGAGGCCCATCAGCTACGCCGCCTCGAGCGGTCGCGCGCGTCGGTGAACCCGACCGCGGTCGCAGCGAAGAGCCACAGCACGGCCACGACGACCAGGCCCACGATCCAGCCGAGCGCGTACAGCGGGGACGCCAGGACCGCGAGCAGCATCCGGACAGGCTGGATCTGCTGAGCCCTGTCCCCGACGCGCTGCACGTAGCTGCTCACTCGGTTCCTCCGATGGTCAGTGCGAAGCCGGTCGGCTGTGCCGTCTTGGTGATGGCGCCCCACAGGGCGAGAGCCGCGGCGACGATTCCGTCGATGTCCCCGGCGGAGACGCGGTGGCCGAACACGCGGCGCGCGTCGCCGACCGGTCTCCACCGTGCGGACTCGACATGCTCGGTCAAGGTCTGGTTGTTGGGATGGATGATCCGCTTGTCGCGGACCCGGTCGAAGATGTCGGAGCAGGCGGCCACGTAGTCGTCGAGCGATGCCTCCACGACGGTCCCGCCGTCGTCCCGGATTGCCTGGGCGAGCTTCTTCCCCGTGTTCGATCCCGTGTCGACGATGACCGGGATCCGGTAGGCCTTGCTGATGCGGGCCGCTTCGCCGGCCAGCCAGTCCGTGCCCTCGCGGCGCTGGTTGAGCGACACCAGGGGGATGTCGTCGACCATGCCGCACGTGCCGATGGAGGCGAACTCGCGGTCCCGGGAGATGGACACCCCGATAGCCAGCGGGTCCGGGAACGCCTCGACGGCCTGGCCACATCCGGCCCAGTTGCCGAGCGCGGTCTCTTCGCCCTCGCGGGGCTTGCGCTGCCACTGGTTGAGGTAGGCGCGGCGGAAGTCGGCGAGCTTGTTCTCCCGGACGGCCTTCTCGTACAGCCCCCGCACCGTCTTGATCGCCACCGTGTGCTGCCTGCACCCAGGCGGGCAGTCGGGCCGGTGCAGGGCCGGCATGCACGCCAGCCACGTCTCGACCGCGCCCGGGTCCGCGTCCTCCGGCGCCGACCACTCGAAGAACGCGGTCCCGTGCCGGACATCCTGCTCGACGAGCTTCCGGCCGGCCTGGACCTTGCCGAGTAGGTACGGAGAGGCGTCCTCCCACCCAGCGGTCGACACTGAGCCGAGCTGATGGTTGGCCCTGGTGATCATGGCCGGCTCGAAGGCCTGCTCCATGCGGTTGTCGGGCTGGCTGAACGCCTCGTCGATGTAGGCCTCGTCGAGGATGTCACCGTGGCCGGCCTTCTCGGTGACCGCCTCGACCGCGAACAGTGACCCGTTCGGGTAGCGGATGTCGACCTTCGAGTTGCCGGTGCGGGCCCTGGCCTTGATCTTGGAGGCGCCGTACTTGATCGCCCGGGCGTAGTCGCGCTCGAACTTGTCGACGGCCTTCAGCTTCGTCTGCGCGGCATAGGCGATCTGCTGGTTGCCGCCGAAGAACTTCGTAGCCAGGCACCGGTGGGACGCCTTCGCCAGGATCAGGATGGACTTGCCGGACTGCCGCGGCACGAGGAGCGTCCAGTCGGTGTAGACCAGCTCGCCAGTGTCCGGGTCCAGCTCGAGCAGCACGTCCACCACGTGCTGCTGCCACTCCATGAGCGGCTTGCCGAGCATCGCCGCGACCATGCCGACGGCGGGGCCGAGGGTGGCGCGGTCAGGTGACCGCGGTGTCCCGAACCGTGGCGGGCAGGCGATGGTGGCGACCGTGTCGACGCTCACCGGCCTACCCCGTTTCGCCCCCCTCGGGGATGGACAGCTCGGCGCCCAGGTCGTCCCCGCCGACACTCATCCCCGCGAGCTCTGCCAGGTTGAGACGCAGCTCGCGGTTGAGGGCGGCGCGCATCATCTCGGGACCTTCGTCGATGCCCCGAGCGAGCGCGTAGGACATCGCTGCCAGGGCCTCGCCCATCGGGTGACCCGAGACCAGCGCCTCGATGTCCGCACGTACCTTCAGTTCGACCGCGCCGGGTTGCCGGACGTTCGGCTTCGTGTCGACCGGCGGCTTCGGGGTCCCCGATCGGGGC
>ERZ724504.1813-NODE-1813-length-11733-cov-3.862391_pt1 | contig 11733 bp, 14 predicted proteins | sample MGYA00376037_ERZ724504 | MGnify/ENA primary metagenome ERZ724504 (study PRJEB28724, sample SAMN07190888) | wastewater metagenome | isolation source: influent of sewage treatment plant in Hong Hong | place: USA: Christiansburg, Virginia | collected 2016-03-01 ... | reverse complement strand
CCTCACCAATTCCCTCTTGAACAGAGGCCACGATCTCGGTGAGCCCTTCACTCTCTTGCGCTTTGATTACGCCACCATTTTGTAGCTGTGGAAAATCGGGACTGCCAACGGTGATATTGATGATCATGTCTCCGAGCAGACCCTTCGAGCTAAGCCGCGCAATCGAATCCTCGCGCACCCGATCGAGATAGCGACTCTGCACGCCGAGGACGACGCGAACCTTTTTCACTTTCGGATCGGGATCGAACTGGATCTTCTGCACGATGCCAATGTCGACGCCCGCAAGTCGGACCGGTGCGCCCACCACCAGACCGCTGATGTTATCAAACGAGGTATGCAACAGTGCCTTGCTGCTGAGCAGACTGCGTGACCGACCGAGCAGCCCGATCACCACCACCAGCGCAATCAGCGCGATGGCGACAAACGTTCCTACTTTGGCAAGGCGATAACCGTCGCCTTCCTCTCGACCGCTCATGGTGAGACTCCTTCTGGATGTTCCGAAGCGCGGAGCGCGGAATCCTGGCTCATCGCGTGAACAAAACTATGGATGGCGGGATCACTACTTCGCCGAAACTCTTCTCGTGGCAGAGTCGCAATGATGCGCCGGTCGCTGAGCATGGCCATTCGGTCGGCCACCATGAACGCACTCGCCATGTCATGGGTGACCACCAGAGACGTCACCTTTAGATCGTGCTGAATGCTCAGAATTAGTTCGTTGATCCGACGGGTATTGATCGGATCGAGACCGGTCGTTGGTTCATCATAGAGCAGGACTTCCGGGTCCGCCGCAATCGCTCTGGCAATCGCCACTCGCTTGCGCATTCCGCCCGATAGTTCGGAGGGACGCATCTCTTCAATTCCCGGCAGACCGACCTGCGCGAGCTTTTGCTGTACCCGACTTCGCAGCTCGGAATCGGACAGCTTGAAGTGTTCGCGGAGCGGATACGCAACGTTTTCTCCGACTGAGATCGAGTCGAACAGCGCGCCACCTTGAAACAGCATAGAGATCCGTCGCCGCACCGGTAGTAACTGAGTTTCACTGAGTGCGCACAGCTCCTGACCATCAAAGCGAATCGATCCGGAATCGGTGCGCAGTAGCCCGATCAGGAGCTTGAGCATCACACTCTTCCCACTACCCGATCCCCCCAGGATGGTCATCGTCTCACCTCGTCGCACCGAGAGAGTCAGATCATCAAAGATCGACTTACTCCCGAACGCTTTACGGACCTGGGAAAACTCGATCAGGGGCTGCTCATTTTCCGTACTCATAGTCCAAACCCCAGGAGCAGATTGGTGAGCACAAAGTCCACACAGAGCGTCACCAGCGACGTAATCACGACCGTCTCCGTCGTGGCGCGACCCACTCCTTCGGTGCCTCCAGAGGTACTCAGTCCTTTGTAACAAGCGATGACGCCAAGCAGGAATCCAAAGAACACGGTCTTCACCAGGCCGTGCATAAAATCCTCTAGCGTCACAGAGCGCAGCATCGACTCCAGAAACAGAGTCATGCCGACTCCTGAATCGAGCCGCGCAACCACCATCGCGCCAAACACGCCCAAGATATCCGCAAAGATGGTGAGTAGTGGTAGCGCCAGCGTCGTTGCCAGCACGCGTGGCACCACCAGTTTGCGCACCGGGTCTGCTCCCATGGCACGGATCGCATCCACTTGCTCGGTCACGCGCATCGAGCCCAGCTCTGCGGCGATTCCCGCGCCGACTCGACCGCCCACCATCAGCGCCGTCAGGGCCGGCCCCAGCTCGCGAACCAGAGACAGAGACACCACGCTTCCGACGTATTCCTTGACGCCAAAACGCGTCATCTGCACGGCGAACTGCACCGTCATGACCATGCTGGAAAAGGCTGCGGTCAGAATCGCAATGGTCAGGGACTGAATCCCCACCGTTTCAACTTGATGAACGAACTCCCGTCGCGCAAACGGACCCCGAAAACTACAGCGCATGGTCTCCGAAGCGAGCAGACTGACTCCTCCCACGGCGCGAAGGAAGCGTGCGACCAGAAGGACCAGCGCAAGCTGCCGAGGTGCCTTTGGTGCGTTGTCAGCCACCGCTATCTCCTGATCTCGCTCGAAAATCCGGCGACAAATGCATGGAAGTCGGGCTCACGCGAAGCAAACTGCTCTGGTCCAGCGATGAGCTGAAAATCGTACAGACAGCCATCCTTTTTCAGGACCACCAGCGACAGCTCAATCGGCACTCCATCGAGTTGTCCGGTCAGGTGGGTCCGTAGCGCCTCTCTGCCATCCAGCGAAAAGAGCGTGCGCGCAATTTCCTTCTGGGCGGTCACCCCGAACAGGAGATGATTGGTCAGAACATCAAGCGGTGCATCCCCTTGCAAGGGACACTCACCGTTTACGATCAACATCCCCCCCTGCGCGTGATGAAACGCGAGGTTGGCACCATGGGATCGACTGCGTGTCCAGCCTTCCGGCAACGTGCCCACGCGGTAGGCCACCGCGCCCTGACGAAACACCTGGCCGGAAAACGTACCCGAACCCACGCAGCCTGCAAGAAGCAGCGCCCACACCGATTCACGAAGCCGGAGCGGCAGCGCTCTAGGAATTTGCTCTGACCAACAGAAAGACATCTACCCGATCTCTATATCACACTACCACGGCCAACGGTCACTATTCTCCGTCGTAGTAATCGACCCGCTCGCTCTCGCGGAAGAAGCCGCCAAACGCTGCGTCGACCACCCGCATCCCCGGAGTCCGGCCTGCGGCCACTCCGAATTTGCCGGAATCAGGATACTGAAACACATCCGTATCGATCATCGTACTCACCGCCAAATAGCGCAGTTCCTCTGTACCAGTGTTGATGATCTGGTGCGCAACATCGGGACCGCCAGGAGGACAACAGATGATGTCGCCTGGCCCAATCTCATGCTCTTCCTTGCCCAACCGAATCAGGCCGTTCCCGTGCAGCACCAGGAACATCTCCTCATTGATGTGGTGGTTATGAAATGGAAACGCCCGCTTTCCCGGTGGAACCGCCGTGACATTATAACCAAGCTTTTTTGCGCCCAATCCCAAGCTCACAGGGGCCAGCTTGGCCTCGAACTTGTCGCCGTGTCGGATCTCACGGAGGAACTGAATCTGATTGATGTTCGCAATCGGTCTGCTCATGGGGATTCCTTTCGCCCTACAAACTGCCCGGCTTTGGTTGTCCGTACAAGACAGAATCGGTTGCTGTCGCAATTCTGCCCTCTTTCTTCGCCGGTAAACCGTTGTAGAATCAAGCGGCGAGTCTGTATGTCCGAGATCAAGACCAACCAGCAGGGAGCCCAGGATCGACGAGTGGCCGTCGCAACCATCTATGCGGCACTCTGTCATGCCGTGCTCTTTCGGCTGGGACACCCATCCCACCTGCTTCAGATCATGCCGGAGCAGTGGCGAGGCTCGCAGATTCAGCTCTCTGTTCGTGCGCTGTGGGCCGGCCTGCATCTGCTCATCTACGCGATCATTCCATGGATCATAGCCAAAGGAATGGGTGTGACCGGCACCCATATCGGGCTAACGACCGGTGCCATCTGGAAATCACGACGGCTGTTGATGGTGGTTGGAATCGCTGCGGTTCCGGTGGTCTTCCTGGTCTCCTTTGTGCCAGGTTTTTTGCGGGCCTATCCGATGTTCCGAATGCTGCGGATCGATTGGCCAAGCACCCTGGCCTGGCTGCTGCTGTTTGCGAACTATCTGTTTTCGATTGAGTTTTTCTTTCGCGGATTTTTGCCAGCCATGCTGACACCAGCGCTCGGAAGGTACTCTCTGTTTGTCGCGTTGATTCCTTATGTCGCGACGCATAGCTTCCTTCCCGAAGCACTCGGTGCGATTCCGGTGGGAATTCTGCTCGGTATGCTGCGCATGCAAACGGGCTCACTGTGGCCGGGATACCTGGCGCATCTTACGGTGGCGCTGGAAATCGAACTGATTGCCCTGCACCGGCAGGGGCTTTGGTAGAGACGCATAAGGAGCGACCTATGAAACGACTCGGCTTGGACATGGCCTTGTTTCGGATTCTGCTCATCGCAGTTCCATTTGGCTGCGGACAAAACACGTTCTATGAAGCCGCCCCAGGGGCACGCTGTAGCGATCGGCGATTCATTGCGGCGGGCACCCTGGGTGATGCTGGCTCTGCGAAAGATGGTGGCTTGTCACCAGATGGCGGAGCGATTTCTGATGGTGGCATTCCCGATGGCGGCAGCCAAGGTGCCTTCCTAGACTCTGCAGACTGCGCGAAAATGTGCGGTGACACCCTGACCTGTCAACAGACCGTAAGCGAAGAAGGTGTAGCGGGCATCACCTGCTTCTCTCAATGTGGCTACGCGGTCGGTTGTGGTCGTCGACCTGCAGAGCTGATTCCCTGCGAAGATCACGGCTCGGACGTACTGGCGCGTTACTTTGAACAGGCAGCCTATCTGGAAGCCGCTTCGGTGCATGCCTTCCATCGACTGGCTCGCGAACTTGCCGCACACCAGGCTCCGCAGTCCTTGGTCAGCGCAGCGCTCACCGCAGCCATACAGGAAGTTCGACATGCTCGGGTGATGTCACGGTTGGCCAAGCGTTTCGGCGGATCGGCCCCGGTTCCTCCGCCAGGACCGAAGCACATCCGTTCTCTGCTTGAGATCGCCGTTGAGAACGTTCAAGAAGGCTGTGTTCGGGAAACCTACGGTGCACTGGTTGCTTGGCTCCAAGCAGGAACCGCCAGCGATGCCAAGGTCCGGCGGGCGCTGCGCATCATCGCCCAGGAAGAAACCGAACATTCCCGACTTGCTTTCGCGGTCGCCGAGTTCTGTCAAAATCGCTTGACCCCCGATGAGCAGCACCAAGTACGCCGCGCCAAACTCCACGCCATCGCAGAGCTGGTGCACTCGGTGAAGACCGAAACCCCGGCGGTGCTGGTTGACCTCGCTGGTCTGCCGACGCCAAAGCTGGCCGGTCGCTTCGTTGCGGAAGCACAGCGGCTGTTGTGGACAGAACTCACCTAACGTTACTGCTCACCAAACCAAAGGGCATGACTTAACTCGCAGCCAGCCGTCCTCCCGAGGAAAATGAGTTCCCCGGATTGATTGCAGGCTGGCCATCGAAGAACAGAGAAAACCAGACCGGCTGCTGGGTGGCGTCAAATTCCAGATGATCCCGAATCCCAGGAGGCGTCATGGCCTCGAAGTGGAAGTGATTGGGAGCCAATACCTCAAAGCGTCCGGAATAGGCCCTCTCGCCAGCACCAATATAGGTCTGTGTACACCTTTGTGAACAGTAGACGTCGCCACTATAGCGATGAGTGGTACTGTCGCTTTGCCACTCCAGGTACCAGGTGACACCGTTTGTGGTCAGACCGTAGGAATCAAAAGGAATGTTCGCACCCGCATCGGCATCAATCACGTAGTTGGGAGTGCCGATCGGAACTGCGGATGGATGCTGCGGCAGAATCACTCCGCTCGGCGGGGTATAACTCTGGGCGAGCGGCAATTTGCCACTACATCCCGCCAGAGCAACCAACGCAAAAAGAACAAGCTTCTGCATCATTGTCTCCCTCACCCCAGCAAGGCTATCACGACTGCGCGGCGGAAGGGATGGCCCGAAGCGCAGCGGCTACGGCCCGAACAGATCCACGTCCAGTCCAGCAGCCTGCTCGACCATCGGCATCAGCGACCACTCCTTGGGTATACAGCGCGAGCTGCCGCTGCTTGAGCGCCGCGTGACAGAGGGTTTCCATATCGAACAAACGCGGTGGAATGGCTAGATTCCCATCGACCCGCAGCTTCTGTCCCCGCCCCGGTGCCGCTCGACTGAGGAACCGCCGCAGCTCCAAATCCGCCGCTTCCAAATCGGCTTCTGCGGTCAGAACTTCCCCACGATAGCGCTGGTTTTCGACGCGGGACTGAATCAGCGCCACTTCGCCGGCCTCCCCGGATGCAACCCGCTTGGTATTGACCTCAACCAGTCGATCGAGGCTGGCCAGGGTCTTGTGTTTTCGTTCCAGCACCAGTCGCGCCGTCAACGAGGCCACGTACGCCGATGCCGCCTCTGCCCGCAGCTTGCGCAGCGTATCGAAAAGCTCCGCTTCAGCCACCGACACCTCTGCTTCGGCCACCGCAACGCGTCCGCTCCGCTCTCCGCCCAGCTCGATCGGAAGCGTAACCCCGAGCGTAGTCATCAGCGGTGCCGATTGTCCGGAGACATCGAGCTGCGCCACTCCCCCGGTGAGCATCGGATCCGGAAATACCTTGGCGACCTCGACCTGTGCCTTGGCGAGCGGAACTTGAAAGCGCGCTGCCGCCAAATCCAAATTCTCTTGGGTCACGCGATGCAGAAACTCCGTCAACGTCAGCTTCTGCTCCGGCTCTGCCCTCAACACCGAAGCAGGAATCAGCCACAGCAGGATTGTCACGAAGCCCAGGCGGCTCATGGGGCCACCTCCGAAAGCGGGGCCTCAGGAATCGGCGGGCTCTCTTCGGACTCCACCAGACCCGCAAACGTGTCGACATTCGAGTCGGAGTCAGCAGGTGGCAGCTCGCGAATATTACGCATTTCAATTACATACTATAGAGCAGGCAGCACGAACAGCGTCAGCAGCGTCGCACTGACCAGTCCACCAACGACGACGGTTGCCAGCGGCCTCTGCACATCCGATCCGATGCCGTGGGCCAGCGCCGCCGGTAGCATGCCCAGGGCTGCCACCGTTGCCGTAAGCACCACCGCTCGCAGCCTCTGCATGGCCCCCACCGCCACTGCCTCGGCGAGCGGCATGCCGGTCTTGCGCAGCTCATTTAATCCCGATACCAAGATCACACCGTTTTGTACCGCCACCCCGAACGCGCCATAGAGCAAAATGAAGATCAAGACCAGCACAATCGGAATGATGATCTTCGCAAAGAAGATCGGACGGGCCACCAGCGATGTTGCCGAGATCGCGTCACCTTCCGTCATCTCGTCCTGCGGACGTTCTTCGCGTCTTCGCAAGATCGACTCCATCACCACAATCGCCCCATCGACAATGATGCCGAAGTCGATCGCCCCCAGTGAAAGGAGGTTGGCAGGAATGTTGGTCATCCGCATCAAGATGAAGGCGATGAGTAGCGACAGAGGAATCACCGTAGCGACGATCAGCGCGCTGCGCGGACTGCCCAAAAACAGGATCAGCACGATGATCACCAAGCCAATCCCTTCAACCATCGTGTGCGAAACCGTATTGAGTGTGGTGCGAACCAAATCTGTCCGATCCAGATAGGGAACCACTTTCACATCTGCAGGAAGCAGGCCGTGGTTCAGGGCGGCCACCCGCTCGTGCAGACCGTCCAGCACGCGCGAAGGATTTTCGCCACGCAAGAGCAGCACAATGCCACTCACACCATCTGGATTTCCGTCCTTGCCGAGGATTCCGTTTCGCTGAAGAGCCCCGAGCTGTAGTGTCCCAAGTGAGCGCAGAAACACCGGTGTGCCGTGCTGCTCACTCACCACGATGTTTCCCAAATCTTCAAGGTTGCGAATCAGACCAATTCCGCGCACCACAAAGCCCTGATCGCCGCGCACCAACATGCTGCCGCCCGCATTGCTGTTGTTGTTGGTGATGGCCTCTGTCACATCTTTGAGCGACACGCCATACTGAATCAGTCGCGCCGGATCGAGGATCAGTTGAAACTGGGTCGTCTCACCGCCAAAGTTGGTGATATCAGCCACCCCAGTGACTTGTCGCAGCGTCGGTGCCACCACCCAGCGCTGCAACTCTCGCAGCTCTCGTTGACTCCGCGATGGACTCTCCAGCGTCGGCCTGCGCCAAGGCACTCTTGGCCCTCAGGTAATCGGTCTGCTCGGAGGCCAGATCGGGAGAGTCTAGCTCAAACAGTGGCTGACCCTTTTGTACGGAATCACCAAAGCGCACAAAGAGCTGCACCACCCGGCCCGGCAGCGGTGCGGTCACTCTCGCCAGCCGCGCCGGATCGGCCTCTACTTCCGACGGAGCAGCCAGCAAGCCCGAGCGAAAGAATGTCTGTGTTGGAACCCTGCACTTTTCATGGCGGGCGCAGGGTAGTCTGGGAACTTAGTACAAAGGAAGCACCATTCTCCATGCTCTAAAGGGATGCTGGTCTGACAGCCTGCCAAGCAGAGCGCCCAGTGTGCTATGCACTGTTGATCATGAACGCACAAGGCACGTTTACGGTTCAGCTCGATTCAGCGCCTCCCTATGACACAAGTGATGGGGTCACGCTGGCTCGCACATCGGTCAAGAAGCAGTTTGTCGGCGACCTATCGGCCAGTAGCACCGTTGAGATGCTCGGTGCGCGGACCTCGGTCAAAGGCTCTGCGGGGTACGTGGCACTCGAACACGTGCGCGGAATCCTCGGTGGACGCAGTGGCAGCTTTGTCCTGTCTCACACCGGCACGATGAATCGCGGACAACTAGAACTCATCGTGCGTGTAGTGCCCGATTCCGGAAGCGGCGAGCTGACTGGTCTCCGGGGGTCCATGACCATCGACATCCAAAACGGAACCCACTTCTACGAATTCGACTACGAAATCGACTCTGCACAGAGCGGTGAGACTCCGTAACTGTCAATGAACTCTCCGTGATTCACTTTGCTGCCCGGCTTCGCTAGCTCGGACCATACAGTCCGCCTCCGCACGCACTGATGGAGCAGGTGTTCCTGGCTTCCCCTTTCCGGCAGGATGTGAGAAGATGGCTCTGTGCCTCCAGAAACGAGAGCGCGATTTGCTCACAGCATCATCGCTGAAATCCTCTCACTTCCCCAGGAAAAGGGTGCCGCGATCCGTCAGCGCTGTGGACCAGCCTGGCAGCAGATCGTCCAGGCACCTCCTGTATCCTGGCTCGATGAGGCTACTTACAACGCCCTGACCCAAGCGATTCGCTCGCAGCTCGGCGATGGTGGCATGATCAAGCTGTATCGCGGCATGGGTCGACGGTTCTTAGACAATCCCAACGTACAGAGCTTTGCCGAGTCGGCGATCCGCTTGCTCGGGATGTCTCCACATACTCTGCTCAAGGCTAGCCCTCGCGGCCGAGATTCCCTGGTCCGCGGCTGTGGAACGCTACAGTACGAGTACGTCTCGCACAACTCCGCCAAGCTGCATCTGCGCAACTTTCCAGCCTCTACTTTTAGGTCAGGAACCACCGTCGTGCTGCTCTCTGGCACCTTTTTGGGCCTGCTCGATGCAGCCGGAGTCTCACGCACCGCGAGACTGGAAACCACTGGAGTTGATCTGGAGTCTGGCCACGCCACGTTTGTCCTGCACTGGTAGCTCGAACAAGGGACTCGCCATCTGCCGGTGTTGTGTGGTTAGACTGTGGCATGCCTCTTCTCGACATCAACGGCACCTCTCTGTTTTACGAGGATACCAAAGGGAGTGGTCCGCCGATCCTCTTTTCCCACGGCCTGCTGTGGAGCGGCGAGATGTTCTCTGCACAAATCAAAGCCCTCCGCACCAGCCATCGCTGCATCTGCTACGATCATCGCGGCCAGGGACAGAGTCCACCGAGTCCGACTCCATTTGACATGGAAACGCTGTTTGATGACGCGGTCGCGCTCATCGAAAAACTGGAACTGGGACCGGTCCACTTTGTCGGACTGTCGATGGGCGGCTTTGTAGGAATGCGGCTCGCGGCCCGTCGGCCCGAGTACATCAAATCGCTCGTGCTCATCGAAACCGCCGCCGATCCAGAGCCACGACTGAACATTCCCAAGTACAAAGCGCTGGCCTTGCTTGCAAGTCTGCTCGGCTATCGCATGCTGGTGCCACCGATCATGAAGATCATGTTTGGGACCGCGTTCCGGCAAGATCCCCAGCGGGCGGAGCTACGTCGAAAGATGGAGGACCACTTGGCCTCCCTCCGTCCTGCCGAAACGCAAGCCGCGCTCCGGTCCGTAATCCGCCGCCGATCGATCGAACAAGAGCTGGCCAGCATCCAGACCCCGACGCTGGTGTTGCATGGCAGCGAGGACACCGCGATCCGCCTGCCACGAGCGCAAAAGATGGCAGAGGCAATCCCTGGGGCCCGCTTGGTCTTGATTCCCCGTGCCGGACATACCTCAACGGTGGAAGAACCCGAAGCAGTAACCGCAGCCCTGGCCGCGTTCTATCAGCATCTGTAGTGAGGGATGAGGGACTCTCCGAGTCCAGTTATCCCAGCGGAGAGTCGGTGATTTATCCCAGCACCGGCAGCTTGCGGCTCTGCTGCTTTTGAAATGCAGGCTGTAGCACCGCTACCACTTCGGCCACCAGATCATAATCCGCGCCGCGTGTCACCTGGGCGGAGATCAAGTCCCCAGGACGAAGCTGCACGTCGGGATTGCTCTCACCGAGCGTCAAATAGACATGGCCATCGATCTCAGGAGCCTGTCCGGCATGCCGACCCTTGAGCAGGAACTCACTCTCTTCGGATGGTCCTTCGACGAGCACCTCGATGCGCTGACCGAGTAGTTCCTTGCGCTTCTTTTTGGCCACTTTGCGCTGAATCCGAAGTAGCTCACGCCGTCGTCGCTCCGCTTCTTTGGCCGGCACCAGGTCTTCCAGCTCCGCAGAAGGAGTCCCCTCCTCCTGCGAGTAGGTAAAGACACCGACGTGATCCAGCTCGGACTCTGTCACAAACTCACAGAGCCGCTCGAACGCCTGCTCTGTTTCACCAGGATGTCCGACAATGAACGCAGTCCGCAGGAACACTCCCGGAAGGTGCTTGCGCGCTCTCTCGATCATCGCGTAGACGCTCTTCCCTGTATAGCCGCGCCGCATCAGCTTGAGCAAATTGTCATCAATGTGCTGAAGCGGACAATCGATGTACCGGACCACTCGCGGCGACTCTGCCATCACCTGTAGCAGTTCATCGGTGGTTGCCGTCGGGTAGGTGTAGTGCAGGCGAATCCAGCGCAGAAAGCCCGCATGATCTTTGGGCACCTTGCCAATCCGACGCAGCAAGTTCGATAGGGAGGGCCGATCGGAAGACCGATCGACATCGAACGGCAGATCGGTGCCATAGGTCGTCAGATCCTGCGCCACCAAGTTGATCTCGACGACCCCCTGCTGCGATAGCGCTTCCACCTCGGAAGCGATCGAGTCCATCTTGCGACTCCGCTGTGGACCCCGCAGCTTGGGAATGATGCAAAAACCACAGGGGCGATCGCAGCCCTCGGCAATCTTCACATAGCGGAAAAAGTTCGCTTGGGAGGCCGGACGCGGCGTGGTGTGATCGTACAGATATTCAGGATTGGGGCGACATCGACGGTGTGATCGCTACCGCGAATCGCTGCCGCGACTTTGGCGACTTCTCCCGATCCCAGGATGTGATCGATCTCGGGAATCTCGCGGGCGATCTCTTCCGGGTAGCGCTGCGACAGACAGCCAGTCACCACCAGGCGCCGACAACGTCCGGTCTTTTTGAACTCTGCCATCTCGAGGATGGTATCCACCGATTCCTCTTTGGCGGCCCCGATGAATCCACAGGTGTTGACGACGATCACGTCAGCGGCCTCGGGATTGTCGGTAATCAGATGGCCGGACTCATCGGCCATGCCGAGCATGACCTCGGTATCGACACGATTCTTGGGACAGCCGAGGCTGACGAAATAAACAGAAGGAGCAGTCACGGCGGGAGCATGCGCAGCTTACAACTCGCTGTCAAGGTGCGTCGCCATCGGATCGAAAAAGAGCTACTTGCCGGCGAGCTGACGAAGAGCCGAAGCCCAGTCCTCGACATGGTGCGCGA
>ERZ724504.1808-NODE-1808-length-11737-cov-11.831536_pt1 | contig 11737 bp, 10 predicted proteins | sample MGYA00376037_ERZ724504 | MGnify/ENA primary metagenome ERZ724504 (study PRJEB28724, sample SAMN07190888) | wastewater metagenome | isolation source: influent of sewage treatment plant in Hong Hong | place: USA: Christiansburg, Virginia | collected 2016-03-01 ... | reverse complement strand
GCTGCAGCAAATGAAACGCCATCCGCGCCGCAGACTTCGCCCCCACGCCCGGGAGGCGCCGCAGCGCCTGGATCAGCAGTTCAAGAGATTGGGTGGCAGGCATGGCTTCCCAGCGGTTAGGTTTTCACTTGTCTTCCCACCCAGCACGTTAGGGCGTAGCGGGCGGGATGAGCTGCTAGGCGCGGGTGGCGGGGAACCGGAGCGTACTGGAGGTACGTGAGGATTCCCCGACGGGCACCGCAACAACGCAGATCGCCCGCCCGGTAGCCAGTTAACTAAAAAGGGAACTTCATGCCGGGGGGGAGGCCTGCCGTCAGCTTTCCCATCTTCTCCTGCGACGTATCTTCCGCCTTGCGCACCGCTGCGTTGAACGCCGCCGCTACCAAATCTTCCAGCATGTCTTTGTCTTCGGCCAGCAGGCTGGGGTCGATGGTGATGCGCTTGACATCGTGCTTGCAGGTCATCAAAACCTTGACCAGCCCGGCGCCCGCTTCCCCTTCGACTTCGATGTCGGCCAGTTCATCCTGGGCTTTTTTGAGGTTGTCCTGCATGGCCTGGGCCTGTTTCATGAGGCCGGCGAGCTGTCCCTTGTTGAACATGGTGAAGTCCTTTTCTGGTCAATGAGATAAATGGAGGCAGCGCAGACTACAGCGGCCGGATGCTGCCCGGAACAATTTTTGCGCCATGGTCACGCACCATGGTCTGCACGAAGGGGTCATTCATCACGACGGCCCGGGCGCGCTCAAGCTCCGCATTTTCCTGCGCAGCATTGCGGCGTGCGGGCGTGTCGGTGACCGAACCGATCTCCACGCTCAGGCGCTCGGCGTGGCCAGCGGTGGCCAGCGCACTGCGCAGGCGCTCGCGGGTGGCCGGCTGGTTGAGCGATTCACGCTCCACGCGCAGCAGCCAGTGGTCGCCGTCGCGCGCCAGCAGTTGCGACTGCAGCGCCAGTTCGCGCACCAGCGCCGTAACCGCTTCGGCGGCAATGAGTTGCTGCACCACGGCGTGCCAGGTTTCGCCCTCGGGGGTGGGAACCAGTGCGCCAGGGGCGGCGTCGGCACGCGGCTGCAGGCGCGGGCCAGGCTCGGGAAGTTCACGCACCGGCACCGTGAGGACGGCAGGCGCTGCCTGCGGGGGCACCGGAGCCTCCACAGGCGAAGGCTGTTCCTGCTCGGGCGCGGTGCCTGCAGACTCTGCATTTGCTTCTGTTTTTATAGCTTCTGACGCAGGCACACCATGCGCTAGAGGCACTTTTTTATCAAAATTCGAGGCCTCTTCAGCGACTGGCCCCACCACGGATGTCGCCGCAAGCGGCTCCTCACGCGAGGCGTTCTTCCCGGCCAACTCGGGCGGTTCAACCGGTAGCGCTGTTTTTTTTTCCGCTGTGCCGCCGGTGGGCTTGAACGCCAGCAGGCGCAGCAGCACCATGGTGAGCGCCGCGTATTCGTCGGGCGCCAGGCCGAGCTCGGTGCGGCCGTGCAGGCACATGCTGTAGAGCAGTTGCGTCTCGTCGGGAGGCATCAGCGCCGCCAGGCGCGCGGTTTCCTGGGCTTCGGCGTCGTCCTCGCCCGACTGGCGGTGGCCCGGCACGGCTTGAAGCACGGCCATGCGCTGCAGCAACGCAGCCATATCTTCCAGCGCCGCAGCGGCCGACAGGCCGTGCAGGCGCAGTGCCTCGGCCGTCTCCACCACGGTGCGGCCATCGCCGCGCGCCAGGGCGTCAATCAGCAGCGTCACATGCGAGCGATCCACGCTGCCCAGCATCTGGCGTACGGGCGCTTCCTCGATGCGGCCGCTGCCAAAGGCAATGGCCTGGTCGGTCAGCGAGAGCGCGTCGCGCATGGACCCGCGCGCCGCTTTGGCCAGCTGGCGCAGGGCGGCCGGCTCGGCTTCGATCTGCTCGGCCGCAAGAACCTGCGCCAGGTGCTCCTGCACCGTATCGGGCGCCATGGGTCGCAGGTTGAATTGCAGGCAGCGCGAGAGCACCGTCACCGGCACCTTCTGCGGGTCGGTCGTGGCGAGCACGAACTTGAGGTATTCGGGGGGCTCCTCGAGCGTCTTGAGCATGGCGTTGAACGCCGTGGTCGTGAGCATGTGGACTTCGTCGATCATGAAGACCTTGAAGCGCCCCTGCACCGGCTTGTAGACCGCTTGTTCGAGCAGGCTTTGCACTTCGTCCACGCCGCGGTTGGAGGCCGCGTCAAGTTCGGTGTAATCAACAAAACGCCCGGCATCAATGGCCGTGCAGGCCGCGCACACGCCACAAGGGGTGGCGGTGATGCCGCCCTGCCCGTCCACGCCCTGGCAATTGAGCGACTTGGCCAGAATGCGCGAAACCGTGGTCTTGCCCACACCGCGCGTGCCGGTGAACAAATAGGCGTGGTGCAGCCGCTGCTGGGTGAGCGCATTGGTCAGCGCCTGCACCACGTGCTGCTGGCCCACCATCTCGGTGAAATTGCGCGGGCGGTACTTGCGGGCGAGCACGAGGTAGGACATGTGGCAGGATTCTATGTGGCTGCGGCAGGGTCGCCCGATCGCCATCGCACTATCGCCTTCATCAGCGCTTCATCTTGTGCTGCGAAGATGGCGCTTCTTCGAACAGGAACCCACCTATGACCCCCGACACCCTGGCCCAACACTACAGCCGCTGGTCGATTGCCCTGCACTGGCTGATGGCCGTGCTGCTCGTCGCCACTGCCGCCACCATGGAGTTGAAGGGGATTTACCCCAAAGGCAGCGCTGGGCGCGCTCTGCTCATGTCGGTGCATTACATTCTTGGGCTGTCTGTTTTTTCCCTCGTCTGGCTCCGGTTGCTGGCGCGCGCTCAAGGCCCTAGCCCGGCCATCGCACCGCCGCCGCCCGCCTGGCAGACGCTGCTGGGTCACATCGTGCACCTGGCGCTGTACGCGCTGATGATCGGCCTGCCGTTCCTGGGCTGGATGGCCCTCAGTGCCAAGGGCGCGCCCGTCGCCTTGCCCGGCGGGCTTGGGCTCCCTCTGCTGCCCATCAGCGAGAGCAAGGAAACGGCTCGCTGGTTCAAGGATCTGCACGAAACCGGTGCCACGGTGGGCTATGTGCTGGTCGGCCTGCATGCCGCTGCCGCCCTGTTTCATCACTACGTGCAGCGCGACAACACCGTTCTGCGCATGCTGCCGGGCGCGCGCTGAGGCACAGGCGGCGCGTCGCATACAATCATTGGTGACGGGCCTCCCCGCATGGTGAAGCGGCCAACCGGGTCAGGTGGGGAACCAAGCAGCCCTAACTGTGGAGCCAGTGCCGGGGGTAAGGCTCGTCAACTTCTTCCGGCCAGACGTCATTCGCAGGACGCCTCGCCACCCGCCTTCTTTCCTTTTTGTCAATGCCGCTTGCGGCGCGCTTTTGGGGCTGCAGCCGCACCGCCAGGCGCCGCCTTCTTGCTGCCCAGGCGCGATTCCGTTCCTTTGATCAGACGCGCGATGTTGTCCTTGTGGCGCCAGGCCAGCAGGCAAGACATCACCACAATGGTCGCGGCAATGCTGCGCTCGGTATCCCAGACGATGCCGCCCACCATCACGTAGTACACCGGCGCAAACAAGGCGCTGGCCAGCGACGCCAGCGACGAATAGCGAAAGAAAAACGCCACGATCAGCCAGGTGGCTGCCGTCGCCAGGCCCAGCCAGAGACTGAACCCCACGAGAACGCCGAGCGCTGTAGCCACGCCCTTGCCACCTTGGAAACGGAAAAACACCGGCCACAGGTGGCCCACAAAAGCAGCCAGGCCCACCATCGCCTGCGTGCCGTCTTCCAGACCATAGGGTGCACCGTACCAGCGCACCAGCACCACCGGCAGCCAGCCCTTGGCGGCGTCGAGCAGCAGCGTGACGATGGCCGCCGCCTTGCTGCCCGAGCGCAGCACATTGGTGGCGCCGGGGTTCTTGCTGCCAAAGGTGCGCGGATCGGCCAGGCCCATGGCGCGGCTGACGACAACGGCAAAGGAAACCGAGCCGAGCAGGTAGGCGGCAAGCACCGCAGCAAAGCTATAGGCAACAGGCACGAAGAGCACTCCCAAAACAGTCAAAACGAAGATCAGCCGCTGGCAGTGCTGCGGCGCGCCATTCTGCCAGCCGCGCAATGCCCCCTTGCTGCGCCTACTCCAGCGCGCACTGAACCGGCTTGGCGCCCAGCAGCTGCACGCAGACTTGCGGATCGATTTGCACCAAGAACCCGCGCCGACCTCCATTGATGGCAATGCGTGCCAACGCGAGGATGCTCTCCTCGATGTACACCGGCATCTCGCGGCGGGTGCCAAAGGGCGAGGTGCCACCCACCAGGTAGCCGCTGTGGCGGTTGGCCACCTCGGGCGTGCAGGGCTCCACCGCCTTGGCACCCATCTGGCGCGCCAGGTTCTTGGTGGAGACAGTCCGGTTGCCGTGCATCAGCACCAGCAGGGGTTTGGCGTCCTGGTCCTGCATGACCAGCGTCTTGACCACGGCGTACGGGTCCAGCCCCAGCACCGCGGCGCTGTGCTGGGCGCCGCCGCGCTCCAGATACTCATAGGGGTGGCTGGTGAACGCCACGCCGTGCGCGCGCAGCATCTGAGTCGCAGGGGTTTCGCTGACGTGCGCGGCCTTTTTGTCCTTCTTTGTCATATTGAAAATGATAGCTGCAAGCGCTTACTGGATAAGCGCTAGGAGCCATTTTTTTCCTCAAATCGCCGGGTCGCCTGTTTCCCAGCGCAAGGTGTCAATCGCTGTCAGCAGCTCCGGGCTGAGCGTGGTACCAAAAGCGTCGATGTCTTCGTCGAGTTGCGCCATCGAGGTCACGCCGATGATGGTGCTGGCGACCTGCCACTTGGTATGGCAGAAGGCCAGCGCCATCTGCGTGGGGGTCAAGCCATGGTCGCGCGCCAGCTGGTTGTAGCGGCGCGCGGCCGTCAGTGCCTCGGGCCGGCCCCAGCGCTGCTTGCGCACGCTGGCGTAGCTGGCAATGCGCGCACCAGCGGGCGCATTCGGGCCGTCGATGCCGCTTGCGTCGTACTTGCCGGTAAGCAGACCAAAGCCGAGGGGCGAGTAGGCCAGCAAGGCCACATCCAGCCGGTGGCAGGTTTCGTCCAGCGCGTTCTCGTAGCTGCGATTAATCAGGCAGTACGGGTTTTGCACGCTCACCACGCGCGGCAGGCCATGCTGCTCGGCCAGCCGCACGAATTCGTGCACGCCGTAAGGCGATTCGTTCGACAAGCCGATATGGCGCACTTTGCCCGCACGCACCAGGCCGGCCAAAGCATCCAGCTGCTCATGAATAGGCGTTTGCGAGGTTTCTTTGGCCGGGTCGTAGTACTTGATGCCAAAAACCGGCACGTGGCGCTCGGGCCAGTGGATCTGGTAGAGGTCGATGACGTCGGTCTGCAGTCGCCGCAAACTCGCTTCGCAGGACGCGACGATGTCGGCCGGCGTCATGCCCTGCCCCGCACGCACCCAGGGCATGCCGCGCGACGGCCCAGCCACCTTGGTAGCCAGCACGGTCTTGGCGCGCAGACCGGGGCGGGAGGCAAACCAGTTGCCGAGGATGGTTTCGGTCGCGCCAAAAGTCTCGGCACGTGCCGGCACGGCGTACATCTCGGCCGTGTCGAGGAAGTTGATGCCGCGCTCGACCGCACGGTCCATGATGGCATGGGCGGTGGGCTCGTCCACTTGTTCACCAAAGGTCATGGTGCCGAGGCAGATGGGGGTGACGTGCAGGTCGCTCTGACCGAGTTGGAGTGTTTTCATGCGGTGCGGGACTTGTCAAAAGCTAGCGCTGCAGTTTACGGGCGCAGGCGCAATCGTGCAGGCGAACAAGCGAGCAGGCGCTTGTCGCCGCGAGGACAAGCCGCCACGGCCAGCCATGAATAATCGGGCGATGTACTCCGAACGCTTTTCTGCGCGCACCGAATTCGTGCGTATCCGCTCACTCGATTACCACGTCTGGCGCTGGGGAGCACCCGAGGCCGATGCTCCGCCACTTGTTTTGGTGCACGGCTGGATGGACGTGGGCGCTTCCTACCAGTTCATGGTGGACGCCCTGTCCGAGGCCTTCGTGCAAGGCCGGACCATCCTCGCCCCCGACTGGCGTGGTTTTGGCCTCACCAAACCCCCGGCCCCGACCGACCACTACGCCTTTGCCGACTACCTGGCAGACCTCGACCAACTGCTGGACCACTGCGCCGGCGATCGCCCGGTGGACCTGGTGGGCCACAGCATGGGCGGCAACATCGCCATGATGTACGCGGGGGTACGGCCAGCGCGGGTGCGGCGCCTGGTGAACCTGGAGGGCTTTGGCATGCCCGCTTCCAAACCTGAGTCTTCGGCGCGCCGCTATGCCGAGTGGATGGACGAAATCCGCCAACTCGAACGCGGCGAAATGGCGCTCAAAAGCTACGACAGCCTGGACGGCGTGGCGCGGCGGCTCATGAAGACCAATCCCCGCCTCTCTCAGGACAAGGCGCAATGGCTGGCCCAGCATTGGGCCGCGCAGGACGCGTCAGGCCGCTGGGCCATCCTGGGCGACGCGGCGCACAAGGTGAAGAGCGCGCAGATCTACCGCGTGGACGAGGCGCAAGCGCTCTACGCCGCCATCACCGCGCCCACGCTGGCGGTGGAAGCCAGCGGAGACAGCCTGAGCCAGTGGTGGCAGGGCCGCTACACGCTGGCGCAGTACCACGAGCGCCTGAAAGCCGTGGCGGACTGCCGCACCGCCGTCATCCAAGACGCCGGCCACATGCTGCACCACGACCAGCCGGAGGCGCTGGCGAAGCTGATTGAGGCGTTTCTACTCGACTGAATCGCCGAACTTTTGATAGAGATAGGCCTCTAGCGCATACCCAGTATGCGTTGAAAGCTATAAAAATAGGAGTAACTAAGCCGCTCGAACGGCTTCGGCCAGACGTTCGGCGCAACGGCTTGCCTGCGCGGCGTCGCGCGCCTCCACCATCACGCGCAGCACGGGCTCGGTGCCGCTGGCGCGAATCAGCACGCGGCCCAGGGCGCCCAGTTCGGCCTGCACGGCTTCGGTTTCCCGCGCCAGATGCGCATTGCTGCGCCAATCGCTACCGGGCGTCAGCCGGACATTGAGCAGCACCTGCGGGAACAGCGTCACCTCTTCCATCAGCTGCGCCAGCGTGCGGCCACTGCGCACCACGCACTGCAGTACCTGCAAGGCACTCACCAGGCCGTCGCCCGTGGTCTGCTTGTCGAGTGCCAGCAGGTGACCCGAGCCTTCGCCGCCCAGCAGCCAGCCGCGCTGCGCCAGCTCTTCCAGCACGTAGCGGTCGCCCACCTTGGCGCGCACGAGCTTGACCCCGCGTTCGGCCAATGCCAGCTCCACCGCCATATTGGTCATCAGGGTGCCGACCACGCCCGGCACGAGTTCGTCGCGCCCCATGCGCTCGCGTGCCATGAGGTAGAGCAGTTCGTCGCCGTTGTAGAGGCGGCCTGCGGCATCCACGACTTGCAGACGGTCGGCATCGCCGTCGAGTGCAATGCCGTAATCGGCATGGTTGGCGCGCACCGCAAGCACCAGGGCGTCGGGATGCGTGGCGCCGACCTCGTGGTTGATGTTGAGGCCGTCCGGCGAGCAGCCCATGGCGATCACGTCAGCACCCAGCTCATGAAACACCTTGGGCGCCACCTGGTAGGCGGCGCCGTGCGCGGCGTCCACGACGATCTTCAGCCCCTTGAGCGTCAGGTCGTGTGCGTACGTACTCTTGCAAAATTCGATGTAGCGCCCGGCGGCGTCGTCCAGCCGGCGCGCCTTGCCGAGCGAGGCCGAATCGGCCCAGACGGGTGCTTCGGCCAGCGCTTCTTCCACGGCCATTTCCCAGCTGTCGCTCAGCTTGCTGCCCTGTGCGCTGAAGAACTTGATTCCGTTGTCGGGAAACGGGTTGTGGCTGGCGCTGATGACCACGCCCAGGCTCGCGCGCTGGGCGCGGGTCAGATAGGCAACCCCCGGTGTAGGCAGCGGGCCGAGCAGCACCACGTCCACACCGGCCGAATTGAAGCCCGATTCGAGCGCGCTCTCGAGCATGTAGCCCGAGATGCGCGTGTCTTTGCCGATCAGGACCGTGGGGCGCTCTTCGCTGCGCTTGAGCACGCGGCCCACCGCATGGCCCAGCCGAAGAATGAAGTCGGGGGTGATCGGCGGCTCCCCCACCGTTCCGCGAATGCCGTCGGTGCCGAAATACTGTCTCTGCATGCTGGTCCTCTCCAAGATTCTTATGTTCTGTGCTGCGCAAGGCGGCTCAATCTACCGCGTTGCTGGCTGCCTGCCAGACGGTAAGTGCCTGTACCGTTTCGGCCACGTCGTGCACGCGCACCACGCGCGCCCCACGTTCCACCGCAAGAAGCGCCGCAGCAATGCTGGGAATGATGCGGGAGCCAACTTCCAGGCCGCTGACTGCGCCCAGTGGCGATTTGCGCGACCAGCCGGCCAGCAATGGGTAGCCCGCCTGCAACAGTTCGTTCTGGCGCGCCAGCAGCGCGAAATTCTGGGCCACGGTCTTGCCAAAACCGATGCCGGGGTCCAGCAGAATTCTGGCCTTTTCGACTCCCAGCGCTTGCACTGCCATTGCACGTTGCTTCAAAAAAGAGAGCACCTGCGCCGGAACATCGCCCTCCATGGGCTGCACCTGCATGGTTTGTGGCTCACGGTGCATGTGCATCAGACAGACACCGCAGTGGGGGTGTCTGGCGACTATTTCCACGGCTCCGGTTTGGCGCAGCGCCCACACGTCGTTGACGATGTCTGCGCCCAAGTCGAGCACCTGCTGCATCACCCCCGGCTTGTAGGTATCCACAGAGACCGGAACGCCCAGGGAGACGGCGCCGCGCACCACGGGCAGCACGCGCGCAAGTTCTTCGTCCAGCGGTACCGGGGGGCTTCCCGGCCGGGTGGATTCGCCTCCAATGTCGAGCAGATCAGCTCCGTCTCGCAGCAGCGCTTCACAATGCCGCAAGGCCGCCGCGCTGCCGGCGTGCTGCCCACCGTCCGAGAACGAATCGGGCGTGACATTGACGATCCCCATGACCTGCGGGCGGCTGAGGTCTATGGCGAAACGACTGGTTTGCCAGAACATGCGTGGGGACGGAGAGGGAGATGGAGAACGAACAAACGGGGCTTGCGCCCCGTTTTCTTCATTGCGGAAATGCCTGCATCAGGCCGCTGAAGGCGCTGGCTCCGGCGCCACGGCGGGGGTGCCGCCGCTTGAGTCGTCACCACCTGACGAAGGCGCGCGGGGCGTCCAGTCTTTGGGCGGGCGCGGGGGCTTGCCCGCAATGATGTCGTCAAGCTGATCGGAGTCGATGGTTTCCCACTCGAGCAAGGCCTTGGCCATGGCGTGGATCTTCTCGCGGTTGTCCTCGATCAGCTTGCGCGCCTGGGCGTATTGCTCGTCGATGATCTTGCGCACTTCCTGATCGACCTTCTGCATGGTTGACTCGCTCATGGTCGTGGTTTTGGTCACCGAGCGCCCCAAAAACACTTCGCCTTCGTTTTCGGCGTACACCATGGGGCCAAGCGCATCTGTCATGCCGTAGCGCGTGACCATGTCACGGGCAATCGAGGTCGCCCGCTCGAAGTCGTTGCTGGCGCCGGTGGTCATCTGGCCCATGAACACTTCCTCGGCAATGCGGCCGCCAAAGAGCATGCTGATCTGGTTCAGCATGAATTCCTTATCGTAGCTGTAGCGGTCTTGCGCCGGCAGGCTCATGGTGACGCCCAGTGCCCGGCCGCGCGGGATGATGGTGACCTTGTGCACCGGATCGCACTTGGGCAGAAGCTTGCCGATCAGCGCGTGGCCCGACTCGTGGTACGCCGTGTTGCGGCGCTCTTCCTCGGGCATGACCATGCTCTTGCGCTCAGGGCCCATGAGAATTTTGTCCTTGGCGCGCTCGAAATCCTGCATCTCGACCGTGCGCGCGTTTCGACGTGCGGCCATCAAAGCAGCTTCGTTGCACAGGTTGGCCAGGTCAGCGCCGGACATGCCGGGGGTGCCGCGCGCGATGACGCCGGGGTTCACGTCCTGGCTGACCGGAATCTTGCGCATGTGCACGTTGAGGATCTGCTCGCGGCCACGAATGTCGGGCAGCGTCACATACACCTGCCGGTCAAAACGACCGGGACGCAGCAATGCGGCGTCAAGGATGTCGGGGCGGTTGGTGGCCGCTACCACGATCACGCCCAGATTGGTCTCGAAGCCGTCCATCTCGACCAGCATCTGGTTCAAGGTTTGTTCGCGCTCGTCGTTGCCGCCGCCCAGGCCTGCACCACGCTGGCGGCCCACGGCGTCGATTTCGTCGATGAAGATGATGCAGGGGGCGTTTTTCTTGGCATTCTCGAACATGTCGCGCACACGGGCTGCGCCGACGCCGACAAACATTTCGACGAAATCGGAACCCGAGATACTGAAGAACGGCACCTTGGCTTCGCCCGCAATGGACTTGGCAAGCAGCGTCTTGCCGGTGCCTGGAGGGCCTACCAGCAGCAGGCCGCGCGGAATGCGGCCACCGAGCTTCTGAAAGCGTTGCGGGTCTTTCAGGAAATCGACAACTTCCTTGACTTCTTCCTTGGCTTCGTCGCAACCGGCCACATCAGCAAATGTCACCGTATTGTTGTTCTCGTCCATCATGCGCGCCTTGCTTTTGCCAAAGCTGAAAGCGCCGCCCTTGCCGCCGCCCTGCATCTGGCGCATGAAGTACACCCAGACGCCGATCAGAAGGAGCATGGGGCCCCAGCTCACCAGCAAGGTCATCAGCAGCGAGCCTTCTTCGCGCGGCTTGACGTCGAACTTGACGTTGTTGTTGATCAGGTCGCCCACCAGACCGCGATCAAGATAGGTGGCCGTGGTGCGGATACGCCGGTCGTCGTTGGTCAGGGCAACGATTTCGGTGCCGCCCTGGCCTTCCTGAATGGTGGCGCTTTTGATGTGGTTGTTGCGAACTTCGTCGAGAAATTCGGAGTAGCCCACGTGGCCGGCCGACGCGCTTGCGCGGGTGTCAAACTGTTTGAACACCGTAAACAGCACCATGGCAATGACAAGCCAGACGGCAACTTTTGAAAACCACTGATTGTTCAAGCGGGACTCCAGAGTGGATAGCAGGGTAAGTTTGACCCAGATAGTGGCAATTTTAGGCTTTTCAAGCCGGGCCTCTCTTCAGCGCCCTGACAACAGGCCATTGCGCCAGCACGGTCTCTCAGGGTTTAAGGCCAACGCCCACCAGAAAGGTTTCCGACGATTTGTCGCGCGAAGCCTTGGGTTTGAACGGTTTGACGAGACGAAAATTCGCGCGGAACGCGTCTGCCAACTCGGCATAGCCGCCGCCATGAAACACTTTGGCCACCAGCGCCCCGTCGGCCTGCAGATGGTTGCGGGCAAAGTCGATGGCCAGCTCCACCAGGAGCGAAATGCGCGTCGTGTCGGTCGCCGCGATTCCGGAAAGATTGGGCGCCATGTCGGAGACCACCAGATCGGCCTTGCGCTCGCCCAGCGCCGCTTCCAGTTGGGCCAACACCACGTCTTCTCGAAAATCGCCCAGAAGAAAGCGCACGCCCTCAACCGGCTCCATGGGCAGCAAGTCCAGGGCCACGATGGTGCCAGTGCCGCCCAGCCGGCGGCGTACGTACTGGCTCCAGGCTCCGGGCGCGCTGCCCAGATCGACCACCACGGCGCCTGGGCGGATCAGGCGAAAGTGCTCATCAATCTCTTTGAGCTTGTAGGCGGCGCGCG
>ERZ724504.1797-NODE-1797-length-11778-cov-6.498081_pt1 | contig 11778 bp, 9 predicted proteins | sample MGYA00376037_ERZ724504 | MGnify/ENA primary metagenome ERZ724504 (study PRJEB28724, sample SAMN07190888) | wastewater metagenome | isolation source: influent of sewage treatment plant in Hong Hong | place: USA: Christiansburg, Virginia | collected 2016-03-01 ... | reverse complement strand
GGAATATCTCGACTCAGTGGCCACCGCCACGGGTGTTTTGAACACCATCCCTAGGTGACTTATACTTGATTAACTGCCTGTTTGTTTTTTCGTATTCCATTTTTTATATACCCTTTCTTTTTTTCGTTAAGTGGTAATATTAACTTAGCGAATTATTTCGTTAAGTCAATTTTTTAAGTAGAAATAAAAAAAGCACCCAGGCGGGTGCTTAATTTGAAAATCGCGGCGGGAGATTTATTTATACATTCGTATAAATCAGGCTTACAGCCTTTAAGCTACGCAGTAGCTTAATCTTTAGCTTCGCTTTAGCATTTACTTGTCTTATATTGTGCTTTTTTACTTAAGCTACGCTAGTAGCTTAATCTTTAGCTTCGCTAGAAGCTTTCTCTTTTCACACGATCCGCCCAAAGTTTTCCCTTACCCGTTTAAGAAAAAAACAGGGTGGGACTTTAGACGAATCGTAAACGTGTACTTTGCACATCTACCGCCACGCTAACAAATTTCGTTTCTGGATTTTTCTCTACTCACTTGAAGCTTCACGAGGATTAATCAAAACTACTTAGACTGTAGCAATTTAACAGTTCGCAGTGTCTTTACTGCCTATGTGGGGTCTGTCTTGTCTTCCCTATCACTTTACATAGTTCTCATTCTAGTGATTTGAAGCTAATAATCTGAATCGAGTCAATGGACGCATAAGATTATTATTTATATGTGCTTTATTGTTTTAAATATGTTAAAAAAAAACGATGCTTTAAATTTAAGCATCGTCTAGGTATTCTGTTGACTTTTTGAATCGGTATATATATACTTGATTTAAAGTTACTGAGCAGTAATGATGCTTTTTAACTGAGAGGTAAGTAGTCTGCTAACTGCTTACCTCTTTTTATTTAAACAGATATTTTCGTTAAGTCAAGTTTTTATAAAGTTGCAAGCGATTAAAATATCTTCTTGTGATTTCTCTACATACCTGAGTAGCTCATCTTCACTGAACTGCTTTGTGTATGATTTCACATTCGTATCATCAATTTCATGACCCACATATTGGCATCGTGGTTCATATGGAACATCATTTTTCAGAAGATAATCATTAAAAAATTTTCTTAAAGAGTGAAAAACTAGTTTCTCCCTCTTGAGTTTCAGTGTCTCAAGAAGTCTTGTAAATTTCTTGCCTGATGCATTCCCTGCCCCTTTTCCTTCGCGGTCTGTATATTTAAATACATTATCGTTTTTACTATCTATAAACTCTTGTAAGCCTAGCCCCAAAACACCTACATGGAACGGCACACTGCGAATGCCAGCTAGGGTTTTAGCAACTCTAATAGTTATATAGCCCGTTCCTGATGGGGTCTTTTTAAAATCTGATTTTTTAAGGCTTGAAAGTTCACCAACACGGCAACCTGTCACAAGTCCCAAAATACAGAGATAGTAAAAATCTGGGTCGCGTTCTCTTTCTCTTGTGAATTCTTCTGCTGTGAAAATCTGCTTGATTTCTTCTAACTCAAAGGTTTCATAACCTCGGGCAATTCTTTGTTTCTTGGTAAGTAAAGCCCTACCCTCTGCTGGATTATCTCCAAAGTAATGCGATTGTTTAATTGCAAAATTAAACAAAGAACTCAGCAGTCCTATTTTATTTTCAATCGTTCTAACCGAATTATTTTTCCTTGCTAAATACTCTTGAAACCGTGACACATCACTAGCCATAATAGATGTGATATTCGGATTTTTTAAAAAATCTTGAAACTCTTGACAGCAGTTTTTGTAGGCCTGTGCTGTTGCAGGTAGTAGATGAGATTTCAGCAGAAAGTACTTATCTACTAAGCCCATAAGCTTCAAGCCTTTTTCTTTCTCTCTCTTTGGCTTGGGTGCTGTTTGCTCAGCAAGAGCATCAGCTAGTGCTCTTAATTTCTCTTGATGTTTCTTCTCTTCAGGAGAAAGGACACGAGGCTTCTTAGGCAAAGAGTTAGCAAACGCTAAAAGCTCTTTAGCTCTCTCTAGGTCTTCATCACTGTCTATGTCACTGAAATGAATGCCATCATCATCAAACGACACATCAAATTCTTGGGTTGTTAATTTGCGTCCACGTCTGGAATTCTTCATCCCATCATTCTGCAACAAGCTGTTGCAATGGTTCGTTAGGTCGTGTTCAAGCTGATGAGCTTTCAACCTGATTTCGTGCCCTGCACCTGCACCCAATGCAAAGACTAGGTACTTCTTGCCGAAGTGTTCCCGTAGCTCTGTGGGAACAAAGAAGCGGGCATAGTGTTTTTGCCCCTTGGAAAACAAAAAAGGCTTCAAGATTAGTACACCTATTGGTATACATTCTTGAAGCCGTTTCAGCCGAAAGTCATTGAAAATCAATAACTTAGCGTATTTGGCGGAGAGGGTGGGATTCGAACCCACGGTACGTTTGCACGTACGCCTGATTTCGAGTCAGGTACATTCGACCACTCTGCCACCTCTCCTGTGTCGAAGCGCCTATTCTAACCCGAAAAAATCAGGCCTTCAGCAAAGTTTTCCCGCCCATGTACGAAATCAGTGCTTCAGGCACAGAAATCGAGCCATCTGCGTTCTGATAGTTCTCCAGAACAGCGACCAGCGTGCGGCCCACGGCCAGACCGGAACCGTTCAGGGTGTGAACCAGTTCGTTCTTGCCTTGCGCGTTCTTGAAGCGGGCTTGCATACGGCGAGACTGGAAGGCTTCGCAATTGGAGACCGAGCTGATTTCACGATAGGTAGCCTGCGCAGGCACCCAGACTTCCAGGTCATAGGTCTTGGCAGCGCCAAAGCCCATATCACCGGTGCACAGGCTCATCACGCGGTACGGAAGGCCCAGCTTTTGCAGCACGGCTTCGGCGTGACCGGTCATTTCTTCCAGCGCTTCGTAGCTCTTTTCGGGATGAACGATTTGCACCATCTCGACCTTGTCGAACTGGTGCTGGCGGATCAGACCGCGCGTGTCACGGCCGCCGGAGCCGGCTTCGGAGCGGAAGCATGGGCTGTGTGCCGTGAGCTTGATGGGCAGGCGATCTTCGGCCAGCACTTCATCACGCACCAGATTAGTAAGCGGCACTTCGGCTGTAGGAATCAGATACAGCGCAGCAGTATCAGGCACCGCTTCGGCGTCTTGCCCCCCCTTGTTGGCTGCGAACAAATCGCCTTCAAACTTGGGCAGCTGGCCCGTGCCTTTGAGCGAATCGCTGTTGACGATATAGGGCACATAGCATTCGGTGTAGCCATGCTCCTCAGTCTGCAGGTCCAGCATGAACTGGGCCAGTGCACGGTGCAGGCGGGCGATCTGGCCTTGCATGACGGTGAAGCGCGAGCCTGTCAGCTTGATACCGGCTTCAAAGTCCAGACCGATGGGGGCACCCAGGTCTACGTGATCCTTGATTTCGAAGTCAAAGGTCCTGGGCGTGCCAAAGCGGCGCACTTCCACATTACCTTCTTCGTCTGCGCCCACGGGCACAGATTCGTGCGGCAGATTGGGCACCGCTACCAACATGGCTTGCAGATCGGTCTGGATTTGATCGAGGCGCGTAGCGGATTGCTCCAGTTCGCTCTTCATGGCGGCAACTTCGGCCTTGGCGGCTTCAGCAGCATCTTTTTCGCCCTTGCCCATCAGCAAGCCAATTTGCTTGGAGAGCTGGTTGCGCTTGGACTGCAGCTCCTCCGTGCGCGTCTGGATGGACTTCCGTTCGGATTCCAGTGCCTTGAAAGCTTCCACGTTCAGGAAGGCTTGGGGGTTCTTGCGGGTCTGCAGTCGGGCGACGACCGAGTCCAGATCTTTGCGGAGAAGTTGAATGTCGAGCATAGGTTGAGATTTTAGAGCGACTGGCCGCCCCCGGCTTTCGCTCAGGGGCTTGCAAAGGTTCGCTATCAAAAACAAAGCGCCTTGCGCCAGCTATTCATAGAGTTCTGGATGAATATCACCTCAAACCGTCAGATAGCCAGCGCAAGGCGCTATGAAATAAAAAGCAATCAGTGTGATGAAGGCTTAGTGTCCGGTCTCTGGTGTCTTGCGCACTTCGATCTCAAGGCCTGTGGCCTCGTCGATCTTCAGGCCCTTGGGCAGCGGGAATTTGACGGTTTCTTCAATACCGTCCATCTTGCGCACGGCCACGGCACCCAGTTGCTTGATGCGGGCGATGACGTCATTGACCAGTACTTCTGGCGCTGAGGCTCCTGCGGTCAGGCCTACGCGGGCAGTATCCGTAAACCAGTCTTCTTTGAGTTCACCCGCGTTGTCCACCATATAGGCGGGCGTGCCCAAACGGGCCGCGAGTTCGCGCAGGCGGTTGCTGTTGGAGCTGGTGGGGCTGCCGACGACGATGACCAAATCCACCTGAGGCGCAAGAATTTTCACGGCGTCCTGCCGGTTTTGGGTGGCGTAGCAAATATCTTGCTGCTTGGGTTCACGCACGTTAGGGAAGCGGGCGCGAATTGCAGCCTTGATGCCTGCGGCGTCATCCACCGACAAGGTGGTCTGCGTGACCACGGCCAGCTTTTCAGTCTGGCGCGGTGCCACCGTGGCTACGTCCTCTTCTTCCTCAACCAGATGAATGCCTTCGGACAGCTGCCCCATGGTGCCTTCGACTTCCGGGTGGCCCTTGTGGCCAATCATCAGAAATTCGTAGCCTTCCTTGGCCAGCTTGGCGACTTCGACGTGCACCTTGGTGACCAGCGGGCAAGTCGCATCAAAGATGGAAAAGCCGCGGCGCACCGCCTCTTGCTGGACTGCCTTAGAAACGCCGTGAGCCGAAAAAATCAGCGTAGCGCCTTCAGGTACGTCGTCCAGCTCTTCAATAAAGATAGCGCCCTTGGCCTTAAGGTCGTTGACCACAAAGGTGTTGTGCACGATCTCGTGACGCACATAGATGGGTGCACCGAACTTGGTCAGCGCACGCTCGACGATTTCGATGGCGCGGTCCACGCCGGCGCAAAAGCCGCGTGGCTCGGCCAGCAGAACTTCTTTGCCGCCCAGCACTTCAGAGCACCCCGATCAGCTTCACTTCAAACGTCACGGGCTGGCCAGCCAGCGGGTGGTTGAAGTCAAACAGCACGGCGCCATCTTCGCGCACCTGCACCACAGCACCTGCATAGCTGCCCAGACCGTCTGGCGTGGGAAACTGCACCACATCGCCAGCGGTGTACTTCTCATAGGGGTCGCCCAGCTCATTCATGAGCTTGCGGGCCACCCACTGCATCATTTCTGGATTGCGCTCGCCAAAAGCCTCGCCAGCAGCCAGCTCAAAGGTGGTGTGCGTACCTTCAACCACGCCAATCAGCTTGTCTTCCATGGCCGGCGACAGCTCACCCGCGCCCAGCGACAGGGTCGCTGGCTTTTCATTGAAGGTGTTGATCACATCGCCCGCCGGGCCGGCCAGACGGTAATGCAGCGTGAGAAATGAGCCTGCCTGCACGACGGGCAGGTCCGCGGCAGCGACGGTGGGGGTTGCGCTTGTGGTCATGAAAGTCCCGATAAACTGGGCTTCATTGTAAGAGCGCACCGATAACCTCTTCATTGCTGCGTTGAGATTGCCGGCTCGCCCCTAAGATTCCTTGCTTCTTGCAAGCCGCCACAACACGCATGCCCATCAAAGACCTGCCACTGGACGCCCAGCCGCGCGAAAAGCTCGCTCAGCGGGGTGCGGCTTCGCTCTCAGATGCCGAGCTGCTGGCCATCATCCTGCGCACGGGCATGGCCGGAAAAACCGTGCTGCAAATGGCGCAAGAGCTGCTGGAGCTGCCCGGCACCGGAGGTCTGGCGGGTCTGCTGGCCGCTGATTACAAGGCGCTGAGCAGCGTCAAAGGCCTTGGCCCCGCCAAGCGCGCCGAGCTGATGGCCGTGCTGGAGCTGGCTCGCCGCGCCACCGCGCAGCAGTTGCGCGAGCGAGAAGTGTTTTCATCGCCAGAAGCCGTCGAACATTATCTGCAGTTGCACCTTGCCGCCAAAAGCCATGAAGTGTTTGCCGTGCTGTTTTTAGATAGTCAGAACCGCCTGCTGGCTCTGGAGGAAATGTTTCGCGGCACTTTGACGCAAACCTCCGTTTACCCTCGTGAAGTCGTACTGCGCGCCCTCCACCATCAGGCCGGCGCGGTCATCTTGGCCCACAACCATCCCAGCGGCAGCGTGCAACCCAGCCATGCCGACCGGTCACTGACCGCAACGCTCAAAGCCGCACTGGCGCTGATCGATGTCCACGTTCTCGATCACATCATCGTGGCCCCAGGTGCTGCGCTTTCTATGGCCACGCAAGGCCTCATGTAATTCACTGTTGACTGATGAATGGGCTTGCAGCCTGCTTTCCGCAGGCGGTTTCAGCGCTCAAGAGTAGGCAAGGGGAAGGGATGAGAAGGTGTTTTGCAAGCATTCCCACAAAAATATAGAATGCGAAGAGTTCTCATTTGCAATTCTATCAACCCATGTCTTCACAGCCTGCAGCGGACCCGGTCCACACGCTCTATGTCGATCACCATGCCTGGCTGCAGAGCTGGCTGCTGCGCAGGCTGGGTAATACGCATCAGGCTGCAGATCTGACGCAAGACACTTTTGTCAGAGTGATTGCTGGTCAGCAGGTGCATGCCATTCGTGAACCCAAGGCGTATCTGACCACCTTGGCCCAGCGGGTGCTCTACCACTTCTGGCGCAGGCGCGAACTAGAGCAGGCCTGGCTGGATGCACTGGCCACGTTGCCCGAAGAAGTCGCACCATCGCCCGAAGACTATGCGCTGGTTCGCGAAGCCATCGAAGCGGTGGATCAGTGGATGGAGGGCCTGCCACCCAAGGTTCGCCAAGTGTTTTTGCTGCGCCGCCTCGAAGATCTGAAACATACAGAAATTGCAGAGGTCATGTGCCTGTCTGTCGCCACCGTGGAGCGCTATATGAAGCAGGCATTGATGCAGCTCATGCAGATGCCGCAACCCCCTCGGTCTTGATCAATCCATGGACCGCAACACAGAGCAAGCCATTGACTGGCTGATCACGCTGGATTCTGGCCGCGTCAGCGATCAGGAGAGGCAGGCCTTTGAACTCTGGCTGCACCAGTCGCCACTCCATGCACAGGCCTGGGCCTTGTTGCAACAACGCCTGTCCAGCAGCATGGGCACGGCATCCACTCAGATGTGCCGCGATGGCAGCGGCAACACCGCGCTGGGCATTCAGGCGCTGCTGGCCCCCATACCCACAGCGGCTCGCAGGCGAAAAGTACTGGGTGGTGGCCTTGCAGCTTTGGTCGCCAGCGCCACAGCGGGCTGGATGGTGCATTGCCAGACACCGCTGACCACGTTGGCCGCAGACCTGCGCACCGGAACGGCGCAGCGCATGAACCACCGCCTGCCCGATGGCAGCGAGATTTTGCTGGATGCCCGCTCTGCGGTAGACATTGTCTTCAATGACACTCAGCGCCTGGTGCACCTGAGAGAAGGCGCCCTCATGGCGCATGTACTGGCCGAGGCGGCTTCTGTACGCCTTCGCCCCTTTGTCGTGCAAAGCGCGCAAGGGCAGACGCAGGCGCTTGGCACCCGTTTCATGGTGCGCCAGGCGCAAGGCAGAACGCTGGTGCATGTCACCGAACACAGCGTTCGTCTGAGCATTCCCAATGGCCAGCAGCACACATTGCATGAGGGCCAGAGCGCCTGGATGGAAGCGGATCAGATCACCCCCATAGAAACAGAACGCATGGACCCCGCAGCCTGGGTCGACGGAGTCATCAGTGTTCACGATCAATCACTGGGCGAGGTGATAGAGGCGCTGCGGCCATACCAGGCCGGAATCATCCGCATCAGCCCACAAGCCGCTCAGGTGCGCATTTTTGGCGTCTTCTCCCTGGCTCAACCCCAGCAGATGCTGCAAGACCTGGTGAACACCCACCCGGTGCAGATTCGCCAATGGGGCTCTTGGCTTACCGTGATTGAAATGAGCAAAAGCGGCTCGTAGCAAATGCCGCACAGCCATCACCGCCAACATTCAGGAAAAAAATTTCAATGCGTGAGGGGTTTTCAGGTGCTTGCGGCACATAGCTAGTGAAGCCAGATATTTCACAGCAACGACCGGACACCTGACACCATGGCCCTTTCTTACCATCCCACCCAGCGCCGCGAAAACCGCCTGCAGCGCCCTCCTTCCATGCTCTTGCCCATTGCCATGGTCTGCTCGCTGGCCACGCTCTCCAGCGCTCATGCGCAATCCGCCGAGCCCGCACCAAGTGCCACCAAGACCGCTCAGGCATCGCCCGCAGAAGCACCGGCAAAATCCGCCCAGTCCAGTACGGCCGTGAGCTGGAATCTGCCAGCCGGTCCGCTGGACGATACCCTGACTCGCATCGCACGCCAGGGCCAACGCAGCATCAGTGCCAGCCCCGCTTTACTCGCAGGCAAGCGCGCGCCAGCCGTGCAAGGCAGCTACAGCGTGGAACATGCGGCACAGCTTGCATTGGCAGGCAGCGGCCTGCGGCTGGCCAGCACACCGAACGGCACCCTCACCGTTTTGCAAGATGGCGTGGCAACGGCCTCCGTGCCCGTCTCCCGTACCGCCGTTGCAGGGACAAGTTCGGCTGAGCATGCCTTGGCAGAAGTGCGGGTCACCGCCCATGCCGACAACTCGGGCACCACCGAAGGCACGGGCTCCTACACCGCCCAAGGCCCTACCAGCATGTCCACAGGACTGGCCTTGAGCCTGCGCGATACGCCCCAGTCGATCAGCGTGATCACCAAGCAACGCATGGAGGATGAGAACCTCACCACCATCAACGAGGTGCTGATGCGCACCCCAGGCATCAGCACCTCGGTGCTGGGCACCGAACGCACCAATGCCAATGCACGCGGCTATGCCATCACCAACTACCAGATCGATGGAGTCAGCACCCATTCCGAGTTTCTGGGCCTGGACGCGCTGCCCACCCAAAGCATTGCCGACATGGCCCTGTATGACCGCGTGGAAGTACTGCGTGGCGCATCAGGCCTGACCACGGGCGCAGGCGACCCCTCGGGCATCGTCAACCTGGTGCGCAAAAAGCCCACTGAGCAGTTTCAGGCCTCAGCCGAAGCCAGTGCGGGCTCATTTGGCAACCGCCGGGCCATGGTCGACATCTCTTCGCCACTGAACGAAGCAGGCACCGTGCGCGGGCGCTTTGTGGGCGTGCACCAGGATGCCGACAGCCACATTGACTTCTACAGCAAGAAAAAAGACGTGCTGTATGGCGTGATACAGGCCGACCTGACATCGTCCTTGAAGCTGACCGCCGGGCTGGACCACCAGCGCAGCCGCTCACGCGGCTCCATGTCGTATCTGGGTTTTCCGCTATTCAACAGTGAAGGCCAACAAAACCAGTTCCCCACCTCGTTCAGCAGTGCCAGCCGCGACAACCGGTTCAATACCAACTCGACCACCGCCTTTGCGGCGCTGGAGCAGTCCCTGCCCGACAACTGGAAGCTCAAGCTCTCAGCCAACCACCTGCGCTCCTCCCAGCGAGAAGATGCCGTTTACCTGAACGTCAATGCCGCGCCATTTGACTCTGTCACTGGCGATGGCCTGAAGCTGAATGCCGAACGACGCGACTACCGCTTGCGCAACAAGACCTTTGACATCAATGTGCGCGGCCCTATCACACTTGGCGGCCGTGAACATGAGCTGGTTTTTGGCATGGACCACACCAGCTTCCAGAGCTATACCGACGGTAGCCTGGATGTGAGCGGGCTGCGCGGAAAGCCCGTCAACATCTACCAATGGGATAACAACGGCAAGCCCGTGTTTAACAACCCTACCGTGGTCTATGACAGCACCCGCAGCCAGAGCAGCATCTATGGCGCTGGCCGCTTTGCACTCGCCGACAGCCTCAAGCTGATCGTCGGCGGCAAGCTGATGAACTACCGCAGCGACTACGTCACCACCAACACCAGCGGCTACTACGCCAACTCGCCGGCATCGGAAAACCGCATATTCACGCCCTATGCCGGTCTGGTCTACACACTGAACCCGCAGCACACTCTGTACACCAGCTACTCCACCATTTACAACCCACAGACCTCACGGGATCGCAATGGTGCGTTTCTTGATCCACAGGAAGGCAATACCTATGAGGCGGGCATAAAAAGCGACTGGCTAGGCGGGCGCCTGAACAGCAGCGCGGCTATCTACCAGATCCGCCAGGACAATCTGGCTACCGATGACCCTGGGCAATTCATTCCAGGCACCACTGATACGGCTTCTCGTCCCATCAAGGGCGCCAAAACCCACGGTATCGACCTGGAAGTCAATGGTGCCATCACGCCCGACTGGACCATCACTGCCTCCTACAACTTCAGCGCTTCAAAAGATGCCAAGGGCACTCGCATCAACACCACCTTCCCGCGCCACATGGCCCGCTTGTGGACGACATACCGCATGCCCGGCGAATGGCGTAAGCTCACGGTGGGTGGCGGTGTGAACTGGAGCAGCGGTATCTCCTACACCGGCGAAATCTGGCAGATCGGCAAAGAAGCCACCGCGCGCCAAGGCGCTTATGCCGTGGTCGGCCTGATGGCACGCTACCAGGTCAATGACCAGCTCGCGCTGAGCCTGAACGTGAACAATCTGTTTGACCGAAAGTACATCGCGGCCATGTCAGGCTGGTGGTACTCGGGCATGTACGGCACCCCGCGCACTGTACAAGTCAGCGCTCGCTATAACTTCTGATCCAACGCACAAGCGAGGGCCCGCAAAGCCCTTGCTGTGCCACCACTTGCTCTGAGGGCAGGCAAATATGCGGTACAACCGGCGTCACCATGATGCTGAAAGCCACCCGTTTCCAGGACCTCGCCCCTCTTCGCCGCTCGCTGGCCGAAGCGGCTGCACGCGAGGCCTTGCGCCAGCAACAACGAGCCGAGGCCGTGCGACGCGCACTGGAAGAACAAAACCTGTTCAAAAACACGGTGGGGCCGGTCACGCCGCTGCGCAGCCCCACCACCCGGCGCTGGCAACCGAGCGAGCCACCGGCACCCGAGCCACTGCAGTTTCTGCTTGACGAGCAAAGCGTGCTGCGCGAAGCCATGAGTGACGAGTTTGATGTCAGCACTTTGCTCGATGTGGATGACCAACTGAGCTTTCGCCGCCCTGGCATCGGGCTTGATGTGACGCACAAACTACGCGGCGGCCACTGGAGCATTCAACGGCAGCTGGACCTGCACGGTCTTCGCTCTGACGAAGCCCGCGAGGCGCTGGGACAGTTCATTCGGCTCTCGCACCGCACAGGCGTGCGCTGCGTGCGTGTCGTACATGGCAAAGGGCTTGGATCGCCGGGTCGCACGCCCGTACTCAAAGGCAAAGTGCATAGCTGGCTGGTGCAAAAAAAGGAAGTGCTTGCCTTTGTACAAGCTCGCCCGGCCGAGGGCGGCGCAGGCGCATTGCTCGTGCTGCTGCAGCCGGGAAAAAGACGCATCTAGTGAGGTCCAACCAGCTCTGACCACCTGAGCAGCGCCGTTTTCGAAAGCACTATCCGGCTCCAAAGGCGCTGCCAAAATAGGCTGCACTCTCTCTTTACCCTCCATATTCATGTCGCCTCTTACATTGCATCCTTTCCGCCTGACTTCCTGCATGCTGGCAATGTCCCTGTCCCTGTCTCTGGCTGCCTGCGGCGGCGGCGATGGAGGCAGCGCCAGTCTTGGAAACAGTAATAACAGCAGCGGTGGAGGCAGTGCCAGCCTTGGAAACAGCAATGGCAATGGCAATGGCAACAACAATCCCGTCGCTAGTGTCCTGAGTTAAAAATTCATTGAATTATTTTCCCTGATGGCAATCATTCG
>ERZ724504.1795-NODE-1795-length-11779-cov-10.060986_pt1 | contig 11779 bp, 10 predicted proteins | sample MGYA00376037_ERZ724504 | MGnify/ENA primary metagenome ERZ724504 (study PRJEB28724, sample SAMN07190888) | wastewater metagenome | isolation source: influent of sewage treatment plant in Hong Hong | place: USA: Christiansburg, Virginia | collected 2016-03-01 ... | reverse complement strand
CGTCGGTGGTGGTCTGCAGCGTGTCGTTGACGACAATGCCGCGGTCCACGTGCAGGCGCATTTTTTCGGCCAGCTGCGTGTTGGGACGAATGCCCACGGCCATCACCACCAGGTCGGCCGGCACTTCGCTGCCGTCCTTGAACTTGACGGCACGCACTCGCCCCGCACCATTGCCCAGCAGCTCGGCGGTTTGCGCCCGCAGCAAAAACTGCATGCCGCGCTCGGTGAGCGACTTTTGCAGCAGCTTGCCGGCCACGCTGTCGAGCTGGCGCTCCATGAGCCATTCGGCGCCGTGCACCACGGTGACCTGCATGCCGCGTTTCATCAGGCCGTTGGCGGCCTCCAGGCCGAGCAGGCCACCGCCGATGACCACCGCGTGGCGGTAGCGCGTGGCGGCGTCGATCATGGCCTCGGTGTCGGCGATGTCGCGGTAGGCCAGCACGCCCTGCAGGTCCTTGCCCGGAATCGGCAGGATGAAGGCGTTGGAGCCGGTGGCCATGATCAGCCGGTCGTAGTGGGCCGTAAGTGTTTCGCCCGCTGCGTTGGTGGCGCTCACCGTGCGCTGGGCGCGGTTCACGTCGGTGACGGTAAAGCCGGTGTGCAGGGTGATGCCGTGTTCCTGGTACCAGGCGTGGTCGTTGAGGATGATTTCGTCCACCGTCTGCTCACCGGCCAGCACCGGCGAGAGCAGGATGCGGTTGTAGTTGGGGTGCGGCTCGGCGCCGAAGACCGTGATCTCGTACAGGTCGGGCGCAATCTTCAGCAGCTCTTCGAGCGTACGCACCCCGGCCATGCCGTTGCCCACCATGACCAACCTGGGTTTTTTCATCGAAGCACTCCTTGGGCAAACAAACTGCAAAACATCGGCGCCTTGGGTTGCGCCGACAGGCAATGCAATGCAATGACCGTGCCAGTGATGAAGGCTGTGTGTGCCAGCCGGTGGGAACGGTTTTGGAGCACCATGGCGGTGCGGCAAGCCCTGGCCGTGGGGCGGATGCGGTGCATGCACCATGCTGGGGGGCGTCACCCCGAGGGCGTCGCCCCGAGTGCGTCGCCCCGACGGCGGTTCCTCGCAGGGCGGGCCTGTGCCATTGCGACGCACGCAAAAAAGGCCCGCACCGTTTGTACGATGCGGGCCTTGTGAGGCTGTGGCGCTTGGCGCCCTGGCGCAGGCCTTAGCTGCGTTCGCCGGTGGCGATCTGGTGGGCTCGGGCCGCGATCACGGCGTCCGAGCGGACGGCGGTGCGCTCCAAGGTGCTGGTGGCGCGTGCAGCGTAGTCGGCCACGGGGCCCTTGGCAAAGTTGGGGAGTGCCTGCTCGCCTTCGGCGCGCACATCGGCGCGGTTGCGAATCGACTGCGCGTGGGCTTCAAAGTCCGTGCCGTACAGGTTGCCGTTCAGTTCGCCGGCTTGGGCGCCAATGGATGCGAAAGCGGCGACAGCGGCGATGGAGAGAATGCGTGCGGTGTTCATGATGGTTTCCTTAGGTTCAAACGTACTCAAATGGACCCGCTGCCTGAAGCCTGTTGCCAGGCTTGCCTGGAAGCGGTTTCGGTGAGTCGCCTTGTTGTGTTCGGCTCATCGATGGGTTGAACTGTAAGCCTTATCAGACTACATAAAAACTATTCAGTCACGAATTGACTGTTCCGGTATTTGGAATGATGGATGTGCTTGTCTTTCGACTTTCGGGCGCAGGTTGTGGGCTTTGTTGCTCCTGCTCACAAACCCTGAGCAAGTCCTGTTGCGCTTCGCAGCGCGATCGGCTGAAATGCTTGTGTCGATTTATTCAGGGAGCCAGAAGATGACGGTTGTTGCAGAAATACTCAAAGCCAAGCCGGACGCCACCGTTCAAACGATCGCCCCCGACGCCTCGGTGCTCGAAGCCTTGCGCACCATGGCCGACAAGCACATCGGCGCGCTGTTGGTGGTACAGAACGGCCACATAGAAGGCATCTTCACCGAGCGCGACTACGCGCGCAAGATCGCGCTGATGGGGCGCAGTTCGGCCGATACCCCGATGCGCGAGGTCATGACCCGCTCGGTGATGTTTGTGCATCCCACCCAGACCAGCGAAGACTGCATGCAGCTCATGACTGACAAGCGCCTGCGCCACCTGCCGGTGATGGATGGCGAGCAACTGGTGGGCATGATCTCTATCGGCGACTTGGTGGCCGACATCATTTCCGAGCAGAAATTCATCATTGAGCAGATGACGCACTACATCGGCGGCAACGTGCGCTAAGCACGCTCCCAAGCCGCACCGGTGGCTTTCAGGTGCTGCTGCGCACCGACAGCTCAAGGCCGAGGTCGACGCAGTTGTGCGCCACGGGCTGGCCGCGCATCAGGGAAAGCAGCATGCGCGCGCTGGCTTCGCCGATGCTGCCGCGCGGCGTGCGCACGGTGGTTAGCGCGGGCTGTCGTCCGCGCTGCCCGAATCGGCTGCAGTGGTGTTCCAGCCGTTGCGCCAGGCAGCGCGTGGCGTGTCGGTGCTTTTCGCCTCTATGCTGGCGTTTGATCAGGCCTTGCCCTGCATGCAGCGCCTTGCCGCGCAGTCCCAGGTTCAGGCGGAGATTGACGGGGTGGACAACGGAGGCCGCGGCGTCGCGAATGGGGCGCCCACAGGCCTTTTTGTATTTCAGCAAGGAGGATCTGGTCCCCCCCGCGCGCCGCGTGGTAGTGACCCGGATGCTCAAGAGGCATTTCAACCAATCGATCGGTTTCATCCATGAAAAGACTGGTGCTGGTGGGCGGTGGGCATGCCCACCTCTCGGTCCTGGAGGCTCTGGCAGCCCAACGCCCGGGCGATGTGGAGGTGACGCTGATCACGCCCTCTCCAAGGCAGAACTATTCGGGCATGCTTCCCGGTTGGATCTCCGGCCACTATGCGCTGTCGGCCTGTCAGATTGACTTGCAGCCTTTGGTGCGCGCGGCGGGCGGGCAGCTCATCCTGGAGCATGTGGTGGACATGGATGCCGCGCGGCATTGTGTCGCTCTCGCGGATGGCCGGCATGTGCATTACGACTGGCTGTCCATCGACGTCGGAAGTGAAACCGAAACCTCCTGGCTTGAAGCATTGGGCAGCAAGTTGCTGCCCGTCAAACCCCTGGATCAATTTTTCACGCGCTGGCCAGAAGAAATGGCCGAGGCGCAAGCGCAGGGGGCGTTCCATCTGGTTGTCGTGGGTGCCGGGGCCGCCGGTGTCGAGATCGCTCTGGCCGCCCGGTTTGCGCTGACACGCGCTGGGGTTCGAGCCCGTGTGGACTTGATCGCCTCCGAGAACGGTGTCCTCCAGGGCCACAACCGGCGCGCGCAGGAGCGTGTGCTTGCCTACGCTCGGCGCGCGGGTGTGAGCGTCCATTTCCAGCGGGCCGTCGGGACCCCGAACGGCGTTTTGCTGGCGGATGACGAGTTGATAGCGGCCGATCTGGTGATTGCTGCCACCGGGGCCCGTGCCCCGGTCTGGCTCCAGCGATCCAAACTGGCGCTCGACCCGGAGGGCTACATACAGGTCGACCCATACCACCGCAGCGTGTCACACCCGGACGTGTTTGCGGCCGGTGACGTCTGCGCCAGGCCCAATACGAGCCTGTCGCGCTCTGGCGTGCATGCGGTGCGTGCCGGGCCGGTGCTTGCGGGCAACCTGCTGGCGGTACTCGAAAGTGCTCCGCTGCGGGCCTATCGGCCCCGACAAAATTCGCTGTATTTGCTTGCGTGCGGGCCTCGCCATGCGATTGCCTCGTGGGGGCCTTGGTCCGCCAGCGGTGCGTGGGTTTGGCATTGGAAAGACGGGATCGACCGGCGCTTCATCCGGCGCTTTGCGCGTTCAGGATCAGGCGCAGCCAGCGCGAAGATGAAGAAATCGGCATGATCAACCTGCAACGCCTGAACCCATGGATGCGCGGCTGGGCGGCCAACACCTACCCGGCTTAGCAACTGCGGGCCCGCCTGCTGACAATGGCTTGGTTCGTCGAGGCGCGCGATCCCTATGCGGGTGGGCAGTGGAGACGAGAGAGCCAGGAAAAAACTCCATCCGTCTGAGACGGTCGAGTGTAAAAAATCCGAGATGTGCTACGACCAAACGAACAAGACGCGCACAAACCGCGCCATCAGAACGATTCAGGACCACCATGCACGCCACTTTGCCCCTTCTCGAAGCAACGACCTTCCCGCCCTTGCGCCGAGGCACCTTGACCACCCTTCAGGTCAACCTGGGGTACCGCTGCAACCAGACCTGCGTGCACTGCCACGTGAATGCAGGGCCCAATCGCACCGAAATGATGGACGACGCCCACCTCGATTTGGTGATCGAGGTGCTGAAGGCCCGTTCTATCCAGGTGCTCGATCTCACCGGCGGGGCGCCGGAACTCAATGAAGGGTTTCGCGAGCTGGTTCGCCGGGCACGGGCGCTGGGCGTGCACGTCATGGACCGCTGCAACCTCACCATCCTGTTCGAGCCGGGGCAGGAAGGTCTGGCGCAGTTCCTGGCCGACCAAAAGGTCGAAGTGGTGGCGTCGCTGCCCTGCTACTCGCTGGAGAATGTGGACAAGCAGCGCGGCAAGGGCGTGTTCGACAAGAGCATGGCCGCCTTGCAACAACTCAATGCCCTGGGTTACGCCCAGCCGGGCTCCGGCCTCAAGCTCAGCCTGGTCTACAACCCGCAAGGCGCCACTCTGCCGCCCGAGCAGTGCCAGCTCCAGGCCGACTACAAGCGCGAGCTAATGGCGCACTTCGGCATTGAGTTCGACGAACTCTTCGTCATCACCAACATGCCCATCCAGCGTTTTGGCTCCATGCTGATTTCCAAAGGCCAGTTCAACAGCTATTTGCAGCTGCTGCGCGACAATTTCAGCGAGCCCAACCACGCCGCCGTGATGTGCCGCAACCTGGTTAGCGTGGACTGGCAAGGCAACCTCCACGATTGCGACTTCAACCAGCAGCTGGGGCTGCCGTTGACTGTGGGTGGCGCCGTGCGCATGGCGGCCAAGCCGCATTTGCGTGATCTGCTGGCGCAGGACCCCGCTGGCCGACCGGTGCGCACCGCAGAGCATTGCTACGGCTGCACCGCCGGGCAGGGCAGCAGCTGCGGCGGCGCGCTCAAGGGCGCATGAGCGTGAAGAACATCAAACGCCTGGCGCTCCTGGCCCTGGTGCTGGTGCTGGCTTGGGGCTTCTTTGCGCTGGGCGGCGCGAAGTGGCTAACGGTGGAGGGTCTCAAATCGGGCCTGGGCCAGTTCACCGCCTGGAAAGACGCGTCGCCCGCGCTGCTGGGGCTGGCGTTCGGCGCGGCGTATGTGCTGGTCACCGCCTTGTCCTTGCCAGGCGCCGCCATCATGACGCTGGCCGCTGGCGCGATCTTCGGCCTCTTCTGGGGCACCGTGATTGCCTCCTTCGCGTCTACCCTGGGCGCGACGGTGGCGTTCTGGAGCGCGCGTTACCTGCTGCGCGACTGGGTGCAGGCGCGCTTCGGCGACCGGCTCAAGCCGATCAACGAAGGCATGGCCCGCGATGGTGCCTTCTACCTGTTTACGCTGCGCCTGGTACCGGTGTTTCCGTTCTTCCTCATCAACCTGTTGATGGGCCTGGTGCCCATTCGCTCGCTGACTTTCTACGGCGTTAGCCAGGCAGGCATGCTGGCCGGCACGCTGGTGTACGTGAACGCAGGCACCCAGCTGGCGCAGATCGACAGCTTGGCCGGCATCGTCTCGCCAGGTGTCACGCTGTCCTTTGTGCTGCTGGGCGTGTTTCCGCTGGTGGCCAAGGTGGTCCTGGGCTGGCTGCAGCGCCGCCGCGTCTATGCGCGCTGGACACGGCCAAAGCGCTACGACCGCAACCTCATCGTCATCGGTGCTGGCGCGGCTGGTCTGGTGACGGCCTACATCGGCGCCGCCGTCAAGGCCAAGGTCACCCTGGTGGAGGCGCACAAGATGGGCGGCGACTGCCTCAACTACGGTTGCGTGCCCAGCAAGGCCCTGATCAAGAGCGCCAAGCTGGCGTCCCAGATGCAGCGCGCCGACCATTACGGCCTGTCAACGACGGTACCTCAGTTCAGTTTCCGCCAGGTCATGGCGCGGGTGCACGCGGTGATCCGCGCCGTTGCGCCGCACGACAGCGTGGAGCGCTACGAATCTTTGGGCGTGGAAGTGCTGCAAGGCTATGGGCGCGTGGTCGATCCCTGGACGGTGGAGATCAAGGCCGCCGACGGCAGCACGCAGCGCCTCACCACCCGCAGCATCGTCATCGCCGCCGGCGCGCAGCCCTTCGTGCCGCCGCTGCCCGGCATCGAGGAGGTGGGCCATGTCACCAGTGACACCTTGTGGGACGCGTTCGCCCAGCTCGATGCGCCGCCGGCGCGGCTGGTGGTGCTGGGCGGTGGACCGATTGGCTGTGAGCTGGCCCAAAGCTTTGCGCGCCTGGGCTCTGCGGTCACGCAGGTGGAGATGGCGCCGCGCATCATGGCGCGCGAGGATGCGGAAGTGTCCGAACTGGCGCGCCAGTCCCTGACACGCGATGGCGTCGATGTGCGAATCGGGCACAAGGCGCTGCGCTGCGAGCGCGAAGAACGTGATGGCGCCATGCACAAATATCTCGTGGTCGAGCAAGGCGGTGTCGAGCAGCGCATCGAGTTCGATGCCCTGGTCTGCGCCGTGGGCCGCGTGGCGCGGCTGCAGGGCTACGGCCTGGAAGACCTGGGCATTCCCACCCAGCGCACGGTGGTGACCAACGAGTACCTGGAAACGCTCTACCCCAACATCTACGCCGCCGGCGACGTGGCAGGCCCCTATCAGTTCACCCACACCGCTGCGCACCAGGCCTGGTATGCGGCGGTCAATGCGCTGTTCGGTCATTTCAAGCGCTTCAAGGTCGACTACTCGGTCATCCCTTGGGCTACCTTTATTGATCCGGAGGTAGCCCGAGTCGGCCTGAACGAGCAAGAGGCCAAGGAAAAGGGCATTGCCTACGAGCTCACCCGCTATGGCATTGACGACCTGGACCGCGCCATCGCGGACGGCGCCGCCTACGGCTTCGTCAAGGTGCTGACCGTGCCGGGCAAAGACCGCATCCTGGGCGTGACGATCGTCGGTGAGCATGCGGGCGACCTGCTGGCGGAATTCGTGCTGGCGATGAAACATGGCCTGGGTTTGAACAAGATCCTCGGCACCATCCACACCTATCCGACGCTTGCCGAAGCCAACAAACAAGTTGCAGGGGAATGGAAGCGCGCGCATGCGCCGCAGCGGGTGCTGGCCTGGCTTCAGCGCTACCACGCCTGGCGGCTGAACTGAAGCAGCGCCATGGCAAGCACACCCAAAACACCCTGCTGCTCGGGCCTGTCCATGGAGGCCAGCCGAAGCGCCTTGCGCGCTCCCTGGCCCGCTGCTTCAAGTGTTGTGAAACCATGAAACTCTCGGTCATCGTCCCTGTGCTGAACGAAGTGGCCGGTGTGCCCGAACTGTGTGCCCATTTGATGCCCTACGCGCGCCAAAGCGTGGAAGTCATCTTGGTCGATGGCGGCAGCGAAGACGGCACGGCCGAGCTGGTGGAACACCTGGGCTTTCGCCTCATCCGTTCGCCGCGTGGCCGTGCCTTGCAGATGAACAGCGGTGCGGCCACCGCCCGTGGGGACGTATTGCTGTTCCTGCATGCCGACACGCGCTTGCCGCCCGGAGTCCTTCCGCTTCTGGAGAGCCGTGTGTCGCATGCGCATGATTGGGGGCGGTTTGACGTGCGCATTGAAGGCCGCCCCGCCATGCTCAAGTGGGTGGCCTGGCTGATGAACTGGCGCTCCCGTCTCACGGGCATCGCCACCGGCGACCAAGCCATGTTCATGACCCGTGCAGCCTTCGACGCGGTGGGTGGCTTCCCGCAGCAGCCGCTGATGGAAGACATCGAGATGTCCAGCCGCCTGCGCCGACTGGCGCGCCCGCTCTGCCTGACCGATCAGGTTGTTACCTCGGGCCGCCGCTGGGAGCAACGCGGGGTGTGGCGCACTATTTTTCTGATGTGGCGCTTGCGCTGGGCCTACTGGCGCGGCGTGCCCGCCGGCCAGCTTGCCAAGGCCTACCGATGAAGCCGGTCCGCATCGTCGTCATTGCCAAGGCTCCCATCGCGGGCTTCTGCAAGACCCGGCTGATCCCGGCCCTGGGCGAGCAAGGTGCCACCCAGCTGGCGCAGCGCATGCTGGTGCGGACGGTGGCTTCGGCCCTGGCCGCCGGACTGGGCACGGTCGAACTCTGCGTCACCCCCGGACGGCTGGCCTTTGACTGGCAGGGCCTGGGGCTGCCCGATGGCTTGGTTTGGTCCGAGCAGGGCGAGGGCGATCTCGGTGCGCGCATGGGCCGTGCTGCCCAAAGGGTGACGGCAGGGGGCGAGGCCATCTTGCTCATCGGAACGGACTGCCCCGCACTCGATAGCAGCCGGTTGCAAAGCGCTGCCGCAGCCCTGAACAACCATGAAGTGGCCCTGGTGCCCACCGCCGACGGCGGTTATGCCCTGCTGGGCCTAACGCGCTTTGCCCCTGCGCTCTTTGACGCCATGCCCTGGAGCACCGATGCCGTGGCCGCCGAGACCCGGCGGCGCGTGGCTGCGTTGGACTGGCGTTTGTGCAGCCTGCCCACGCTGCACGACATCGATGGGCCCCAGGATCTGCCCTGGTTGCCAGCAGAGCTGCAAGCGGGTCTTTCAACCTCCTCGCAATCGAACCCCTGATGTGTGACCCCAACAACGGCCAGTACCGGCCCAGCATGTTTGTCCTGCTGCTCGCGTTGACCGCCAGCGCCGCGGCGGCGGCTGTGCGTGTTGGCGACTTTGCGGCTGCGGGCGACACGCTGCCCGCGCCTTGGAAGGTGGTGCAGCTGGACAAGCGCGTGCCCGCCACACGTTACCGCCCCTTGCAGTGGGAAGGGCGCGCCGCCGTCGAAGCGAGCGCCCATGCCAGCATGGCGCTGCTGGCGAGGCCGTTGACCGTCGATTTGCAGACCACGCCCGTCCTGTGCTGGTGGTGGCGCGTGGACGATGTGCTGCAGCAAGCCGACCTGAGCCGCAAAGCGGGCGACGACTACGCCGCCCGGGTCTACGTCGCTTTCACCTTGCCGCCGGAGTCCCTGGGCGTGGGCCTGCGCATGAAACTGGCCCTGGGGCGCAGCCTGTATGGGGACTTGGTGCCGGATGCGGCTGTCAACTATGTCTGGGACAACCGGCACCCGGTCGGAACGCGCGCTTTCAATGCCTATACCGATCGCGCCGCCATGGTTGTGCAGCGCTCCGGCAAAGAACAGGTGGGCCGCTGGGTCAGCGAGCGGGTCAACGTGCTGGCCGACGCCGCGCAAGCCTTCGGTGAACTCCCTTTCAAGGCCAGCCTGCTGGCCGTGGCGTCCGATACCGACAACACGGGCGAGCAGGCGCGTGCCGGCTTCGCGGAGCTGCACTTTGTGGCGGCCGACGAGCCGTGCCAGTTCACGGGAGCGCAGGTGCCGTGAACGGCCGCGCTTCAGACCCTTTTGCATGGCGGTCTTGCGCAGCTTCTCGTAGGCGGCGTGTTCGCTGAGGCCCTGGCGCTGCATGAGCAGACCCTTGGCACGGTCGATGGTCTTGCGGTCTTTCAGTGCACTTTTGGCGTCGGCCAGTTCGCTGCGCAGGGCTTGTTCGTGGGCGAAGCGGGCCAGTGCGACGTCCAGGATGGGGCGGATGCGCTGGGGCGCGAGACCGGCCACGATGTAGGCGCACACGCCTGCGGCCACGGCGCCGCGCACGTGGGTGGTGTCTTCGTCGTTGGTAAACAGCACGATGGGGCGGGGCGCGTCGCGCGTGGCCATCACCACATGTTCGAGCGCGTCGTGGGCTTCACTTTCGGCGTCCACGATGACCAGATCGGGCTGGAGCTGCGCCAAGCGTTCGCTCAGAAACGTGTCGGCTGGGAGGACGGCCACGAGGTTGAGGTTGTTTTCCAGCAGGCCGATGCGCAGCATGCGCGAGCGCTCGGCCAGCCGCAGGGCGTGTTGGTCTCGCGGGTCGGCCACGGCCAACTCGGGGGCGACTACCACGATGCGCAAAGCTTCCTTCATGGCGGTGAGCGACGCAATTTCCGTGCCTCGACCCTTGGTTCGGGGCAGGGCCTGGGCAGGCCAAGCGGTCCGGGTGTGTGGGTATTCACGTTGCCACACCCGTAGGGCCGCGACAATGCAGCCGTGCTGGAGTCTCAAGGCGGTTTTCCTTGCCGCCCTTGAAACTTGCTAATGGCAGGGCTTTCCCGCTATGGCATCTGATAGAGGTCTTATATACCTCTGGTCACAAACATTACCCCTAACTGACGGAGTTGCCCGCATGACCCAATTTTTGAACCGACGCCAATTTACCGCGGGGGTGGCACTGGCTCCCCTGGCCGCTGGCGGGCTGCTAGCCGGCTGCAGTGGCATGCCGGACACCGTGCGGATTGGCGTGGCGCAGCCGCTCAGTGGCCCGCTGGCAGCACTTGGCCAGGACTTGCTCAACGGCGTGATGCTGGCGGTCAAGGAGCTCAATGCCAACAATTTCAGCGTGGACGGCAAGCGCGTTGCGCTGGAAGTGGTGACGGTGGATGACAAGGCAGATGCCGAAGTCGGTAAACAGGTGGCGCAGCAACTGGTTGACGGGGGCATCTGCGCCGTCATCGGCCACCTCAATTCGGGCGTCAGTATTGCCGCCGCGCCCATCTATGCGGGCAAAGGGATTGCGCAGATCCCCATTTCCACCAACCCCAAGTACACCGACCTCGGCTTTCCGACCACGCTGCGCATGGTGGCCAACGACAAGCTGCAAGGTGCGGCCCTGGCGTCGTTTGGCGCCGAGCAACTTGGCGGCAAACGCTACGCTACGCTGGACGACGGAACGCCCTATGGCAAAGACTTGGCCGAAGGCACCAACAAGCGCCTGGAAGCCGCAAAAAAGAGCGTCGTGCTGCGCCAGTCGTTTGACGACAAGACGGTGGCTTTTACGGACCTTGCCGCCAAGCTGAAGGCGGAAAACGTCGACGTCATCATCTCGGCTCTCAATGATTTTCAGGTGCTGGCGCTGCTCGAGGCACTCAAGAAGATCAACTACACCACTGTGCGCCTGCTGGGGAGCGACACGGCAAAGACCACCGATCTGCAAAAGGGCGCCGGCATCATTGACGGCATCTACGCCACATCGCCCATTCTTGAGGCCAAGGAATTCACTGCCGGCCCTCAGTTTCTTGAGAAATACGGTGCCGCTTTCGGCAAGCCCCCTGCGTACGGTGGTCACTACACCTACGACAGCATGTACGTGCTCTCACAAGCGCTGCAAATGGCCAAATCAGCCAAACCCGAAGACATTACGGCAGCGCTGCACAAGATCAATGGCTACGCCCCCGTCACCGGCACCATGAAGTGGGACGAAAAAGGCGAGCAGCGCTACGCCGCCGTCGGCGTGTACGAGCTGCGCCGCGGCAACTGGGAGCTGCGCATGCGCTCGGACCGCTGGTAAGCGCGCACGCTCCAGCCCGTCACAGCGCCCTCCCGGGCGCTGTTTGTTTTTAGGGGGGCGTAGCGTTGCACTCTGTCCGTATCTCAAACGCGGCCCAAAACCAGCAACCACCGCGCAAGGGCCTATGCCGGCCGCGCCGCCCCGCCGCGCTGGTGGTGTCCCCCCTCCGCAGCGCAGCGCTGCTAGAGAGGGGGGAAGCGGCAAAGCCGCTCAGGGGGGAGCATCTTATCTAGCACTCGATAACGTTCACCGCCAGCCCGCCGCGCGAGGTTTCCTTGTAGCGGCTCTTCATGTCGGCGC
>ERZ724504.1793-NODE-1793-length-11784-cov-12.051411_pt1 | contig 11784 bp, 12 predicted proteins | sample MGYA00376037_ERZ724504 | MGnify/ENA primary metagenome ERZ724504 (study PRJEB28724, sample SAMN07190888) | wastewater metagenome | isolation source: influent of sewage treatment plant in Hong Hong | place: USA: Christiansburg, Virginia | collected 2016-03-01 ... | reverse complement strand
CTGCCGCAGATTCCGCCGCGCAACGTCAACTGGTTCAAAAAGGGCAAGTGGGTGCATTTGGCCAAGGTGGCGTTTGAGAAGTACTTCATGTACAAAATGAAGAACGGCACCTCGGAGCCGATTTACGAAAAGCATGTGCTCAAGCTGCTGGGCATTGAGCGGCTAGAGAAGTAACGCACCACTGCGAAGACTCTCAACTTGATAGATGCTAGCGCTTGCTGCATAAGCGCTAGAGGCTATTTTTACCCTAAATTTGGAGATCCCCATGAACCCGCCCTACGCCTTCGCCATCACCATCGCCCAGCCGCTCGCACAGGCGGTGGAGACGCTGCGCGCAGCGCTGGCCGCCGAGCAAATGGGCATCGTCAGCGAAGTAGACATGCAGGCCACGCTCAAAGCCAAGCTGGGCATCGACAGCGCGCCGCAGCGCATCCTGGGCGTGTGCGCGCCCAAGGTGGCGCACGCGCTGGTGACGGCCGAGCCAGACATCGCCGCTCTACTTCCCTGCGGCGCCAGCGCGCAGGAGGCAACGCCCGGCCAAACGCGTGTGCTGCTGCAAGACCCCCGCGTCATCCTTACCGCCAGCGCCAGCCAGGATCCGGCGATCAAGGCCGTGCTGGAAGACGCCCGCCTCGCCGTGCTGCGCGTGGTGGCAGCGCTTGGCGGCCAAGGCTAAGGCAATGCTGAACAAGTCCCTCACGCGCCGCGCATCCGTGCTTCGGGCGGTTTGCGGCGTTGCAAATCCTCGCCATAGCTGCGGCTATGACTGCGGTTTGCGCCTTGCATCCCATCCCGATGCACGGCGCGCGTCATCGCGGTGACTTATTCAGCATCGCCCTAAGCCATGACGTCCAGCACACGCATCACCATCCTGGGCAGCGGCTTCGGCGCCCTGTCTGCGGTGCGCGAACTGCGCGCCCGCAGTTGCCAGGACGAAATCACCCTGATCTCGCCCCGCGCCGAGCTGCACTACCTGCCCGGCACCATCTGGATCCCCAGCGGCCTGCGCACGCGCGAGCAGCTCATCGTGCCGCTGGCGCCGTTTTTTGCCCGCATGAAAGTGAGCCACCTCTGCGCCGAAGTCACCGGCCTCTCCCCCGACGGCCGCAGCGTGCAAACCACGGCGGGCGAGGTGGCGAACGATGCGCTGGTGATTGCCACCGGCGGGCGCTTCATCAAGAAGCTGCCCGGCATAGAACACGCCATCACACCCTGCGAAGGCATTGCCGCAGCCGAGCAGATCCGCGACCGGCTGCGGGCGATGACTGGCGGCACCATCGCAGTAGGCTTCGCCGGCAACCCCAAGGAACCCACGGCCGTGCGCGGCGGGCCGATGTTCGAATTCCTATTCGGCATCGACGCGCAACTGCGCCGCGAAGGCCGGCGCGAGCAATTCCAACTGGTGTTCTTCAACCCCTCCAAAGAACCCGGCGCCCGCCTGGGCGCCAAGGCCGTCGCCCACCTGCTGGCCGAGATGGCACGGCGCAACGTCACCACGCACCTGGGTCACAAGATGGTGCGCTTCGAGGCCGACAAGGTGGTGACCGAAGGCGGCGAGTTTGCCGCCGACCTGATCTTGTTCATGCCCGGCATGACCGGCAACGCCTGGTTCGACCAAACCACCCTGCCGCGCTCACCCGGCGGCCTGCTGCAGGCCGACGCCCAGTGCCGCGTACCGGGCTTTGAGCACGTCTACGTAGTGGGCGACTCCGGCAGCTTCCCCGGCCCCGACTGGATGCCCAAGCAGGCCCACATGGCCGACCTGCAGGCCGCCGCCGCCGCGCAAAACCTGATCGACGGCCTGGCCGGACGACCGCAGACGGCGGGCTTCAAGGCGGAACTGGCCTGCATCATCGATGCGCTGGGCACCGGAACGCTGGTGTGGCGCACCGAACAGCGCAACCTGCTGCTGCCGCCGATGCGATTGATGCACTGGGCGAAGCGGGGGTTCGAGCGGCGGTATTTGGGGCGGTATCGGTAGGGGACGGCTGGACAAGCCGTTCGTCGTGCGCGTCAAGATACTTTTTTGGTTGAAACTTGGGTGTTTCTACCGAGTGAAGCGGACCAAATGCTGTCGCTTGTCACTTCCGAACGCTGTCTTCTCGGCCCTCGGCTCGTGCTATTGATGGTCGATTCGTAGCACTGTGAGTTCAATCAGGTATTTACGACGAAGAGTATTTCCGCCTTCGTTACCACCTGCTGGGCAATGGGGGTGTAGAGGTCAACGTCGGTCTCCGGCGTGCGGATCGAAACGATGAGGCTGTAGCGGGCCGGCAGGTCGTAGCGTTCTTGGGCCGGGCGCGTGCGCCACCACCCCTTCGCAGGGTAGACGGCGATAAAGCCACGGTTGGCCAGCTCAGCGGCTGTGCCTTGCCAGATGTCTTTGTGCAGCGAGCCGCGATGCCGCTGTCGATCTCCAAGAATCCAGTCCGGGTCCTTGGGATCGGTCGGGTCGCCATCGTCTTCGCGTTCGGCGGCGGCGTTGATGCGGGCCACGAAGTCGTCGGTCGTCGCGTCGAGCGGCCGTTGAACATCAAACCGTAGTCGGTGCGACGGGTAGTGGAACTTCGATGACGTACCTCGCGCCGAGGGGTTGGGTTCGACGAAGTAGGACAGGGTCACGCATAGCTCGACCTTAGTGGCGGGCGGTAGCGCAAGCAACTCCTGCCTCGGCCATGGCAGCGAATGAAGGTTCATATCACGGCTGGCGATGCCCTTACCCGTGATCTTCTGGAACGGGCGCATCACGTCTTCGACTACCAACGTCAGCGAGTTGCCCGCACTCCACAATGCCCGCTCAAGGCTCGGCGCTCCCCAGCCGCAATGTCGAATCATGCGGACGTAGTCGGCCTTGCTCGCGTTGCCATTGCCGTTACCCGGTAAGTAGGCGGCGCGCATGGCAGCCGTCCAGTCGGCGGAGTGAACGATCAGCGCTCGAATCGTCTCTGGGCGCAGCGCCGGGTAGGACGCCATCAACTGCGCAGCCATCCGGGCGCCAAGTGCCGACGCCGCGCTGGTGGCATTCGTCGTCGTGAAGAGGCGCTCCAACGGCAGGTTGTTCGTGGACAGCAGGTGCAGGCTGGGAATGCCGATAGCGCCACGCGCATCCCTTCCTGCGTTGCCGCCTTCAAAGACCACGTCGGGCTTCAAGGGCCACGCGGGCTCCCAAGTCGCAGACGTACTGGTGTAGGGGCTGAGGCCACCCAGTGGCGCCACCGACACCGAGCCTTGGGCGTTCGCTTCGGTGATGACGACCTTCTCTGTGAACGCGCCGACGGTGACTGCATTCCAGGCCTGACCCGGGTCTCGAACGCCATTGGTGCTCAAGCTCGCCGGGTAGGTATTCCAAGCCTGGGGATCTTCAGTGTTGCCAGCGCACAGCACGAACAGGCGCGGAAACTGCCCATCGCCGTCGTAGTCACTGGCCAGACGATCAACCGTAGATGACCAGGCGGATGGGCGCCCTCGGTCTCGATCGTCGCTTGATGTCACCGCCGACGTGAAGACCCTCAGCCGCTTCGGAGCGCTGACCTCTGGGCGGCCGACTGCTTCGGCAAACAGGTAGCCGTGCTGCCCAGACTCACCGGCATTGGCGCCTTGCTCTGGCGTGAGCTTCACTGATTCCAGGCGATGAGAGCCCATAAGCGGCCCGTCTGATGAGAGTGCATCCGCCAGATCGCCCAGCGCCACCAAGCCGGCCAGACCGGTGCCGTGGTTCGCGGTGTCGTCGACGCCCCACGCTGGATTAACGGTGTGAAGGTCAGCGTTGGCGATGAAGGGAGACAGAAGAGGATGACCGCGATTCACGCCCGAGTCGAGTAGGCACACCCGAGGCGTTCCATCGTCATCAGGGGCGACCGTCAATCGAGCGAGGGCTTCCTCGGCCCACTCCTGCTGCCCTTCCGGCTCCAAGCCGTCGAAAAATGCGGCGGTCTCCTTTGCCCGGCGCAATTCGGCCACGCAGTTCAGCGTCATCACCGATGTCGAGAACTGCTGTTGCGAACCGTACATCAGCACGACGGTCCGCTCAGGGAAGTTGATCTGGTGCTCGGCAACCTGGCACTCGGCGAGGCTGGCCAGTTTGCGGAAATCTGCGACCACCGCGTTGCGGTCACCGCGCACCGGCAACCAGACCTCCCACCAGAAGGCTTCGGCCGCATCCTGCGGCAGCAATGCCGCGTCGTCCGTCCACATCGCGCGAACTTCGGCGCGGCGAATGGATGAGATAGTGTTCAGCAGCGCGTGGTGATCGAAGGCGTCGCCATTAGCCTTCTTACGGTCGGCCAAGTAGTCCTCGACGTACTTCTCGAAATGATCGAGCTTCCCGTCAGGGACGAAGACATTGGCGTACGTCGTACCCGCTTCGGTGCGGATGCTCAGCACCTCGATCTTCTTCCGAGCGTCCTTCCCAATCTCGCTGCCGAGGCTTTCAAAAGCGAGGGCCACGTCAGGCATGCCGGCGAACTGAACTTGGAGGCCAAAACCACTTACGAGCCCCTGCTCTTGCTGTGCAGCAACCGCCTCCTGCGCAACTGGCTTCAGCGCGACGAGTTGGGCTTTAAGAGACGTGCCATGCTGCACGCGGTCGGGAGCGGGCAGGTCGGGCGGTCCACCGCCGCCGGACGAAGGCGCCTTGAACGCCTGCGCCTCTGACGTGTTCGTCAAGACGAGATGTGGGCGCCTATCTTGGGGTTGATCCGGCATGGGTGGACGAGTGCTTTGTGTTCTGTGCCAGCTTTGCACTGATGAGACGGCGCTCCTCTAACGCGCGCCCCAGCTCTGCTGGTTGCACTTTCGTCTGGTCGTGCAGGATTGCGTGCTTGATGGCCGCATCGACTGCACGACAAATCTCGGCGTGGCTCAGCCCTTTGGCCGGCGCCAGCAGCGCTTCCTTTCGGAAGGGCTTAGGTGCGAAGTAACCAAGGCGCGAACGGATCAGGTCTGTGGCTTGCGCCGGCGATGGAAGGTGATATTCCACCACGTCGTCAAAGCGTCGAAAGAGGGCGTAGTCAAGAATTTCGCCATGGTTCGTCGCGGCGATGATCAGACTGTTTGAAGTGTCCTGCTCAATCATCTGCAGGAAACTGTTCAGGACCCGGCGAATCTCGCCCACATCGTTCGCCATCCCGCGCTGTGACCCTATGGCGTCAAACTCATCGAAGAAATAGACACCTCGAATATCGGTAACCGCGTCGAATACTTGGCGAAGTTTCGAAGCCGTTTCGCCCATGAATTTTGTGATCAGCGCATCGAGGCGTACCAGGAACAATGGGATACCCAGTTCGCCTGCGAGGGCGGAGGCCGTCATTGTCTTGCCGGTGCCCGGTGGGCCGACCAGTAAGAGCTTTCGGCGCGGCGTCAGGCCATGCGCCTTGATGCGCGCCAACTGACGCTGCTCCTTGAGCACGCGCTGAAGTTGGTTAGAAGCAACTTCGTCCAGCACCATGTCACCCAAACGGTTGGCGGGGTGAGACACCGTCAGCAGGTTGGCTAGCTCGCCGCGAGGCTTGGCGGCACTGCTGATGGCGACGAGCTTGCCCGATACGTCCTGGCTGACTCGCACTTTGGCGGTGTCGATCATCGCGCGCAGCTCTTCGGCCAGCTTGCCGTGGCCCAACTTAGCCTCGTGCGCGGCGACCTGCATCGCCACCGACAGGAACTGTCCATCATCGCGACTGATGTGCGACTTGATGAGCGCTTTGAGTTGATCGGAACTGGCCACGGGAGCGAATGCAAAGCGGTTGGTGAGTTGGTAAGTCTATTGTGCCTGCTTGAGGAATAGAGGTTGGCCTGAAGCGCTGAACCTACACGATGATGCCCGTAGTCAACTGTTTTAGCTCTTCGGTCCGAAATAGGGGTGCGCGTCCGGTCTGTGATGCGAGGGCGACCGTGGCCGACCACGGCTGCTCAACTTCTCAGACATTAATGACGAAGAACACACACTGCGCCCAGTATTCCGGGATTGGGGTTCGAGCACGAGTTTCACTGCGCTAAATCGTGATCCGACCCCACTGCCCGCGCCGCGCCCATCCCGACGCCGGGGCCGAACCCAGCGATGGCTCGAAGGGCTGTTTGGCTCCCAATCCCTCTGTCCGTGCCGAGGAGCACAGCTTCAGGCGGAAAAGGGCCGCGCGCTGTTTGAGCGCAACGCAGTAAAGCGAGTTTGCGCGGACCCCGCCTGAAGCGCGCACCGCAGGTTGCCCCGAAGGGGTCACGGACAGCGGGGTCGCCCTTTCTTTGGTTACTTTCTTTCGGCGAAGCGAACGAAAGTGACTGCGCCGCCGGGCGCACATCCCGGCACCCGCCCTTCGCAAAGGCACGCAGTCATTCCAGTAGCCGGCTTAACCCGTTTGCCAACGCACCCGCTATGGGCTCCCGCCAGGGCCGCAGTTTGCGCCCTGCAGGCTGTCGAACGGCCCGCCGCCCGACAGTCCTGCTTACCTGCCGCCCTATTTCGGCGCAACCTTCTTGGCAGCAACTTTCTTGGTCGCGACCTTCTTCGGCGCGGCCTTCTTGGCAGCGGGCTTCGGAGCCAGCTTCACAGCAGCCTTCTTGGCGACCGGCGCCTTCACAGCGGCCTTCTTCGGCGCAGCAGTCTTGACCTGCTTGACGGCGGCCTTTTTGAGCGCAGCCGCTTCCTTCTCGATCGCCTTCTGCAGGGCCTTGGCCTTGCGCTCGGCGCCAACTTGCAGAGCAGCCAGTCGCTTGCTGGTGCTGCGCTTGGTGGCTTCAAGCTGCTTCTCGGCAGCCTTGACCGACTTCTCGGCGGACGCGACTGCCTTGGACAGCTGGGCTTTGGCCTGCTCGAGCTGTTTCTCGGCCGACTTCACGAGACCGCTGATCTTGTGCGATACGGCGGTACCCACCTCCTTGGCGGCGGCGCCCAGGTGTGCGCCAGCGGTTGCGAGTTCCGACTTCTTGGTGGACTTGCGGGTGGCCATGTTTATCCTTTGGGTGTGAACGGTTACCTGCAAAAAATGCAGTGCTCTGGAATCTACGCCGAGCACGAGCTTATGTCAGTTCGAAAGGCGCGTATCTGCAGCGCATTCACAACACAAAGCACATCCTGCAGATCCGAACAGGCGTGAGGCGTACTTCGCGCCAACCAACGGCACGGGCACGGGCTAATCGGTAGGGGGCGACTCAACGAGCACTTTCGATGGCACGCATCCGTGCGTCGGGCGGTCAGCTAGGTTGACCAACGCTGCTGTGCGAAAACGATTCAAACATGGTACGTTCACCTGAAGCAGGTCTTCAAGCGTTGTGAAGCTTGGTAGTTCAAGAAAGGTGGAAACCATGGCGCCCAAATGCATCAACTCCGCTTCGCGCATGGTGGTGACGGCGGGCTTTGCGTTCTGTTCTGCCCTGGCACTGGCCGCGAGTGGTTTTTGGATCAACCAAACACAAGAAGTCTTGGTGACTCCCGGTATGAGCATGCCGCAGGTTCGGGAAGCATTGGGACATCCGACACAGTTCATCAAATATCGCAACCAGCCTGGCCCAACGTTTACGTACCGGGTGATTGGCACGTGGGACACCCTGTTCGACATTGATTTTGATGCGAATGGTCAGGTTGTTTCCACCAACGAGCGCATCGTTCCCATCGACGGCGGCAGCGACCGAGATCGTTGACAGGACGCATCGGTACGCACTCCACCCGCTAACGACAGGGCTATCACCCATCGGCCGCGTAGCCATCGAGCGAGCACCGGAAGGCGCATGCCAAGCCACGGCGCGCCCCGCCATGGCGAGTTAGCCAGCGTCGCCCACAGCTTCCGGCGCTTCGGGTGTCGCAGGCGCAGCGGGCTCTCCGCAGCTTCCGCAACTTCCGCCGCAGCCTTCTCAGCTGCCTGCGCCGCCGCCAGCCGCGCACGCGCACTGACCACCGAACGCGTCACCGCGCGCACGTACACGCCGTACATGTCGGCACGGGTTTCCACACTCTGGCCGCTGGCCTCGTAGCGCACGCCACAAAAACCATGGAACCTTTCTCCGCCCCATTCGTTGACACTGGCAACGACCATGAGATCCCTCCGCCATCTTGACGACGAAGCGTGCGCTGCCCGCGCGCAGCGGGGCGATGTGGCTGCGTTTTCAGCTTTGGTGGCGCGCTACCAGGACCGCATCTACCGTTTTCTGGTGCGCCTCACGCGCTCGCAGGACGATGCAATGGAATTGACTCAAGAGACCTTCCTGAGCGCTTACCAGGCCCTGGCGCGTTGGCGGCCAGATGCGCGCTTTACTACCTGGCTGTTCCGCATCGCGCGCAACCAGGCCTTTGACTGGCTGCGCCGAAGAAAGCTCGTTGAGTTCGTCGCTTTGGAAGACGACCAGGATCTCGGCATCGAAGACCCAGCACCCACGCCCGACGCCGTGCTCGAGACCGTGCAGCGTTTCCATGGACTCGAACGGGCGCTGGCACGACTGCCCACAGAACATCGCGAAATTTTGCTGCTGCGGGAAATTGAAGAGATGTCTTACGACGATATCGCTGACGTCCTGGACATCAGCCTGGGTACCGTCAAATCGCGCATCGCCCGTGCGCGCGCCGGATTGCTGGAAAAAATGCCGCGCTGAGAGGACGAAATACTATGCCTTGCCCCCGACACGAAGCACTGTCTGCTTACGCAGACCAAATGATGAACCCAGGCGAGCGCGCCCGGTTCCAACAGCACCTCAGCGGCTGTCCCATCTGTCTGCAGCAACTTGAAGACTTGCAGGCAATGCGGCAGACCCTGCACGCGATGCCGTCTCCCACACTGGGGTTCGACCTAGCCTCCCGTCTGGAGGGTCAGCTGCAACGCCAGCCCCAGCGCCGGCATCGGCCATGGCCTGCGCTGTGGGGTGGTTCCGGCTGGATGCCTACCGGGCTAACGGCTGGCGTAGCGCTGATCTCAGGTGTCTGGCTCGGTGGCCTGCTGCTCGGTGGAGGCACCGCAACGGTCGCTACCCCCGTACCCATGGTGCGCGTGTTCGACCCTGTCCCACCGGGTGGCTTGTGCGCTGCCGCAGAACTCTGCCGCTTGTCGAAAGGAAGGCCATGAATCGCACCGCTTTGACCCGCTATTTGCTGGCCGCATCCTTGGCCTTGAATTTGGGAATTGTCGCGTCTCTCGTCCTGCGCACCGCACCTGCTCGACCGGTAAACATGGCGGCGCAGCCTCAACACTTGAATCTGCAGGACTACCTGAAACTGAGTACCGAGCAGCGAGCCCAATGGAAGCAACTGGAGCCGGCGTTTCTGCAGGAGTTGGCCGCGAATTGGCAGGATATCCGACGGCACCGCGAGGCCCTTGTGCGGCACATTTTTGCCGCTGCTCCGGACCGCACCGCCATCGATGCCGAACAGACGGCCATTGCCGGTCTGCAGCAAGCACAGCAGCAGCGCGTGATCGCGCAACTGCTGGCCGAGCGCGGTGTGCTGGACGAGCAGCAGCGCGAGCGTCTGATGAATCTGCTGCTCAACCGCTACTCACAAGAAAGTACGGAGGAAGAGCTGCCGCACCGCGATTGAACCGCTTGGCAGGAGCCCATCCAAAGAATGGGGGAACATTTTGCGACGAGGTTCGTTGAAGACAACAAGGCTGCCGAAACGGCTAGCCCCAAAGTCCTTCAATCGCTACCGGAGTCTCTTCATGAAATCGCCCATCGTCCTCTTGCTTGCCGTCGCACTTGCTTCCCCCTTCGCTGCGCTGGCCGCCACCGACGCCCATGACCATGGCAAATCAAGCCCCCACACGCTTGAACTCAATGCGGGCAAGAAGTGGGGCACCGACGATGCGCTGCGCCAGGCCATGTCCACCATTCGCACGTCTGTCTCGCAGATTTTGCCCACAGCCCATTCAGGCAAGGCGAAAGTCGCCGACTACGAGGCCTTCAGCAAGGGCATCACGGCACAGGTCGCCTACATCGTGGAGAACTGCAAGCTTGAACCGGCGGCCGACGAGCAGTTGCACATCATCGTGGCGAATCTCATGAGCGGCGCCGAGGCAGCCGAAGGCAAGGAAGGGGAGAAGCAGCGTGTTTCAGGCGTGGTCAAAGTCGCGCAGGCTGCCAATGCCTATGGGAAGCACTTCGACCATGCCGGCTGGAAAGCCATCAAGCTGCCGCACTGAAGGGCGGTTCGCCTTTGAAAGGTTGCCGGCATTCACGTTTGCGGCAAGACGAGATTTTCAATCCCACAAAACAAGGTAAGTGTCATGTTCATCGTCATCATTAATTTCCCACCCATCCAGCCCGGCAAAGATGCTGATTTTCGTGCGTGGTTTGTAGAGACCAATGAGGAGTTTGGGAAACACGAAGGATTCATCAGCCGACGCCTTCTGAACCCTATCCACGGGGGCAACTATGCGGCCATCGTGGAGCATGAGAGCCATGAGACCTTCATGAAAATGCACAGCGCTCCTGCTCATGCAAAGGCCAGCGAGCGGGTCGCTCCGCTGTTCAATGGCAGTCGAACGCCTCAGTTCTACGATGTGCTGATCGGTTGAGACCAGAAGCCTGCTTGGTCACGCAATCAGCAACAACAGGGAACCGGGAAGCACAGCTTCTCGGCTGTCACCAGAAACGACGGCTAGCATTTATGCGTGTTCGGTCTCGACTTCAGTGGTCGCGTCGCGGCCAAAGTTGAGCGGCAGGATCCCGTCTGATCGGGCATTTTTTCTATTGGCGATACGCCGCCCCTGTCCGAAACCGGTCCCTGCGACTCCTGCTCATTCCCCCATCTGGCAAGCACGCAAGCCTGTCCGCTCCACGCGTTTTGGTCGTGGTTGCGCGACTGCAAAGACCTGGCATCACTGCTGATCGCCAAATCTCATCTCTAGCACCCACCCGCCATCGCACCTGCCAAGGCCGCATGGCTGGCGCCTTGCAGCCCGTCGCGAGCCACGGCGCACGCCGTCAGGCAAAACTATTCAGCGTCGCCCACAGCTTCCGGTGCCTCTGGGGCCGCAGCCGCAGCGGGTTCTGCCGCCGCTTCCGCGGCAGCCTTCTCAGCCGCCTGCGCCGCTGCCAGCCGCGCACGCGCACTGACCACCGAGCGCGTCACCGCGCGCACGTCCATGCCGTACATGTCCGCAAACGCTTCCACACTCTGGCCGCTGGCCTCGTAAGTGCGCAGCAGCGCTTCGTCCTTGGCGGCGCGCTCGGCCAGTTCGGCAAAGGCTTCATCCAGCACGGCATTGGCAGCGTCGTCGCGCGTGCGCACGCGCTCGGCGTAGTCCTCGCGCGTGAGGCCGCTGGCGTCGATGTTGTCCACGATGCGGGCGCGCAGGCGGGGCAGCAGGTCGTCCTGGCCACGGCCCTGGCGGCGCTTGTACACCTCGACGAGCGCATGGTGCACATGCTCGGGCGCCATGGCTTCCACCGGCTGGCCTTGCAAATCGTGGCGCTGCTGGCCGGCGGCCACCGCCTGCAGGTAGCGCGTGGAGCGGGTGTGGATGGCCAGCGCCTGCTTGAGCGCGTCTTTCTCAAACGCCTCGGGGTGCGCGGCCATCAAATCTTGAAAGATACCGCGCTTGAGCGGGCGGAACACCGCGCCAAAGAGCGGCGGGTAGAGCACAGCGAGCTGCTCCAGCGCCGGTGGCACGGGGCGCGGGGCGCGGCGCTGGGGGGCGTCGGCGCTTGGGGCCGGTGCATTGCCGCCTGCGCGCTCGCCATTGCCAGGGCTTTGACTGCACCCGCCACGGTCGTCGGTGATCAGGTCCTGCTGGTGCTGGCCTTGGCAGCAATCATGGGGCTGCGTGCGAGATCCGAAGCGCACCGCCAGAACGGCAGGGCCTGCTG
>ERZ724504.1791-NODE-1791-length-11787-cov-5.601602_pt1 | contig 11787 bp, 10 predicted proteins | sample MGYA00376037_ERZ724504 | MGnify/ENA primary metagenome ERZ724504 (study PRJEB28724, sample SAMN07190888) | wastewater metagenome | isolation source: influent of sewage treatment plant in Hong Hong | place: USA: Christiansburg, Virginia | collected 2016-03-01 ... | reverse complement strand
GTGCGCGCCGAACACGCCGGCCGCAAGGGCCCGACGATGGTCACGCTGGAAGAAGCCCGCGCCAACCGTTTCACGTGGAACCAGCCCTTTACCCCGGTTAAGCCAAAACAGTTAGGCCTGCAAACCCTCAACCCGAGCTTGACCGATCTGGCACTGCTCATCGACTGGACGCCGTTCTTCCAGAGCTGGGATCTGGCCGGTCGCTATCCGGCCATCCTCGAGAATGAAACGGTCGGAGAAACGGCCCGTCAATTGTTCGACGACGCCAAGAAATTGCTGGCCAAAATCGTCAATGAAAACTGGCTGAGCGCCCGTGCTGTCTTCGGCCTCTACCCGGCCAAGGCAGAGAACGAAGACATCATCATCTACAGCGACGAAAGCCGCACCACCGAACTCACCCGCTGGGTGGGCCTGCGTCAGCAGCACAAGCAGCCGAAAGGCCGCTTCAACATGGCGCTGGCCGATTATGTCGGCGAAAACGACTATGTGGGCGCCTTTGCCGTCACCGCCGGCCATCGCATCGAAGAGCGCGTCGCCGCCTTTGAGGCCGCCAACGACGACTACTCGGCAATCATGCTCAAATCACTGGCCGACCGTCTGGCCGAAGCCGCCGCTGAATGGCTGCATTTGCAGATTCGCACCCAATACTGGGGCTATGCCAACGATGAAGCCTTCACCAATGCGGAGCTGATCGCCGAGCAATACAAAGGCATCCGCCCCGCCCCCGGCTACCCGGCCTGTCCGGATCACACCGCCAAGCGGGAGTTGTTCGCTTTGCTCGACGCACCGGCCAACGCCGGCATGATCCTGACCGAATCCTGCGCCATGATGCCGGCGGCAGCCGTATCCGGCTTTTATATCGGGCATCCGGCAGCCGCTTATTTCGCCATTCCGAAGATCGGCCGCGATCAGCTGGAGGATTGGGCCAAGCGCAAGGGGATGTCGATCAAGGATGCCGAGTACTGGCTGGCCCCACTGATGTAATTTTCAAGACATTCAGAGGGCGCCAAGACTGATCGTCTTCTGAATTAATTTTCTAACCCGGATTCACCTGATACAACAATTTTGTCAAAAGCATCAATTGGCAGAGGACGGCTGACAAGGTAGCCCTGAATGAAGTCACAGTGATGCTCAGCATTTAGAAATACTCGCTGAGCCTCGGTTTCCACCCCTTCGGCCACAACCTTCAAGCCCAAACTGTGAGCCAGTCCAATCGTTGCGGCACAAATCACCGCATCACGCTGATTCGATTCGATGTTGATCACAAAGGATCGGTCAATTTTGAGTTGATCCAGCGGCAGCCGGCTGAGGTAAGCCAGCGACGAATATCCGGTGCCGAAATCATCAAGAGAAAAACTCACCCCTACCTCCTGAAGCGTATTCATCTTATTGATGACATCTTCTACGTTCGTTACCAACAAGCTTTCCGTCAGCTCCAGTTTCAGATAGCGAGGGTTGGCTCCAGTGTTTTTCAGGGCATTGAGCACATTATCCACAAAATGAATGTCCTGAAACTGATGCGTACTGACATTGACCGCCAAGATAATGTGGGCAAAGTCGGGGCGTTTGGCCCATTGGGCAAGTTGGGCACAAGCCGTATTCAGGACCCAGTTACCCAAGGGCAGGATCAGACCGGTCTTTTCTGCCAAGGGAATGAACTCGGCTGGTGAAACCATGCCGCGTTGCGGATGCTGCCAGCGGACCAAGGCTTCGGCCCCAATAATCCGTGGTGATTTGCCCTCGATTTGAGGTTGATAGTGAAGATCAAGTTGGCCGGCATCTATCGCCAAGCGCAACTCTTCACGCACTTTGGCTTCATTCGCCACTTGTTCGGAAATCTTTGCGTCATAAAGGCAGAATCGATTTCGACCAGACTCCTTGGCACAATACATGGCTGCATCCGCGTGCTTGATTAGCTCCTGGTAACTTTCGCCATCTTGTGGATAGATTGCGATACCGCAACTACCCGTCACGTACGCTTGGTAGGAGCCAATCTGGAAGGTTTTCCTTAAGCATGTAAAAAGTTGCTCAACAACGGTGGTGACATCACTTGGGCAGGGGGCATCTTCTACCAGAATGATAAATTCGTCACCACCAAAGCGAACCACCGTATCGCTGGCACGTATGCTTTTTTGCAATGCAATCGCCAGTTGCTGGAGCAGCATATCGCCATGGTCATGACCAAATTGATCATTGATTTCCTTGAAATCATCCAGATCCATGAAAACAACACCAAGCATATCTTTCTGCCGTTTGGCCTTGGCGATTGCCTGAGCCATGCGTTCTTCAAGAAATGCCCGGTTGGGTAATCCCGTCAGCACATCGTGCGTTGCCTGCTGCTGGGCGGTATGCACTGCTTGTTCAAGTTTCGTATTGATATTGGCTAATTCGTGAGTTCGATCCGTGACCGTTTGCTCTAGGAGCACAACGTTTTCCCGACTGATTTTCCGTTGAACGTAAATTAGTGCAAGAACCTCCAGGGCCAAAATAATCAGACTAACCGTGTAAATCCAGGCCTTCTCAATCCAGCTCCGGAGAAAATCCTCTGGCGCAATACCAATCACCACGACCAGCGGCAGATTATCGATTTTGTGGTAATGAAAGAGACGTAATGTATTGTCCACACGCGAATAAGCCTTGTAGAAACCCATTACCTGATTCAGTTCAAGACCTTGTTTGATTTCCTTGAGATCGAACACTTTGCCCAGCTGCTCATTGATCGCGGGATGGCGGGCGACCAGATGAAAGTCAGCCGAGAACAGGGCGATATTTCCGTGCGGACCAACATCAATCGATTTAAAACTGGATTCAAAATAATCAGCCCGCATGGCGGTTTGAATCAAGCCGGCAAAACTGCCATCAGGATTGCTGATCCGACGGCTCAAGGTAAACAGCCATTTTTGGGTGAATTTGGACAAAATCGGCTCGGACAGCACCATGCCTGTTTCGTGATTATTTTTCTGTTTGAGGAAGTAGTTTCGGTCAGCAACATCGACATTGGGCACCGCTTCGCTCTTCCCTGCACTGAAAAGGACCTTCCCTTGCGCATCAATAATCCGCAGGCTATTTGCCTGTGCTTCGGGAATGAATGCTTCAAGCCGCAACAAGTCCCGATTAACTGTAAGCGCATCCCGTTTTTCTACTCCCGTTACGACGGGGGTGTATTCAAAAGCAGCATCCCTCAGGATGACATCTATTTTTTCGGTAGTTGCCTTGATGTGACGCTCGACAGTACCTGTTAAATTATTGGCATCACGACTGACCAATTCATACTGGCTAACATAAGATCTGACCAGTTCAATCGTGAACAACCCAATCAGGCTGCTCAAGACAAGCACGAGCATGAAACCAACTCGGAAAGCAGAGTAAATACTTTTCCGTTTTGGAGCCAAACTGACGAGTGGAGCAAGTTCGTTCATATCTTAATAACGACTATTTGCTTAGTCATTTTTCCGTAGGTACTGGGTGCCAACCAGATAATAGCAAGGCAAGTCGAATCAATCATCTTTTGTTGATATACCCAATTTCCAGGGTGCCGCAGCTTAGTTACGTTGGATCGCTACTGATTACGGCCGAAACAACAAAAACCTGTAACTAAAGCTCTTAAAATATCGGCAATGAAAGTCGCACTCAACCTTATCCACCTTACCCGAACTACAGCAACAGCCGCCCTGCTCGGCCTGTTGTTGAGCAGTTGCAGCACGTCCAAAACCAGTCGTTCATACCAGACGGAAACGTTCACCAGCGAATCGCCATTTCAGTATTACAACAGTCAGGAACCCGAAAAGGCCTGTGAAATTGCCAAACGTGCCCTGCTCAGTCAGGGTTATCAAGTCGATGATGCCAAGCCGCGCAATATTCGCGGCGAAAAATTTTTCCGGCCAACACCAGATGAGGCAACGCGCCTGACTATCACCCTGGTTTGCCTGCCAAGCAGCCTAGGCACGGTGATTTACGCCAATGCTCTGGAAACCCAGTACGAGATGAAATCCAAGGGCAGCAACGCCGGCGTCAGTGTTTCGGCGCTCGGTTCGGTTTCCCTGCCGTGGGCGATTGATAAAGACACGCTGGTCAAAGTCGGCGAGGAAACGGTGACGGCGCCGGTGTTTTACCAACGACTGTTTGATCTGATCAAGTCCCTGGATTCCTGACCACACCATGGATAGCGAACACAACGTCGATCTGATGCCTTTCAATACCCTTGCCCTCCCCGGCAAGGCTGCCCGTTATCAAAAAATCACAAGTGAACAGCAGTTGACTGCAAGCGGTTTAGCCAAGGGAGAGCGTTTCATCCTCGGCGGCGGTAGCAATCTGGTGCTGACCGGTGACTTCAACGGCCTCGTCCTGCACATGGCTATCTCCGGCAAACGACTGCTCAAGGAGGACAGCGAAGCCTTCTACATCGAAGCTGGCGCTGGTGAAAACTGGCATGACTTCGTGCAATGGACTTTGCAACAAGGCTGGCCAGGACTGGAAAATCTGAGTCTGATACCCGGCACGGTCGGCGCTGCGCCGATTCAGAATATCGGCGCTTACGGGCTGGAAGTGGGTGACTGCCTGCATTCGGTCAGCGCCTGGGATTTCAAAAAACAGGCGTTTTTCAGCGTCGACCGTAACAACTGCCGATTTGCCTACCGCGACAGCCTGTTCAAACAGGAAGGCTGGCATTTGAATGGCCAGGTCGCGATCAGCTCGGTCATTTTTCGCCTGCCAAAAGTCTGGGTTGCCAACACCCGTTACGCTGACCTTACTCAAGAACTGGCTGCACAAAAGATCAACGTACCCAGCGCGCAGGACATTGCGCAAGCGATCATTGCCGTTCGTCAGCGCAAATTGCCAGACCCGGCCAGCATCCCCAACTGCGGTAGTTTCTTCCACAATCCCATCGTCAGCACAGTGCAAGCTGCACAACTCAAAGCCGCTCACTCCACCCTGCCGCAATACCCGCAGCCGGATGGCCGAATCAAACTGGCAGCCGGTTGGCTGATCGAACAGGCCGGCTGGAAAGGGAAAAATCTCGGCCCTATCGGTATGTACGAGAAGCAGGCCTTGGTGCTGGTCAATCGCGGTGGCGCAACGGGTGATGACGTCAAACGGACAATGGCTGCGGTACAAGCCGATGTGCTCACCAAATTTGGCGTCGCTCTTACTCCCGAACCGATTTTTCTGTAACGAAAAGGCAGCCGGCGATGCCAGTCGCCACTGCATCCGCCATGCGCGCTTGTCGTTCCGGGTCACGCAACTCTAGCTCTTCTTCGCGGTGTTTGATCACACCGGCCTCGAACAAGACTGCCGGCAACGTGGTGCGATAGAGCACCACCAGATTGTCGTAATACCAAACACCGTTTTCAATATCGGCCGGCAGATGCTTGCGGCCATGCCACGGCGTCGGCACAAAACCGGCTCGCCGCATCTGGCTGCCAATGCTTGAAGCGCAACGCAGGCTGGTCGCCAGATCCGGGTTCTGTGCCGAGACAAATACGCCGAAGCCTCGCTTGACATCGGTATAGCTGGCCTCACTGCCATCCCAATCCCAGAACGACAGGTATTGCTGGCTTATCGAATCATGGTGGATGGCGATGAAGAAATCACTGCCGCGCGCCAACCGTGGCCGATCTGTCAGCTTGCGGATACTGCCGTCAAAATTGATCTCGCGCACGTCCAGACCTTTATTGTGCACAGCCTCCGCCAGATGCCCGGCCAGTTCGCGATTGAATTCGTATTCGCTGCGCCCGCGCGCGCTGACCGCGCCGTATTCGACCAAACCATGGCCAACATCAATCGCCACCAGCGGAGAAGCGGCAACTGTTGCGGTCAACAGCGAAAACAGGGCAAAAAATGTCGTACGAAGAAAAGTCATGTGCGAATTATCCCTGCAATTTACTATCAGCGTTTTGTGAACCGAGGATTACCCAATGCGCCCCCTGCTCATGCTTCTCTCGCTTGTCACGTTGCCAGCCTTCGCCGAGGAACGCTCTGGCGCGGCGGTGTACGAGAGCACCTGCAGCGAATGCCACGGCACCGGAAAATTAAACGCTCCCCTCTTTGCCAACAAACATGCCTGGGGGAAACTGGTACGCGAGGGGCTCGATGACCTCGTTCCAGCAGCCTTGGGCGGCGTGCGAAAAATGCCGGCAAAAGGCGGGAATGCCACCCTCAGCGATCTGGAAGTCGCACGCGGTGTGGTGTACATGGCCAACGCCGGTGGCGGCAAGTTTGCCGATCCGAGCGCCGAAGATGTCGCCCGCTGGCGTGCAAAAGCTGACAAAAAGAAGCGGAAAGCCGCGAAAACAGGTTGAAGCGCGCTGGATTGCCCCGACTCAGGTAGGTTATAGTTTGCTGTACGATCCAAGGACCAACAACCATGAGCGAAGAGACTTTTTTACCACGCGGCACATCGGCTCACACGCCAGACCTCAACTGGAGTCAAGTCCGCGAAACCGTACTGATGCTGGAACTGTCGGCCGTCCAGATTGAAGCGGCAATGAAGGACAGCAATACCTCTGTCGAAGTATTGACCGAGTCCTTCACCAGCATGGCCGGCTATATGCGGATGATTTCCGACACCGTGCAAACTTTGCCGGATACAGGCGAAGTCGGCGTTGCCAAGCAGAACTTGAGCGGTGTTTCCGAACACGTCTCGAGCATGGTGAATCAGGCCATCATCGCCTTTCAGTTTTACGACAAACTGGTCCAGCGTTTGGCCCATGTTGGTATCAGCATGGGCGACCTGAGCAGCCTGGTCGGTGACAACCGCCGCCTGTACAACCCCTCGGAATGGGTTGAACTGCAGAACAAAATCAAATGCAAATACTCGACACGCGAAGAAATCGCCATGTTCGAAGCGGTCATGAATGGCGTTCCTGTCCATGAAGCGGTTGATAAATTCATGGCTGACATGAAAGAGAAAAGCGACGACATCGAGCTTTTCTAAACAAAACAGAATCCAGCCATGGCCGCCGCCAGTCTCACCGCAGAGGCACTTGAGGAAGCCCTTTCAATTGCCGGTGTCGGCTGCTGGGTTTGGGATAGCGCCACAGGCAGCTTCCGGCTTTCGGCCAATTTTCATGGTTTGCTTGGCTGCCCGGCCGACGCGCTACCGGTCAGTCCGGCAGAATGGCTCACCCGTACCCACCCTGATGAACAGCCCCTGCTCGCTTCACTGTTCGAGAAACTGAGCAGCGGCAACGACGAGCAAATCAACTTCACGCTGCGCCTGCGTCACGGCAGCGGCATGTGGTCCTGGTTTGAAGTTCGCAGTCACCGGCAGAATACAGCGGAAGAGCAAGCAAGTACGGTCCTCGTCACCTTCAATGATGTCACCCAGCAAAAGCAGACCGAATCTGCACTGCGTGACAGCCAGTTGCGCTACCGCGCGCTCTACACCACCTCGCCCCTCTCTTTTGTGCAATGGGATCGTCAGGGCCATATCCTCGAATGGAACCGGCGAGCTGAGCAGCTATTTGGCTGGACTATCAGCGAAGTCATCGGCAAACCCGTGCATCATCTGTTGTTGCCGGAAGCACAGCGAGCGGAATTCAATCAGGCGATCAAAGCGCTGATTCAGGGCAGCGGTGACGGCAGTTTCAGCGGCCCGGCACTTGGCAAAGATGGCCTGTTGCTTCATTGCGCCTGGCACAACGTTGCGCTGCGTGCACCCAATGGCAGCCTGCTCGGTATCCTCTCGCTGATTCTTGATCAGACGGATAAACAGCAGGCTCATCAAAATCTTGAACATCTGGTCAGAGAACGCACCAGTGAACTGGAAACGGCTCGGGCCAGCCTGACCCATATTATCGACGGCAGTCCGGTACCTATTCTGGTAATCGACGCCAGGCACGTGATTACTCACTGGAATGCCGCGTGCGAGAGCATCACCGGCATCAAGGCCAGTGAGGTAATCGGCACCAAACAACAGTGGAAAGCTTTTTACCCAAGCGCCCGACCGATCATGGCCGATATCGTCATTGATGGGAATCTGCAACAGCTGGATACGCTCTACCAAAGCGGCTTCCGCCCATCGTGCATGGTCGATCACGGGATTGAAGGCGAAGCATATTTCCCTGGACTCAAACGCTGGCTCTTTTTCACCGCCGCCCCACTCATTGATGAAACTGGCAATATTGTCGGCGCCATTGAAACCTTGCAGGATGTCAGCGAGCGCAAACAAGCCGAAGTTGCGCTGATGGCGGCCAAAGGTGCTGCCGAGCTGGCTGCCAGTGTCAAATCAGATTTTCTGGCCAATATGAGCCACGAAATTCGCACGCCGATGAATGCCATCATCGGCCTTGCCCACCTGATGCTGAACACCCCGCTCAGTCAAAAGCAGCACGATTACGTCACGCGCATTCAGGGCGCCGGCCAAATGCTGCTTGGCCTGATCAATGACATCCTTGATTTCTCGAAAATCGAAGCTGGCCAGATGCGTATCGAAGCCACCGATTTCCGTCTCGACGATGTCCTCAACAAAGTCACCAGCATCATCCAGGCGCGAGCCCAGGAAAAGCGGCTCGAACTGCACTATGTTGTTGATCCAGCGGTTCCCGCCAAGCTGCTCGGCGATCCCCTGCGGCTGGCGCAGATTCTGATCAACCTGATCGGCAATGCCATCAAATTTACGGCGCATGGTTCAATCAGTGTCTTTTTCCGGGCGCAACCAGGGAATGGCAATGAAATCCAGCTTGATGTCGCAGTTCAGGATACCGGCATCGGCATGTCACCAGAGCAAATCGACAAACTGTTTCAAGCCTTCAGTCAGGCAGACAACTCGATTACCCGCAAATATGGCGGCACCGGGCTAGGCCTGACCATCTGCAAACGCCTTTGCGAATTGATGGGCGGCGAAATCAAGGTCAGTAGCGAACCCGGTCATGGCAGCCTCTTTTCCTTTTGGATCAAGCTGGGCAAGAGCGAAGTGGGCGCGGAAGAAACGTATGCCCTTGTCCGCCATGCTCTGGTGGTTGACGATAACTCCTTGGCCCGCAACGTACTTGGCCGACTTCTCGAAAAAGCTGGTTGCCAGACCGTTTTAGTAGAGTCTGGCGAACAGGCACTGGGCATGTTGGTTGAGAACAAAGACACGCCTTTCGATTTCGTCACCATCGACTACAACATGCCGGGCATGGACGGCATAGAGCTTGCCGAATGCATCCGCCGCCTGCCACTAAATCCGGTCCCGCGCCTGGTTATGGTCACTTCATCCGATACTCACGAGCTGGAAGAGGCCGGTCGTATGGGCAATATCGAAACGGTGCTGCACAAGCCAATAACGGCGGAACAAATTAACCGGCTGGTCACCAGTTCGAATGGTAGAGCGCAAATAACGCCGGTTCAAACACCAAATTTGCTGGCTGACACCCGCATTCTGCTGGTCGAAGACATTCCCACCAACCAGTTGATCGCCCGCGAGATTCTTGAATCCTTTGGCGCGATAGTCGAAACCGCCGACAACGGACGCCATGCGCTGGAAAAACTGGCGGAGCCGGGCACGCACTTCGACATCGTGCTGATGGATATTCAAATGCCGGAGATGGATGGACTGGAAGCCACCCGGCAGATTCGTGCAGGCGGCAAGCATGCCGATTTACCGATTATCGCAATGACAGCACATTCGTTCGAGGACGAAAAGCTGCGCTGCCAGCAAGCGGGCATGAACGATTTTCTCAGCAAGCCAATTGACCCGACTCTCATGCAACAGGTTTTGTTACGCTGGAAACCCAAAGCCATGCCGACCCAAAAAAACTCGCCTTCTACACCGTCGACCGTAACAGATACCGTCGAATTGCCTGATCTGCCAGGCATCGACAAAGTTGAAGGCCTGAACCGGATGATGAACAAGCCACGGCTCTATGAGCGCATTTTGTGTGATTTTTACCGGCGCTTCGTTGGCGAAGCTGATGCTATCCGTAAAGCACTCGCCACCAACGACCGCGCCACAGCCGAACGCGGCGCTCACAGCTGCAAAGGACTGGCTGGCTCAATTGGCGCCCATGAACTGCAAGCTGCCTCACTGGCGCTTGAGGTAGCCATTCATGAAAATGCCAAGAACCTTGACGATTGCCTGGATGACTACGCAGCCAAACTAGCTATCGTCAGCACCGGCATTGCCAGCGGTTTCAAGCTTGAGTAAGCAAGCCGCCATTCCTTAAAACGGCGCAGTCGCTTCCCAGACGATATTGGCTTTTGCACCCCCCTGACTGGTACGCTCCAGCATGTCGATCAGCGGCCAGGCGCGTGCGCCCATGGCCACCGGTTTTTCGCTGCCATCTTCCTTTTCTTCCTCCGGCAAGCTGCCTTCACCGCGCGCCACCGCCTGTCGCAACAATGCCGCAGCAGGCATCATCTGCTCACGGGTAAAGGTGCCACGCGCCGTACATTCCTTGCCGATCGCACGCAACAAGGGGCCGGCTGCTTCAGCAAACATGATCAATTCGCCGGTCTCACTTGATAAAAATTTCACTAACATCAGGTATTCCTTTATTTGCACAGGTTTTCCGGTTGTCAGACTGTCCGCCATTCGTGCACAATGACCAAAAGGGGAAGAGAGACATGCCAACCAATAATACTGCCAATCCCTTCGAGACAGGCGACGACGAAATCGAACGCTTCGCCCTGGAAGAATGCATCAAACGCCAAAGGGTAGACCACCGTGTGGCGGTCATGGTTTGGCCGGCGGCGCATTGCGAGCTCGCGGTTAAATTCGCCAAACTCGGCGCGCGCGTTACCGCCGCAGATCGCGAAGCCAATCAGCAGAATGTCGAAGGCCGCATTCTTGCCAGCGGGTATGGCAACGAAATCCGCTACGCCTCTCTGGATTTGCCCAACATACCCGACGATTTACCGGATGAACCCTACGACATCATCGTCATCCGTTACGGGCTTAGTCATCTACCCTATCTCGAAGCACGCGCAGTGATCCGCCAGTTCATGCTCAAACTGCGCATCGGCGGCAAACTCTACGTGTCGATACTCGGCATCAATTCCGAGCTGGGCGATGGCTACGAAGACCGCGAAAAAACAGTTGAAGAGCGTTTCTGCAATCTTGCGCCTGCAATGATCAAAAAATACAACATCAAGGGCAAGGTCTGCCTGTATTCGGAACGTAATCTCTTCCTGCTCCTGCTCGAAGCCGGCGCCAGCGTTCTACGCACGCTGACCACCACCTACGGCAACGTCAAAGCCGTCGCCGTTCGGGTTTGAATAAGCTACGCATTGGGGTCGACGTCGGCGGCACCAAAATCGAGGTTATCGCCCTTGATTCAGCCGGCAACGAACGCTTAAGGCGACGTGTCGCCACGCCACAAAATGATTACATGGCGACGTTAATGACCGTCGGCGGCCTCGTCGAAGCCACCGAACTTGAACTTGGGCAGCGTGGCACTATCGGGGTCGGCATTCCCGGTGCGGAGTCGCTGGCCAGTGGACTAATCAAAAATGCCAATTCCACCTGTCTGATTGGCAAACCCTTGCGCCGTGATTTGCAGGCCCTGCTTCAGCGCGAAGTCCGCCTCGCCAATGACGCCAACTGTTTCGCCCTCTCCGAAGCCATTGACGGCGCCGGGCAAGACGCCGACATCGTCTTTGGCGTCATTCTCGGCACCGGTGTTGGTGGCGGCATCGTCGTCAACGGACAGGTGCTGACGGGTGCCAATGCCATTGCCGGTGAATGGGGCCACAATTCCCTGCCCTTGCCGGACAAGAGCGATCTTCCCCTGCCGCCCTGCTATTGCGGACGCCTAGCAGCCTGTCGGGCTTAAGCCGGCCAAGCCGATGAAATGGAGGCTGAGC
>ERZ724504.1783-NODE-1783-length-11807-cov-6.485279_pt1 | contig 11807 bp, 13 predicted proteins | sample MGYA00376037_ERZ724504 | MGnify/ENA primary metagenome ERZ724504 (study PRJEB28724, sample SAMN07190888) | wastewater metagenome | isolation source: influent of sewage treatment plant in Hong Hong | place: USA: Christiansburg, Virginia | collected 2016-03-01 ... | reverse complement strand
GTGCGCCACGCGGCCGACATCCTCAACTTCGTCGGCTCGGCCGCCGAAACCGCCATCCTCGACAACGTGCGCGAATACGACCCCGACCTGGCCCAGAAGATCCTCGATGAAATGTTCGTCTTCGAGAACCTCATGGACCTCGACGACCGCGGCATCCAGACCCTCCTGCGCGAAGTCCAGAGCGACTCGCTGGTGATCGCGCTGAAGGGTGCGCAGCCGGAAATGCGCGAGAAGATCTTCAAGAACATGTCCCAGCGCGCCGCCGAAATGCTCAGGGAAGACCTCGAATCCCGCGGCCCGGTGCGCCTCTCCGAAGTGGAAGCGGAGCAAAAGGAAATCCTCAAGACGGCCCGCCGCCTCGCAGAGGAAGGCCAGATCGCCCTGTCCAGCGGAGGCGGCGACGATGCCTTCGTCTAAGCGCGCGCCCACCCGCCACCCCTCGCGGGCAGCCTGTTTACGGACACCCCCCCAGCCATGAGCCCGCATCAGGCCGCCGGCGTCTACCAGCGCTGGAAGCTCCCCTCCTTCGACGAACCCCAGCCGGCGGCGCCCTCACCCGCCGGATCAGAAATCGCCACGCCGCCACCCGAGCCCCTGGACGAACCCGTCCTGGCACCAGAAGCCACGCCTGCCGCGCCGGAGGAAGCACCCTTCGTCGCCCAAGCGCTCACCCTGCCCGACACCGAGCCGGACATCCACCTGCCCACCGCCGACGACATCGAGCGCATCCACGAGGAAGCCCGCAAGGAAGGCTACTCGGCGGGCTACGAAGAAGGCACTGCGCGCGGGCGGATGGAGGCCATGCAATTTCACGGCCTGGTGCAGGGCCTCGAAACCTCGCTCACCGCCCTCGACCGGGAAGTGGCCGAGGAGGTGCTCAGCCTCGCCATCGAAGTGGCTCGCCAGATGGTGCGGAACAGCCTCGAAACCCACCCCGAATCCACCGCCGAACTGATCCGCGAAGCCCTGCTGCAGCTGCCTCAGGCCCATGCGCTGATCCACCTCCACCCCGACGACGTGGCGATGGCGCGCGACTACCTGGGCGAGCAACTGACCCATGCCGGCCACCGGCTGGTCGAAGACCCCAGCATCTCCCGCGGCGGCGTGCGCATCGACGCCGCCGGCAGCCAGATCGACGCCACGGTGCAAACCCGCTGGCGGCGCATCATGGACAACCTCGGCCGCAACATTCACTGGGACGGGGACGGCAGCTGATGGAACACGGCACCGAAACCTGGAAAGCCTTTCTCGCCGACGGCCGCAAGCTGGTGGGAGCCACCCCGCCCTACCAGCTATCCGGACGCCTGACGCGCATCAACGGCCTGGTGATGGAAGCCTCCGGCCTCAAGCTGCCCCTCGGCTCGGGCTGCCGCATCGTGATCCCGGGTGGCAGTTCGGTGGAGGCCGAAGTAGTAGGCTTCCATGGCGAAAAAATCTTCCTGATGCCCACCGACGACGTCTTCGGCCTCGCCCCCGGCGCCCATGTGCTGCCCGTCGAGCCCACCCAGCCGCAGCTTGTCGCCGGCGAACGGATCGAACCCCGCCGCCGCGCCTCCGACCGGGCCAAGCACCTGCCCATGGGAGACGAACTGCTCGGCCGGGTGGTGGACGGCGCCGGCCGCCCGCTGGACGGCCTCGGCCCTCTCGCCGTGCGCCACTCGAGAGCGCTCCAGGCACGCCCCATCAACCCGCTGCAACGGGCACCGATCACCCAGTCGCTGGACGTCGGCATCCGCGCCATCAACGGCCTGCTCACCGTCGGCCGCGGCCAGCGGATGGGCCTCTTCGCCGGCTCCGGCGTGGGCAAATCAGTGCTCATCGGCATGATGGCCCGCTACACCGCGGCCGATGTGATCGTCGTCGGCCTGATCGGCGAGCGGGGCCGCGAAGTCAAGGAATTCATCGAGCACAACCTGGGTCCGGAAGGCCTGGCCCGCTCGGCGGTGATCGCTGCCCCAGCCGACTGCAGCCCGCTGATGCGTCTGCAGGGCGCGTCCTACGCCACCACCGTGGCCGAATATTTTCGCGACCAGGGCAAGCAGGTGCTGCTGATCATGGATTCGCTGACCCGCTACGCCATGGCCCAACGGGAAATCGCGCTGGCCATCGGCGAACCGCCGGTCACCCGCGGCTACCCACCGTCGGTGTTCGCACGCCTGCCGGCACTGGTCGAGAGAGCCGGCAACGGGCCGGAAGGCGGCGGCTCGATCACCGCGTTCTACACCGTGCTCGCCGAGGGCGACGACCAGCAGGATCCCATCGCCGACTCTGCCCGCGCCATTCTCGACGGCCACATCGTGCTGTCGCGCAACCTTGCCGACCAGGGCCACTACCCCGCCATCGACATCGAGCAATCCATTTCGCGAGCCATGCACAACCTCGTCAAGAGCCAGCACTTCGACATGGTGCGACGCTTCAAGCAGCTTTTCTCGCGTTATCAGCGCTCCCGCGACCTGATCGCCGTGGGCGCCTACCACGCCGGCTCCGACCCCATCCTCGACCAGGCCGTGGCCATGTATCCACGCCTGGAAGCCTTCCTGCAACAGCGCGTCGAAGAGTGCGAACACTACGAATCTGCGGTCGAAAAACTGCACGCCCTGTTTGGAGCAGCCCAATGATCCGGCCTCCCGACCAGCAAGGTCATTGCCCCCCAAACCTAAAGATTCCCCGCGCCCGCCCGATAAAGCCCAAGGAACGTGAAGATGAGTGAGTCGTTCCCGCTGCAGCCCCTGCTGGACCTGGCGAACAACCGCATGGACGAGGCCGCGCGCAAGCTCGGCGAACTGATTGCCAGCGAGCACGCCGTCGAAGAAAAACTCGCCCTGCTGGTGGACTATCGCAAGGAGTATCACGCCCGTTTCGTGGAAGCGGTGCGTAACGGCATCGGCCCCGACGCGTGGCGCAATTTCAGCGCCTTCCTCGGCAAACTCGATGACGCGATCGCTCAGCAGGAAAAAGCAGTGTCCGTTTCACGGCAGCGCACCGAGCAAGGCCAGCAAGCCTGGGTGGATCAGCGCAACAAGGTCAAGGCTTTCGACACCCTGTCGCACCGCCACCAGAGCCTCCAGGCCCGCAAGGAAGCCAAGCAGGAACAACGGCTCACGGACGAACACGCCGCCAAGCAATTCCGCGATCGCACCGAGGAAGACTGATCGCCGTCGGGCTCGCCTGGCACGTCGCTTGCTGGTTGGCTGATGTCTGCATCCTCACCAGGAACTCCATCATGTCCGGACCGGCCTTGAATCCCATCGCGAACACCTCTCCCGCCGCATCCGCCAAAGGCCCGACCGGCACACGCCCCGACGCGTCCGCCGAGGCCGCTGCGCCCGAGCAAGGCTTCGCTACCGAACTCCAGCGCCGGATGCAGGGTGAAGCCCGGAGCGACGACACGGCCACGCAGACAAAAACCACGGCCCAAAACGACGAAGCCGCCGACACCGCGGCCACCCCGCCTGCCGACGCCCTTGCCTCCCAGGTTCCGCCCGAACTGGCCGCCCTGCTGGCCGCCGGGAACATCCAGACGACTTCAGAGCCGCCCTCTCTGCCCAAACCTGAATCCGGCACGCTCGACGCCAGCCCCCGCGACGGCGCCAGCGCGGGCCGCGCCGCACTGCTGGCAGCCGCCGCCGAAAGCGGCAATCCCGCCCGGGCCACGGCAGAGGCCACCGCCCAACCGGCAAATCTTGCCGCAGAAGCCGACACCCTTGCCGCCCCATCCATCGCCAAAGCGCAGCCCGAGCTGGCGGTTGCAACAAACGGATCAGGCGCCGAGCGGATGGCAGAGGCCGCCGCCCCGACCAACAATTTTGCTGCCATCCACGCAGCTGCGCTGGCCAACCTCCGGGGCGAAGCCCCCCCGCCCGCCACCGCGCCGGTGTCGCTGCACGTGGCCACACCGGCCGGCAGCACCGGCTGGCCTGAAGAAGTCGGCAACCGGGTCACCTGGATGGTCGGCCACGACGAAAGCCACGCGGAACTCACCCTGACCCCGCCACAGCTGGGCAAAGTGGAAATCTCGATTACCATCAGCGGCGAGCAGACCAGCGCCCAGTTCGTCGCCGCCACCCCGGCCGCGCGGGAACTCATCGAACAGAGCCTGCCGCGCCTGCGGGAAATACTCGAACAGAGCGGCATCAACCTCGGCCAGACCGACGTCGGCACCTCCAGCCAGCCCGGCAGTTCGGGCGAAGGCCGGCGCGGCAGCGCCCGGGGGTCCGCCGGCGGCGATGCCGAAGGCGGCATGACAAACACCACTGCGGCCCCATGGCTGCGGCGCGCAGAAGGACTGGTAGATACGTTCGCCTGAATTGCCACAAATGCCGGGCGCTTCTGCCCTTATTCAAGGCTTGCCGGACGAACGCAATGGATGACAATGAAACGAGATAAGGAGTAATCCAGCATGTCGAAAGCACCGGCCAAGGCGGAAGCCGCAGAAGGCGAAGCCCCCAAGGGGGGCAAGAAAAAAATGATGATCATCATCATCGCGGTTCTGGTCCTGGCGATTGCGGGCGGAGCGGCCTTCATGCTGATGGGCAAGAAAAAGCACGCCGCCGACGGCGAGGACGCCGAAGAAGAAGTCTCCCATGAGCCGCCCAAGGTCAAGGTCGACCCCTCCAAGCCGCCGGTATTCGTGCCGCTGGAGCAATTCACGGTCAACCTGGCCCCCGACGAAGGCGAGCACTTCCTGCAATCGACGATGGTGCTACGGGTTGCCGATGCCAAGGTAGGCGATTCGCTCAAGCTCTACATGCCGGAGCTCAAGCACCGCATGATCATGCTGCTTTCGTCCAAGAAACCCTCCGAACTCGCAACCGCCGAAGGTCGCGAAGTGCTGGCCGAGGAAATCAAGGAAGAAGCCAACGACGTGCTTGGCTACGCGCCCAACCCCAAGAAGAAAAACAAGCGCAACCGCCCCGAAGACGACGGCCCGGTGCTTGCCGTGCTGTTCAACCAGTTCATCGTGCAATAAACGGGTAATCCACCATGGCTCAGGACTTTCTTTCCCAGGAAGAGGTCGACGCCCTGCTGAAGGGCGTCACCGGGGAGTCCGACGAGCAGGAAGCCAGCGACGAGAGCACGGACGGAATACGTCCGTACAACCTCGCCACCCAGGAACGCATCGTGCGTGGGCGCATGCCCACGATGGAGCTCATCAACGAGCGCTTCGCCCGCTACCTGCGGATCGGCATGTTCAACTACATGCACCGCAACGTCGAAGTCTCGGTCGGGCCGATCAAGGTCCAGAAGTTCAGCGAATTCGTCCGCAACCTGGTGGTGCCCACCAACCTCAACCTCTTCATTTCCAAGCCCCTGCGCGGCACGGGTCTGGTCGTGCTCGACCCGAACCTGGTCTTTCTGGTGGTGGACAACCTGTTTGGCGGCGACGGGCGCTTTCACACCCGCGTCGAGGGGCGTGATTTCACCGTCACCGAACAGCGCATCATTCAGGGGCTGCTGAAAGTCATTTTCGACGAGTACGCAAAAGCCTGGTCACCCGTGAAGAAGCTCGAATTCGAGTACGTCCGCTCGGAGATGAACCCCCAGTTCGCCAACATCGCCACGCCCAGCGAAATCGTCGTGGCCGCGTCATTTACGCTCGAATTCGGCGGCTCGCAGGCAGAAATGCACTTCTGCTTCCCGTACTCGATGCTGGAGCCCATCCGCGAAACGCTCTACTCGACGATGCAGAGCGACCACATCACTCAGGACAACCGCTGGGTGAACATGATGGGCAAGCAGCTGCAAAGCGCCGAAGTCTCGCTGATGGCGCGCCTCGGCACCGCCAGGGTCACCCTGCGCGACATCGTCAACATGAAACCCGGCGACGTCATACCGCTCAACATCCCCGACACCATACAGGCCGAAGTGGACGGCATCCCGTTCATGGAATGCCGCTACGGCGTCCAGCGCGGCCAGTACGCGCTCAAGATCGAACGCTTCCTCGCCCAGGAAGAAGAAACCCCGGCGAAAAGCCAGGAGTAGACCATGTCAGAAACCGATACCCCCGACGACAACCAGATCAGCGACGACGACTGGGCCGCTGCAATGCAGGAGCAGGCTGCCGCGGAAGGCCTGACAGAACCTGCCGAGCAGCGCGAGGATGACGGGTCGCCCTTCCAGGCCAAGCCCGCCAGTCAGCTTTTTCCTGATTTCGGTCAGGGCGGCGCCAAGGGTGGCTCGCTCAACGACTACGACATGATCCTGGACATCCCGGTGCAACTCACCGTGGAACTGGGACGCACGAAAATCGCCATCCGCAACCTGCTGCAACTGGCCCATGGCTCGGTGGTGGAACTGGATGGCATGGCCGGCGAGCCCATGGATGTGCTCGTCAACGGAACCCTGATTGCCCAGGGCGAGGTGGTGGTCGTGAACGACAAGTTCGGCATCCGCCTCACCGACATCATCACGCCGGCCGAACGCATCCGCAAACTGCGCAACTAATCCCCTGCAGGCAAAGGTCTTCCGCCAGGTTCATCCTGGCGGAAACGCGTCCACCGCCCCTTACAGCAACAAGCGCCAACACGTGGCAAACACACCTCAGGTGCAGGCGGCCCGCCCGCCGGAAAGCACAGCGCGTGCCGGGCGCCGGTCGGGGGCATTGGCATGGTGCAGAAGCCAGCGCTCCCCGAGAATCTGCAATGCGCGCTGGCGCTTGGCCTCATACCCGGCCGAAGCTGTCGAGAGCGTCCTGATTCCCTCCGCCACGCCCGCTTCGGGCTGACTGTCACGATGCCATGGCAACATGATCGCACCTCCATTCTGCTGGGGATTGCCGGGGTGCCGTACCGACATGCTTTGCGGCAGGCCCTGCGAGATTTGAGTATAGGCGGCCGGTGCAGCTCAGTGCCAGAGCGCCAAACCATGAAAAAGTGCGGTTTTGCACGCTTAATCGAGCCATGAAGCACCCGGCTGCGGGACTAAGCTCATCGGCAGGCTCACGCTCAGTCCCCCAAAATCATCGCCACCGCCTCGACAGCCCCCATGCGCCTCCCGCTCCACCCCGCCGGCCTGCTTCTTCTGGGCAGCTCCGCCAATGCCGCGGACGGCAGCCTCGACGTGGCGGGCAGCGTCGTGCAGATGATCCTCGGGCTGGGCCTGATCATCGCCCTGCTGATTGCCAGCCTGTACATCCTCAAGCGCCTGGGCGCCGGCCGGGGCTCGGCCGCTGGCCTGGTGAAGGTGCGCGGAGCCGCGGCCGTCGGCACCCGCGAGCGGGTTGTTCTCGTCGAAGTGGCCGGCAAGATCCTCGTGCTCGGCGTAGCCCCCGGCCGCGTCACCACCCTTCACACCCTGGACGCCGCCGACCTGCCCGGCTCGACAGGCGCAACGCCGGCCTCCCCCGCCGGTGGCAGGGATTTCCAGAGCTGGCTCAAAGAGACGCTGGAGCGTCGCCCCCGATGAACACCCGACAGCTCATCCGCCCCGCGCTGGCACTGCTCCTCCTCGCCCCGCTGCCACTGCTCGCCCAGGCCCTGCCGGCGCTCACCAGCACGCCCGCGGGCGCAGGGGGCACGCAGTACAGCCTGTCGGTGCAAACCCTGCTCCTGCTCACTTCCCTGAGCTTCCTGCCGGCAGTCGTGCTGATGATGACCAGCTTCACGCGGATCATCATCGTCATGTCGCTGCTGCGCCACGCCCTGGGCACCCAGACATCGCCCCCCAACCAGGTGATCGTCGGCCTGTCCCTGTTCCTGACCTTTTTCATCATGGCGCCGGTGGCCGACAAGGTTTACACCGAAGCCTGGCTGCCCCTGTCCGAAAACCGCATCACCTTCAACGAGGCCATCGACCGCGCCACCGTGCCGGTCAAGGGCTTCATGCTCAAGCAGATCCGCGAGCCCGACCTCAACCTGTTCTCCAAGCTCGCCAAGACACCACGGGTCGAAAAGGCCGAAGACCTGCCGATGCAGGTCGTCATTCCGGCCTTCGTCACCTCCGAACTCAAAACCGCCTTCCAGATCGGCTTCATTGTCTTCATCCCCTTTCTCATCATCGACATGGTCGTCGCCTCCGTGCTGATGTCGATGGGCATGATGATGATGAGTCCGGCCATCGTCTCGCTACCTTTCAAGATCATGCTGTTCGTGCTCGTCGATGGCTGGACCCTGCTGATCGGCTCCCTCGTGCAAAGCTTCGGATAGGACACGCCATGACGCCCACCACCGTCATCGACCTCGGTCGCCAGGCACTCGAACTCACACTGCTGGTGTCGGCCCCGCTTTTCATCGCCGCGCTGGTCACCGGTCTGCTCGTCTCCATCTTTCAGGCCGCCACCCAGATCAACGAGCAGTCACTCTCCTTCGTGCCCAAGCTGATCGCCACCTTCATCACACTGGTGCTCGCCGGGCCGTGGATGATCACGATGATGACCGACTTCATACGGCGCCTGTTCGAGAGCATTCCGTCGATGATCGGCTAAGGTCATGCTCTCGGTCACCAGTGCCCAGCTCGACGCATGGCTCGCCCTGCTGGCCTACCCGCTGGCACGCATCCTGGGGCTGGTCGGCGCCGCGCCGGTCTTCGGCAACAACGCCGTTCCGCGACGCCTCAAGCTGGTCGTCGGGCTGGCCATCGCCATCGGGCTGCTGCCGGTGCTGCCGCCGCCGGCGCAAAGCGTGCCGCTCGGCTCCTGGAACGGCCTGCTGATGCTGTTTCAGCAAACCGTCACCGGCATTGCCATGGGCCTGACCCTGCGGGTCATCTTTGCCACCCTCGACGTGATGGGCGAAATCATCAGCCTGCAGATGGGCCTCTCCTTCGCCACCTTCTTCGACCCTGTGGCCGGCGGGCAGACCGGCGTGGTCGGCGAATTCCTGACGCTCATCGCCACCCTGATCTTCCTGTCCCTCAACGGGCACCTGCTCATGGTGGACGCCCTCGCCCGCAGCTTCGAATGGCTGCCCATCACCGAGACGCAACCGCACAAGGGCGGCTGGCTGATGCTGGCACGCTTCGGCAGCACGATTTTCGCCGCCGGCCTGCTGATGGCCCTGCCGGTGGTCACGGCCCTGCTCATCACCAACATCGCCCTCGGCATCCTGACCCGCGCCGCGCCCCAGCTGAACCTCTTCGCCATCGGCTTTCCGATCACCCTGACCGTCGGTTTCGGCGTGCTGCTGCTCGCCCTCGGACACCTGGCGCCGGTGCTGCAAGGCCTCTACGACCTCGGCTTCCACACCATGGCAAACCTTGTCCGGGCACTGCGCTGAGCGGCATGTTCGAATCGCTGCCAGTATCCGCGGGCCTCGCCCTCGCCCTGATCGCCGGCCTGCTTGCCGTATTTTTTGCGCGGCGCGCCCGGGCGGCCGAAACCGCCCTCGCCGAAGCCCGTGCCCATTTCGAGCGCAGCTTCCGTCTCCTGCCCGAGCTCCTTACCCTCTCGCGCCTGGACGACGCCCGGCTGGTGGACGTGAACGACAACTGGGTCACCCTGCTCGGCTGCAGCCGGCAAGAAAGCCTGGGCCGCAGCAGCGTCGACCTGGGCCTGTGGCAGCAGCCTGCCGAACTCGCCGAAATCCATGCCGAACTGCTTGCCGGCAAGGAGATCGCCGATCGACCGGTGCGCCTTCGCACACGCGGTGGCGAACCCCTCGAAACCCGCCTGCAGGCCCATCTGCTGCGCTCCGGAAAACAGGCTTACGTGCTCGCGGCATTCCGCGACGTCACCGCGCAACTGCGCCTGGAACACGCTCAGCAAGCCGCGGCCGAAGCCCAGCGCGTCAGCGAGGCGATGTTCTCCGCGGCCTTTCACTCCAGCCCGGACTGCATCATCATCAGCCGCCTTGCCGACGGCAAGATCCTGGAGGTGAACCGCGCCTTCATGCAGCTCACCGGCTGGTCGCGGGACGCGGCCATCGGCGCCTCGGCACTCAGCCTCGGCCTCTGGCCCTTCCCCGAAGAACGTGCGGCGATGGTCGAACTCATCTCGGACGCCACCGCCCTGCGCGACTTTCCGTGCACCTTCGGCACCGCCCACGGTGAAGGGCGCGACTGCCTGTTCAATGCGTCCCCCGTCAGCATCGCCGGCCAGACCTGCCTGATCAGCATAGTCCGGGACATCACCGAACAAAAAAGGGCCGCCGACCGGCTGCAGGAAAGCCAGGCCAAGTTCGCCACGATATTCAACTCGGCTCCCTGCGCCCTGGCCCTCACCCGCATCGCCGACCGCGTCTACCTGGACGCCAACCCGGCCTGGGAAAAACTGTTCGGCCTGGGCCGCGAAGTCGTCGTCAGCCGCACCACCGGCGAACTCGGCTTCTGGGTCGACCCCGAAACCTACGACGCCATCTACGCCAGTCTTGCCACCGGCGACGTCCTCCAGCAACAGGAAGTTCGCCTGCGCGTGCCCGGTCGCAACGAGATCGCCACCTGCCTCATCTCGGCCCGCCGGCTCCCCATCAACCACGAAGACTGCGCCCTGTGGTCGCTGGTGGACATCACCGAGTTGCGACACATCCAGGCGCACATCGAGGAACTCAACCAGAGCCTCGAAGCCCGCGTCACGGAGCGCACCGCCGAACTCACCGCAGCCCTGGAAACCCTGCGCCACACCCAGGAAGAACTGGTCCGCAGCGAAAAACTCGCCGCCCTCGGCTCGCTGGTGGCAGGCATCGCCCACGAACTCAACACCCCCATCGGCAACAGCGTCACCATCGCCACCACCCTGGCCGCAAGCACCGAAGAGCTGGCGCGCGAACACGCAGCCGGCGCGCTGCGCCGCAGCAGCTTCGACCATTTCACGCACAATGTCCGCAGCGCCACCGACCTGCTGATGCGCAGCCTGCTGCGCGCCGAGGAGCTGGTCCGCAGCTTCAAGCAGGTGGCGGTGGACCAGACCAGCGAGCAGCGGCGTCGCTTCGATCTCGGCGAAGTGCTGCATGAAATGGCCATCACCCTCAGCCCCATGCTCAAGAACACGCCTTACACGCTGGAGCTTGCCAGCACCGAAAGCATCAGCATGGACAGCTACCCCGGCCCCCTCGGGCAGGTGCTCACCAACCTGGTGAGCAACGCACTGCAACATGCCTTCGACGGACTCGAGCATGGCCATATCGTCGTGACCACCCGACCCGTCGGCAACGACAAGGTCGAAATCGAATTTGCCGACGATGGCGTGGGCATCCCCCACGCCAACCTGCGGCGCATCTTCGACCCGTTTTTCACCACCCGGCTCGGCCGGGGCGGCAGCGGACTCGGACTGCATATTGTTTACAATCTGGTCACCTGCGTTCTGGGCGGAAACATCACCGTCTTCAGCACGCCCGGAACAGGTTGCCGTTTCGTGCTCACGCTGCCCCTCACGGCGCCTGCCAGCCCCGGCGACGGCCAAGCGCCCGGCACGGGCCCGAACCTCGACGTGCGGCTAAACTTCGAGCACGAAGGGCCGATAATCTGACGCTGGCAATTTTCTCTGCCAGCTCCCCAGGAGCCCCCATGGCCATTGCCATCGTCGATGACACGCCTCTCAACCTGACCCTGATCCAGGCCCTCGTCCGCAAGCTCACCCCGCCCGGCACGGAGATCGTCACGTTCACCTCGCCGCTCGAAGGGCTGCAGTGGTGCGGCAACAACGAGCCCGACCTGCTCATCGTCGATTACATGATGCCGGACATCAACGGCATCGAATTCATCGAAACGGTGCGCAAGCTCTACCCCGCCGACACCGTGCCGATCCTGATGGTGACGGCCGCCCACGAAAAGGAAGTGCGCTACCAGAGCCTCACCGCGGGCGCCAACGACTTCCTCACCAAGCCCATCGACCGCCACGAATTCGATCCCCGCGTGCGCACCATGCTGAGCCTGCG
>ERZ724504.1782-NODE-1782-length-11807-cov-10.753233_pt1 | contig 11807 bp, 10 predicted proteins | sample MGYA00376037_ERZ724504 | MGnify/ENA primary metagenome ERZ724504 (study PRJEB28724, sample SAMN07190888) | wastewater metagenome | isolation source: influent of sewage treatment plant in Hong Hong | place: USA: Christiansburg, Virginia | collected 2016-03-01 ... | reverse complement strand
GCCTGGGCATCGTCGGCGCCTCGGGTTCGGGCAAGTCCACGCTGGCGCGGCTGGTAATGGCGCTCGACGTGCCCAGCAGCGGCAGCGTGCTGTGGGCTGGCCAGGATCCGCGGCAGATGGGCGCGGGCGAACTGCGCCGCGCACGCCGCCATATCCAGATGGTGTTTCAGGACCCGTTTGGCGCACTGGACCCACGCCAGCGGATTGCCCGCACCGTCGCCGAACCCCTGGCTGCGCAAGGCGACACGACCCGCACCGAACAGCGCCGCCGCGCCGCCGAGGTGCTGGAGCAAGTGGGGCTGCGCGCCGAGGCGCTGGACCAGTACCCGCACGAATTTTCTGGCGGCCAGCGCCAGCGCATCGCCATTGCGCGCGCGCTCATCACCCGGCCGCGCGTCATCGTGGCCGACGAGCCCGTCAGCGCGCTCGACGTGTCGGTGCAGGCGCAGGTGCTGAACCTGATGCAGCAACTGGCACGTGATTTCGGCGTGACCTATCTGCTCATCAGCCACGACCTGGCCGTGGTGCAGCACCTGTGCGACGAGGTCGCCGTGCTGCACCAGGGCCGCATCGTCGAACAGGGGCCGCCCGCGCAGCTCTTTCAATCGCCGACCCACCCGTATACCCGCGCTCTGGTGGCAGCGATGCCACTGGCACCAACTGGTGTACAAAAGCCCTTTTTGCCGCCCTCGGAGAACGCCCCATGATGAACCGCCGCACCGCCCTGGCCGTCACGCTGGCCGCTGCACCGCTCGCCAGCCCGCTGTCCGCCTGGGCCAAGGACGATGGCGCGCGCATGGTGCTCGCCCTCACGCTCGAACCCCCAGGGCTCGACCCGACCGCCAACGCCGCTTCGTCGATTGGCGAAGTGGTGCACTACAACGTCTTCGAGTCGCTCACCAAAATCAACTCCGACGGCAGCGTCTCGCCCCTGCTGGCCGAGAGCTGGGAGGTCTCGCCCGACCTGAAGACCACCACCTTCAGGCTGCGCAAGGGCGTCAAGTTCCACAACGGCGAACCCTTCAACGCCGAGAGCGTGAAGTTCTCGCTTGACCGTGCCGGCGGCGACAAAAGCACCAACAAGGACAAGCGCAGCTATGCCAAGGTGAGCACGCATGTGGTCGATGAGCACACCGTGGTGCTGATCAACGAGGACATCGACCCGGATTTCCTCTTCGTGCTCGGCCAGGCCACGGCCATCATGGTCGAGCCCAAAAGCGCCGCCAGCAACGCCACCCAACCCGTCGGCACGGGTCCGTACAAGCTCGCGCAGTGGCGGCGCGGCGCCTCGGTGACGCTGGAGCGCTGGCCGGGCCACCGCGACGCCAGGAAAGTGCAGATTGCCCGCGCCACCTTCCGCTTCATCTCCGACCCGGCGGCGCAGGTGGCGGCGCTGCTGGCGGGCGACGTGGACGTTTTTGCCCGCGTCACGCCGCGCAGCGTCGCGCAGTTCAAGGGCCTGCCGCGCTACCAAGTGGTGGTGAGCGGCTCGCGCGCCAAGACCATTCTGGCGATGAACAACGCACGCAAGCCGCTGACCGACGTGCGCGTGCGCCGCGCCATTGCCGCCGCCATCGACCGCAAGGCCGTGATCCAGGGCGCCGCCGAAGGCTACGGCGTGCCCATTGGCAGCCACTATGTTCCGGGGGCGTTTGGCTATGTGGACACCACCGGCATCAACCCCTACGACCCGGCCAAGGCGAAAAGCCTGCTGGAAGAGGCCGGCATCCGCACACCGCTTGAACTCACCATGACGCTGCCGCCACCGCCCTACGCACGCCAGGGCGGCGAAATCATCGCCGAACAGCTGGCGCAAGTGGGCATCGTCGCCAAACTGCAGAACGTGGAATGGGCGCAGTGGCTCTCCGGCACCTACGGCAACAAGAACTACGACCTGACGCTCATTTCGCACGTCGAGCCCTTTGACCTGGGCAACTTCGCCAAACCGGACTACTACTGGCAGTACCACTCGGAAGCGTTCAACACGCTGTTCGACAAAATCCAGCACACCGCCCGGCCCGCCGAGCGCGCCCGCCTGCTGGGCGAGGCGCAGCGCCTGATCGCCACCGACTGCGTGCATGCCTTTTTGTACCAACCGCAATGGGTGACGGTGGCCAACAAGCGCGTGCGCGGCTTGTGGAAGGACATGCCGATTTTCGTCAACGACCTCTCTGCGCTGTCTTGGGCGTCATAACGACAACCCCCTTAGCGGCTGCGCCGCATCCCCCTTCTCTCAATTCGCTGCGCGATTTGGGAAGGGGGACACCGCCAGCGCCCGTACACCAAGGCATCGGCGGCCCTTGCGCGGCGGTCGCTGGCTTTAGTGCGCGCCAGAATCAACCGCAGCGCGCTCATTTTTATCGAGGGAAGCTAAGTGACCCAGTTGCATGAATTGTCTGCCCGAGCGCTCGCAAAGGGCTACGCCTCTGGCGCGTTTTCGCCGGTCGACGTAGCCAAGGCTGTGCTCGCCCGCATCGAGCGCTGGGAGCCGCACCTGCACGCCACCTGGCTGCTGCGGCCCGAGCTGGCGCTGGCCCAGGCACGCGAGAGCGAAGCGCGCTGGCAGCGCGGCGTTCCGCTCTCGCCGCTGGACGGCGTGCCCATGACGCTCAAGGACAACCTTGCCACGCAGGGCGATCCGACCCCGCTGGGCACCGCCGCCGCGCCGCTGTTCCCGGCACTGGCCGACGCGCCGCCCGCTGCGCGCCTGCGCGAAGCCGGCGCGGTGCTGGTGTCCAAGACCACCATGCCCGACTACGGCATGCTCTCCTCCGGACTGTCGAGCTTTCACGCGCTCGCCCGCAACCCCTGGGACCTCAGCAAAGGCCCGGGCGGCTCCAGCGCGGGTGCGGGCGCCGCTGCGGCCGCCGGCTACGGGCCCTTGCATGTGGGCACCGACATTGGCGGGTCACTGCGCCTGCCGGCTTCGTGGTGCGGCATCTTCTCGCTCAAACCCAGTCTGGGGCGCATTCCCATCGACCCGCCCTACACCGGCCGCGCCGCCGGCCCCATGACGCGCAGCGTGGAAGACGCGGCGCTGATGATGGCAGTGCTCTCACGGCCCGATGCGCGCGACAGCATGCAACTCCCGCCGCAGGACATTGCCTGGCGCGACTTCGAGCGCAGTCCGGAGCACCTGCGGGGCCTGCGGATTGGTTTGTTGCTGGACGCCGGCTGCGGCCTGCCCGTGGACCCGCAGGTGCGCGCAGCCATCGCGCGGGCGGCCCGGCTTTTCGAGAGCGCCGGCGCCACCGTCACGCCCATGCAGCCTTTCCTCGCGCCCGAGATGCTCGCCGGCATGGACCAGTTCTGGCGCATGCGCTCACACCTGGACATGGCCGCGCTGCCGCCCGAGCGCAAAGCGCGCGTGCTGCCCTTCATTCAGGCCTGGGCCGACAGCGCTGCGGGCCTCTCGGGCACCGAGGTGTTCCACGCTGCCCATCAGTTCCACGCGACACGCGTGGCCACCGTGGCGGCCTGCAGCGCATTCGACTATGTGCTCTCGCCCGTCGCACCCATAACTGCCTTTGCCGCCGAGCTGGCCAGCCCGACCGACGACCCGCTGCGCGCGCTGGAGCACATTGCGTTCACCGTGCCGTTCAACATGTCGGAGCAGCCGGCAGCCTCCATCAACTGCGGCTACAGCGACGAGGGCCTGCCCATTGGCCTCCAGATTGCCGGCGCCCGCTTTGACGACCTGGGCGTGCTGCGGGTGGCGCGGGCCTTCGAGCAGTTGCGCGGGCCGCAGCGCCCCTGGCCCGAGCCGCCAGGGTAGAAAATATTGATGAAAATAGGCTCTAGGGAGCCTGTGCACGAATCGTCGCGCCGTGTGCATCTGCGGCCTCGGGCGATCTGCAGCGTTGCAAATCCTCGCGATAGCTACGGCTATCGCTGCGGTTTGCGCCTTGCAGCTCATCCCGATCCGCAGCGCCCACTTGCCACGCGATTCGTACAGAGGCTCCCTAGCGCTTCCAATAAGCGCTAGCAGCTATCAACCCAATAGCATCAGGTCGCGGCGCGGCTGATCGTCGCCAGGCGCACGGCCAGGCCCAGAAACACCACGCCCGCCGCCCGGTTGAGCCAGCGCTGCGCGCGCGCCGAGCGCAGCAGCAGCGTGCCAAAGGTGCCCGAGAACACGGCAATGGTGCCAAACACCAGCAGCGTGGCCAGCATGAAGACGACGCCCAGCAGCATGATCTGCGGCGCCACACTGCCGAGAGCGGGGTTGGCAAACTGGGGCAGGAAAGCCAGGAAAAAGATCAGCACCTTGGGGTTGGTCAGGTTCATCACCATGCCGCGCCCCACCATGCGCCAGGCGCTGGCGGCGGGCCGCTCGGAGGGGCTGGGTGCCCTGTCGGGGTCTGCCGCGTTCTGCATTGCCTCAGGGCGCGGTCGCAGCGACTGCCAGGCCAGCCACGCCAGATAGGCCGCGCCCAGGTACTTGAGCACCGTGAACGCCTCGGCCGAAGCGGCAAACAGCGCTGCCAGCCCCAGCGCCACGGCTGCCGTGTGCACCACCAGTCCCGCGCACAGCCCCACCACCACCGCCATGCCGGCGCGCCAGCCGCGCTGGGCCGATTGCACCAACACAAACAGGTTGTCGGGGCCTGGCGTAATGCCCAGCAGCAGCGAAACACCAAAGAAGGCAAGCAGGGTGTCGAGGGTTGGCATGGCAGATCAGCGGGGTAAAAGCGCCATTGTGGAGCAGCGCAACGGTTGTTCCGAAGAACGCCTCAGCGCATGGGAATGACGAAGACACGCGGTTTCGGCGCACACCCCGGGCCCTGGTACGGCCCGCCATCGCGCTCCCAGCCCGTACCCGGTGATATCTGAGCGCAGAGGCGCGCGCCATCCACCTTGCTGCGCCACCAGTACCAGGGAGCAGGCGCGGCCCAGGCCAGCTGCGCCAGCAGCAAGGCGCAACACGCAGCCAGGAACGCGCTGCGACTCATCGCTCGGCCCAGCCGGCAAAGCGGCGCAGAAATCCGTCTACCGCCTCGGTATACGGGCCTGCCTGCCCCAATTGCGCATTGATTTGCCCGTGGGAAAGTGGCTGCGGCAACACCTCGACCTGCCCGCCCTGCGCCAGGCTTTTGCGCGCATACGCCTGCGCTTGCGTGCACGAACTGTGGCGCGGCGACGAACAGACCAGCAGCGTGGGCGGCAAGGCCGCTTGCAACTGCTGCAGGGGCGAGACCCGCAACCAGTACGCCGGGTCGCTGCCAAAGGCCTGATCGAACAGGCGCGCATGGCGCTCGTTCATGGTCTGCGGCACGTCCAGCGCGCCGCTGTCGAGCAGCACCAGGGCCTGCGGCGCGCGCGCCCCTGCAGCGCGCAGTCGCTCCGGCTCGCCTGCCACCAGCGCCGCCAAATGCGCACCGGCCGAATGGCCCATGAGCACGAAGCGCCCGGCGTCCGCTCCCCAGCCGGGCGCTTGCTGCTGCGCCCAGGCCAGCGCCTGCGCCACGTCCTGGGCCTGCAGGTCCGGCGCGGCCTGCGGCAGCATCCGGTAGTTGATGGAGACCACCACCACGCCGCGCGGCAGCCAGTGCGCGAGCTTGTGGTCGATCAGCCGGTCGTGTGTCTTGTCGCCCCGCCGCCAGCCACCGCCGTGCACCAGAAACAGCACCGGCGCTGCCTGGGCGTGCGCTGGCAGGGTCACATCCATGCGCTGCAGCGGATCCGGCCCATAGGCGAGGTCGCGCAGCACGCGGGTGCCGGCGGGCAGAACCGGTGCCGGCTGTGAGCGGCGGCTGTCCGCCTGGTCGTCCCAGGGCTGCGCCTGGGTTGCGCGCTGCTGCAGCCGTTCGCGCAGCGGGCCGCCGTGGGCTGCAGGTACGAATCCGGCGATGGCGATAAAGAGCAGCGCCGCCAGGCACTGGACACAATTGGATCTCGGCTTGCTGTTCATGCGTGGCCCTCAAAGACGTTCGCCGATTGTGCGCAGCGCCCATGAACGCTGTGCCGTACCGAAGTTTCAAGCCGTGACAATCCAGCCTTCCAAGGGGTCCATCGCGGGCGGCAGGCCGTACAGCGCGTCGCCTTCGGCATGGCGGCGCTCGCCCCAGGCGGCTTGCAGCAGGCACAGCACGGCGTCCAGGCTGTCGCCGCTGGCGTCCTGCACCAGGGTCTCGGCCTGCGCCGGGCGCAGTTGCAGGCGCAGGCCCAGGCGCGTACGGCCCGCCTCCAGCGCAGTCAGCAGGTCTTTGCGCGCAATCAAGCGCTCGGGCGTTTGCCCGGTGCGGCTGTCGCTCTTGTAGCTGCGCCGGCCGATGAGTTCGCGTGCCAACAGACCGGGGTAGGCCTCCAGCGCCACGCGCGCCGGGTCGCCCGCGTGCAGACCCGGCAGGTGCACCCCCGGTTGCAGCAGCAGCGGCACGCCGGCGTGCAGCATGAAAGCGACGGGTGGGTTGACCCATTTCATGCTCGGGCTCGAGCCTGCGGGGCCATCGGTGGCGCGGTGGGCGAACTTGCCGCCCACCGGGCGCGCAGCGCAAAAGGCAGCGAATTGGTTGCGAATCTCGTCCCGGCCCAAGCCGGCGTAGTGCTGGATGCAAGCCAACCAGTCCGTCGGCCAGCCTAAATGCGAGACCAGTTCGCGCGGCAGACCAAAAGGCAGATCAAAGCCACCCACCCAGGCGCGGGGTTCGGCCAGCCAGGCGGCCCAGGCCGACAAGTTATCGAAAGATTCAAGCGAATGCAGCCGGACGGCCGCGCCGCGGCGCTCGCCCAGGGCCAGCACGATGCGCTTGCGGCGGCTCGGGCTGCTGCTGAAGTCGCAGCCGATCAGCAGCACCAGTTGCTCTACACCCGGCCGATGATGGACGCCGTGGCCATCAGCTCTTCGAGCAGGGCAAACGACACGGCGCCCGAGACGCTGTACGGATCGAGCTCGGGCTTTTCGGAATACTTCAGCAAGATGGAGTGGTTGATTTTGCTGAGGTTGACCTTGCCCATGGTCCAGCCGCCAAAGCGCCGCTCGGAGATCTCCTCGTAGTGCAGCAGCTCCACGTCCTTGTGGCGCACATCGCGCTGGATGTGGCCGTAGAGCTCATTCACCGCAGAGCGCCCGCCCTCAATGGCCTGCAGAAACACGCCGCCGCCGTAGCAGAGGATGCCGGTAATGCCGGAACCCGGGTTGTGCTCGCGCGATTGCGTGAGGATGGCGTCGATGGCTTCGGGCGAATTGTCGACGGCGCGGCTGGCGTAAAGCAGGCGTACCAACATGTCAGTGCCTTCCAGGAATGAGGGAGAGGAATTCGCGGCGCAGCGAGGCGTCCTTCAGGAACACACCGCGCATCACCGAGTTGAGCATCTTGCTGTCCATCTCTTTCACGCCGCGCCAGGACATGCAGAAGTGGCTGGCCTCCATGACGATGGCCAGGCCGTCGGGCTGGGTTTTTTCCATGATCAGGTCCGCCAGCTGCACCACGGCTTCCTCCTGGATTTGCGGGCGGCCCATGACCCAGTCGACCAGGCGCGCGTACTTCGACAAGCCGATCACGTTGGTGTGCTCGTTGGGCATGACGCCGATCCAGATCTTGCCGATCACCGGGCACAGGTGGTGGCTGCAAGCGCTGCGCACCGTGAGCGGGCCGACGATCATCAGCTCGTTCAGATGCTCGGCATTGGGAAATTCGGTGATCGAGGGCGACTCGACGTAGCGGCCCTTGAAGACTTCGCTCAAGTACATCTTGGCCACCCGGCGCGCGGTGGCCTGCGTGTTGTGGTCGCCGTGGGTGTCGATCACCATGCTGTCGAGCACGCCCTGCATCTTGATCTCGACCTCGTCGAGCAAGGCCTCCAACTCGCCCGGCTCGATGAACTGCGCGATGTTGTCGTTGGCATGAAACCGCTTGCGCGCTGCGACGATGCGCTCGCGAATCTTCACGGAGACGGGAACGCCCTCATCCTGGGCATTGGGCTTGATTTCGGCAATGTCGGAGCGGTGCATTGGCGAATGGTACCAGCGATGTGGAGCGCCTGCATTTCAGGGATTTTTGGCCTCTAGCGCTTTATTTGTATGCACTTATAGCTATCATTTGAATAGCAAACTACCCATCTGGCGCTGTACTCAGTAAACCTTGCCTGTAAGCCACAGCGCCGTGCGAACCAGCACGAACGCCAAACGATCGAGCACGCGCGCGCGCCAGGGCCGTGCAGCATAGGCGGCGCTGTCGATCTGCTCGCCGGCATGCTCCATGGCGTCCACCAGGCGCGCGCGCAGCGTGCAGGCAAATTCGCCGTCCGCTACCGCCACATTGGCTTCGCGCGCCAAAAGCAGGCTGAGCGGATCAAGGTTGGACGAGCCCACGGTGGCCCAGGGGTGCGTGCCCTCGGCGTCGATGACCGCCACCTTGGCGTGCAGAAAACTCGGCGCGTATTCGTGGATCTCGATACCGGTCTTGAGCAGGGCTCCGTACACCGGCCGGGCCGCGTGGTACTGCAAGAAGTATTCGTAGCGCCCCTGCAGCAGCAGGCGCACGCGCACGCCGCGCTGCGCCGCATGAACCAGCGCGCGGCGCAGTTTGCGGCCAGGAACGAAATAGGCGTTGGCAATGATGACTTCCACGCGCGCCTGCGCAATGGCGCGCAGGTAAGCGCGCTCGATGCCGCTGCGGTTGCGCAGGTTGTCGCGCAGCAGCAGCGCGGCGCGCACGCCGCCCAGCGCAGTGCCTTGGGCCGGGTCTCGTCGTGTCCCCTGCTTTTTGACCCGCTGCGCCGCTTTCAACGCCTGGCGCGCTGCGTCGAGGTGGTGCGAGCGCGCGGCACTGGCCGCCTGCATGCGCCACCAGACCATCTGCATCGTCGCGCTGGCCTGTTGGGCAATCGGTCCGCGTACCTGCACGGCAAAGTCCAGGCGCGGCGCTTGCAGCCGGCCATGGTTGGGGTCGTACCAGTCATCCAGCAGATTGATGCCGCCGCAGAACAGCAGCGCGTCGTCCACCACGCAGAGCTTGCGGTGCAGCCGCCGCCAGCGCTGGGGCAGCAGCAGACCCAGGAACCCCAGCGGCGCAAACACCTGGTACTGCACGCCCGAGCGGCTCAGGCGCTCCAGCCAGACCGGAGCGAGCTCGCCCGTGCCAAAACCATCGGCCAGCAACTGCACCCGCACGCCGCGCTGGGCTGCGCGCTCCAGCGCCTCGCCGATACGGGCCCCGGAGTCTGTGAAATCACAGATGTAGGTTTCGAAATAGATGCTGCGCGTGGCAGCGTCCATGGCCTGCACCAGTGCAGGAAACAGTTCTTGCGCGCCCTGCAGCAAGGCAACGCTGTGCCCTGGAACGAGCTCAATTGCGCGTGCCACGGCTCAAAGACGAAACTCCGCCACCAGCGGCAGGTGGTCCGACATGCGCCACCAGATGCGCCCTTGCGGCACATGCGCGCCCATCGGCATGAGGCCGCGCACATAGATATGGTCCAACTGAACGATGGGCAGGCGCGCCGGATAGGTAAATGCGGAGTGCTCGAACTCAGACAGCCCGATTTGCGCCAGAGCGCGCTTGACCTGCAGGCCCCAATCGTTGAAGTCGCCCGCCACCACCAACGGCGCGCCGGCCGGGACCTCGCGCTCGATGAACTGGCGCAAGCGCTGCACCTGGCGCAATCGACTGCCCGGGATCAGCCCCAAATGGACCACGATGGAATGCACCGATCGGCCGCCGAGATCGATCTCCACGTGCAGCAGTCCGCGCTGCTCAAAGCGGTGGTCGGAGATATCCTCGTGCTGGTGCCCCAGCACCGGCCAGCGCGTCAGCAGCGCATTGCCGTGCTCGCCATGCTTGGTGAAAGCGTTGGTACGGTAGACCGCCTCGTAGCCCTCTGGCGCCAGGTACTGCGCTTGGGGTATTTTGGGCCAGCGATCGAAATACGCTGCTTCGCTGCGGTTGAGGCTGCGCACCTCCTGAAGGCAGACGATGTCGGCGTCGAGCTGCTCCACGGCATGGCCCAGGTTGTGAATCTCCAGCCGGCGCGCCGGGCCAAAGCCCTGCACCCCTTTGTGGATGTTGTAGGTGGCAACACGCAGCAGCGACGGAGAATCCATGCGCCGATTGTGGCGCAGGCGCGAAACTCGCGGGTCCGCACCTATCGTCCCACTTTTCCGCTGTACTTACACTCCGACACGCGGAAACCCGCGCCACGCGTCAAAACCTTTCCACATGGCTGCCGCCTCACCCAAAGCAACGCGCGACTATGTCGCGCTGGTCATCGACGCCAATGCCACCTCGCGCAGCATCCTGGCGGCGCAGCTTCGGGCGTATGGCATCAGCAGGGTGACGCAGTGCAACCGCATCCATGACGCGCGCAACCGCTTGGAGCACATGACGTTCGACTACGTCCTTTGCGAGCAATCGTTCAGCGACAGGGACAACGCCGGCCAGACCTTGCTGGACGATCTGCGGCGCGCGAAATTGCTGCCTTTTTCCACCGTGTTCTTCATGGTCACGGGCGAGGCCTCGTATGCGAGCGTGGCCGAGGCTGCGGAATCGGCGCTGGACGGCTATTTGCTCAAGCCGTTTGCGCCGTCGGCACTGTTTGAACGGTTGCGCCTGGCGCGCAAACGCAAGGAGCATCTCAGCGCGATCTTCGAGGCCATCGAGGCAGAAGACTTCGAAATGGCCGCTGGGCTGTGCGTGGAGCGGTTTGTCAACCGCGGCCCCTACTGGCTGTACGCAGCACGCATCGGCACCGAGCTGCTGCTGCGCCTGGGGCGTCACGAACAAGCCAAGAAGATGTTCGAAGCCGTCATCGCCGCACGCGCTCTGCCCTGGGCCAAACTGGGCGTCGCGCGCGCACAGATCGAAGGCGGCCAGAACGCGCAGGCGGCCGCAACGCTGCAAGGTCTGATCGAAGAGGACGAGAGCTTTGCCGACGCCTATGACGTGCTGGGCCGCGCGCAAATCGAACAGGGCCAGTTCGAGGCGGCCCTGGAAACCTACCGCCTGACCGTGTCGCTGACCCCCGATTCGCTGGTGCGCGTGCAAAAGCTCGGGCTGATGTCGTACTACTTGGGCGAACGTGCTGCAGCGCGCAGCGCGCTCTCCCGCGCCGTGCAGTTGGGCATTGATTCGAAGCTGTTTGACTACCAGTCGCTGGTGCTGTTTGCCTTCAGCTGCTTTGACGAAGGCGACACCAAGGGGCTCGATCGCTGCCGGGCCGACTTTGGGCGTGCGCTCGAACGCCACAGCGACAGCTTGCGCATCAAGCGCTTCGTGCGCGTGACGGCTGCGCTGCAATCGATTGCTCAGCGCAAATTCTCAGACGCGGTGGACGCGGTGCGCGACATGGCACGCGACATTGCACAGCCGGATTTCGATTTCGAAGCAGCCTGCAATCTGGCGGCACTCATCGCAACGCTGGCCACCACCTCGATCACGCTGGAAGAGGCCGAGGGCTGGATGCAAAAGATTGGTATGCGCTACGCTCACACACGGGCTCTGGCCCAGTTGCTTGGAAGCGCCTGCGGCTCGCATACTGCGTTTGCAGAACAACTGCGTGCCTGCCTGCCGGTCATCAACCAATTGGCCGAGCAGGCCGTTGCCCAAAGCCTCAAGGGAGGCGCCGCCGAGTCGGTGGAAATGCTGCTGGGCCACGCAGAAACCAGCCGCAATACCAAGCTGCTCGAACTGGCCCAACAGGTGCTCACGCGCCACAGTGCACGCATTGAAAACGCCGCCCAACTGCAAGCCCGCATCGACACCCTGCGCCCCCAGTGCGGCACGGCCCAACCGCGCGCCTTGCTGGGCGGCGAGGGCGAGCGCGCCCCTGGCGGCCTCTCGCTGCGCGCTCGCACGCCTGCGGCACCG
>ERZ724504.1771-NODE-1771-length-11842-cov-10.883940_pt1 | contig 11842 bp, 10 predicted proteins | sample MGYA00376037_ERZ724504 | MGnify/ENA primary metagenome ERZ724504 (study PRJEB28724, sample SAMN07190888) | wastewater metagenome | isolation source: influent of sewage treatment plant in Hong Hong | place: USA: Christiansburg, Virginia | collected 2016-03-01 ... | reverse complement strand
AGGGGTCGCGGCAGCGCCAGCGTCTGCACCGGCTGCGACGCCGCCAGCAACGCCAGCGAAGGTGCCCGACGATCCTTTGGGCGACCTGGCCAAGGCCCGCAGCGCAGCGCCGCCGCCCACTGCGGCGACCGCCGCCACAGCCACAGCCGCGATTGATCCCTTTGACTACTTCGTGCAGGCTGGGGCCTTCCGCACCCAGCAGGATGCCGATGCACAGCGTGCCAAACTGGCTATGCTGGGCTGGGAAGCGCGCGTGAATGAGCGCGAGCAGAATGGCCGCACGGTGTTTCGCGTGCGCATCGGCCCCTTCGTCAAGCGCATTGATGCCGAGCAGCTCAAGGAAAAACTCGACGGCGCCGGGGTGGAGTCTGCCCTGGTGCGCGTGCAGCGCTGAACTTTTCCACCCTGACCCACTCCCACTGCCGAACCCTCACAGGAGCCTGTTGAATGAATCGTCGAGATTTTTCCGCCACTGCGGCGGCCGTAGTCGCAGCGTCGAGCTTTTCGCTGCCCGTCTTCGCCCAGAGCGCTGCGCCCAAGGAAGGCAAGGAGTACACCCGGCTTTCCAAACCCGTGCCCACTGAAGCGCCGGCCGGTAAGGTCGAGGTGATCGAGTTCTTTTGGTACAACTGCCCACACTGCAACGAGTTTGAGCCCACGCTGGAAGCCTGGCTCAAGACACCGCCCAAAAATATGGCGTTTCGCCGGGTTCCCATCGCGTTCAATGCCAGTTTCGCACCGCAGCAAAAGCTGTATTACGCTTTGGAAGGCTTGGGCAAGGTCGATGAACTGCACGCCAAGCTGTTTCGAGCCATCCATGTCGAGAAGCAAAATTTGTCCAAGGACGATGGGATTTTTGCCTGGATCGGCAAGCAGCCGGGCATGGATTTGGCCAAGTTCAAGGAGATGTACGCCTCTTTCACCGTCTCCAACCAGGTCCGCAAGGCGGCTCAGTTGCAAGACGCCTATGGTGTCGAAGGCGTTCCGTCCATGGGCGTGGCAGGTCGCTACTACGTCGATGGAACCATGGCAGGCAGCTTGAACGCCATGTTGAAGGTGGTGGAAGCCCTGGTCGCTAAGGGCGCATAGCCTCTGGCGCCGAGCCCCCTACAGGCCGCAGCCCGCTGATGCGGGCTTTTTTTTGCTTGCGCGTGGCACAATGATTGCAAGATTCGTGCCGCCATCAGATCGCTGTGCGCGCCCTCGCCGGGCGGCGGTGCGCGCCCACTTCGGACCATTGCATGCTCCCCATTTTCCTTTTGTTGAATAAGAACCCCGTGCGGCGTGCCCGTGCTGCTGCGCTCCCCTGGGCGCTGGCTGCGGCACTCTGCGCGCTGGCTGCGCCGCCCGCCGCCGCAGAAAAATCCGATCGCAGCCAACCCATGAACATCGAGGCCGACCAGCTCAAGCACGATGAGCTGCAGCAGACCAGCGTGTTTACGGGACGCGTCGTGGTCACCAAGGGCAGCATCGTACTGCGCGGCGCGCGCCTGGAAGTGCGCCAGGACGCAGAGGGCTATCAGTCGGCGGTGGTGACGGGCGGGGGCGGCAAACGCGCCTTTTTCCGCCAAAAGCGAGATACCGTCGCCGGCGCCCCCGAGGAGTTCATCGAAGGCGAAGGCGAAATCATTGAATACAGCGGCAAGGCCGACACCGTGCGCTTTGTCACGCGCGGGGAACTGCGGCGCTACCGGGGAGGTGATTTGAGCGATGAAATCACCGGGGACGTCATCGTCTACAACAATCTGACCGATGTGTTCACCGTCGATGGCCGCAACGCCGGCAAACCGGCGGGCGAGGCCGGGAATTCGGGCGGGCGCGTGCGCGCCATACTGGCCCCGCGCGACGCGGCGCCGGCCACACCCGTCGCACCTGTACCCGGCCCCAGCCCGCAGCTCAAACCCAGCAACCGCCTTGAAGGCGCCCCCCGGTGAGTGCGCCGGAGGAAATGGTCAGCGCACTGGCCAAAGACATGGCCGGCGAGTCAAGCTTGCTCGAGGTGCGGCACCTGGCCAAGGCCTACGGTGGGCGCAAGGTGGTCAAGGATGTCTCGCTCAATGTGCGCAAGGGCGAAGTCGTGGGCTTGCTCGGCCCCAACGGCGCCGGCAAAACCACGTCGTTCTACATGATCGTTGGCCTGGTGCGCAGCGACGCGGGCGACATCTTCATTGATGGCCGCTCGGTGGGCCACATGCCGATCCACCGGCGCTCGCGGCTTGGCATGTCGTATCTGCCGCAGGAGGCCTCGATCTTCCGAAAACTCACGGTGCAGGAAAATGTCCGCGCCGTGTTGGAGCTGCAGCACGGCGAAGACGGTAAACCCCTGCCCAAGGCGGTGATCGAGGAGCGCCTGACCTCGCTGCTGCAGGAGCTGCGTGTGGAGCACCTGCGTGACTCGTCGGCGCTTTCGCTTTCGGGCGGCGAGCGCCGCCGCGTCGAGATTGCCCGGGCGCTGGCGACGCAGCCGCGATTCATTCTGCTCGACGAGCCCTTTGCCGGCATCGACCCGATTGCCGTGATCGAGATCCAGCGCATCATCGGTTTTCTGAAGGCGCGCGGCATCGGCGTGCTGATTACGGACCACAACGTGCGCGAAACTTTGGGCATTTGCGACCACGCTTTCATCATCAGCGAGGGCGAGGTGCTGGCCGAGGGCACGCCGACAGAAATCGTCGACAACGCCGAAGTGCGCCGGGTGTACCTGGGCGAGCACTTTCGGATGTAGCCGTGAAACCCGGCCTGTCGCTGCGCGTCTCGCAGCATCTGGCGCTCACGCCGCAGCTGCAGCAGTCCATCCGCTTGCTGCAGCTCTCCACGCTGGAAATCGCCCAGGAAGTCGAGCAGATGCTGGACGAAAACCCTTTTCTGGAGCGCGAAAACGAAGAGGCACCGAGGGAAGAGTTTGGCCTGGTGCAGGCCGATACCCCGGCAGAGGGAGCAGACGGAAGTATCGAGTTTGCTACGTATTCAGGAGCTGACGGCGTAAGCATTACAAGCGCTGAGAGCCAAAATGATGCCGAATCCTCCACCGCAGACGAGTTGCTCGACTGGTCCGGCGACGGCACGCACGAGATGGCGCCGGACGACGCCGAGTGGGGCGGCGAAGCCCCCGCGCGCCAGACAGGCGATTCAGGCGATGGTACGGGCGATGCGCTGGACCGCGCGCACGAACACGGCTCGCTCACCGACTTCCTGCACCGCCAGGCGCTCGCGCTGCGGCTCTCCGACATTGACCGTGCAGCGCTCTCCTTCCTGATTGAATCGTTGAACGACAACGGCTACCTTGAAGACCCTATCGAGGAGTTGGCTGCGGGTCTGGCCCAGGGCGACGCGGAGGAAGCCGAAGAACTCGTGCACCGTTTCACCGTGGCGCTGCGTTTGTTGCAAAGCCTGGAACCCACGGGGGTGGGTGCGCGCCATCTCGCCGAATGCCTGAGCTTGCAGTTGCGCGAACTGCAGGCGGACGGCGGGCACGACACTGCCCTGGTGGCCACGGCGCTCTGCATCTGCCAGCAACCGCTCGACTTGCTCGCCCGGCGCGACCTGCGGCGCCTGGCGCCCCTTTGCGGTGCCAGCGAAGAGGCCACGCGCGCAGCCATGGCCTTGATTGCGCAGCTTGAACCCCGGCCCGGGCGGCGCTTTGCCAATGTCGAGCGCAATGCCATCGTGCCCGACGTGCTGGTGCGCCGCGTCGGCACCGGCTCGGCCCAGTTCGTCGTGCAGCTCAACCCCGACGTCATGCCGCGCCTGCGTGTGCACGACATTTACGCGGGCGCCCTGCGCGGCCACCGCGGCAGCGACGGCCACCAGGCGCTGCAGCAGCGCCTGCAGGAAGCGCGCTGGTTCATCAAAAACATCCAGCAGCGCTTCGACACCATCCTGCGCGTCTCCAAGGCCATCGTCGAGCGACAGAAAAACTTCTTCGTGCACGGCGAACTCGCCATGCGCCCACTGGTGCTGCGCGACATTGCCGACGAGCTGGGCCTGCACGAATCGACCATCTCCCGCGTCACTACCGCCAAGTACATGGCGACACCCCAGGGAACCTACGAGCTCAAATATTTCTTTGGTTCGGGCCTGGGTACCGACACCGGCGGCAACGCGTCGAGCACGGCGGTGCGGGCGCTGATCAAACAGTTCGTCGCCGCCGAGAACCCGGCCAAGCCCTTGTCGGACAGCCAGATCGCCGACATGCTCAAAGAGCAGGGCATTGAATGCGCGCGCCGCACCGTGGCCAAGTACCGCGATGCCCTCAAAATCCCCACTGTCACCCTGCGCAAGGCGCTATGAACCAGTTGCAACTTTTCCTGCCCTGCGCCGCCGGCGTCGAGGGTTTTCTGGCCGACGAGGTGCACCAGATCACGGAGCTCACCGGGAACGACCTCCTGGTGGGCCGCGGCGGCGTGCTGCTGCGGGCCTCATGGCGTGAGGCACTTTTGCTCAACCTGCACAGTCGCCTGGCGCAGCGCGTGCTGGTGCAGTTGGCCCAGGGCCTGTACCGCAGCGAGAACGATATTTACGCTCTGGCGTCCGGCATTGCCTGGGAGATCTGGTTCACCCCGCGCCAGAGCTTCAAGGTGGAAGTCACGGCCCAGCACAGCCCGCTGACCAGCCTGAACTTTGCCGCGCTGCGCACCAAGGACGCCGTGGCCGACCGGTTTCGTGCCAAGGCCGGCGTGCGCCCCGACGTGGACACCCAGTGGCCCGACGTGCGTGTGCACCTGCACCTGACCACCGACGAGGCCACGGTCTACATCGACACCTCGGGCGAGCCGCTGTTCAAGCGCGGCTGGAGGAACGTCAAGGACGGCGGAGCCAAGGGGGACGCGCCGCTCAAGGAAACCCTGGCCGCCGCCATGATCGCCGCCACCGGCTGGGACCCGCAGGGCGAAGCGCCCCTGCCGCTCTACGACCCCTGCTGCGGCAGTGGCACGGTACTGATCGAAGCAGCGCAGATGGCGTGCCGCATCGCACCGGGCTTGCAGCGGCACTTTGCCTTTGAAAAATTGCTGCCGTTTCAGGCGCATGTCTGGAGTGCTATCAAAGAAGAAGCTAATAGCGCAATTACCACCTGCGCTACAGGCATATTTGGCAGTGATATTTCACACCGTATGGTCGATTTCGCCGAGCGCAATGCCGAGCGCGCCGGCGTCGCCCAGGCCGTGCAACTGCGCGGTGGCGACGCCCTGCAGCGCATGCCGCCCTGCGAGCAGCCGGGTGTGATGCTGCTCAACCCGCCGTACGGCGAGCGCATTGCCGCGGCGGGCGCCGCCGGCCAGAATGCGCGCGAGCGTGCCCAGCAGCGCGCGCACGGCGAGGCCGTGGGGCGCGAGGCTGCTGAAGTGAGCGGTGGGGCTGGCGATGGCAGCGAATTCTTCCAGCAGCTCGCCAGCCATTGGAAGAAAAACTACATCGGCTGGCAGGCGTGGATGCTCACGCCCGACTTGAAGCTCCCCGGCAAGATGCGCCTCAAGGAGTCGCGCCGCGTGCCGATGTGGAACGGCCCCATCGAATGCCGCTTGTTCCGCTTTGACCTGATTCGCGGCAGCCTGCGCAGCCGGCCCGGTGATGCTCCCGCAGCTGCCGATGGCGCGTGAGCTGACGGTTGCGCTGCCAGCCGCCGGCAGCCGCCGCGCGCTGGTGCTGGACACCAACATCGTGCTCGACCTGCTGGTATTCGCCGATCCGGCCACTGCGCTGCTGCCCGGGCTGATGGCTTCGGGGGCGTTGCACTGGATCGCGACGGTTGGTATGCGCAGTGAGCTCTCCCGCGTGCTCAGCTACCCGCAAATCGCGCCGCGCGTCGCGTTCTACGGCCTCACGCCAGAAGGCGTGCTGGCGCGCTTTGATGCCACAGTGCAGACCGTGGAACCCGCGCCGCGTGCCAGCGCGGTCTGCAAGGACGCCGACGACCAACCCTTCATCGACCTGGCTGCAGCGCACGGCGCGATCCTGCTGTCCAAAGACAAGGCGGTGCTGCGTCTGCGCAAGCGTTTGAGCGCTTGCGGTGCCGAAACTGCCACTTCCCTATCGTTCCTTGGTCATTCCGAACCAGCGTGCATTTGCGCAGCGACGCTTTAGCCTGGAAAGCTGAACGCGGCGGCGTCGTGCAGCGCCCAGGCACCGTCGCTTTTGAACTCCAGTACATGGGTGTGGTGCTCCAGCACCGAATGCCGGTGCGCAATGCTGACCAAGGTGACACCAGTCTCGCGCAGCCGCTGGTAGAGCGAAGTCTCGTTGGCACTGTCGAGTGCGCTGGTGGCTTCGTCCAGAATCACCATGCCAGGCTGGCGCGCCAGCACCCGCGCAAACGCCAGGCGCTGCTGCTCACCGGTGGAGAGGAGCTTTTCCCAATCGTGTGTCGCCTCCAACCCGCCGACCTGCTCCGCCAGCGTCTCTAGGTGCACCTCCTGGAGCAGTTCCAGCAGCCGCTCATCTGCGAGATCGGTCGTGGTGGACGGGTAGATGATCTGGCTGCGCAGCGTGCCGCTTTGCATGTAGGGGCGTTGCGGCAGGAAGAACATGTCTTCGATCGGCGGGTGCTGCACCACCCCGCTGCCACTGTTCCACAAGCCGGCAATGGCTCGCAGCAGCGAACTCTTGCCGCAGCCGCTCGGACCCGTGATGAGCAGTGCCTCGCCCGGTGCGAGCTGCAGCGACAAGTCCTGCACCAGCATGCGGCGATAGTCTGGTGTGTACAGGGTCAGTCCCTCGATGGTCAAGGTGTCGCCGGCGCGCATCTCTATCGTCGGCGAAAGATCGGACTTTGCGATGGCTACAACACCGTCGATCGCGGGCGGATCGGCCCAGGGAGCGGGCGCCGCCGGTGTTTTCAGCACCACTTGGGAGAGTGCGTGTAGCCGGTCAATGCCCGCGACAAAGCGGCTCAGGCTTTCGAAGTTTTCCACGATCAGCGAGACAGCTGCCAGCACTGCGGTGAACGCCCCCGCCGCCTGCACCGCGCGACCGACTTCCATCTCGCCCGCCAGCACGGCGCCTGCCAGCACGACGCTGGGCACCACCAGGGTGAGTTGGCTGAAGGCCCGCTGGAACAGGTTGAGCGAGCGCTGCGTCTTGATCAGGCGGGCGAAGTTGCTGAACGCGGCGTCAAAGCGTTGGTTGAGCTGCGCGCGCTCTTGCGCTTCGCCACGGTAGAACGCAATCGACTCGGCGTTCTCGCGCAGCCGCATCAGGCCAAAGCGGAAATCGGCCTCACGACGCAACTGCCAGAAGTTCATGCGTATCAGGGGCGTACCGAACAAGTACAGGGCGCCGAACGTTCCGAGAAAGGCGTAAACAGCCAAGATGGCGACCAGGGTGTGCGAAATGGACCACAGCACCGCGCTGAAGGCGACGAGCTGCATCAGGGAGCCCATAAAAATCAACAGAAAGTGGGTGGAACGCCCGGTAAAGGTGTTGATGTCTTCGCTGATGCGCTGATCCGGGTTGTCGATTTCACCGCGCGCGCCGATCTCGTAGTACTTGCGCTCGCTCAGGTAGCCATCCAGAAAGCGGGCCGTCAGCCAGCGCCGCCAATAGTTGGAGAAGGCGTCGCGCATGTAGTAATAGAACGCATATACCGGCACTGCGAAGGCGAGCACGTAGAGCGTGGTGCGCACTGCGGCCCAGAAGCGCTGCGCATCTTTGCCCGCCAGCGCCGACGTCATTTCACCGCTCTTGTCGACCAGCATGACCGCCAACTGCGTCTCGAAGACCATGAGCCCAATCAGCAGTGCCATGAGCCCCCAGGCTGTGCGCTTCTTGTCGCCCTGCCAATACGGCTTGGCAACGCTCATGAACTGCTTCCAGGCGGAAAGCGACAAGGTGGGGGGGCGCCGGCGCCGGGTCTTTTTGGGCTTCAATGGTGCGCCCTCACCTGGGCTATCAGGGGATGCGTCAGGACGGTCTGCAGAGGATGCTGGTGTGGACATGAAGGTGTGCGGGTACGCGGAGCAAACAGGGCATCCGGCCGCAAGCATAGGGCCCGCCCAGATGCCGCGCTGTAAGCTGCCGCGCGCAGTCGTGTAGGGGGCCGTCGCTACACGCACAAATCTGCGGCAAATCTGGAGGGTCGAATCGCTCGGCCGCCCGCGAAACCCTGCCTCTGTGCAAATTCGTGAAACGGCCCGTTCGGCGCGGAGTGGAATGAGCCAGATTCAAGGCGTTCGCGTTGGCGGCGCCCATTTTGCACTCGGTCCCTTGATTCTGGATGCAAAGAAGAGTGCGCTGGCGTTTGACCTTCCGGGGCAGGCGCCTGAACTCCTTCGCGTGGGTGTAGCCACCGTCTTGCGCCGAAAAGTTTCCCTCGCTTCCAAGGGCCTGCTTGGGTACGATGCCACAGCATTTGGCTGCGGTCACCACCTTGCGTGCGGCAATCTCGAACGGGCGACTCTCTTGGCCCAGGCACAGCCTGGCCAGGTGGCTCTTGTGGCTTGCTGACTGCCACGCCCTAGCGCCGCACCGCAGACTGAAAATCCACCATCGCGCCCAGTTTGATGGTTGGAATACCCTGTGCCCACCAGTGCCTGTCCGGCGGTGGGTGTACGGTCTCAGGGGCGCTTCTTGAAAATTAAGTCGGTCATGTCTGGGTTCACCTACTGGGTGAGGCAGGTCGGACTTTTAACCGGTTAATTTCAATGAGAGAATTAAGATAATATCCTGTTGGAATCACGGATTTAGTTTATTTTTGATCGTTCTTTATGAAAAAACTTCTGCGCGTTGCAGCGTTGCTGCTCTCTGTCTTCCTGATTTTTACCAACGCGTTGGCTGGTTCGCCGGTGTCAAGCATCATCATCATGCCATGGGAAATCAGTCAGAATCAGCGTCTCCCGAGTCAATTGAAATCGAGCGGATTCAGCCACGCCACTTTCTATCTCAACTGGTCCGACATTGAGGGGCGCCAAGGGGTTTATGATTTCGAATCGTATCATGGAGATATCGATAAGATCGTTGAGAGTGGGTTGTCGCTCATATTTGTTCTTGACATGGGAGGGCGTCCTTACAAGAACAGGAATGGTCAATTGGTACCCAACGTCTCAACAGTTCCTCAGTGGATTGCTGCGGAACGTCCAGATATGGCAATGCGAAATTTCTCCGGAGATCTGAGCTGGCAACCGGATTTTACGGATGAAGAATTCAGAGAATACGCCAAAAAATTCATCTCCAAGTCGATCCAACATTTTTCCGGACGTTATCCGGGAAAAATATTAGGTTATGCGATCGGCCTTCAGGAAGAGCATGAAATAAAATACGGGCAAATGGGGTACCAATGGAGAGATTATAAAGAATCTACTGAAAGCGCTTTCTATAAAAAATATAACAACAGGCAGCCGATCATAAGTTATAATAATGACATAGCTGCGGGTGCGCCTAAATCTGAACCTCTTCTTCATGCGCAAAAAGAGTTCAGAGAAGACCGACTTGTAGAAGCCACCTGCGCATACGCCAAGGTGATTCAAAACAACGGCGCAGAGGCGATAGGGTATTTTGCTGAAACATTTACATCCCATGATGCGATCTATGGCGCAGGCGTTGTAGAAAAACTCCAGAAATGTATTGATATCGCAGTCATAGATTTCAATTTCTATGATGGATACCGCCTGATTTCTGATGCGGATATTCTCCCCGTGCTCGCCAACTACATGGGCTCACTTGGGTACAAGAAGATCATGGTAGGCGCCTATGGGGAGCGCTGGGAAGCAGAAAAGAAAACGCCAAAACTTGTGCCTTTGATACAGCGATCTATTGAGCAATCCCTATTGCAATCCCAGGTGATCGGCTACGAAATTGGTGGCTTCGAGCATCAGACGGACGGGAAGGTTCTGGCATCCCTTGAGTTGAATAAAATCAATCAAATTGCGGCATCCGTCAAGACCAAATCCCAAAAGCGCCTCAGGATTGGAATCCTTGGCTCAACGTCAAATTTTCATGTTTGGCATGGAGAAAGAAGCGCTGGTAGAAATATTCACCACGATACACTGTTTGCCGCTTATAAGATATTGAGTAACCAGCCAGATATGGAAGTCCATCTCATCGGAGAAAAAAATCTTCTTAATGATGAATCGTTGATTCAATCTCTCGATGCGATCCTGATCCCACATCAGGCCGCTTTGGCCCACAACATCAAATTCAAGCTGACATCCTTTTGGAAAAATGGAGGAGCGCTCATACAGGACATGCGCTTGGGCGAGTTTGACGAAAATGGCAAGCCCACTTTTGACTGGATGCATGAGGTTTTCGGTATTGGCAGCATCAAGTGGAAAACGCGAGGCGGACTGTTTTTAATCGACGGCACCGTTTACCGTCTCAAACCTTCAAAGCAGCTGTATGCAAGCCATGCATCGCTCACGCCGCGTCCGGGGTACCAACTACGTGCTACGGAGATTCTTCAGCCAGGTCAAGGCCTCGTTCTGCGCGGGGAACGCACTTTGGCATTCGGATTTCTTCCTCAATTGGCAGAGGGCGAAGCTGGAGAGGTTTGGCGAAATCTATTTGTGCGTGAAATTTCCAACCTGATAAGGTCACAATCTTCCCCAGACAGGTCGAATGGATGAGCGTGTTAGTTAAGTGATTTTCTAGAGAAAACCGAAGTTACGCTGTTGCGACTTTGGGATTTCTTTTGGCTAGCTTGATGAATGGTTGCTCTATAAATCGGTAGCTTAGGTAGGCAAGTGCAACGGTGGCTGATATGGAAATGGTTGTCACTAGAGTTTTGTCGCCAACTGATTTCGAAACTAGCACGATGATCGGATAATGAATTAAATAGAATGAATATGAAATATCAGACAAGAGTTTCACGAATTTAGGGTTCACGTATTTGATATCCTTTAATATTAGAAAGAGTGCTGCAACTCCAAAGCCCGTAATAAAAATCGGATCTGGGAAATGCGGTTTCCAGGCGGGAGATAATATAACGGTCAGGAGAAATATGGATGCCAGCCCGGTTTTATCGAGGCGCGGAGATTTTACTGCGATAAGCGCTCCGAAAAAGAAGAAAGGCAACTGACTAACAAAATTATTGTTCGCAAAGAAGAATTTCGCATTCGGATCCAAGGATTTGTTGAATACGAAATCGGATAGACCTAGAACGATCCACATATAGGATATTGCCATTGAAATACATGTGATTTTTATAGGATGTCGATAAAATTTTGCAACGCACAAAAAGGCGATAACATACCAAGCTACTTCAATGGTTAGCGTCCAGCTGACAAATAGGGCGTTATATTTATAATAATACTTTGGGAAAAGGTGTTGCAGAAAAGTTAAGTGGGCCAGAAGAGCTTTTGTATCCAGTGACTGCAATGTCAGTTGGCCAAATATGAGCGAAAATATCAAAAACCAGAAAATATATGCCGGATATATTCTCATGAACCGATGGCGCGCGTAATTTTTGATACTATATCTTTTTGCGCTGATTATAATTAAGTAGCCACTAACGACAAAAAATATCTGCACTCCAAGCCATCCACCAATATGAGCGACGAATGGTAGGAGCACGATGTTGGCTCCCGAGTAAAGATGATGAACGAAGACCAAAGCGACTGCCAGCGCCCTTAAGGTTTCAATAGCCGCATTTTTATCGTTGCCAGGCGTTTTTATTTGGGTGTTGGTTTTCATGCACTCTGATTTTATTATTTAACTGAGAGAACTTCCGTTTTGCATGACGCGCGGTGATTCATTTCCTGCGTCGGCGGGGCGAAATTGGTATGCAGAAGATTATTTCACACGAAAGCAAACTGCCGGGTTGCCAACCATTGGCTTTTCTACGTGCTAGTCGTCCGTAGCTGTCGCATCCCGGACGATTGCATAGACTCTAAGCGCTACCCGTTGTTCATAGCCA
>ERZ724504.1769-NODE-1769-length-11847-cov-5.529088_pt1 | contig 11847 bp, 8 predicted proteins | sample MGYA00376037_ERZ724504 | MGnify/ENA primary metagenome ERZ724504 (study PRJEB28724, sample SAMN07190888) | wastewater metagenome | isolation source: influent of sewage treatment plant in Hong Hong | place: USA: Christiansburg, Virginia | collected 2016-03-01 ... | reverse complement strand
GATGAACACTTGGCCACTTGCAGGTAAACGTGTTGAAGCAGCCAATTGGCTCTTATACAGAGCTTCGCCAAACGTCGTGCCCACGCCCATGACTTCACCCGTTGAACGCATTTCTGGGCTCAACACAGGATCCACACCTGGGAATTTATTGAAAGGGAACACCGCTTCTTTGACGCTGAAATACGGCGGGACGATTTCGTTGGTCGCATCGAGCTGTGCCAAAGTTTGACCCGCCATCACGCGTGCCGCCACTTTTGCCAAAGGACGGCCAATTGCTTTTGATACAAACGGCACAGTGCGCGAAGCGCGTGGGTTGACCTCAAGCACGTAAATGATGTCGGCACCGTCTTTGTGTTGAATGGCAAATTGCACATTCATCAAACCCACAACTTTCAATGCACGCGCCATTTCAGCCGTTTGACGTTTGATTTCATTGACCGTGTTCGCATTCAAATAATACGGTGGCAATGAGCAAGCAGAATCACCCGAGTGAACACCCGCCTGTTCGATGTGCTCCATCACCGCGCCAATCAAAACCGCACCCGTGGCGTCACAAATGCAATCAACGTCCGCTTCAATCGCATCATCCAAAAAGCGATCAAGCAGCACAGGCGAGTCATTCGATACTTTGACCGCTTCACGCATGTAACGCTCAAGATCAGAACGCTCATGCACGATTTCCATGGCGCGACCACCCAACACATAAGAAGGACGCACAACCAAGGGATAACCAATTTCATCGGCCAAACGCAAGGCTTCAGCCTCTTCACGCGCCGTGCGGTTTGGTGGTTGGAGCAAGTTCAAGTCTTGTAACAACTTTTGGAAACGTTCACGGTCTTCGGCCAAGTCAATCGAATCAGGCGATGTGCCAATGATTGGCACGCCTGCGGCTTCCAAATCCAAGGCCAATTTCAAAGGCGTTTGGCCGCCATACTGCACGATCACGCCCATGGGCTGCTCCACCGCAACGATTTCGAGCACATCTTCCAAAGTCACAGGTTCAAAATACAAACGATCTGACGTGTCATAATCAGTCGACACGGTTTCAGGATTGCAGTTGACCATGATGGTTTCATAACCATCGTCACGCAAAGCCAAAGCCGCATGCACACAGCAGTAATCGAATTCAATGCCCTGACCAATGCGGTTTGGACCACCACCCAACACCATGATTTTTTTGTTGCTGGTCGGATTTGCTTCGCATTCTTGATCGTAGCTGGAGTACATGTATGCGGTGTCAGTGGCAAATTCAGCCGCACATGTGTCCACACGTTTGTATACCGGGCGCACATTGAGTGCATGGCGTGCAGCGCGCAACTCTTGATCACTGATTTTAAGCAGTTGTGCCAAACGACGATCAGAAAAGCCTTTTTGTTTCAAACCGCGCATGTCATCCGCACTCAAATCAGCCAATGTGCCTTGGGCCACATGGGCTTCCAATTTGACGATTTCTTCGATTTGCACCAAGAACCAACGGTCAATTTTTGTGTGATTGAACACCTCTTCCACGCTCATGCCCACACGGAATGCATCCGCAACGAATAAAATGCGTTTGTCTTTCGGCTCACGGATTTCTGCGATGATGTCCGCTTTGTCATCGGTGATCGGATTCAAACCATCGATGCCAACCTCCAAACCGCGCAAGGCTTTTTGGAATGACTCTTGGAATGTGCGGCCAATCGCCATCACTTCACCCACCGACTTCATTTGCGTGGTCAAATACGCATCGGCTTCAGGGAATTTTTCAAAGGCAAAACGAGGGATCTTCGTGACCACGTAGTCAATCGATGGTTCAAATGAAGCTGGTGTTTGACCGCCTGTGATGTCATTTTGCAACTCATCCAAGGTGTAACCAATCGCCAGTTTCGCAGCGATTTTTGCGATCGGGAAACCCGTCGCTTTCGATGCCAGCGCAGACGAACGCGACACACGCGGATTCATTTCAATCACAATCATGCGGCCAGTATCTGGATTGACAGAGAACTGCACATTCGACCCACCCGTGTCCACACCGATTTCACGCAGCACCGCGAGCGACGCATTACGCATGATTTGGTATTCTTTATCGGTCAACGTTTGCGCTGGCGCTACCGTGATCGAGTCACCCGTGTGCACGCCCATTGGGTCTAAATTCTCAATCGAGCACACAATGATGCAATTGTCCGCTTTGTCGCGCACCACTTCCATCTCGTACTCTTTCCAACCGAGCAACGACTCTTCAATCAACAATTCATTGGTTGGTGATAAATCAATGCCACGCTTGCAGATGGTTTCAAATTCTTCTTTGTTGTACGCAATACCACCACCCGTGCCCCCCATCGTGAACGATGGGCGAATGACAATCGGGTAACCCGAGTTGTCATTGGTTTTGGCAATCATCGCATGCACAGATTGCGCTTCTTCCCATGTGTGGGCGATGCCAGACAAAGCTGAACCGAGGCCAATTTTGGTCATGGCATCTTTAAACTTCATGCGGTCTTCGGCCTTGTCAATCGCTTCTGGCGATGCACCGATGAGCTGCACATTGTGCTTCGCCAACACGCCATGACGGTGCAAATCCAACGCGCAATTCAATGCCGTTTGTCCACCCATCGTCGGTAAAATCGCATCAGGCTGCTCTTTTTCAATAATCTTTTCAACCACTTCCCACGTGATCGGCTCGATGTACGTCGCATCCGCCATTTCAGGATCCGTCATGATGGTCGCAGGATTCGAGTTCACCAAAATCACACGGTAGCCTTCTTCGCGCAATGCTTTACAGGCCTGAGCGCCCGAATAGTCAAACTCACACGCCTGACCAATGATGATCGGGCCTGCACCGATGATAAGGATACTTTTTAGGTCTTCACGTTTTGGCATTTTATACTCCATTTTACCGTTAAGCGAGCCGCCACAGCCCGCCTTCAATACATTCAATTACATTATTTAGGTTCGCTCTAAGTCAGCTCACCTTTAAATCGTCGCCATTGCCAATTTCGCCCCAAAACCCAAAAACATAGCACCCACTGCGGCCGTTCCAGCCACCATCCACACAGGACGTGCACGGAATGCTTGCGCCAAACGTGCACCTGCAAAAATCAGCGCACTAAGGTAAGCGATGCTAAAGCATTGCAAGATGGCACCCAAAACAAAAAAGGCCAAAGCTGGATTTTCGGCATCGGGCGAAACAAACTGCAAAAAAAACGACAAAACAAATAAAATCGCTTTTGGGTTAATCAAACTCACCAAAAGTGCGCGTTTAAAGGGTGACGTGCCTTCGGGCGTTTTCAAACTGCCTTGCTCTGACAAATCCAGTTCCGCGGCCGCATCGCTCATTTCTGCAGGGCTGAGATGAGCGCGATTGCACCAAATGCGCCACGCCCCCAACAACATTTGCACCCCCAAGTAGCCCAAATATAAAGCACCCGTGACTTTCAATGCGATGAACAGTGAAGGTGCTTGTTTGAGCAATGTGGCTGCACCAACCACTGCCGTCACCATGATGACGGTGTCACCGACAAACACCCCCAAAGCCGCCGAGTAACCACGGCGAATGCCATGCTGTGCGGCAGTGGTGAGCACATACATCGAGTTCGGCCCGGGCAATAAAATAATCGCAATGGTGCCAATGATGTAGGCTGTCAGATCTGTGATACCAAGCATGTTTAAGCTTTCGCGCTGGACATTAAATCAACAAATTTGTCAAACAAATACGCAATATCATGGGGCCCTGGTGACGCTTCGGGGTGCCCTTGAAAGCTGAATGCAGGTTTGTCTGTAAACGCCAAGCCTTGCAAACTGCCATCAAACAACGACACATGGGTTGGACGCACATTGGCTGGTAAAGTCGCTTCATCGGCTGCAAAACCATGATTTTGTGAGGTGATGACCACACGACCCGTGTCCAAATCTTTGACCGGGTGATTTGCGCCATGGTGACCAAATTTCATCTTCATGGTTTTTGCACCCGCCGCCAAGGCCATGATTTGGTGGCCCAAACAAATACCAAACGTTGGTACATTTTTGTCCAAAAACTCACGCGTCGCAGCAATTGCATAATCACATGGCTCTGGATCGCCAGGACCATTCGACAAAAATACGCCGTCTGGATTCATCGCCAACACATCAGCCGCCGAAGTTTGAGCGGGGACAACGGTGATCTCACAACCGCGCTCAGCCAACATGCGCAAAATATTGCGCTTCACACCAAAGTCGTACGCCACAACTTTGAATTTCGCTGTTGTTTGCTTGAGGTAGCCTTCGCCCAAGCGCCATTCGGCTTCAGTCCAAGGGTATGCGGCTGTGACCGAAACGACTTTGGCCAAGTCTTGACCGCTCATCCCACCAAAGCCAGCAGCCAATTCAGTGGCCTTCGCCACGTCATCGCCGACCAGAATACAGCCACCTTGCGCACCTTTTTCGCGCAACACACGGGTCAAAGCACGGGTGTCAATGCCTGCGATGGCAACAATGTTGTTCGCTTTCAAATAATCGGGCAAACTTTGCGTTGCACGGAAATTCGACACCACAGGGGACACATCTTTGATGATTAAACCTGCTGCATAAACTTTATCCGCTTCGACATCCTCTTCATTGACACCGACATTACCGATGTGCGGGTAAGTCAAAGTCACCATTTGCCCCGTATACGACGGATCGGTGAGGATTTCTTGGTAACCGGTCATGGCGGTGTTGAACACCACTTCGGCCACCACGTGGCCAGGTGCGCCAATGCCGTAGCCTTGGAACACCGAACCGTCGGCCAACACCAGTACGGCTTTTGGATATTGATTAGAAAAAATGGGTAACACGTTCAAACTCCTTAACATCTTGGACACACAACTCCACACGAGACAAAATGACGGACATAAAAAAAACCGCCCCACATCAATAAAAAAATTTACTGTGTTGGGCGGCTTTTGCCTGTTTTCGTCTTTAGTAGCCAGTGTGTCATCTTAATTTCGTCGTTTCTATAAAATATATTGCTAAACCCAGCCATTTTAGCAGAAAAACCATCTTACTTAAAGACTAAGACGAAAATTGGCGCAAAAATTACGCTACAATTAAGATGCGAGACGTCATATTCTTTTCAATCGGAGCCTACTCATGAGCACATTAGACCAACTTAAAGCCTTAACCACCGTCGTTGCCGACACGGGTGATTTTCAAGCGATTGCACAATTTTTGCCACAAGATGCCACCACCAACCCATCTTTGATTTTAAAAGCGGTGCAAAAACCAGAATACCAACCCCTGTTTGAATCAACAGTCAAAGCCCATGTCAGCGAATCCGTTGCAGACATCATGGATCATGTGTTGGTGGCTTTTGGCTGCGAGATTCTCAAAATCATCCCTGGTCGCGTATCATCCGAAGTGGATGCACGTTTGTCATTCGACACCGAAGCCTCTATCGCACGCGGTCGCCGTGTGATCGCTTTATATGAAGCCCAAGGGTTTAGCCGTGAACGCATTTTGATCAAAGTCGCATCAACATGGGAAGGCATTCAGGCTGCCAAAGTTTTGGAAACAGAAGGCATTCACACCAATTTGACATTGATGTTTAACCTTGCACAAGCGGTTGCTTGCGCCGATGCCCACATCACATTGATTTCTCCGTTTGTGGGTCGCATTTATGATTGGTTCAAAAAACAAACGGGCATTGACTATGACATGAGCAACGACCCAGGCGTTTCTTCTGTGACCACCATTTACAATTATTACAAAAAATTTGGCATCAAAACCCAAGTCATGGGTGCAAGCTTCCGCAATGTCGGCCAAATCATCGGCTTGGCTGGGTGTGACTTACTGACCATCAGCCCTGACTTATTGGCCAGCATGCAAGCCAGCAACGACGATGTTAAACCCGCGCTGACCGAAGCTGCCGCAATGACACAAGACATTCAACCTTTGACATTAACTGAAGCCAAATTCCGTTTGCTGTTGAACAACGACGCCATGGCGTGTGAAAAGCTCGCAGAAGGCATCCGTGCGTTCTGCGTGGACACAGAGAAACTGGTGACACTAATTGAACAAGCCCGTAAATAAATTTTTCCAAAAAATTATTTCAAAAAAAAGCCAACTCAATGTTGGCTTTTTTTACATCTAAAAAGTAAACACAAAGGCATATTTAAAAAAATCACAAGCATTGGTTTTGCTGTTTTTAAAACAAGCACTTATGCCGCACTTCACACCCAACTTCCACGCTTGATGACGTAACTCAACGCACAAAAAACAAGTGAAAACTTAACGAAAAATGGCAAATTTCCAACGGCAGAGCATGCGTTTTTTTGTTATGATGCACCCCATCACACTTTCATCATTGACTCGCCTTGCTGCGTTGTGATTTTTAAACATCGATTGAAAATATGATTTAAAAATCAAATAGTTAATACACAAGCATTGCATACAGGGAACCATGTGGAACTCATGGACTGTGGCGCAACTGTAAGGGATCGCTGTTCTTTTAAGCACCGAGGATGGACCTCTCGACGGACTCGATCAGCTCACCCAAGTCAGATACCTATCAATGATCATCGTGTGCAGGCCTTCGTACCAAAGGCATGCACATCCTGTCGCTTTTTCGCGCAATGCTTTGCGCGCGAAGCGGTTCTATTTGTGCCCCCTTTTGGTAAAGATAAATCATTCATCATCGTTACTTTAGGGGCGCGGACATGTCTAATTACACCATTGAGCAACCATCGTTTTTCAGCGACACCTTTGATCCATCGCTAGAACCCATTTTGGCGCACAACCCGCAACGATTCGTATTACTCCCCATCCAACACCCTGACCTTTGGCAGCAATACAAACAGCACAAAGCCAGTTTTTGGACGGCGCAAGAGATTGACCTTGAGTCGGATTTGGCCGACTGGTGGTCGCTGTCTTCTGGTGAACGTCATTTTGTCAGCCATGTATTGGCATTTTTCGCCGCTTCGGATGGCATCGTCAATGAAAACTTGGCTGTGAACTTCATGAGAGAAGTTCAAATTCCTGAAGCCCGTTGCTTTTACGGCTTCCAAGTGGCCATGGAAAACATCCACTCAGAAACCTATTCGTTATTAATCGACACTTACATCCAAAAACAAGACGAAAAAGACCATTTATTCAATGCCATTGACACCATTCCTGCGGTCAAAGAAAAAGCCAGTTGGGCGCTGCGGTGGATTGATCAAGGTAACTTTGCCGAGCGTCTGGTTGCATTTGCAGCGGTTGAAGGCATTTTCTTCAGTGGCAGTTTCTGTGCCTTGTTCTGGCTGAAAAAACGTGGTTTGATGCCTGGTTTGACATTCAGTAATGAGCTGATCAGCCGTGATGAAGGCTTGCATTGCCAATTTGCCTGCTCCCTTTACCACATGCTCAAACAGCGTTTATCCAGCGACACTGTTCATGCCATCATCCGCGATGCGGTGAGTATTGAGAAAAATTTCATTTGCGAAGCTTTGCCCGTGAGTTTGATTGGCATGAATGCTGAATTGATGAGCCAATACATCGAGTTTGTGGCCGATCACTGGCTGGATGCCTTGGGTTACAGCAAGCTGTACAACACAAAAAATCCATTTGATTTCATGGACATGATTTCGCTTGAAGGCAAAACCAACTTCTTTGAAAAACGCGTTGGCGATTACCAAAAAGCAGGCGTTTTGGGCACCAAAAGCGAGCAAGTCTTTTCACTCGAAGAGGATTTTTAACCCTCTGCTGTTTCAGTTTCAGCTGTTTTTTAAACCACCTGCACCGTCAATTGTTTCCCTTGTATGTGGCTCAAGCAGCTGACTCAATCGACATCGAAACTGTCATCAGCTGTCATAAGCTACCATTTCACACAAAGTACCTTGATCAGGCCAAATGTCCCCATTGGCCTGTTGTTTTTCACCTTTTCCATTGGCGGCACATCACACACACACCACTCATTCACTCTGTACACACAACAGAGCGCAGTAAATAAGTTAACAAAGTAAAAAAAGGATCAAACAATGCTCGTTCTCAAGCGCAACGGTAAATCTGAAGCCGTCAAATTCGACAAAATCACAGCCCGCATCGAAAAGCTGTCCTACAGCCTGAACCCATTGGTGGAACCTGTTGAAGTCGCGAAAAAAGTCATCATGGGCTTGTATGACGGTGTGTCCACCACGGAACTGGACAACTTGGCTGCGGAAACAGCAGCCAGCATGGCCACACAGCACCCTGACTTCGCCATTTTGGCCGCCCGCTTGGCAATCAGCCGTTTGCACAAAAACACGACCAAATCGTTTTCTGAAACGATGCAAAAACTGTATGACCACATTGATTTAAACACAAAAAAACACTCCCCAATCATCACGGAAGACGTGTTGAACGTGGTCAAAGCACATGCGGACCTGCTGGACTCGACCATCATTTATGACCGCGATTTCAACTCAGACTACTTTGGTTTCAAAACATTGGAGCACACTAATTTGTTGCGCATCAATGGTGAAATCGTCGAACGTCCACAACACATGTACATGCGCGTCGCCCTCGGCATCCACGGCGATGACATTCAATCCGCGATTGAAACCTACACCTTGATGTCAGAAGGTTGGTTCACCCACGCCACCCCCACCCTGTTCAACTCTGGTACGCCGCACCCTCAAATGAGCAGCTGCTTCTTGCTCACCATGCAAGACGACTCGGTCGAAGGCATTTACAACACCCTCAAACAAACCGCATTGATTTCTAAAAATGCAGGTGGCATTGGCTTATCCATCCATAAAGTTCGAGCCAAAGGCAGCACCATCGCAGGCACACACGGCACCAGCAATGGCATCGTACCAATGCTCAAAGTATTCAACGACACCGCACGTTACATCGACCAAGGCGGCGGTAAGCGCAAAGGCGCATTCGCCATGTACCTTGAACCTTGGCATGCCGACGTATTCGAGTTTTTACAATTGAGGAAAAACCACGGCGCAGAAGAAATGCGCGCCCGTGATTTGTTCTATGCCATGTGGGTCAATGATTTGTTCATGGCACGCGTTCAAGCCGATGGTGAATGGAGTTTATTTTGCCCGCACGAATGCCCAGGTTTGGACGATTGCTGGGGCGAAGCCTTTGAAACACTGTACACACGATACGAAGCTGAGGGCAAAGCACGTCGCGTCATCAAAGCGCAAGAACTCTGGTTTGCCATTTTAGAATCACAAATCGAAACCGGTACACCTTATTTACTCTATAAAGACCACGCCAACCGCAAAAGCAATCAACAACACCTCGGCACGATCAAATCAAGCAACCTGTGCACGGAAATCATCCAGTACACATCGCCTGAAGAAATCGCCGTGTGTAACCTCGCATCCATTGCCTTACCAAAATTTGTTGAAGACAACGCATTCAATCATCAAAAACTGTATGACGTGACCTACCACGCCACAAAAAACCTCAACAAAATCATCGACAAAAACCTCTATCCCGTCGAAGAAGCACGCACCTCAAACATGCGTCACCGCCCGATTGGCTTAGGGGTTCAAGGTCTGGCTGACGCTTTCATCATGCTGCGCCTGCCGTTTGATTCCGAAGCAGCGCAAACACTGAACCAACGCATTTTTGAAACCATGTACTACGCCGCCATGAGTGCATCCATTGATTTGGCTAAAGAACTCGGCACATACGAAAGCTACCCAGGCTCCCCCCTGTCCAACGGCATTTTGCAATGCGACATGTGGGGGCACACGCCCTCAAACACATGGGACTGGGCACAATTGCGTCAAAACTTGGCTCAATACGGCGCACGCAACTCACTCCTGCTCGCCCCAATGCCAACCGCCTCCACCTCGCAAATCTTAGGCAACAACGAATGCTTCGAGCCCTACACCAGCAACATTTACACCCGCCGCGTCCTCAGCGGTGAATTCATCGTCGTGAACAAACACCTGTTGATCGACTTGGTCAAACGCGGCCTGTGGAACGACGCCATGCGCAACGACCTCATCCGCGCCAATGGCTCGGTTCAAAACATCGACCGCATCCCAGAAGACCTGAAAGCACTGTACAAAACTGTGTGGGAAATCAAGCAAAAAGTCCTCATCGACATGGCCGCAGATCGCGGTGCATTCATTTGCCAATCGCAATCGATGAACCTTTTCATGGCGCAACCGACCATTGCCAAGCTCTCGTCGATGCACTTCTACACGTGGCAAAAGGGTTTAAAAACAGGTATTTACTACTTACGCGCCAAAGCCGCCAGCCAAGCAGTGCAGTTCACCGTCAGCGCAGCGGCAAAACCCGCCGTCATCGAAAAAGAGGACGAAATCGTCGAGGGCGCGGTGTGCACGATGGAAGAAGGCTGCATCAGCTGCGGCTCGTAAAGTCAGGTAACGGCTGGTCGCGGCGAGTTTTTCACGCGGCAGCCAGCACCATCCGCACTCGCTCGCGTAACTGTGGCAAGACATCCGTTTCAAACCACGGATTCTTTTTCAGCCACGGGTTGTTGCGCGGGCTTGGATGTGGCAGCACCAGCACATGCGGCCAATGCGCGCTCCACGCCAGCACCGCGGTGGTGACGGAGTCGTATTCAGGCAAATGATAGGCCAGCGCATATTGCCCCAGCACGATGGTCAGCTCAATCTGCTTTAAATGCGACAACAATGGCTTCCGCCACGCAGGTGCGCATTCGGGGCGCGGCGGCAAATCGCCCGAAGCCCCCATTCCGGGATAGCAAAACCCCATCGGCAGCACCGCCACTTGCCGCTCATCGTAAAACACCTCGCGCGAAATGCCCAACCACGCGCGCAAACGCTCGCCGCTGGCATCGTTGAACATGATGCCCGTTTCATGCACTTTACGACCTGGCGCTTGACCGACAATCAAAATCCGCGCATCGGCATACGCCTACACAATCGGCCTTGGCCCCAGCGGCAATTCAGCGGCGCAGATTTGACAGGCGCGCACTTGTTTAAGCAATGCAGTCAAATTAGTCATGATGCCCCTCCTTTTTGCTTGTATGAGCTTAGTGTACACCTGATTTCAACAATAAAAAAACAGCCAAAAGGCTGTTTTTTAAAGAATGATATTCCACATTAGTCTAAAGTAAAATTTTGTCTCTGGATAATGTTCGGTAAATAAACTCCACCTTCGGCTTTTTGTTTTAATGCTTTCTCTCTCACAACAAAGACAAAAGAGAATATGGCGGAACGAGTCAATTGTAACAAATGCTTATAGTGATAAATAAAATCAGCTTCATTGATGAAAAGCATATCATTCATCATTTTATATGAACCATAAACATCTGAAGGCTTTTCCCCCTTGTGAACTATGACAAATTTATGTTCTAAGTCATTTCTCCAATCTTTCAAGAATGCCCACTCGCCACTGCCTTTTTCATTCAAGTCTGTAGCAATACTATAAAGTGCTAACAATCCGGGACTTTTTATTGATTCAAAAGTTTCCATCCTATTTTCTAGGTGTAACTGCCAAAAGCTTTGAAAAAACACCACCCTATTCTTTGGGTAGACATCAAACAACTCACAAACTGCCACAGCGATTTTGTCTAAAATACTAAAACATTGTCTAAACCCTACCCTGATTTTTTCCACCTCACCCCCTAAAATTTCATCATTGAACAACTCTGAAAAGCAAGATTCATATCGCAATTCATCAAGTGAGCCTCCAGTCAGATATTCAAAATACATTCGTCTAGCAAATGAAAATTCTGATTTAAGACGGTTAAGCACCATCTCCATTGGAATAACAAACTCCCCCACAATCCCTGTCAAGGTTGGAATCGTCAAATTATCTCGAGCACTACCTGAACATTTACAGTACAACCCATGCTAAGATAGAGAAAGGTTTTGGTCTAAACAAAATTTACGATAATCATTCATCGTGTTATATTCATTTTCTGTATCTTCGTGTTCA
>ERZ724504.1768-NODE-1768-length-11850-cov-6.115812_pt1 | contig 11850 bp, 7 predicted proteins | sample MGYA00376037_ERZ724504 | MGnify/ENA primary metagenome ERZ724504 (study PRJEB28724, sample SAMN07190888) | wastewater metagenome | isolation source: influent of sewage treatment plant in Hong Hong | place: USA: Christiansburg, Virginia | collected 2016-03-01 ... | reverse complement strand
CTGGAGCTGGTCACCCCCACCACCGCCGAGCTGCTGATGTGGTGGTTTGGCGACGACATGGTGCTGGCCAGAGGTGGCCAGCACGGTGGGCTGAACTTTCATGCCGGGCAGAAGCAGGCCATTCTGAACGCCATCGTGGCGCACGAGGTACTCAGCCTTGGCCACCTCAACTGGTCATTGAAAGACCTCTACCAAGCCGCTGCGCCCGATGCGCTGCTGGTGGGCAACCGGCTGGCCGAGGTGTCTGACCCCAAGCACAGCCACCCCAAATACTGCTTCAAGATGGCCACGGGCACGGGCAAAACCTGGGTGTTGCAGGCGTTGATGGTGTGGCAGCTGCTGAACAAAACCGCTGTGGCGGCAGCGGGGGTGGACGACCCGCGCTTTACCCGGCACTTCATGGTGGTGGCTCCGGGGTTGATTGTTTACGAGCGCCTGCTGGATGCCTTTTGCGGCAAGCTGGTGGCCAACGGTAATGGCGCACGCAACTTCGCCACGTCAGACTTGGCCCAGTACGCCGATTTGCTGGTGCCCGAAGCCCACCGCGAGGCGGTGTTTGCCTTTGTGCGCGGCAACGTGTGTGCCAAGCAAGACATCGGGCTGAAGGCCACTGGCAACGGCATGATTGCCATCACCAATTGGCACCTGTTGGCTGAAGGAGACGCAGGCGTGGCGATGGACGAGCAAGACACCATTGAAACGCCAGGCATGCCCCTGCCCCCCGAGCAAGTGGTGGCCGCTGTGCTGCCCCTGGCACCGGGGCGCACCACGGGCAACAGTCTGGACGTGCTGGATCGCCGCTATGCCCGTGGCAACGTGTTGGAGTACCTGGCCAAGCTGCCTGAGCTGATGGTGTTCAACGACGAGGCGCACCACATTCACGAGGTCAAGCGCGAGGGTGAAACCACCGAGGTGGAATGGCAAAAAAGCCTGAGCCGCATTGCCGAAACCAAAGGGCGGCGCTTTGTGCAGGTGGATTTTTCTGCCACGCCGTACAACGACGTGGGCACCGGCAAGCGCAAAAAGAAGGTGTATTTCCCGCACATCGTCACCGACTTTGACCTGAAAAGCGCCATGCGGGCGGGTTTGGTCAAGTCGCTGGTACTGGATCGCCGCAAAGAAATTGGCGCACTGCCGCTGGAGTTCAAGGCCGAGCGCGACGGGCAGGGCAACCCCGCCCTGAGCGAAGGCCAGCGCGTGATGCTGCGTGCCGGTCTGATGAAGCTGCGCAAGCTGGAAACCGACTTTGCACGCATTGACCCCACGCGCCACCCCAAAATGCTGGTGGTGTGCGAGGACACCACGGTGTCGCCCCTGGTGGCAGCCTTTCTGCAAGAACAGGAAGGATTGAATGCCGACGAGGTGATGACCATCGACTCGGGCAAAAAAGCCGAGTTGGGCGAAAAAGACTGGGCACCCGTGCGCGAACGCCTGTTCAGCGTGGATCGCCATGCCACGCCACGGGTGATCGTGAGTGTGCTGATGCTGCGCGAGGGGTTTGACGTGAACAACATCTGCGTCATCGTGCCGCTGCGCAGCTCGCAAGCGCAAATTTTGCTGGAGCAGACCATTGGCCGGGGCCTGCGCCTGATGTGGCGCGACCCTGAGTACACCGACCTGAAACGCGAAAACCGTGAACGCATCAATGCGGGCCAGGAGCCCGGCAGCCTGTTGGACGTGCTTTCCATCGTGGAGCACCCAGCATTCCAGTCGTTTTACGACGACTTGCTGAACGAGGGTCTGGCCGGTCGCACCACCGAGGCCACCGACCACACCAGCGCCACGGGCGACGTGTTGGCCGCCGAGCTGCGCGATGGTTTTGAGGCGTTTGACTTTGCCCTGCCGCTGGTGGTGCGCGAAGCCGACGAATGGCGTGAGCACAGCCCCCTGGACGTGACCGCGCTGCCACCGTTTCGGGACATGGATGTGGCCCAGCTGCAAGCCCTGCTGGGCCGGGGTGATCAGTTCATTTCGCAAGACCTGCAAAGTGCCACCCTGTTTGGCGACTATCGCGTCAACGGTGCGGTGATGCAGGTTGGCGGCTACAACGAGTACCTCTCGCGCCTGACCCGGCGCATCAGCCAGGCATTGAGCCAGCCCCTGCCCAATACCCGCAAGGTGGCCACACATGCCGCCGCGCCGTATTTGCAAGTTCATACCGCTGAATTGACGGCGGCGCTGGACGACTACGTGTGGACGCAGTTGTTTGGGGTGACTTTCAATCCGCTCGACGGTGAAAACTGGCGCGTGCTGTTGCTGGATCCGGTGGTGGCGCACATTACCCGCGTGTTTGCCGTGGCTTTGATGGAGTCGGCCCAAGACCACACCCACGGGCAGACGCAGGTGCATGCCCGGTGTTTGAGTGAAGCCCCGCGCCTGATGGTGCGTGAGAGTTGCTCGGTGCCGGTGTCCAAGTGCATTTACACCCGCCAGGGCTGGCCCAGCAGGAACGGCGGCCTGGAAAAGGCACTGATCCACTGGGCGCAAGCCGATGCATCGGTGCAGGCGTTTTGCAAAATCAGCGAGACACGGCACACCTTTGCCCGCCTGCGTTACATCAAAGACGACGGTCTGCCTGCGTTTTACTCCCCCGACTTTCTGGTGCGTGTGACCGAGGGCAGTGCAGCCGGCATCTACCTGGTGGAAACCAAGGCCCAGCAGCAGATCAATCACCCCAATGTGCAGCGCAAACGCAAAGCGGCACTGGCCTGGTGTGAGCACATCAATGCCTTGCCACCGGAACTGCGCAGCGGCTTGCCCTGGCATTACGTGCTGTTGGGCGAGGAGACTGTGACGGAGTGGCAGCACCGGCACGCCCGCCTGGCCGATTTGCTGGACTTTGCCCGGCTGCGTCCGGTGGCCCAGGCCAGCCACCAGACGGCACTCATTTGGTGAAGGTAAAAATGTATAAAGAAAGCTGCTTTTCGCTTAATGGTAAAGAGTAAGTAGCTCTATTTTTTGTGGAGCCTCACCCCGTGTTGCGCAGCCCCGCTGCAATGCCGTTGATGCTGATGTGGATGCCGCGCTTGACGCGCTCGTCCACCGCCTCGCCCCGGTCCACGGCCTGGCGGTGGCGGCGCACCAGCTCCACTTGCAGGTGGTGCAGCGGGTCGATGTAGGGGTAGCGGTGGCCCATGGAGCGTTGCAGGGCGGCGTTGTCGCGCAGGCGCTGCTGCTCGCCGGTGATCATGCTCAGGGCGGCGCTGGTGCGCTGCCATTCAGCTTCGATGGCGGCAAACACGGTCTGGCGCAGCGGTTCGTCGTCCACCAGCTCGGCATAGCGGCGGGCCAGGGCCAGGTCGCTCTTGGCCAGCACCATGTCCATGTTGGACAGCAGGGTGCTGAAGAAGGGCCACTGGCTGTGCATGCGTTGCAGCAGTGCGCGGCGCTCGTCGGGGGTCTGGCCGTCGGTGGTCTCACCGTTGCCCGCCACAAACGCCTCGACCGCCGAGCCAAAACCGAACCAGCCGGGCAGGGCGATGCGGCACTGGCCCCAGCTGAAGCCCCAGGGGATGGCGCGCAGGTCTTCGATGCGCTGGGTGGCCTTGCGCGATGCGGGGCGTGAGCCGATGTTGAGCTCGGCAATTTCGCGCAGCGGGGTGGCGCTGAAGAAATAGCTGGCAAAGCCGGGGGTCTCGTACACCAGGGCGCGGTAGGCGGCCATGCTGGCACCGGAGAGCTGGTCGGCGGTGGCCAGAAATTCAGGTGTGGCCGACTGCGTGGACGGCAGCAGCGTGGCTTCCAGCGTGGCGGCCACCAGGGTTTCGAGGTTGCGGCGGCCAATTTCGGGGTTGGCGTACTTGGAGCCGATCACTTCGCCCTGCTCGGTCAGGCGGATCTGGCCGCGCACCGTGCCCGGAGGCTGGGCCAGGATGGCCTGGTAGCTGGGGCCGCCGCCCCGGCCCACGGTGCCGCCACGTCCGTGGAACATGCGCAGCTGAATAGAGCGCAAGCCCCCACGCTCCCGTTGGTCGCTGCCCCCCGAGGGGGCTGTTTCACCTTGGGGCGGCCCGGCGGTGAAACTGCGGCTGCCTTGTTCACTTCCAGCGTTCATGGCGTTGAACAGTTCGACCAGCGCAATCTCGGCCCGGTACAGCGACCAGTTGCTGGTGAAGATGCCGCCGTCCTTGTTGCTGTCCGAGTAGCCCAGCATCACGTCCTGCTCGCCGTACTGGGTGGCGCTGCCGCGCTGCACCATGGCGGCCACGCCGGGCAGGGCATAGAACTCGCGCATGATGGTGGCCGACTGGGCCAGGTCTTCGATGGTCTCGAACAGCGGCACCACGATCAGGTCGGCCACGGCCAGGCTGGTGCCGGGCCGCCCCAAGCCAGCCTGCGCCCCCTCGGGGGGCAGTGAAGGCACGCCAGTGCCGAACGTGGGGGCCTCTGTGTCGTTCAGCAGGCCGTGCATCAGCCCCACTTCTTTTTGCAGCAGCAGCACCTCCAGCAGGTCGCTCACGGTTTCGGTGTGGCTGATGATGTAGTGGCGGATGGCCTGTGCGCCGTACCGCTGGCGCAGGGTGCGGGCAGCCTCGAAGATGGCCAGCTCGCTGCGCGTCCAGTCGCTGTAGTCGGCACCCATCACGCGCAGGGGGCGGGCATCGTTGAGCAGTTGCAGCAGCAGGCTGCGCTTGGCGGTTTCGTCCAGCGCCGCGTAGTCGGGGCACACGCGGGCCACTTTCAGCAGCTCGGCCAGCACCAGCTCGTGCTGGTCTGAACTCTGGCGCAGATCGACCGTGGCCAGGTGGAAGCCGAACACTTCCACCGTGCGGATCAGCGGGGCCAGGCGCTGGCGCACCAGGGCCGCACCGTGGTGTGCCAGCAGGCTGGCCTGGATGGTGCGCAGGTCGGCCAGCAGTTCTTCGGCCTGGCCGTAGGGGTCTTGCGGGGCCACGGCATGGCGGGCGGCGGTGCCGCCGGTCAGCGTGTGCAGCGTGGCGGCCAGCCGGGCGTACATGCCGGTCAGGGCGCGGCGGTAGGGCTCGTCCATGCGGTGGGCGTTGCGGTCGGGCGAGCGTTGCGCCAGCGCCGCCATCTCGGGGGTGATGCCGGTCAGCATTTCAGACATCGACAGCTCGCTGCCCAGGCGGTGGACTTCGGTCAGCAGGTGGCGCAGCACCACTTCAGCCTGACGCTTGAGCGCGAATTCCAGCGTGGGCGCGGTGACAAAGGGGTTGCCGTCGCGGTCGCCACCTATCCACTGGCCCATGCGCAGGAAGGATGGGACATGGATGGGTGTGCTGGCGCAAGCACCGCTGCCCGTGCCTGAGTCTGCGGGCAGGGCCAGCAGGTCTTCCAGCTCGCGGTACAGGCGCGGAATCTGGCTGAGGAAGGTGGCTTCGTAGTAGCTCAGGGCGTTTTCGATCTCGTCGGCCACGGTCAGCTTGGTGAAGCGCAGCAGCCGGGTCTGCCACAGCTGGGTGACGCGGGCGCGGATCTGGGCCTCGTTGTCGGCCAGCTCGCGCGGCAGCAGGTATTCGCGGGCGGCCAGCAGGTGGGCGATGGCGCGTTCGCCGTCCAGAATGCTTTTGCGCTGCACTTCGGTGGGGTGGGCCGTCAGTACGGGTGACACATGGGCCTGGGCCAGGGTGTGGGCCACGGTCTGGCTGTCCACACCTGCTGCGCGGATGCGTTGCAGCGCCATTTCCAGGCTGCCGGGCTGAATGTCGCCATCGCGTTCGTGGATGGCGCGGCGGCGGATGTGGTGGCGGTCTTCGGCCAGGTTGGCCAGGTGGCTGAAATAGGTGAAGGCGCGGATCACGCTCACCGTCTGGTCATCGCTCAGCCCGACCAGCAGCTGCTTCAGCGCCTTGTCGGCCTCGGTGTCGGCACTGCGCCGGAAGGCCACCGACAGCTGGCGGATCTGCTCGATCAGCGCATACGCCGCTTCGCCTTCCTGCTCGCGGATCACATCGCCCAGCAGGCGGCCCAGCAGGCGGATGTCTTCCATCAGCGGGGCATCTTTGTCGGTGTCGGCAGTGGCCGTGCGGCGGGGGACTGGTGTCATGGCAGGTTCCGGATGAAGGGCGGTTCGGGGGAATCAGGGACGAATCAGGGGCGAATCGGGAGCAGACTGGCGACTGGCTGGCGTGATGGTCTGAGGGAGTTGTGGACTCGCTTTTGCTGCTTTTTTAAGCAACTTGCATGCTAGCATCCAACGTGCCACCAACCTTTGCAAAAAGGTTACGAACGCGGTTCTTTCTATCTTCTGTCCACCATGTCCCACGCTGCTGCCTCTCCTGCCCCTGCGGGCCTCCACCTCACGGGTCTCCATCTCACCATAGCCACCCGCGAGAGCCGTCTGGCACTGTGGCAGGCCGAACACGTCAAGGCGCTGCTCGAAAGCCTGGGGCATACCGTCACCCTGCTGGGCATGACCACCCGGGGCGACCAGATTCTGGACCGCACCCTGAGCAAGGTGGGCGGCAAGGGCCTGTTCGTCAAGGAGCTGGAAACCGCACTGGAAGAAGGCCGGGCCGACTTGGCCGTGCATTCGCTCAAAGATGTGCCGATGGAGCTGCCCGCCGGGTTTGCGCTGGCCTGCGTGATGGACCGCGAAGACCCGCGCGATGCCTGGGTGTCGCCCCACTGCGCGGGCCTGGCCGACTTGCCGCCCGGTGCCGTGGTGGGCACGTCCAGCCTGCGCCGCCTGGTGCTGCTGCGCGAGGCGCTGGCCGCCCTGGGCCGCAGCGATGTGCGCATTGAGCCGCTGCGCGGCAACCTCGACACCCGGCTGCGCAAGCTCGACGAAGGCCAGTACCAGGCCATCGTGCTGGCCGCTGCCGGTCTCAAACGCCTGGGGCTGGGTGAACGCATCCGCCAGATTTTTGAGCCCACGGCCATGCTGCCCGCCGCCGGGCAGGGTGCCCTGGGCATTGAAATCTGCAGCCACCGCGACGATGTGCGGGCCGCACTGGCTCCGCTGGCCCACTGGCCCACCTGGCTGAGCGTGGCCGCCGAGCGTGCCGTCAGCCGGGCGCTGGGTGGCAGCTGCTCCATGCCACTGGCCGCGTTCTCGCGCTGGGAGTCCGACCAGACCTTGCGCATCGATGCCGCCTGGGGAGAGGAGCTGCGTGCCGTGCCCCTGATCCGCGCGAATGCACAGGCCAGTGTCAACACACTGGCCGAAGCCGAAGCCCTGGGCCAGCGCGTGGCAGCCGCCTTGTGCGCGGCGGGTGCGCAGGTGGCTGTACCTGCCGCCAGCCAGCCTTCGGCCTGATGGTTTCCGTGCCCATGCCATGTGCCCGTGCTTGCCCGGTGGTGGTTACCCGGCCTGAGCGCGAAGCTGTGGCCTGGGTCAACGCTTTGGCTGAACATGGCTTTGCTCCGGTGGCGCTGCCCCTGATGGCCTTTGGCCCGCCCGCTGACATGGCCGCTTTGCAAGCCTGCCGCCAACGGCTGGCCGACTACAGCGCCGTGATGTTCGTCAGCCCGCAGGCCGTGCATGCTTTCTGGCCCGTGGCCGCCTGGCCACACGGCGTGCGCTGCTGGGCTCCGGGGCCGGGCACGGCGCGGGCCCTGTATCAACTCGGCATTCCTGAAAACGCGATTGACCAGCCTGCCGCCGATGCCACCCAGTTCGATTCCGAAGCCCTGTGGCCGGTGGTACGCGCCCAGCTGCGACCCGGTGTGCGGGTGCTGGTGGTGCGCGGCGAGCAGGCTGCGGATCGTGTGGTTGGGCCTGCACCTGGGGGAGCTGTCAGCCCGCAAGCTCAGCCATCCCAGGGCTCCGGGCGCGAATGGCTGGCCCGCCAGTGCGAGCAAGCCGGTGCCCTGGTTGATTTCTGCGTCGCGTATGGAAGGGGCATGCCCGTCTGGACGCAGCAGCAGCATGCCCTGGCCGAGAGGGCGCTGGCCGACGGGGCCATCTGGCTGCTGAGCAGCTCTGAAAGTGTGGGTCATTTGAAACAGTTACAGCCTGTTTCAAACTGGGCTGGGGCCAGGGCACTGGCCACCCATCCGCGCATTGCAACATCGGCGCTGGCGATGGGGTTTGCCGAGGTGCGCATGGCGCGCCCGGCCATGGCCGATGTGATCACGGCGCTGGCGGGCTGGTGCCACCCTCCGGCAGCTTTGGGGTAAACCCCTTATCATTGATTGCACCCAACCCGCCGACCGGATGTCGTGATCTCGTCGGCGTTTTGTTTGGTTATCCACTCTTTTCATGTCCCAGTCACCAGACGCTTCTTTTGTCCAGTTTGACAACGTCACCTTCGCCTACCCCGGTTCGGCAGGCGACCGGGTGATTCTGGATCGCCTGTCCTTTTCCGTGCCCAGAGGCCAGGTCACGGCCCTGATGGGGGCTTCGGGCGGGGGCAAAACCACCGTTCTGCGCCTGATTGGTGGCCAGCAGCAGGCCACAGGCGGGCGCGTGCTGTTCGATGGAGCCGATGTGGGGACGATGGGGCGCGAAGCCCTGGAGGCCGCCCGCAGGCGCATGGGCATGCTGTTCCAGTTCGGGGCGCTGTTCACCGACCTGAGCGTGTTCGACAACGTGGCGTTTCCGCTGCGCGAGCACAGCCGCCTGAGCGAGCCGCTGATCCGCGACATCGTGCTGATGAAACTCAATGCCGTGGGCCTGCGCGGTGCCCGCGACCTGATGCCCAGCGAAGTTTCCGGTGGCATGGCCCGGCGTGTGGCCCTGGCCAGGGCCATTGCCCTCGACCCCGAGCTGATCATGTACGACGAACCCTTTGCGGGCCTCGACCCGATTTCGCTGGGCACAGCCGCCCAGCTCATCCGCCGCCTGAACGATGCACTGGGCATGACCAGCCTCATCGTGTCGCACGACTTGGAAGAAACCTTCCGCATTGCCGACCAGGTCATCATTCTGGCCAATGGCCGCATTGCTGCCCAGGGCACACCCGATGAGGTGCGGCATTCGGAAGATCCGCTGGTGCGGCAGTTTGTGCTGGCCCAGGCCGAGGGGCCGGTGCATTTTCATTACCCTGGGCCCACGCTGGACGACGATTTCGGGCCGGTCATGGCCGGGCGTGCAGGCCAGTCTGGCCGCAGCGGGAGCAGAACATGACACTGGCCACAATGGGTTTTGCGGTGCGCCGCAAGCTGGCTGATTTGGGTGAGTCGGCCCGGCTGTTTGCCCGTCTGGTGCAGCTGTCGCCCGTGGCGCTGGCGCGGTTTGGGCTGGTGCGCGACCAGATTTTCTTCCTGGGCAACCTGTCGATGGCCATCATCGGCGTGTCCGGCCTGTTCGTTGGTTTTGTGCTGGGTTTGCAGGGGTACTACACACTGCAACGCTACGGATCTTCCGAGGCGCTGGGTCTGCTGGTGGCGCTGAGTCTGGTGCGCGAGCTGGGGCCGGTGGTCACCGCGCTGCTGTTTGCAGGCCGGGCAGGCACGGCCCTGACGGCTGAAATCGGCCTCATGAAAGCCGGCGAGCAGCTGGCTGCGATGGAAATGATGGCGGTTGATCCCATTCGCCGGGTGTTGGCCCCGCGTTTCTGGGGTGGGCTGATTGCCATGCCCCTGCTGGCGGCCATGTTCAGTGCCGTGGGCATCATCGGCGGCTGGCTGGTGGGCGTGGTGATGATCGGCGTGGACGAGGGCTCGTTCTGGAGCCAGATGCAAGGTGGCGTGGAGGTGTGGAACGACGTGGGCAACGGTGTCATCAAAAGCATGGTGTTCGGCGTGGCCGTTACTTTTGTGGCGCTGTACCAGGGCTACATGGCCCATCCCACGCCCGAGGGCGTGTCCAGTGCCACCACACGCACGGTGGTCATGGCTTCCCTGCTGGTGCTGGGGCTGGACTTTTTGCTCACCGCCATGATGTTCAGCATCTGATGCTGGCGGTTGTATTGACTGATTTGATAGCTACTTGTACATATTCATCAAGCGCAAAGCCATGAAAAAATCCAAAAATGATGTGTGGGTCGGCCTGTTTGTGGTGCTGGGAGCGGCTGCACTGTTGTTCCTGGCGCTGAAGTCGGCCAACCTGCTGCACCTGAACTTTCAGAGCACCTACCAGGTGCAGGCCAAGTTTGACAACATCGGTGGCCTCAAACCCCGCGCTGCCGTCAAAAGTGCCGGTGTGGTGGTGGGCCGTGTGGGGGCCATCACGTTCGATGACAAGAGTTTCCAGGCCAATGTGACGCTGGACATGGAGTCGCGCTTCCAGTTTCCCAAAGACAGCTCGCTGAAAATCCTGACCAGCGGCCTGCTGGGTGAGCAGTACATCGGCATCGAACCGGGCGGAGACATGGCCAACTGGCAGCCGGGTGCGGTGGTCACCCAGACCCAGTCGGCGGTGGTGCTGGAAAATCTGATCAGCCAGTTCCTGTTCAACAAGGCGGCAGAGCCAGAAGCCGCTGCCAGCAAACCATGATCAATGGCCACCCATACCCATGAAGCGGTGGCCGGGAGGATGCACATGACCTTGTTTCTCAGCCGTCACAACCGAGGCCCTTTGCCTGCGCAGGCTTCCCTCCAGGGGCCGCCGCGCCTGTTGACCCCAGCCAGCCAGTCGCGCCAGGCCAAGGGTGGCTGGCGCGCGCGCAGCCTGTCGGGCTTGCTGCTGTGTGCCGCCCTGGCTGGTTGTGCCACCGGGCCGACAGCCGATCCGCGCGATCCGTTGGAACGCTACAACCGCGAGATGCAGTTGTTCAATGATGCGGTGGATGAAGCGGTGGTCAAGCCCGTGGCCACGGGCTATGCCAACGTCACCCCCGACCCCATTCGCACCGCGATCAGCAATTTTTTTGGCAACCTGAACGATGTCTGGGCCACCATCAATACCGGGTTGCAGTTGCGTGTGGAAGACACGGCCATCAATGCCTTGCGGGTGGGGATGAACACGTTTTTTGGCATGGCCGGTTTGATCGACATCGCTTCCGAAATGGGGCTTTACCGCAACCAGGCTGATTTTGGCCAGACCTTGGGCCGCTGGGGCGTGCCACCCGGCCCTTACTTGGTGCTGCCCATTTTTGGCCCGTCCACGTTGCGCGACACCGTGGGCATGGGTGTGGAAGCCAAGGGCGACATGGTGGGCACCCTTGACAATGTGCCCAACCGCAATGCACTCACCGCCCTGCGGCTGGTTGAAAAACGTGCAGACCTGCTGCGGGCCGGTACGGTGCTGGATGAGGCTGCGCTCGATAAATACAGCTTCTCCCGCGAGATTTTTTTGCAACGCCGCCAGAGCGTGATTGACGCGCAGCGCAACCGCGACAACGAATGAGCCGGGCACACCGCTGCCCAGAAGGAAACACCATGAGCATGAACAGAAGACATTCCATCCAACGTTTGCTGACCCTGGCGACCGCGCCGCTGCTGTCTTTGTCCGGCCTGCTGCCTCTGGCTGCCCAGGCTGCAACAGATGAAGCACCCGATGCCCTGATCAAGCGTGTGGCTTCTGAAGTGATGGATGCCGTCAAGGCGGACGCAGCCATCCAGGGGGGAGACATGGCCAAAGTCATGGCGCTGGTGGACGGGAAAATCATGCCCCATGTCAATTTTGTCCGCATGACTTCATCCGCCGTGGGGCGGTTCTGGCGCCAGGCCACACCGCAGCAGCAAAAGCAGTTGCAAGACGAATTCAAAACCTTGCTGGTGCGCACCTACTCGGGGGCCTTGAGTCAGGTCAAAGAACAGACGCTGAGCTTTCGCCCTCTGCGTGCCACGCCTGCCGACACCGAGGTGGTGGTGCGCAGCGATGTGCGGGGCCGGGGTGACCCCATTCAGCTGGACTACCGTCTGGAAAAGACGGACACGGGCTGGAAAATCTATGACCTGAATGTCATGGGTGTCTGGCTGGTCGAAACCTACCGCACCCAGTTTTCCAGCCCGTGTCCGTCTTTTCCAGACGGTAGTCCAGCTGAATGGGGAAAGAGTGTA
>ERZ724504.1758-NODE-1758-length-11888-cov-9.739373_pt1 | contig 11888 bp, 9 predicted proteins | sample MGYA00376037_ERZ724504 | MGnify/ENA primary metagenome ERZ724504 (study PRJEB28724, sample SAMN07190888) | wastewater metagenome | isolation source: influent of sewage treatment plant in Hong Hong | place: USA: Christiansburg, Virginia | collected 2016-03-01 ... | reverse complement strand
GCTACCTGATCATCGACCAGACCGAGGCGATGACCACCGTCGACGTGAACACCGGCGGCTTCGTCGGTGCGCGCAACTTCGACGACACCATCTTCAAGACCAACCTCGAAGCGGCCCAGTCCATCGCCCGCCAGCTGCGCCTGCGCAACCTCGGCGGCATCATCATCGTGGACTTCATCGACATGGAAAGCACCGAGCACCGCAGCGCCGTGCTCGACGAGTTCCGCAAGGCCCTGGCCAAGGACCACACCAAGATGACGGTGAACGGCTTCACCACCCTCGGGCTGGTGGAGATGACCCGCAAGCGCACCCGCGAATCCCTGGCCCACCTGCTGTGCGAGCCCTGTGCCACCTGTGGCGGGCGCGGTGAAGTGAAGACCGCGCGCACCGTGGCCTACGAAATTCTCCGCGAGCTGCTGCGCGAAGCACGCCAGTTCAACGCCCGCGAGTTTCGCGTGCTGGCCGCCCCCAACGTCATCGACCTGTTCCTCGAAGAGGAATCCCAGGCCCTTGGCATGCTCTCCGACTTCATCGACAAGACTATTTCCCTGCATCCGGAAGCCAGTTACGGACAGGAACAATTCGACATCGTGCTGCTCTGATGCGCGCCTTTTACCCCGCTTGCAACGGGGTAAAAATGCCATCGCAATTAACGCACCAATGTAGTGCAAACCGGCTATTGACGCGGTTTTGGGCGATTTTCTGCACCTCGTCAGTGCATTCAAATATTCAATCGCCACATGATTGACGCTGCCCTTGGGACGCCCGCAGAATCCGCCGCCTAGACCAATGGCAGGTACCAAAAGATGCACACCCAGAACACCCTCCAGGCCGCCTCCGGCCTTAGCGCCAGCGCCGTCCGGATTGGCTCCAACCATGGCTACGCCTTCGACGGCGACAACGTGCGCCTCGATGCCGAACTGCTGATCGGCAATCCTGAAGCCGCCGCCGCCCAGGACTGGGCACTGCAACTGTGGGCCTGCGACGCGCCCTTCGACGGTGTCGCCATTCGCGGCACCAAGGTCGCCGAATTGCCGGTTGCCAACCAGGCCTGGATCAGTGCCCTGACCCCCGCCTTCCCGCCCGCCGGGCGTGCCGAACATTCGATGGTGCTGGTCCTCGCCTCCGGTCAGGATGGCAGCTTCGACCAGGTGAACGACTACGCCAACTTTCCGCAGACCGAAATCTTCGTGCAGCCGCGTCTCACCGGCACCACCGGCTTCAGCCTCGCAGAAGACAGCGTCACCCTCAACGTGGATGCCATCGACAACCCGCGGAGCGCTGACAACCTGAGCGGCTCCCTGTCCCTCGAACTGTGGGCCTATGCCGACAGCAAGCCGGAAGGCATCCAGCTGGCTGCCGCCAATCTGGGCAGCCTGGCCGGCCAGAACAGCTGGTACGAGCTGGCCATCGACGCGCCCCTCATCGCCAAGCCCGCCGGCACCTGGAACATCGCCCTGCTGCTGCGCGAATGGACCAACGCCGGCTACGTGACCCGCGACTTCGCCAACTTCGCCCTGCCGGTAAGCTGGGCTGCCGAAGCCACCCCCGAAGCCAAACCTGCCGCTGTGGCCAAGCCTGCTGCCAAGCCGGCCGCTGCCCCCAAGGCGGCTGCCGCAAAGGCTGTCGCGCCGAAAGCCGCGGAGCCGAAGGCCGCTGCCGCCAAGGCCGCTCCGAAGGTCGCCGCCGCTCCCGCCAGCGTGTCGGTCAACAAGGCCAGCGAAGCCGAACTCGCCGCCGTGAAGAGCCTGCCCAAGGCCGTTGCCGCCGCCATCGTCGCCGCCCGCCCCTTCAAGACCCTCGACGAACTGGTCAAGGTCAAGGGCATGGGCGTGAAGATGCTCGACAAGCTGAAAGGCAGCCTGAGCCTGTAAGACAAGCCACGTGGGTCGGACTTCAGTCCGACTCGACTGGCTGAACCCGTGCTGTCGGACTGAAGTCCGACCCACAAAGGCCCTGACCGGGGATTACCGGCTCAGGGCTTTTTCTCGTTCACGGCCGGCAGCCACAAGCCTTCGCCGGTCGCCTCCAGCAGCGTCAACCAGGCCCGCACGTCGAACTCGAACTGGTGGTAATCGGGCTCCATCCGGCAGCACAACTGGTAGAAAGCCTTGTCGTGCTGGCGCTCCTTCAGGTGGGCCAGCTCATGCACGACGATCATGCGCAGAAATTCCGGCGGCGCCTCGCGGAACAGTGTGGCGACGCGAATTTCGCGCTTGCTCTTGAGCTTGCCACCCTGCACCCGCGACACCGTGGTGTGGGTGCCCAGCGCGTTGTGAATGGTCTGCAGCTTGCCGTCGTAGGCCACCTTGCTCAGCGGCTCGGCATTGCGCAGGTGGCGGGCCTTCAGCTCGCCGACATAGTCGTAAAGAGCTGTGTCGTTGCGCACGGCATGAGGTGCCGGATACTTCTTGAGCAGCAGCGGGCCGAGGCGGTCGTCTTCGAGCAGCGCGCGCACCTGGGCCACTAAGTGCTCCGGGTAACCGAACAGATAGCGGAGAGGAAGTAAGCTGGACATATGGCGCGGATTCTAACCGTTCCGCCGCGTCACTTTGATCTTCCGCAATGCAGCCTCCGGTGGGTGCGCGTAGCTTACTGACCATCAAGTCATTAACTCCACCTGGAGGGTGTAATGCGCGACTCCCCGGCCCCATCCAACGGCCATCCCGCCCGGCGAGATACCCATCCCGTGCGCTGGGCCTTCGTCGCCCTGTGTCTGTTCAACGCACTCCCCGCCCCCGCCGCCGAAACCCTGGCCGATGCCTGGCGTCTGGCCCTGTCTGCCGACGCCCGCCTGCGGGCCGCCGACGCCGACAGTGACGCCGCCCGCGCCACCCGGGAAGCCGCCCGCGGGCTGGCCCTGCCCAAAGCCAGCATCGGCTCCAGCTACACCGTGCTCAGCAAGGAGCCCGCTGCCCGCATCGACCTGCCCTCGGTCCCCGGCCTCAGCCTGCCCAACCAGTTGCCGCTGTCCGAACGCAACTACGCGACCCACGCGCTGCAAGCCAGCCTGCCCGTCTATACCGGCGGACGCATCGCCGCGGCCGTGGCCGCCGCCGACACCGGCGTACGCGCCAGCGCCTTCGAACGCACCCGCACCGAACAGGCCGTCAAGCTCGACGTGGCCGAAGCCTGGCTCAATGTGCTGCGCGCGCGCCGCGCCCTGGCCGCTGCCGAACGTCACCTCGCCGCCCTCGACGCCCATGCGCTGGATGTCGGCAATCTGAGCAAAGAGGGCCTGGTCGCCCGCAACGATGTGCTGTCGGTGGCCGTCGCCCAGGCCGACGCCCGCCAGCGCCTCACCCAGGCAAGGCACGCCGTGGATTTATCCGGTGCCGCCTACAACCGCCTCCTCGGCCGTCCGCTCGATGACACCGTTAATCTGGCCGAGCCGCCGCCTCCCGAAGCCGGCCGCGAAGACATCGCCGCCCTCGGCGCCCGCGCCCGTGCGCTGCGCCCCGAGATGGCCCTGCTCGGCGCCCGCGCCGAAGCCACCGACCAGGAAGCCGAGATGGAACGCGCCGGCCGCCGCCCGCAGGTCGGCATCACCGGCGCCGTACTCCACGAGGACAACCGTTACCGGGTGAACCAGGACATCGCCCAGATCGCCGTCGGCGTGCAGTGGGAAATCTTCGACGGCGGTGTGCGGCGCCAGCGTGCCGATGCCGCCGTCGCCCGCGCCCGCGCCGAACGGGAACGCCAGAGCGACGCAGCCAGCCTGATCGAACTGGAAGTGCGCCGGGAGTGGCTGGCCGTCGATGAAGCCGCCCAGCGCTTCGCCACCACCCGGGCCGCCACCGGGCAGGCCGACGAGAACCTGCGCGTGGCACGCGACCGCTATCGCAACGGCGTCGGCACCCACACCGAAGTGCTCGACGCCGAAGCTCTGCGCAGCCTCACCGACTACAACCACCTGAACGCCCTGTACGATCACCACCTCGCCCGACTGCGGCTGCGCAAAGCCGTCGGCGAGCTGTAAGCGGAGCCCCGCATGAGCCTCAATCGCAACTACCTGTACGCCGGCCTCGCCACCCTTGCCGTGATCCTTGGCGGCGCGTGGGCCTGGCAACACCTGGCCGGCAGCCATGCCATGCCCGAAGGCCTGATCCAGGCCAACGGGCGCATCGAGGGCGACCACAGCACCGTCGCCAGCAAGCTGCCCGGCCGCATCGCCGTGCTGAAGGTGCGCGAGGGCGACACCGTCACCGCTGGACAGATCCTCGCCCAACTGGAAGACACCCAGCTCGCGGCAAAAAAACGTCAGGCCGATGCCGCCGTTGCCACCCTTCAGGCCCAGCTGCAGGCGGCCCGCGCCCAGCTGGCCATCGCCCGCCGCGAAGTGCCGCTGGCCGAGGCCAGCGCCGACGCCGTGCTCGGCAAGGCCCGCGCCGCCGAACTGCAAGCCGCCAAGGACGCAAGGCGCTTCGACGAACTGGCCGAGCGCGGCACCGTCGAGCCGCGCCGCGCCGAGCAGATGCGCCTCGCCCACACCGCCGCCGCCGCCGATCTGCGTCAGGCCGAACAGGCAGTGCGCTCGTCGCGTCTCGGCGGTGACAAGGTGAAAGCCCGCGATAACGACATCGCTGCGCTGGAGGCAGGCCTGCGCCAGGCCGAAGCCGCCGCGCAGGAAGTGGCCAGCCTGGTGGACGATCTGACCCTGCGCGCGCCCATCGGCGGGGTGGTCATGAACCGCCTGCGTGAAGCTGGCGAGATGGTTGCCGCCGGCACCCCGGTATTCGATCTGGTCGACCTCGACAAGCTCTTCCTCAAGGTCTACGTGCCCGAGAAGCAGATCGGCCAGTTGCGCCTCGGCCTCCCGGCCAAGGTGTATACCGACGCCTTCCCCGGCCAGGAATTTACCGCCACGGCGCGCTACATCTCGTCGCAGGCCGAATTCACGCCAAAGGAAGTGCAGACCCCCGACGAGCGGGTCAAGCTCACCTACGCGGTGAAACTCTACTTCGACGCCAACCCGCAACGCCGCCTGTCCCCCGGTGTGCCTGCCGACGCGGTGATCCGCTGGAAGGACAGCGTGCCCTGGCAGGTGCCGAAATGGTGATCGGCGGATGGTGTCGGACTGAAGTCCGACCCACAGGAAGCGTGGCATCGATCTTTTGTGGGTCGGACTTTAGTCCGACAACCCCCGCGTGAAAAACACCCCCGCCATCCAGGTTGCCGGCTTCACCAAGCGCTACGGCAAGCGCCTCGCCGCCGACGGCCTGGCGCTCACCGTGCAGCGCGGGGAAATCTATGGTCTGGTCGGTGCCGACGGGGCCGGCAAGTCCAGCCTGATGAAGGCCATCGCCGGCGTGCTGTCCTTTGACGGCGGCACGGTGGATGTCTTCGACACCCGCATCGACTCGGCCCGCGCCGCCGAAAAGGTGAAGGACCGCATCGGCTTCCTGCCCCAGGGCCTCGGCCTCAATCTCTACCCCGACCTGTCCATCGACGAGAACGTGGACTTCTTCGGCCGCCTGCGCCTGGTGCCGGGCCGTGAGCTCGCCGAGCGCAAGCGCCTGCTGCTCGAGATGACCCGCCTCGACGCCTTCCGCGACCGCCCCATGCGCCAGCTCTCCGGCGGCATGAAGCAGAAGCTCGGCCTGGTGTGCACGCTGATCCACGAGCCGGATCTGGTGATCCTCGACGAACCGACCACCGGCGTCGACCCGGTGTCGCGCCGCGACTTCTGGACCATCCTCGGCAAGCTGCTCGAAGAAAAAGGCATCACCGCACTGGTGTCCACCGCCTACCTCGACGAGGCCGACCGCTTCCATCGCGTATCGCTCTTCCACGAAGGCAAGGTCATGGGCGAAGGCACGCCGGCCGAGTTGGTCGCCCGCGTGCCCGGCACCCTCGCCCTGTTTCGCGCCGCGCCCCAGGCCACGGCCCTGCCGCGCCTCAAGGCCGCCTTCCCGCAGACCGAGGCAATGGGCACCTGGCTGCGGGTCTTCGCCGACGGGCTCGATGCGGCGGGTGCACGCGCCGGCATCGATGCGGCGCTGGCCGGCATTCCCGCCACCGACTGGTTCGCCCGCGAGCCGGAACTGGAGGATGTCTTCGTCGCCATGCTGCGCCAACGCGGCGCCCGGCTGGATACCCAATTGCAGGACGACGAAGCCCCCAAAACGGCGGCGACAAACCAGGCCCCCGCCCTCGCCATCGAAGCCCGCGACCTGACCCGCGTCTTCGGCGACTTCCGCGCCGCCGACGCAGTCAACTTCAGCGTGCCCCAGGGCGAGATCTTCGGCCTGCTTGGCGCCAACGGCGCCGGCAAGACCACGGTCATCAAGATGCTCACCGGCATCCTCAAGCCGTCCTCCGGCAGCGGCCGCGTGGCGGGCGCCGACATGCGCAGCGCCGGGCTGGCCATCAAGGAACGCATCGGCTACATGAGCCAGGCTTTCTCGCTCTACCACGACCTGTCGGTGGTAGAGAACATCCGCCTCTACGCCGGCATTTACGGGCTCGACGACCGGCAGGCGAAGCGCCGCGCCGACTGGGTGATCGGCATGGCCGGCCTCGCCGGTTTCGAGAACGACGCAGCCGGCCGCCTGCCCATGGGCCTGCGCCAGCGCCTGGCCCTCGGCTGCGCGCTGGTGCATCGGCCGCAGGTGCTGTTTCTCGACGAGCCGACTTCCGGCGTCGATCCGATTGGCCGGCGGGTTTTCTGGGACATCCTCTTCCACCTGTCGCGCAACGAGGGCGTGGCGATCCTCGTCACCACCCACTACATGAGCGAGGCCGAGCACTGCGACCATCTGGCCCTGATGTTCGCCGGCAAGGTGGTGGCCGACGCCTCGCCCGAAGCCATGAAAGAGGCCGTCGTGCGGGAAGCCGGCCAGTTGCTTGAGCTGCGCGTCGACCGCCCCGCCCCGGCCCAGGCCGCCCTGCGCGCCGCCGGCTACGCCAGCGCCGCCCTCCACGGCCGCGCGGTGCACCTGCTGTCGAAGGACGTGGACGGCGACCGGACGCGCCTGCCGGCCCTGCTTGCCAGCGCCGGCGTGGCCGTGCAATCGGTGGTGCTGCGCCCGCTGTCGATGGAAGACGTGTTCGTCCAGCGTGTCACCGCCCTCGAAGACGCCCAGCGGAGGACGCCATGAACGGCAAGCGCATCGTCGCCCTGGCCTGGAAGGAATGGCGCGAGATCGTCCGCGACCGGCTGTTCTTCGCGCTGGCCTTCATCGTGCCGACCATGCTGATGCTGCTGTTCGGCTTCGGCCTGAGCCTCGACGTGGAGCACCTGCCCTTCGCAGTGGTCGACTACGACCGCAGCGCGGCCAGCCGCGACTACGCCTATCGCTTCATCTCGTCGCGCTATTTCGACTTCAAGGGCTACGCCGGCGACGCCCGCGCGCTCGACAGCCTGCTCGCCGACAACCGGATCCGCATGGCGCTGGTGATTCCGGAGCGCTTTGCCGAACACCTGGCCCGCGGTGAGCCGGCGCCGGTGCAGGTGCTCATCGACGGCACCTTTCCGATGCGTGCCCAGACCACCCAGGGCTACGTGGTGGCCATCAACAGCGCGGTGAGTCTCGACAACATGGCCAGGGCACTCTCTGCCGGGCGCGGCATTCCCCTCGACGAAGCGCGCCGCCGCGTCCAGCCGGTGAAGCTGGAGGTGCGCTACCTCTACAACCAGAGCGTCAAGAGCATCTGGTCGCTGGCGCCCAAGCTGATCATGCTCATCATGATGCTGTCGCCGCCCTTCCTCACCGCGCTGGGGGTGGTGCGCGAGAAGGAGTCCGGCTCCATCTTCAACATCTACTCGTCCACCGTGTCGCCGGGGGAGTTCCTGCTCGGCAAGCTGGCGCCGTATGTGTTCATCTCCATCGCCAACGCCATGGTGCTGTGGGCGCTGGCGGTGTGGCTGTACGACGCGCCCTTCAAGGGTGACCCGTTCTTCTTTGCCTTCGCCACGCTGCTTTACGTGATCTGCACCACCGGCATCGGGCTGGTGATCTCCATGCTGGTGCAAACCCAGGTGGCGGCGATGATCGTCGCCAGCATCGTCAGCATCATTCCGGCGGTGCTCTACTCGGGCATGTTGCTGCCGCTCACCTCGCTGTCACCCGGCGCCTCGGCCATCGCCCATTCACTGCCGACCATGTACTACACCAACATCGTCGTCGGCAGCTTTCTCAAAGGCGTGAGCTGGAGCGCCCTGTGGCCCGACGTGCTGGTGCTGGCGGCCTACGCCACCGGTCTGTTCGGGCTGGGCTATCTGCTGTTTTCCAAGCGGCCCAAGTCATGAAGAGCAGATTCTTCTCGCTGGCCGGGCTGCGCCGCCTGCGCGTGATGACCTGGAAGGAACTCCTCCAGCTGTTCCGCGACACCGCGCTGATGGTCTTCTTTCTGTACAGCTTCACCGGCGACATCTACATCGCCGCCTCGGGCGTCAGCATGCAGCTCAAGAACGCCGCCATCGCCACCCTGGACGGCGACCGCAGCGACGCGTCAAGGGAACTGCTGAGCCGCTTCCAGCCGCCCTATTTCCGTCCCATCGGCGAGCTGGCCGCAGCGCGCGACAGCATCACCCTGCTCGACGACGCGGGGGCGATGGCCGTGCTCGACATCCCGCCGCGCTTCCAGGAACGCCTGCAGCGGGGCGAACAAGTCAGCGTGCAACTGCAGGTGGACACCACCAACTCGGTGCTCGGCTTTCTGGCCTCGAGCTACGGGGCGCAGATCGTCGGCAAGTACGGGCTGGAAGCCGCCGCCCAACGCGAAGGCCTGGGCGGCATTGCCGGGCCGGTGCTGCAAGCCGACACGCGCATCTGGTACAACCCCAACCAGAACGACGCCTGGTTCATGGGCATTTCGGAACTGCTCACCGTCGTCACCCTCTTCGCCATCCTGCTGCCGGCGGCGGCGATGGTGCGCGAGAAGGAGCGCGGCACCATCGAGCAACTGATGGTCACGCCGCTGAGCGCCTTCCAGATCCTCTTCCCGAAGGTGATTGCGATGACGCTGGTGATCCTCGGCGGCAGCGCCATCGCCCTTTTCGGCATCCTCGGCCCGGTTTTCCACGTACCGATGCGCGGCAGCCTGCTCACCTTCTTTCTGATCACTGCGCTTTACGTGTTCACCACCGCCGGCCTCGGCCTGCTGGCCGCCACCGTGGCCCGCAACCTGGCCCAGGTCGGCATGCTCACGGTGGTCATCCTGATGCCCATGCTGCTACTCTCCGGCGCATGGACGCCGCCGGAAGCGATGCCCGACTGGATGCGCATCCTGGCCTATATCTCGCCGCTGCATTACTTCCTCGATGCGGCCTACGGCATCCTGCTGAAGGGCGCCGGCATGGACCTGCTGTGGGATTCGGTGCTGGCGATGGGGACGCTGGGCGTCTGCGTCTTTGCGCTGGGAATGGGGCGCTTCGGACGGCAGTTCGGCTAGCGCGGCTGCCCGATCAGGGCTGCCAGCGGAGCCAGCACCTCTTCGCCCACCGGCTCGAAACACTCGAAATGCAGATCGTCGAGCACCCGCTTGCCGGACGGGTCGAGATGCATGTTGCACAGGATGCGCTGGATCGCCTCGCGCTTGTCGGCCCACTCGGGTGACACCATGAAGCAGTGAAAGGCCCGGCCGCCACTGCTCTCGCCCACCACTTCCAGCTGGGCACGCGTCGCAGCGGCAAGGCCGGCCCAGGTTTCATTGAAGACAAACCCCAGATCGGCTTCGTCCTGCAGCACAGCCTTTGCGGCATTCAGGTGGTTGCCGACGAACTTGAAGCTGGCCCGGGCGGCATCGATGTCCAGCGCACGCAGCACATCCAGCCCCAGGTCGTGGATCACCAGCTTGTCGGTGGCGCTGGCAATGCGCGGGCCATCCACCGGCGCGGCACCTGCCTTGCGCACCACCACCGTCTCATCCACCACACCGGCCGGCCGGGCGACCGGCACGAAACCCTTGTCGCGGGCGAAGCACAGGGCGCTGTAGGGGTTGGCGTAAACGACGTGAAAGGGCTTGTCGAGAACCGCCTGGCGCTCGACCAGAAAGTTGTCCTGCGGCTCGAAATGGATGCCGGTGCCGAGATTGCGCTGCAGATAGGTGTTGAGGGTGAACCAGCCAAGCAGGTTCTTGGCCGTGTCGTGGGGGCAGACGCTGAGTTTGAAGGGGCTTGCCATCGGGACGGGGATCTCTCTCGGGACTGGATTTCCGGCAAAAAAGCCGGGCTCGCATGATGTTAGCAAATCCCGTTGCGATTTTTCACCCTACCTACATCCAGTCCACCAGCGACACCCCCGCCCCGAAGGTTGTCTGGCGGTGGTTGTAGTCGATCAGCGTTTCGCCATAGCCGCTGAACAGCTGAACGAAGCCCTTCAGGTTGCGGTGGATCGGAAAGCTCCAGTCGAGCTGGGCGGAGCCGCGCTCACTGAGCAGATTGCCACGCAGGTTGAGGCCGATACCGTGCTCGCCGAGCTTCCACATGGCCTGGATGTCGCCGTGGCCGAGGTAGCGGGTGATGTCCGGGTTGTCATCGCTGCTGGCTTTTTCATGGACGCGCACCCACGGGCGCAGGACCACCGCAAAGTCGCCACGCTCGATGCCCACCTGGGCAGTCAGCCGGTTCCAGCTGCGCGACAGGGGCTCGGGACGGCCATTGGACTGGTGATTGAAACCAACCGACATCATTTTCAGCTTGAAGCCGGCGCCCACATCCAGATTGGTGCGGAACACCGCCATCAACTCGGGCTCGTAGTCCGTCTCGCGGAAGGGTGAGGAATCGCTCTTGTTGTAGATCTGCCAGCTGGATTGCTGCGTGTAGCCGAGCCACAGGTCGCCGTGACGGCCGAACAGGCCCTCCCACAACTTGGTCTTGAAGCTGATCTGGTACTTGGACTCGACCGCGTTCACGTCCATCGGCGCGGCCACCGTATTCGACGGATTGGCCGAGGTGGGCCGGGCGTTGGGCGAATTGCTGACGCGCCCGAGCAGAATGTAGGTGGGCTTGTAGGGTTTGATCAGGAAGGAGCCCTTCTTGTCCTCCGCATCGAGTTCCCAGCGAGCCGAAAAGGGGCTCGTCTCGGCAACCTCAGGCGGCGGCGCTTCCTTGTGCGGCCGGCCGGCGGCCTCGTCGTAACAGGCCAGGCGCTCGGTATTGTCAGCGATCACCGCACAGGCGCTGGCATCACCGGCCAACGCCCTGCCCGCCATGGTCAGTAATACAGCAGTACAGCTACCCAGACGTATTGTCTTGTTCAATTTTTTCACTCTCAGTGGGCGCGGCGCGCCAGAAGAAACTCTCCGAGGATACGCCCCGTGTGCGAGCGCGCCGCTTTCACCACCGTTTCCGGTGGCCCTTCGGCGACGATCTCGCCACCGCCGTCGCCGCCTTCCGGCCCCAGATCGATGATCCAGTCGGCCTCGGCCATCAGGTCGAGATCATGTTCGATGACCATGACGGTATGGCCGGCGTCAGCCAGGCGATGCAGCACGTGAATAAGCTTCTCCACATCGGCCATGTGCAGGCCCACGGTCGGCTCGTCGAGCACGTACAGGGTGTGGCGCTCCGGCGGCAGCGGCCGACCCGGGCCGGTGGGGGATTCGCCGGCCCGGCCGCGTACCTTGGAGAGTTCGCTGACCAGCTTGATGCGCTGCGCCTCGCCGCCAGACAGCGTCGGGCTGGGCTGGCCGAGAGTCAGGTAGCCCAGGCCCACGTCCTGCAGCAGCCTGAGCGGATGGGCGATGGACGGGTGCGCGGCGAAGAAGTCCACCGCGTCCTCCACCGGCATGCGCAGCACCTCGGCAATGCTCTTGCCGCGCCACTGCACGGTGAGCGTTTCCGGGTTGAAGCGGGCGCCGCCGCAGGCCTCGCAGGGCAGCTTCACGTCGGGCAGGAAGTTCATCTCGATGGTGATCTGGCCCTGCCCCTCGCACACCGGGCA
>ERZ724504.1749-NODE-1749-length-11917-cov-5.127972_pt1 | contig 11917 bp, 12 predicted proteins | sample MGYA00376037_ERZ724504 | MGnify/ENA primary metagenome ERZ724504 (study PRJEB28724, sample SAMN07190888) | wastewater metagenome | isolation source: influent of sewage treatment plant in Hong Hong | place: USA: Christiansburg, Virginia | collected 2016-03-01 ... | reverse complement strand
TATATGGTCTAAACAAACACCGCAGGGGACGATCGGCGGATAGCGCTACAACAACGAAAGGATTCAAATGTCCAGTTGCTGCTGGGGCGCCAGCACGGTATCAATCCGTGCTCCCATGCGATTGATCATACGCTTCGCGTCAGAAGTATCAACACCTTCTGCGAGATTTTTTGCGGCCCCGCCAGAAGCACCGGAAAGGTGCTCGTGTGCAATGTTCAGGGCGGCCATGACGGCGACGCGCTCGGCAATGGTGTTCTTGGTGCGCTGGGCGATTTCACGCATTTTGTTATCGACCAGATCAACCGCAGCAAGCAAGCCGTCACGCTCATCCGGCGCACAGGCGACCCGATATTCACGGCCCATGATCTTGACGTCGAGAAAGTTTGGCTCGCCGCTCATCTCATGCATCCTCGGGAAGTTTGTCGACCAGGCCTTCAAGTCGCTCGCGGGCAGCGGTCATCGTCTGGCGCAGGTGCAGTCGTTCGGACTCTGCCGCTGTCATCTGATTTTTCAGTACATCGTTCTCGGCACGCAATTGGTGGACCAGGGCAACGACCTGTTCAATCTTGGCTTCGAGCGCTTCAAGTTCGCTATTCATGGCGCGTACTATAGTGGGAAAAATGCCGCATGGTCAAGGACTAAGCCTTTATTCTCAAAGTGGTTTGTAGAAAAGCAAACACACAATTCTGATGCGGTGCAGCACGAAGCATTGTAGAATGCGCACCGTGTTAGGTGCTGCGCAAGGTTTCTCCAAGCGCAGTTAAACGGGAAAGCGGTGCGTCTCCAAAAGACCATTCCGCTGCTGCCCCCGCAACGGTAAGCAAGTGCGGGCGTATCACAAGGCCACTGGGTGCAAACCTGGGAAGGCGATACGTCAAGACTTGCGAGCCCGGATACCGGCCTAAGACAAAATGCGGAAGTGCCACGGGGGTGTGGCGCTGGTTCTAGCAACCTGCCTCTCTCCCCTGCATTTCCTTTTCAATGTCATTCCGGCACGCGGGGACGCACGCCGGGAAGGGGAAATCATGTATCCACGTTTTAAACCTTTGGCGGCTTTGCTGTCCCTTCTGCCCATTTATTTGGTTTCAGCAGAGACCCTGCAACTAGCAGCCCTTGATCCGATTCTAGTCACTGCAACACGGCAGGCAATGCGCAGCTCCGAGTTACTTTCCGATGTCACTGTGGTTGACCACGAAGAACTTGAGCAAGCTGGCCAATCGCAACTCGGCGACGTTCTTGCGCGCCAGCCAGGTATCGAGTTTTACAGTCAGGGCAGCAACGGAGCGACCGGTAGCGTTTTCATGCGTGGCACCAACAGCGGCCATACGTTGGTACTTATCGATGGTATGCGGGTTAGTTCGGCAACGCTCGGCCAGATGTCTTCCTGGTCGCGGATTCCCGCCAGCCAGATCGAGCGCATCGAGATTCTGCGTGGCCCAGCCTCTTCGCTTTATGGTAGCGATGCAATTGGTGGCGTCATTCAGATTTTCACCCGACAGGGCAACGGCCCATTTCACGCCAATGGAGAAATCGGCGCCGGTTCTTATGACACCTATTCAGCAACCGGGGGGTTCTCCGGCAGCCAGGATGCCTGGCGTTATGCTCTGAATGCCAATACTTACCGGACAAACGGGTTCAACAGTATCAAGAACCCAAAAAATGGCGCTTACAACAGCGACAGCGACGGGTTCTACAACAACAGTATCAGCGGGAATCTGGCCTACACTTTTGCCAAGGGCCACGAAGCCGGGGCCAGCGTTTTTTATAGCGAAGGCGAAAATAAATACGACAGTGGTTTCACGAAAGCAACTGCAGCCAAGGATTACCGCAATCAGCTCGCCGTCTCCAGCTTCAATACTTTCCTTAAGAATGCTTTTACGGAAAACTGGACGAGCACCCTGCGTTTCGGTCACGGCACCGATGATTCGAACAATCTGACCAACCGCAACTCCAGCAGCCTGTTCCGTACCGATCAGGAACAATACGCCTGGCAGAATGACATCAAGACAGGCATTGGCAGTTTCCTGCTCGGTGTTGAGCGCCTCGATCAGCGCGTCAGCGGCACGGGCAACTACCGCACCGATCAACGCACCATTGATTCGATTCTGGCCGGCTGGAGCACCAAGTACGAGTCGCACCGGCTGCAGACCAACCTTCGCTATGACGAAAACTCGCAATTTGGTGACAAGACCACTGGTTCGATTGCCTACGGCTACCAGATCAGCCAAGCCTGGCGTGCCAATGTGAGCTACGGCACGGCCTTCAAGGCGCCGTCGTTCAACGACCTGTATTACCCGCTGACCTTTGGTAGCCAGGGTAATCCCAACCTGTTGCCAGAATCCTCACGCAACCGCGAGGCCGCGCTGCATTACGAAACTGGCATGCATCACGTCTCACTGACCTGGTATCTAAATCAAGTTAGCAACCTGATTTCATGGACCGAATCGCCACCCGGCTCCTTTGCCTACACGCCAAACAACATCGGCAATGCGCGTCTTGAAGGCAGCACTTTGGCCTACGAAGGGCAAATTGGCAGTTTCAAGCTGGGCGCCAACTACAATTACCTCGACCCACGCGATGCCGACACCGGTCACCAGTTGGCACGCCGTGCCACCAACTTTGGGTCTGCCGCAGTGGGACAACAGCTGGGCGCCTGGGAATGGCGTGTCGAGTTGCAAGCCAGCGACCGCCGTTATGACACCGATGCCAATACGCGGAAACTGAGCGGTTATGCACTAACCAACCTCTACGGCGCCTACAACTTTGCGAAGGATTGGTCGGTTTTTGCCCGGGTTAATAACCTGTTCGACCGCAATTACGAGCTAGCGGCTGATTACGCAACCCCCGGCACCAACGCCTTCATCGGCGTGCGTTACAGTCCGAAATAAGCCATGCCCTCCCGCCGTCGCGCTTTCCTGATTCTCGCCAGCCTTTGCCTGCTGGCAATGGCGAGTTTCGGGCTGGCGCTGATGGTAGGCAGTTTCAAGGTCGCCCCGACCGATGTGCTGGCCGCGCTCTTGGGTCAGGAAGGAAGTGCCGGCGATGTCGTGTTGCAGCTACGGCTGCCACGTGCAATCGCCGGTTTTGCCTGCGGTGGTTTGCTGGCGCTGGCCGGCGCCTTGATGCAGGTACTGCTGCGTAATCCGCTGGCTGACCCTTATGTGCTGGGCATCTCCGGTGGCGCAGGCGTCGGTGCCATGTTCGCCATGCTGATCGGCCTGCCGACACTGGGCATTGATGGTCTCGCCTTCATCGGCGCACTCGGCGCGATGTTTCTGGTTTTCGGTCTGGCACATGGCGATGGTAGTTGGACACAAACCCGTTTGCTGTTGACTGGCGTCATCGTTGCCGCTGGTTGCGGCGCGCTGGTTGCCCTGATGTTGTCAATTGCACCTGAAACCAAGTTGCGCGGCATGCTTTTCTGGCTGATGGGTGATCTCGGGCAAAGCGCCCAATGGTGGCCACCGCTGATTGCCCTCGGCGTCGCCCTCGTGCTGGCCATGCCTTTCGCTCGTGAACTCAATCTGTTGGCGCGGGGCATGATGCAGGCTCAGGCTTTGGGTGTTGCGGTCAACCGCCTGCGCTATGCAATTTTTTTGCTCGCTTCGCTGGCCACCGCCTCCTCAGTGACAACAGCGGGTTCTATCGGTTTTGTCGGGCTGATCGTGCCGCATCTGGTTCGCCTCGCAACGGGCAATGACCAACGCCTGCTGTTGCCGGCCTCGGTACTGGCTGGCGGTTCGCTGTTGGTACTGGCCGACACGCTGGCTCGCACCCTGATTGCCCCGCAGCAGTTGCCGGTTGGTGTGCTGACCGCACTGATCGGTGTGCCGGTCTTTTTGTTCCTGCTGTCGAGGCAGCCCAAATGAACCCGGCGCTGCTCGAAACCCGGCAATTAGCGGTCGATATCGGCGGACGCCGTGTCGTCAATCCGATGAATTTGACCTTGAACGAAGGCGAACGACTGGCCATTCTCGGTCGCAACGGTGCCGGCAAATCAACCCTTCTCTCAACGTTGGCCGGCTTACGCGAACCCGCTGCCGGCTGCGTGCTGCTTAGCGGCGAAGACAGTCAATTGATCAACCCACGCATTGCTGCCACGCGGCGCGCCTGGCTCGGGCAGTTCCAGTCCGACCCCTTTGGCTCCAGCGTTCTGGAAACCGCGCTCACTGGCCGCCATCCTCACCTTGGGCGCTGGGACTGGGAAAGCACACGTGATGCCGACATCGCCCGCAGTGCACTCAAAGCCGTCGGTCTGGAGGGCATGGAACAGCGCCAGATTCACACGCTGTCCGGCGGCGAGCGCCAGCGACTGGCCATCGCCACTTTATTGACTCAGGCCGCACCGCTTTACCTGCTCGACGAGCCGCTTTCCCACCTCGACCTCAATCACCAGATCGCCGTTCTCGAACTCTTCGCCGGCGCCGCCCGTGATTGTCGCGCAGGGGTCGTCATGGTCCTCCACGACCCGGCGCTGGCCCACCGTTTCTGTGACCGCGCCCTGCTGATTCACGGCGATGGCCGAACTGAGATTGGTACGGTCGACGCCATTTTGACGGCAAAAAATCTCTCCGAACTTTACGGCTACCCGCTGCGTCAGATCGAAGACGGCAGCCGGCGCTGTTTCATCCCTGAATAGGTTTCAAATGGTTACGCACGAAGAACGCATGCAGAAAAAGAAGGCTGTCATCGACAGCAAGATCAACGCCGCTGACGAAGAACGCGGTGTACTGGTGGTCAACACCGGTAATGGCAAGGGCAAATCAAGCGCCGCCTTTGGTGTTGTCGCCCGCGCCCTAGGCCACGGGTTAAAGGTTGGCGTCGTGCAGTTCGTCAAAGGTCGCTCGGATACCGGTGAAGAAGCCTTTTTCCGAGACCTGCCCAAGGTTGCCTGGCACGTTGGCGGGGAAGGCTTTACCTGGGAAACGCAGGACAAGGAGCGCGACGCGAAGGCCGCCCAGCACGCCTGGTCCATCGCTTGTGGCCATCTCGCCAACCCGGAAATTGGCCTCGTTGTTCTCGACGAAATGACCTACGCCTTCAAATACGGCTGGCTGGATCTCGACAGCGTGTTGGCCACCATTAACTCACGCCCTGCCATGCAACACGTCATCATCACCGGCAGGGCTGCACCGGATGGCCTGCGCTCAGCAGCCGATACCGTAACCGACATGGGCATGGAAAAGCACGCCTTTCAAGCCGGCATCAAAGCCATGCCCGGGCTGGAATGGTAATGGCCAGTTGTCCCGCCCTGCTGATCGCCGCCCCCGCCTCCGGGCAAGGCAAGACCACCGTCACTGCGGCTTTGGCCCGGCTACACACAAGGCAAGGGCGTCGCGTGACCGTTTTCAAATGCGGGCCAGATTTTCTTGACCCACAAATTCACGCCTTCGCCAGCGGTCGACCGTGCCAGAACCTCGATCTCGGTATGTGCGGCGAGGACGATGCGCGTTGGCGACTGGCGCGTGCCGCCGAAGATTCCGACCTGATCCTGATCGAAGGCGTCATGGGCCTGTTCGATGGCACGCCCTCCGCAGCCGATATCGCCGAGCGTTTCAACATTCCGGTCATGGCTTTGATTGATGCCGGGGCAATGGCTCAAACTTTCGGTGCGGTCGCGCATGGCTTAGCTACGTATCGCCCCAATCTGCCCTTTGCTGGCGTGCTAGCCAACCGCGTCGGCAGCGAACGCCATACAGACATGCTGCGCGAAAGCCTGCCGGCCGGTATGGGCTGGTTCGGCGCACTGCCGCGCAGTGAAGATAGCCTGCCCGAACGCCATCTCGGCTTGATGCAGGCCGCTGAAATTAATGACCTCGAAGCCCGCCTCGACAAGTTGGCAGATGCTTTAGCCGCATCTGCTACGGTCGACCTGCCTAAAGCCATCAATTTTTTTCCAGCCAACCCGCCAAAAATTGAATTCCTTCTCGCCGGCAAACGTATCGCCATTGCCCGCGACGCTGCCTACGGTTTCATCTACCCAGCCAATCTCGAAACGCTCAGCGCGCTGGGCGCCGAACTGCATTTCTTCTCGCCAGTCGCCGGCGATGGATTGCCTGAATGCGACGCCGTCTGGCTGCCCGGCGGCTATCCGGAGTTGCACGCCGAAGCGCTATCGAAAAACCAGTCGCTCTGGCAATCTCTCAAATTGCACGTGTTCGCCAACAAACCCCTCTTCGCCGAATGCGGCGGCATGATGAGTCTGTTTGAGCAAATCGTCGACAAATCGGGCGTCACCCACGACTTTGCCGGCATCCTGCCCGGCAAAGCGGTCATGCAAAAACGTTTGGCCGCACTCGGTATGCAGGTTGCCGAGCTACCGGAAGGGCGCGTCACCGGCCATACCTTCCATTACTCCAAGAGCGAAACCCCGCTAACCCCGCTCGTCCGCGCTCAAACGCCCGACGGGCGCAAGGGCGAGCCGATATATCGACACTTGCGCACAACCGCCTCCTACGTCCATATATACTTCCCTTCCAATCCGGGAGCAATTGCAAAACTGCTGAGTTAGGCAATCACTCCGGTTTTCTCGAAGAGATACTGAGCTTTTCTCTTGTTTTACAAACAATCGCCCTCAAGTATCCTGCACCCTGTTACATCCACATTCACGGAGACACCTATGAAGAATTTTGCCCTTATGGCAGCAGCACTGGTCCTCGGCTTTACGCTGCAGATCGGTGATGCTGAAGCCAAGCGCCTCGGCGGCGGTTCCTCCGCCGGTATGCAGCGCCAATCAGTTGCCCCAAGCAGCCCGTCTGCCCCTAGCCAGGCCGCTGCCCCGCGTCAAGCACCGGCTGCCGCACCAGCCGCCCCTGCTGCGCAACCCAAACGTTCCTGGATGGGCCCGCTTGCCGGTCTCGCCGCAGGCCTCGGTCTTGCCGCACTGGCTTCCCATTTCGGTTTCGGTGAAGGCCTGGCCAACATGATGATGATCGGCTTGCTGATCATGGCAGTCGTCATGGTAATCGGCTTCTTCATGCGCAAGAAGGCTGCGGCTGCCCAACAGTCGGGCATGGGTGGCATGCAGTACGCTGGCGCCGGTGCTGACTTCGGTCGCAACGTGCCGAGCACGCCTGACTTCACGCCAGCTGGCTGTGGCGGTGGTGTTGCCGCTCCGGTTGCAGCCCCTGTCCAGGGCGGCAGCGGTTTTGTACCGGCTGACTTTGACAGCGCAGGTTTTGTCCGTAACGCGAAGGTCAACTTCATCCGCCTGCAGGCTGCCAACGATGCTGGCAATCTGGACGACATTCGCGAATTCACCACGCCGGAAATGTTCGCCGAGATCAAGATGGGCATCGCCGAACGCAAGGGCGCCAAGCAGGAAACCGATGTCGCGCAACTTGAAGCCGAAGTCCTCGACGTCGCCGAAGAAGCCAGCCGCTACATCGTTAGCGTCCGCTTCCATGGTCTGATCAGCGAAGAACGCGGCGCTGCCGCACAGCCCTTCGACGAAATCTGGCACATGACCAAACCACGTGATGGCGGTACAGGCTGGACAATCGCCGGCATTCAGCAAGTTCAGTAATTTCTGAAGTCACAACAAAGGGCCGGTGAGCGTAATCTCACCGGCCCTTTTCTATTTTCCGGACAAAATCAGCGTTTGGTGAATTCGCGGAAGCGATTGGCCTGACCGAGCACAAGGCGGCCAAATTCCTCAAGTAACGGATAATCAATTACGGCAGGTCGTATGCTTAACTCTGTCGGGCCAAGGCGTTCCAGATTGCGCGCCTCAAAAATGATCAGCCCACGTTCAAAATCAGCTTTCCAGCGCGCATTCACGCTCAACTGATTGGTGATTTGAAACTCGGCCCGTTCAATAAACTGTCGCTCATTTTTGAAATCCTTGCAGCTGAACTGCAAGCCAAAATCAAAGAGCGCACGGCGAAAACGCTCAACAGACGGCCCATCGCGTTCGACGACAAGACAAGCAGGGGAATAAAGCTGTGTCGAAAATGAAACCAGTTCGACCAGCGCACCGGCACTCTGCGCCTGCGTCCGATAATCGGCAAAGCCCTCCTGCCAAGCAAAGCCGCCAAGCGTCAGCCCATCTGGCATCGAGTAGACGCGAGGTATTCCTGGCTTCAGGATATTCAGTTGCTGCACCAGATCATGTAGATAGAAAAATACATGTTTCAGCGCCTGGTCAATAATCTTGTTACTTTCCGAACGTTGAAGCAGTGCAGAATGTTCATCACGCTGTTGCAGCTCAGCCTGATAGCGGAGCTTGCCCAGCAAACCGATACCATCTTTTGGCACCTCGGAAATCGGCGGCGGCACGTTCTGCGCTTCAACAGCAGCTGGCTTGCACGGAGGAATGACCGGGACAATTTCTGGAAAGGCCAGATCAGCACTATACATACCTGCAACTTCACTCGCCATTTGCTCTCGGCGCGCCAGACGTTCGGCTGCATCAAGATCAAACGCTTCGATATCAGCCAACAACGATGCCTCAAGGGCATCAATATCGGCAATATCTATCGGCTTGCGTTCGCGTTTTTCGCGAATCGCATCACGAATCACGCTCGAGGTTTGCTTTTTATCTGGCTTGGTCATTGCCGTATCAAAATTTCAGACTACACTTAAACCATAGTGTACCGAATATGGAGCAAGTTCAAGATGGATATCGCAAGTGTCAGTAGTTTAAGTACCGCACTCACGCAGGGAAAGACGGGCGATGCGGTGGGTACGCTGGTACTGAAAAAAGCGCTGGATCTTCAGGCTCAATCGGTAGCGCAATTGATACAGGCGCTACCGCAAGTCTCCAATCCGCCCAATCTCGGCAATAGCGTAGACGTCAAGGTTTAATATCTTCCAACCATTGACCGATAGTGGCCGCGACTAGCGGCCATTCTTTTTCGTGGGTCACTGCATGGCCCATGTCGCGGAAAATGTGAGCGTGCAGGCCGTAAGTCTGAGCTGTCGTCTGGACCAGGAAAGCCGGCACCAGCACATCTTTTTCGGCACCGAGGACTAGCATCGGCGGGCGGTTCATCCCTTGCAGATTCGGCAAATTGAACATCGACATATCCCACAAGGCACGATGTGACTCAGCCTGCATGCGCGTCAGCCAGGCATTCAACATACTTTCATCAACCTCGCCAGCAAATAAAGCTTCGCGCAGAGTGGTGACATCGGCACAGTCGCCGGTCATGATGCTGTTGAGATCGGCAAACAAATGCGGCTTCTGGAACATCAGGTGAAACTGTGAAGCGACCAGTCCTTGCGGCGGCACCGAGCAAAGCAGCACAACACCAGCCGCTTGGTGATGCTCGAGATATTTCTGTACGACAAAGCCACCCATTGAATGACCGATCAGTACTGGTGGCTCATCCATCTGGCTGACGACCTTGACCAGATCATCGACGTAGTCGTTGATCGAATGCCAGTCGATATGATCCCGGCCATCGCTGCCGCCATGCCCGCGCAGGGAAACCGCGTAGCAGGGGTAACCAGCCTCAGCCAATACCGGCATGAAGGTCTCGGTCCACATCCAGGCACCGGCAAAAGCGCCGTGCACAAAGAGCAGGGTGGGTTGCCCGGTTTTACGGGCGGGCTTGCAGGAAAATACTTCCAGGCCGTCAATTTTTTCGGTTTTTATCATGGTTTTCTATGGGGGCGAGGAAGCGTGATTAAATGCGGGTTTAGCCCGCAGCGCAAAGCAAAAATGTTGAAGTGGATTCTGACGCTGGTGATCGCGATATTCGTGCTGGGCATTGCCGCCCCGCATCTGGCTCGCTTTATTCGCTTCGGGAAGTTACCGGGCGACGCGGCCTTTCAGTTTCGCGGCAAATCGTATTTCTTTCCGGTGGCAAGCACTCTACTCTTTTCCTTGCTGCTCTGGCTCATCTCCCGGCTCATTTAGCAAAGCTTTCACTGCCGCCACACGCGCCGCACGCACCCGATCGGGAATTTTGCTCTTGTCGCTGCACGCCAGTGCAATTTTTCCCGCATCTACGGCGTTGACCGCAACAAGTGCCGCCAGCAAGCGTTGCGGGCTGTCGTAAGGACGATCTTCCCAACCCAGACGGCCAGTGAAGTCACAGAGGCAGGCATCAAGCAACTGCTGAAAGCGTGCCGGGCGTCGTAGGGCATCGGTTTTTTCGAACAACCCGACGATGGTCGCCGCACGTAGTTCGGACGAGCGATGGATGTTGCCGTGATAACGCGCCATCAGCGAAGCCAGATCGCGGCAATCGACCGGCACTTTGAGGCGAGCACAAAGCTTCTCGGCCAAACGCACACTACGCTCTTCATGGCCAATATGACGCGGCAGGACGTCGGCTGGTGTCGTTGCCTTGCCCAGATCATGCAGCAAGGCGGCAAAACGTACGGGAAGCCCGAAATTGCGGCTTGCCGATTGATCGAGCACCATCATGGTATGGATGCCGGTATCGATTTCCGGGTGATAGTCTGCACGTTGCGGCACGCCGAACAAGGCATCCAGTTCCGGCAACAGGCGCGCCAAAGCACCACATTCACGCAGCACTTCGATCATCCGTGATGGCTTGTCTTCCATCAGCCCCGTGGCCAGTTCCTGCCAGACCCGCTCAGGGACCAGATGATCAACTTCACCGCTGGCCACCATTGCCTGCATCAAGGCCAAGGTTTCCGGCGCGACTGAAAAATCGGCAAAGCGTGCGGCAAAACGTGCCAATCGCAGGATACGCACCGGATCTTCAACAAAAGCCGGCCCGACATGACGCAAAATTTTGGCCTGAATATCGCGTTGACCGTAATAGGGGTCGACTAGCACGCCATCATCGCCCTGCGCCATCGCATTGATCGTCAGATCGCGGCGGGCGAGATCCTCCTCCAGCGTGACCTCAGGCGCGGCGTGAAAAGCAAAGCCGTGATAGCCCGGTGCCGTTTTGCGCTCGGTGCGCGCCAGCGCGTATTCTTCCTGCGTTTTGGGATGAAGAAAAACCGGGAAATCGCGGCCTACTGGCCGATAACCCAATGCCTGCATGGCTTCGGGTGTTGTACCGACCACGACGTAATCGCGGTCAGCATTCGGGCGTCCGAGCAATTGATCGCGGACAGCACCGCCGACGATGTAAATTTTCATCGGCGGTTCAAGCGCTTACCGGCCAGCGCGATAGCGGAAAGAATCCAGCTTGCCCTTTGGTGTGTTGTGCGCAATGTAAGTCGTGGCAATGGCTTCCAGTGCTGTCGGATGCCAGTTGGCGGGCAGATTGCATTTACCATCGCAAACGCTGTCGACCTGCATTGAACGCAGATTATCCGGCGACATCATTGGTTGCGGTGCCAGCCACATCAGGCCGGCTTGCAGATAGGCAAGGCCTTCGCCCAACGGGATGATGGTTGCCTTGCTGCCGGTCAATTCCTTGGTGTAATCAACCAGTTCGCGCAGGGTATAAACCTTGGGGCCAACCAGATCATAGGCCTGGCCATACGTTGAACGATCTTCCAGGCAATCGACAAAAGCATCGGCCACGTCAGCCGCCCAGACCGGCTGGAAACGGGCATGTCCGAAACCGAGCGGGAAGAAAGGTACTTTGCGCAACACGCTGGCAAACATGCTAAGGAATGAATCATTCAGACCAAAGATCACTGATGGGCGGAACACCGTGACATCGAGATCGTCCTGCGCAGCCATGACCAGCGCTTCACCTTCGCCTTTGGAAGCTAGGTACTCTGACGGAGCTTTGGGATCGGCACCGAGTGCGCTCATGTGCACCAAACGACGGACACCCGTCGCCTTACAGGCAGCGATGATCTTTTTCGGGAGTTCGACATGCGCCCGACCAAAGTCCTTGCTGTACGGGAACTGGACATCACGGCTATGCAGCACGCCAACCAGATTGATCACGACGTCCTGACCCTGCATCAGTTCAGCCAGCGTCTTTTCGCAATGAATATTGGCTTCCGGCATCTCGATATTCGGCTGCATGATGAG
>ERZ724504.1741-NODE-1741-length-11940-cov-6.368195_pt1 | contig 11940 bp, 11 predicted proteins | sample MGYA00376037_ERZ724504 | MGnify/ENA primary metagenome ERZ724504 (study PRJEB28724, sample SAMN07190888) | wastewater metagenome | isolation source: influent of sewage treatment plant in Hong Hong | place: USA: Christiansburg, Virginia | collected 2016-03-01 ... | reverse complement strand
CTGAACATTTTCAAAACCACCCACAATTCAATTTTTGATGGTTGGATTGATTGGGATCGGTGTGCGCAAACACCGCATTGGATCGCGCGCCACTCGTCTGCATTTTTCGAGCAACAACATAAGCCCAGCAAAACCCTCACTCCAAATGCTCAACGCCCTGTAAACGGTCAATCAAATAAGTTTCTAAACGCTGCAATTCAGGTGTATTCAAGACCTCCAAAGGCACCACCCACAGGCGGTCGCGGTATTCGGGGTTGTCTTGTATCACATGCTGGTACTTCACGGCGTCTTTTTCAGTCATCAACACGTATTTCACATGGCGTGAATCCATGAGTTTAACAAATGCCGCATCAAACGAAAAGTGATCAGGCAAAGCCATGGTGTGCCCAACCACATTGTGCGCCCGCAGCATTTTAAAAAACACCTCGGGTTGGGCAATGCCCGCCAAAGCCAAGGTGTCTTTGCCACCAAAGAAAGACAATGGCAAACGGTGGCTTGGGTCAAACAAACTGTAAGCGTCGGAAATATAGCTTTTGAATGAAAAATGATTCGGTTGCTTGGGGTCAAGCATGAGCTCTTGGTGCGCGGCCTGAACTTCAGATAAATTCTCACAACGCTGATGCCAGACCACTGCATCCGCAGCGGCCAAACGCGATGCGGGCTCGCGCAAGGGCCCCGCAGGCAAACACCAACCATTGCCTTTGCCGCGCCGATCCATCACCACCACCTCAATGTCACGGGACATGCGGTAATGCTGTAAGCCATCGTCGCACACAATCACATCGACTTCGGGGTGTTTCTCACACAATGCACGAATCACCGCAGATCGATCGGCCCCGACCCAAACAGGGGTGTTGCTGTTGACCAAGTGCAGCAAAGGCTCGTCGCCCACCTCAGAAGGCAAGCTGTTGCGTGTGACCTGCGTCGGCGCCACTTTGCCATCGGGCGATGATGCACCATAACCGCGCGCCACAATGGCAGGATGGTATCCCGCCCGAATCAATGTTTTGACCAACACACCGACCACGGGGGTCTTGCCGACGCCGCCCACCAAAATACCGCCCACCACCACCACAGGCACTGGGGCGCGGTACACGTCCAACACACCCAAGCGATACGACAGGCGACGAATCATAACGACACCCTCATACACCAGCGACAGCGGCCACAATAAGGCTGTGCGCCAGCTTCTGGTTTGCCACAGGTTCAACCACCATGCTTCACGCTGAGCGCGTTCATGCGCCTCACTTTTGTCAGCAAAGCTTTTGGGGGGGCGCGTTGTTCGCGAATGTTCGGTCGGTTGTATCATGCTTTATTGGGCTTCGCTTGTTTCAGTGATCGCCGCAGAAGTCACTTCAGAAACCGTGTCCGATGTTGAAGTGTCAAGCAATTCATGTGAGTCACTCGATGCATTCAAATCATGAGTCTTGAGCTCACCTTCAACGGGAGCAGACACCACATCCGTTGCAAAAACCATGGGCGCCACAACATCCGTAACAGACACACCCACAGTCAATCCGACCCAGTCCACGCCTGACAAGCGAACGTTGAGGCGTGACTGCATGGGTAAGCCCTCAGGAAGGGTTGCACAAGGGATGTACAAGGGCACTTGAGCCAAGCGCAGAACGCCCTCTTTGACCACAATCGCTTCACCTTCATACACATCGTCATTCATGTGCTGATGAACCCACTGCAAGCACCAATACTTTTCCATCTTGTTTTGCTGCTCATTGTATGCTTTATATTTTTCATCAAAAGCACTCATGCGCTTGAGCAAATCAATTTCTTTGGCTTTAAACGGTGCTTGCATCGGTGCCGTCACACCATATTCAATCGCCGCCAACAACTGCATTTGATTGAACCAATCGGCGTAACGACGCAAAGGAGAAGTGGACCACATGTACGCAGGCACACCCATCGCCAAATGCGGTTGAGCATGGGTTGAGGTGCGCACACCGATGTTGCTTTGGGTGCGAAACAAGGCCGGAACACGCAAACCATCCAGCATCTGCGCCCAATTCACATTGGCGAAAATCATCCATTCCGATACAATTTTGTCGATCGGCGAACCGCGCATGCGCTGGCTGATGTTGACCCGCTCATCACCAACAGGCACGGTCTCGATGGCCTTATCAATTGTGAAAGAAAAATCGGCACGGTTATTGTTCTCAGGCTTGCCACGCATGGCATCGCGCTGAGCACTGAGTTTCAAAGCCCCCTGCCACAGCACTTTTAATGCACTTGCGTAGGCATAATCACTGCGCTCGCCATTTAAATCATCGTTGGTCAGCTGCATTTCGGGCACATCATGGCGCAAATTCGCCGCCATTTTAATGCGCTCCACTTTACTTTCAACATCACTCAATGGCACATCGGCATGCACGTCCAAAGTCGCATAAATCGACACAACTGGTTTGATTGTGCCTTCGTCCAAACTAAAGCATTGCACCCACGCATCGGGCAACATGGTGATCTTTTCACCTGGCGTGTACATGGTGGACATGCGATTTGAGGCATGGACATCTGCGGCATCATCGCGCTTGACCGCCAACGACGGCGCGGCGATGTGCACACCCACCCGATAACGCCCATCATTCAAAACCTGAACAGAAAACGCATCGTCAATTTCAGTGGTCATGCTGTCATCAATCGAAAACACATCCAGCGCATCATTCAAAGGCAGATCATCCGCAGAAAACTGCGGCATCGGCAACTCAGCTGCGACACCTTGTGGATAATGCTCCGCTAGAAATGTCGCACGATGCAATTCAAATGCATTCTTGAATGCCCCTGCGTGCAACAATGTTTGAGGAATGGTCAAGCTCAACTGCTCAGCGGCGGCCAAAACAGCTTTGTAAGCGATGTCATTGGCATTTTTCTTTTGTAAAATGGCATCGCGCTGTTGCAGCACCTCAGTGGGTACGCGCCCGGCCACCAACTCATCCGCCCACCCCGCCTGAATGCGCAAACGTTCCTCTTTTTTCGCCACCGCCGCCAAAGCGACTTCAATTTGCTCTGCTGGCTGGCGTGTGAATTGACCGCGGCCTTTTTTGCCAAAATAAATGGGCGCCCCATGCAAGACTTGCCACATTGCGGCTTGCTCCAACACACTCGCACCGCTGCCAAAATACTCGCATGCCAACTCGCCAAATCCAAACACACCTTCGGGCGCGCACTCCCACACAAAAGGCAAATCAGCTTGCGCCACCATGTCATCGATTTTCAGTGCAATCGCTTGGCTTGACGGTTCATTCACATCCCCTTGCAACAACACATCTTTCAGCTTGATTTTCTGTAATGACGAGCCTTGGCCTTTCGCATGCACGTGGTGCTCCTTTTGCTCCATCACCTGTGCCGCAATCAGCTTCCCTGATTGTTCATAAAAAATCGTGTTCATTTAAGCATTCGCAGTATCAAAAACATGACGCACAACGTCGGGAATCGTTTTTGGTTTTTTTGTTTCAAAATCAACGCACACCATCAAAAGATGCGCGCGACACACCACGTCTTCACCGCGGACAATGGTCTGCTCCAAATACACCGATGCATTGCCCATTTTGGTGACTTGTGCGGTGGCAATCACTTGATCATCCAATGTCAACGGCGACAGCCACTCCATTTCGCATTTTCGAATCACAAACCCCACACCTGTTTGACGCGCCAACTCCATGTGATTCAAACCTGCCTCACGAAACCATTCGGTGCGCGCACGCTCAAAATACTTCAGGTAATTGGCGTGATACACAATGCCCAGCGCATCGGTGTCTTCAAAGTAAAGTTTAATCGGTAAATGAAAAATGGGATGAGGCTTCATACAACTCCTGAAATGCCATTGAGGCGATTACGATGATTAAAGGCCTGCACACAGCCGATCATAAAAAATGGTATTTTAGCACAGAACAATATGTTCAAAAGTGTATGGAGACGCGCACAAACAATGATCCAAGCCATGATTCGGCCAAGGACACCGACAATCTGACAAATGGCCACTGATGCCCTTTGAATTCTGCTCAAACAGACTCAACATGGATTCGAAATGCGCTTGGGGCTTAAGGTTACGCCTGACATTGGATGCACAGCCCGACCATCATAAAAAGCACCTGACAAACACAAAAAACCGCTGGCTTTCGACCAGCGGCTGTCAGGATGCACATCCAAAAAACCATGTATGACGTTCAACATATTAAAAACATTTAATCAGCTTTTTTCAACATCACGTTAGACGTTAAAGCTTGTTTTTTAAGGTTTATTTTTCGGCAATGTGTTAATAAAAACAATCAACTCACGAACCGTTTTCGCCTCGATCAACCAACCCTCAGGGCGAAAACGCTCCACCCGAACAAGCACTTGAGACACAATCTCCCCCACATCTGCTGCGCTCAACTTCAGATCCAAACGCAAGCGATCACTCGGGTGAACGGGAAAACCAAGCCACAACTCCAACTGCTCATAAGTGGAGCGAACCACCCATGCATTCACCACGCGCACATCAAATTGGCGCGCAAAATCAATCAAATTGTCATTCCTTCGCGCATGCACATCAATCGCAGCCTTTGGAGACAAAGCCACCCACACGCACACACCAACAAACAACACCCCTACCGCAAATACACCATGCTGCTCATACAACAACACACCTGCCCCCAAAACCACAACCAACACAAAGGCCTTTAACCAAAGCCCCACTGCCCACACATTGTGCTTGGGCATACAACCCATCAATACTTTCATGACCCCATCCCACTCAACCTAAACCGCCCCCACCAACTCACGCACCACGGCTGCCAAATTGACCCGTACATGCGCTGAATCGGGCACCACACCAGCCGCAAAGGCCTCCCCACCCTTCCCAGTCAACACCAGAAAAGGCTGACAACCTGCACTTTGTGCGGCCATCATGTCATTCACCGTATCGCCCACATAGACTATTTCATTTAGAGGCGTATCAAAACGCTCAGCGATGTCCAACAACAATGTGGGTGATGGCTTGCGACACGAGCAACCCGCGTCCGCCGTATGGGGGCAAAAGAAAATTGCTTCAATTTTCCCGCCAGAGACACTGACTGCATCGTGCATCTTTTGATGAATGGCATTCAAATCAGAGACACTCAAGCGCCCCAACATGATGCCCGGTTGATTGGTTGCCACAATCACTCGAAAGTGCGCGCGATGCAAACACGCAATGGCCTCCAAACTGCCAGACAACGCCACCCATTCATCGGGCGTGGTGATCACGCCGCGATCTTCGTTAATGACACCATCTCGAGATAAAATGATGAGTTTATTGTCTGCTTTTTCCACTTCATGCCCCTTAGAACACAAAACAACCACAATCAACAACGCTTATTTTAATGCAATCAATGTCTGTTTTTTTACATGAACCTCACACGTACGATCAAACAGCCAAGCATGAAATATCAGCCACGCCATTCATCAATTGAGCCAAATCATGCAACAGTTTCAAACGGTTGGCGCGTACAGCGGGGTCATCGGCCATGACCATCACGTCCGCAAAAAAGGCATCCACAGGCTCACGCAAACTGGCCAATGCGGTCAACGCTGTTTGGTACTCCCGCTGTGCCAATGCCTCTTGCACCGTCGGTCGCACAGCGGTCAATGCCTGTGCCAAGGCCTGCTCAGGCGCTTCGCTCAACAACGCATCATTGACATTCTCAGCAATGGTTTCCTCTTTCTCAGCCGCTTTGCGTAAAATATTCACGCAACGTTTATTCGCCGCAGCCAGGTTCTGCGCCTCGGGCAACACCGCAAAAGCCTGCACCGCAGCGAGTTTCTCCATCACCTCATCCAAACGGTCTGGGTTGTTCGACAACACCGCTTCAATCTGTGCTGGGGCATAGCCTTGATCTTTCAACAGACCCTTTAAGCGATCAACCATGAAATTTTTTACCGCAACGACACTGTTTTTAACCTGCGCATGCCCCTCAAATTGAGTTTGCACCGCATTCAATGTGTCCGTCAACGACAACGGCAATTTTTTCTCTAAAATCATGCGCACCACACCCAAAGCATGTCGACGCAATGCAAATGGATCTTTTTCGCCCGTCGGTTGCAAGCCAATGCCCCAAATCCCAACCAAGGTTTCGAGCTTATCGGCCAAAGCGGTGATCAAGCCCATCTGCGTTTCAGGCAAAGCATCGCCAGCAAAACGTGGCTGGTAATGCTCCGCACATGCCGCCGCCACATCGGCTTTTTCACCATGGTGAATGGCATAATAACGCCCCATGATGCCCTGCAATTCGGGAAACTCACCCACCATGTCACTGACCAAATCGGCTTTGGCAATATAAGCCGCGCGCTGCGCATCGCTCACATTCGCATGCAAGGCATCCGCCAAGTAGGCCGCCACGGCTTGCACGCGAGCCACACGCTCACCCTGTGAGCCCAGCTTATTGTGATAAACCACGGTTTGCAGCTTGCCCACCATGTCGTCTAAACTGCGTTTTTTGTCTTGCTCAAAGAAAAATTGCGCATCGGCCAAGCGTGGACGCACCACACGTGCATTGCCTTCAATGATGTGCTCTGGACTGTCCGTTAAAATATTGGACACCACCAAAAACTCATTCACCAACGCCCCATTGGCATCGGTCATGGCGAAATACTTCTGATTGGTTTGCATGGTCAAAATCAAGCACTCTTGCGGCACCGACAAAAATGCCGCGTCAAAACTGGCTTTATACACCACAGGGTATTCAGTGAGCGCAGTCACTTCATCGAGCAAAGCTTCAGGCATGATGACTTGGTGACCACCCGCTTTGTTTTTGAGCTGCTCATAAATGCTTTCACGGCGCACCTGAAAATCAGGCTCAACCATGCCTTGCGTGCGCAGTACATGCGCGTATTCATGTGCATTCGGCACATTCAGGTTCTTTTCACCCATGAAACGATGACCATCAGTCACGCGATCGGATTTAACGCCAAACACAGTCAAAGGCAGGACATCCGCGCCAAACAACACCAATGCGCGCTTCACTGGGCGCACAAATGACACGTCCTGCTCGGCGGTTGTCCCCGCATGGATTTGATAAGTCATGACCTTGGGAATGGGTAATTTCGCAGCCACTTCGGTCAACACCGTTTGTAAAACGTCATGCAGCACGGCACCTTGTTGTGTGTAGCTGATGAAAAACACATCTTGCTTTCCGTCGTTTTCAATCGTCAAGTCCGCAGGCGTTTTCTCCGCAAAACCCATTGCCGTCAACTTTTTAATCAACGATGCAGAGGCATTGCCTTCTTTGTCCAAGCCCACAGAGACAGGCAAGATTTTATCTTTTTTCATTGAATCGGCCGCCTGTGCCGCCACACCAGAAATCAACACCGCCAAGCGGCGGGGGGTTGCGTACGCATGTTTTTTCGCGTCTTGATCCACCAAACCAAGCTTCACCAGTGCATCATGTACGCCATTGGAGAATGCCGTTGAGAGCTTTTCCAAAGCTTTAGGAGGAAGTTCTTCAGTGAGGAGTTCAATCAATAAGTCTTGGGTTGTCATTGCAAACTTTCTTTGTTCTATCGTTTTACAGTCATTCAGTTTTGGTTTTTCATTGAAAAACCATAAATCAATCACCGTGTCATGGGCTGGGTAAAACACCACATCAATCAACCGCAGTGTGAATTTAAAAAGGTGTTCTTCGCCAATTCGATGAACACCTTTTCCCAACAAGCAACTGAAAAAATGATTACTTCGCAGTCATCAATGCAACAGTGGTGTCCAACATGCGGTTAGAGAAACCCCATTCATTGTCGTACCAGCTGCCGACTTTAACCAAACGACCCGACACTTTGGTCAAGCTTGAGTCGTATGAAGACGATGCTGGATCATGGTTGAAGTCAACAGAAACCAAAGGTGCATCGGTGTATTGCAAAATACCTTTCAATGGGCCTTCTGATGCAGCGGCTTTCATGATGCTGTTGATTTCTTCGACGCTGGTGTCACGTGCGGCGATGAAGCTCAAGTCAACCAAAGACACATTGATGGTTGGCACACGGATTGCGTAGCCATCCAGCTTGCCATTCAATTCCGGCAAAACGAGGCCAACCGCTGCGGCTGCACCTGTTTTTGCAGGAATCATGCTCATGGTGGCCGAACGTGCGCGGCGGATGTCTTCATGGTACACATCCGTCAAGCGTTGGTCGTTGGTGTAGGCGTGAATGGTGGTCATCAAACCAGAAACCAAACCGATGGTGTCATTCAATGGTTTAACCAAAGGAGCCAAGCAGTTGGTGGTGCATGATGCATTTGAAATCACCGTGTCTGTTGACTTCAAAATGCCTTGGTTCACACCATACACAATCGTTGCATCAACATCTTTGCCACCTGGCGCAGAGATGATGACTTTTTTCGCGCCACCGATCAAATGCTTGCTGGCGGCTTCTTTGGTGGTGAAGAAACCCGTGCACTCCATCACAACGTCAACGCCCAGCTCGGCCCAAGGCAATTTGGCGGGATCACGTTCAGCCAATACTTTGATTTTGTCGCCATTGACCACGATGTAATCGCCATCAACAGTGACAGTGCCTGGAAATTTACCATGCGCTGTGTCGTATTGTGTCAAATGCGCGTTGATGGTTGCATCGCCGAGGTCATTGATCGCCACGATTTCGATGTCATGCTTTTTACCACCTTCGTAATGGGCGCGTAAAACATTGCGACCGATGCGGCCATAACCGTTAATTGCAACTTTGATTGTCATGCTTTTCTCCTAAATTAAAAAAATGTGCCCTCTTTTTTATGCATCGGGTGAATCATGCCGCGTCACCCCCGCGTTGCTTCAAAAGTGGTGCAGCCGTTGTGCCGGATGTTTCTCACACCACATGACAACCGCTGCATTCTGCTTTTGAAATTATTTTTGCAATACAGACAAAGCGGTATTGACCACATTGTCGACAGTGAAGCCAAACAATTTGAACAATTCACCCGCTGGTGCCGATTCACCAAAACGCTCCAAACCGATCACGGCGTTGCAGTGGTAGCGCCACCAAGTGTCGGTCACGCCCGCTTCAACAGCCACACGCGCCACGCCTTCAGTCAAAACGCTTTTCTTGTAGGCCGCCGATTGACGGAAAAACACATCTGCGCAAGGCACAGAAACAACACGGGTTGATACGCCCTTGCTGGCCAAAACATCGGCTGCTTTAACGATCAAATCCACCTCTGAGCCAGTGGCCATCAATACAATTTGCGCCACCTCTTCATCCGCTTTGACGTCACGCAAAACATAACCGCCTTTGGCGATGTTTTTGGTTTGCGTGGCATTGCGCTTCATGAATTGTAAGTTTTGTCGACTGAAAATCAAAGCGGCGGGACCATCTGCACGTTTAATCGCCTCACCCCAAGCTGCGCCTGACTCAGTTGTGTCACAAGGACGCCACACGTCAAGGTTTGGAATCAAACGCAATGAAGCCACTTGTTCCACAGGTTGGTGTGTTGGGCCGTCTTCGCCCAAACCAATGGAGTCATGCGTGAACACAAACAAAGTGCGAATTTTCATCAATGCGGCCATGCGCAAGGCATTGCGTGAGTAATCTGAGAAGGTCAAGAACGTTGCACCAAAAGGCAAGTAACCGCCGTGCAAGGTGATGCCATTCATGATTGCGCTCATGCCGAATTCGCGCACACCATAATTGATGTGATTGCCCCAGCTGTCTGCACGCACGGGTTTGCAGTCTGGCCAATTGGTCAAGTTTGAGCCCGTCAAGTCAGCAGAACCACCCAAGAACTCGGGTAAAGCTTTGGCGTATGCTGCGATGGCATTTTGGCTGGCCTTGCGAGTGGCGATGGTTTCGGCTTTGTCTGCACATTGCTTGAGGTAATCGCCCATGACCGCATCAAAATCAACAGGCAATTCACCTTTCATGCGGCGCATGAATTCAGACGCTTCAGTTGGGAATTTTTTGGCATAAGCATCAAACGCTTTTTGCCATTTGGCTTGTGCTGCGGCACCGGTGTCTTTGCTGTTCCAGTCGTCGTACACGTCTTGTGGCACAACAAAGGGTTCGTACTCCCAACCAATGGCCGCACGGGTGGCGGCGATTTCGGCTGCGCCCAAAGGTGCACCGTGAACTTTATCGGTGTCCGCAAAATTCGGTGAGCCTTCACCGATACGGGTTTTACAGCAAATCAAGGTCGGGCCTGTATCCGCTGCGGCATTGGCATTGGCTTGCTCAATGGCTTTGGCCACTGCAGCTGCATCGTGACCATCCACCGCACGGATGACGTTCCAGCCATAGGCTTCAAAACGTTCTGGTGTGTTGTCGTGGAACCATGGGGTCACGCGACCATCAATCGAAATACTGTTGTCATCATACAAGGCGATCAATTTAGACAAGCGCCACACACCAGCCAACGAGGCCACCTCATGGTTAATGCCTTCCATCATGCAGCCGTCACCCAGAAACACAAACGTTTTGTGATCAACGATGGTGTGGTCTTTTTTGTTAAATTCTTGAGCAAGCAGTTTTTCACTCAGTGCCATACCCACTGCGTTGGCAATGCCTTGACCGAGAGGGCCCGTTGTGGTTTCAATACCATCGGCAAAACCATATTCAGGATGACCCGCTGTTTTTGAATGCAGTTGGCGGAAATTTTTAATGTCAGCCATTGACAAATTATAGCCCGTCAAATGCAACAATGAGTAAAGCAACATTGAGCCGTGACCATTCGAGAGCACAAAACGATCGCGATCAGCCCACTTTGAATCAGCGGGGTTGTGCTTGAAGAATTTATTTTCTGGACTCCACAGCGCTGTAGCGATATCGGCCATGCCCATCGGCATGCCAGGATGACCTGAATTGGCTTGTTGAACGGCGTCCATTGACAAGGCGCGAATGGCATTGGCCATTTGTTTGGTATTGGCTGACATAGTTTGCACTCTCATAAAATTAACAAAACCCCATCATTTTAACAGATGCATTCAAGGGATTGGGGTAATATAAACCTGTTTGTGGTAATTTTTCAATCACTTCCATTTCCCCTTCACCACGAACAAATTCACGCAAAAGCACCCCAAAAGTACCCTTTAAACACATCATTTAAAAACATCACTTCAACGAAAGACCCAAACCATGGTCATCTCATTTTCACTTTGGCTGACTTATGTTGCAGCCGTACTCATCATTTCTGGCACACCAGGGCCAAACATGCTGCTTGCCATGACCCAAGGCATTCGCTTTGGCCTGCGCCCCATTTGGCCCACATTGTTGGGCGCGGTGTGCGGTGTGTTGGTTATTCTGTGCATGTCGATGAGTGGTTTGGGTGCAATTTTAAAAGCCTCAGAGCAATTATTTGCAGTGGTGAAATGGGTTGGTGCCGCGTACTTGATCTATTTGGGCGTTCAGATGTGGCGCACCAGCCACTCGTCGATGAGCAACAGTCCAGAAGAAACGCATGTGGTGAGCATTCAAACGCCCTCAACCATTGTTCAATTTCGCACAGGTATGGCGGTGGCCATGTCCAACCCAAAAGCCATTTTATTTGGCTTGGCCTTTTTCCCTCAGTTCATCAACGCCGATGCACCTTTGCTGCCACAAGCCGTTATTATACTCACAACATTTGCAGCCATTGAAGCCTCATGGATGTGCGTTTATGCACTGGGTGGCACACAATTGTCTAAATATTTGGCATCGCCCTTGCGCATGCGACGCTTCAACCGCGTATCGGGCTCTGCATTTATCTTGGCAGGACTTGGGTTGGGCTTGTTCGGTAAAAGCAAATGAATTAAATAAGGTCAAAACAGTGAACATAGACACAAAGTTACACATTATAATGTACACAACGACCCAATCTTGCACCTAAGAAGTAAGACATCATGAGTCCGTTAAAAACAATTATATGGAGCCTTTATGAGACATTGTGTGACCGCTGTAGTTTTATTATTCGTTAATTAAAGTACGAATAGCAATTTTCGTAGATTGAAAAAGGCCAAG
>ERZ724504.1737-NODE-1737-length-11950-cov-4.017823_pt1 | contig 11950 bp, 10 predicted proteins | sample MGYA00376037_ERZ724504 | MGnify/ENA primary metagenome ERZ724504 (study PRJEB28724, sample SAMN07190888) | wastewater metagenome | isolation source: influent of sewage treatment plant in Hong Hong | place: USA: Christiansburg, Virginia | collected 2016-03-01 ... | reverse complement strand
ACCGTCGAGCACTATACTTAATCAACCAAAGGCCTAAATCTGAAGCCGTCATCCAAATTAGCATAACTTGCTACGAACTAAGCCCCTCATCAAGGAGCCAAATCAGTCTGCTCGATTCAACTAATCGGGCCGAGTGGCTGACTCAAGCAGTTGATGAAGTTAACGATAAATACGGAAACTTTGTGATCTGTACTGCAAACTCTATAGCAGGTAAAAGTCTTGTTAAGCAAAAAATACCATTTGGAAGCACTAGGTATTTTGAGCTTCTACTAAAAGAGGCCTAGCAAAATATTCCAGTGCTAGAGAAAATTCGCACTATAAATACTAGTGCAAATCCAAATTCATCAAAAAATTCTCTTTTCATCTACCAAGCAAAGAAACAGCAGTATGGCTCATTTAAAAACTCTATACTTTCATATACGCCAGGTCGTCCTCTTCTGGAACCTCGCCAGAATCAAGCATCATTAAAACCTCTCTCTTACTGAGATAGTCATCCTTCGGCATAGAGTCGAATCCAGTCACGGCTAACATCTCAGCAATCTTCTGCCTGGACCTAGTCATCTCAGAACCCAAGCATCCCTCTATCCTTATTACATCTGTAGCGTATCCATAAAATCCCCAAATCTCACTTTCAAACCTGGTTTTTTTATACCCAGGAACCTTACCCCCACCAAAGTCAGCACATAAGTCGCTCAGATCAACTAACCATGTTCTATCAACAGGATCAAAACCAGCTTTTCCAACCATATATTGTCGGCATCCAGTTATATCGCTGGCATAGGGAAGCCTCTTTCGCCAAGCATCTAAGTAGTACTCTCCGAGACCTTCCCAGCCTTTATCTAGCCCAGCAGGGTCAGAACCCCACTCAAGGGAGCTCTCTAGATTTTCGCCAACTACGTTCTCAGTCGCGACGTACACTATTCCGTCAGCCTCTACTGGAATATACGGTAAACAATTTACGCCAAATTTACCAAGGCGATTAAAGGCATCAGCAATTTTAAGTGTTTGCTTGAAGGGAAGTACGTTTAAATCTAGCTCGTGGTTCCTTCTGATCAACATATTTGGGTGCCCATCCACAAAATATGTTTGATCATGACAGTCAGTGTAGCCGGTAGGGACCAGTCTCTCGCCAACCAAAACATCTCGGACCACCTCACCTCCAGCGAGCTCAGCCCACCTTTTTTCATACTCCGACTTAAGTCTACTCATATAGAATATAATTATAACATTTATAATTTAATATAACAAGTATTAAATTATTTGCTCTAACTGATAATTTGCAATATTGGTAGCTAGACAGAACCTTAAACTTAAGCGTATACTATAGATCAATACGCTTAAGTTTAAGCAAATGTCTAAGAAACAAAAACATTTCAAAAAGCTATACCTACTGATTCCACTTCTTATAGTAGTTGGGTTTGGTTTTAGCAGACTCCAGCAAAGTCAGACAGGCGTCCTTCAATCGGAACCTCCGGTACAGACAGAATCTAAAGTTCAACAAAATCAGAATACCACAGAGGATAGCTCTGCCAATTCAAAACCCGATGCTAATACTGGAGTAAATCAAACTACACAAAATACAGAAAGTTCAAAAAGCTCAGCTAGACTTAATCTCGCCCCAAACCATCAATCTAAAATTCTTCCAAAAGAAGGAGACTTTAAAGAGGTTAGATATTATTTGCTGGATGCACCGAATGACCCATACTATTCCACTGACTGGGCAAAAGACAGAGTCCAGAGTTCTTTAGCCTGGGAGCTAACTCCAAATTCATCTGACGTAACAGTAGCTGTTATCGATTCGGGCTTTAACTTAGACCACGAAGACTTAAACGGGCAGTGGAAGCTTAATTCTGCAGAAACCGGGCAAACATCTTTAGGCGACCTTTGCTGGACAGGCACTCCTCAAAATAAGAACACTAACAACTGTGATGACGACAATAATGGATACTCGGACGACTGGCGCGGCTATGACTTTTTTAATGTTGATAGTAACCCTGATGCCGGCTCAACCAACCCTGGTGGTGAAGGCGCAGGCCACGGCACGATGGTTGCCGGAGTTGTCTCTGCCACAACCAACAACTTCAAAGGCTCTGCCGGAATATCTAAAGCCAAGGTAATGCCCCTCCAAATATTTAGTGATGACGGTGAAGCCTACACCTCTGACATTGTCGCGGCTATCGAATACGCTACAGATAACGATGCGGATATCATAAACTTAAGCCTCGGGACTAACTTCAACGACCCACTTTTACTAGCCGCAATTCGCTATGCAAAAACAAACGGAACACTAATCGTTGCTGCGAGCGGTAACTGCGCACTCAACGATGAACCTATCTGTAGTGATCTTGCAGCCCCAGGAAGGATGACTTACCCTGCGCTCTATGATGAAGTCTTATCGGTTGGCGCAACCACAAGCACAGACGCCAGAGCATCATTTTCTAGCTACGGTCCAGCACTAGATTTAGTTGCTCCCGGCCAATCAATTGGCCCAGTTCCTGCTTATACTGCGAATGGCTCACTCACTAGCTACGTTACAACCAGCGGAACATCTTTTTCTTCACCATTAACTGCCGGAGTCGCCGCCCTGCTCAAAAGCCAATATCCTCAAATTAGCCCGAATCAAACTATGGAGTTTTTAAACTTAAGCACAGATAAAGTTCCGGGAATGACCAATCAAGATTTCACCGAACAATATGGATACGGACGGCTCAACGCACACAAAGCAACTTTATTTGCACAAGCAAATTTCGGGTCAACACTCATCGGGCAGCCCGAACTCTCACCAAAACAACCAGCCGAAGGAAAAGTCTGGAAGCTCAACCACCCAACACTCTCAAATCAGGAGTGGGCTTTAATAGAATGCAAAATTAATTCTAGCTTTACCTGCTTAACTAACCTCTCAATATCTGGAGGACAGACTCTGCGCTACCAACCAATTGCCAGCCGTAAAGGGAATCCAATTCAGTACACATTCATCAGAGGCTCACAAATCTCGCCAGGAAACTGGCAGGTTTATCTGCATAGCAATGAATACGCATCCTTCCCTCTGGCAGGTTCAATCAACAAACAATAAAGTTAAACTTAATCATCTAAGTTTAACTTCTGTTATAATAAGTTTCATCGGGGTATGGCGCAGTTGGCTAGCGCGCACGCTTTGGGAGCGTGAGGTCGCAGGTTCGAGTCCTGCTACCCCGACCAGGATCTAATTCAACCATCATTAATTAAGTTTAATGGTGGTTTTTTACTTTTTTAAAACTTAAGTTTAACGACTTCAGTTAACTTTTTTAACATAAGCATATTGCGTAAGCTCTGTATAAGATTGCAGAAGTGTTGACATTATATATATTAGTATGATAGTATCTTAAGTTATAAAGATCTTTAGGTGTTAAAGAGCCCAAAATAAGATCGAGAGATTAGGAGTAAAGTTCAATAAACTAGAGTTAAACTTAAATAAAAGATATTATGACCAACCCCAACACTCAAAATAATACACCAGTAACTGATGCATTAAATTCTATCGGAACAGTATTCAATACTCTAACGACAACCATCGCAAACAGACGTAGGGCCATTGGATTCCTCCTGTCAACCACTGCACTGCTTGCAACTGGATGTTCTGGAACAGAAGCAACGAAGCCAGTTTCGCCAGAGGTATCAGATACCGTTCCCGCAGCCAGCAAACAAAATAGAGTTCCAAACTTAGGTAGTGGGCATACCAACGAGGCTCCAGACAAAAAAGATACCGGCCCATCAGCTGCAGACAGGTTCACACTTGCCACGATAGAGAATGAAGCAGTCAATGCTATGCTAAAAGCAAATCCTAGAGTTTCCAGAGAAGATGCAGTGAAGATTGCAAAACAACAGCAAGGTGCATGGTTCAAAAAGGCTGCACAAAGGGCTGAGGTACAGGGCGCACTCGATCCAGAAATTTCTGACGACGAAGCGTCAGTATTAAAATCTCTAGGGCTAGGAGATGGTGACTATAGCGCCGTAAATGACTTAGATGCGCCGTTACCCGGTCCAATAGAGGCAGGAAAAGCATCTTTCAATGCCGGAAAAACAGTTGGAACTCCACAGCAATCTGTAGAGCAACTCGTAAATTTATTAAGCGCAAAAGATGGATTCAGTGAAGAGCAGGCAAACGTAGTAAAAGAAGCTCTCCAAAACAACGGCGCCCCTCAAGCCATGCTAGACGAACTAGCAGCAGGAGATCTTTCTAGTGTAGAAGTAAGCTTCGTTACACTTACAGCAGACAGTGCAGAATACAAAAATATCGGCTTCAACCAAAGTGGCAAACTTTCTTATGATGATCTCCGCAGCGTTGGCGCAGAGGATGCTATCGCCCTAATCTCCTATACGGACGCAAATGGTGATACGTATGTATCCGCATACAGAGCAGATTGTGGATGGCAACCATTCCAGAAAGTTGTTACCCCACAAGAAGGAGCACCTGCCCCAGCTCCAGAAACTCCTCAAGCTGCACCTGCTCCAGAAGTTCCAAAAGCTGACACTCCAGCGCCGACACCTAACAAGCCAAACAGACCTAAACCTCCGGTTACGGTTACTGAGGCACCTCCAGAGGAATTTACATACACGACCTCTGTTTGCGCAGAGCTTCTACCTAACGGCGAAGAACGACATGAGGAATTTACTGGCACCGGCACTACGGAGGATGAAGCAAAAGCAGATGCAAATAGACAGGCCAAAGATGCTAAGGGCGACTGTACACCTGAGGAAACAACCACAAGCACGAGCACTACGACTACAGCTCCTACGACTACAACCGGCACTTCGACTACTCTTCCGCCGATAGAGGTCACTACCACAACAGGAGTCACGGTAAGCACTGCTCCTCCTACAACTCCAAGCACTGCTCCTCCTACAACTCCAAGCACTGCTCCTCCTCCAACGACTTCACCTCCACCTCCTCCAACGACTTCACCTCCACCTCCTCCAACTACTTCACCTCCACCTCCTCCAACTACAAGGCCTCCTGTAACCGAACCCCCAAAGACTTGTGAGAGCAATCCAGAGCTTTGCCCCACCACAACAGTACCTGCAACTATTCCTGAAGGACCAACAGAGACACGACCACCGGCTACAGTACTAGGGTTTGCCAGATCTAAATTTGACTCTGCTCGTACCAAAGCAGATGCAAGGCTCGGAAAGCTAGTTACTGACGCCGTTCAGGCTGGACTAGGTAGACTGGGCAACGCAGCGGAAATAGCAAACAGGGCAAACAGATAAATTAAGTTTAAGGTATAAAATATTATGAAAAAACTCAAAAACATCTTCAACAAACTTAAGAAAGTCTCAGGACTTAAAAAAACCTGGGCCCTGCTAGCTCTAACAGTCGCAATTGCTATCCCAAGTGCCACACTTGCAACATGGGGTCCATCTAGGCCAACATTTGATTATAATGACCCAACAGGTCGTTTAGGGTCACTAACCGGACCTGTTTTTAACAGCATGAAAAATACTCCAACCTACGGTGATGAATTCAACTTTACTACTGCTAAAAAAACAAGTGATGCCACTTGGAGTAACGATCTCGCAGTAAAAGATGGCGACGAAGTAGAGATTAGACTATACATCCACAACAACGCCAACACCTCAACAAACGCAAGCGGACTCGGTGTTGCAACTGGAGTAAAGGCAGGAATAGACCTTCCTGAAGATCAGTACAGTTTAAAGAATGAACCTATCGGTTTTGTGAATGCAGACAATTCTACACCAAAAGGTGTCTGGGACGGAACCGTCATCAGTAGTGCCGACGGTAAAAAGTTCAAACTGAACTATGTAAAGGGTAGCGCCAAGTTAACTCAACGAGATGGTAGTGGAACTGCAACCGCCACTCTTCCAGATCAATTTATCGGAGCAAATGGAACCGCAGTCGGAAGCCAACCGGGTTCAGCCACAAATGGAAAATGGCTTGGCTGCTATGAGCACGTTGGATGGGTTAAGGTAAAAGTTAAGGTTACGGCAGAACCTCAACCTGAAAAGCCAAACTTTACAATCAAAAAGTATGTCAATGGCGAAGATGCCCAGAATAATGATAGCTCTGTCGGAGTAGAGGCTGGGGAGGAGTTTGACTACAAGGTTGACGTTACAAATACTGGAAAAACCGAACTAAAAAATGTCAAAGTTTCAGATAAGCTCCCGAATGGAGTTGAATACATAGCCGGAAGCCTCAAGCTAGATGGAACTAAAGTAAGCAACGATACCGACTTCTTTAATTCAAACAAAGGAGTGGTTGTTCCATCAATTGCAGTCGGTCAAAAGGCTATATTCACCATGAAGGCTAAGATTACTGTCAATGAGGATAAAACTGCAGAAGAAGCCTGTGAACCTGGTCAAAAAACATTCTACAACAATATAGCAACTGCCGACCCAGAAGGAACAGGTGAAGGCTTAAACCCTAAAGAAGACCCTGCAGTAATCAACTGCACAACTCCCAAAAAAGAGCCTGGCGTTGAAATTACTAAAGAAGTGTCTCAAGAAAATGTTGCCCTTAACCAGGAGTTCACCTACAACGTCAAAGTTACCAACACTGGCAATGTAGACCTTGTTAATGCGATAGTTCAAGATCCTGCACCAAGCAACATCGAGTTCATCAGAACTGAACCAGTCGCCGGAATTAGTTTTGAATTCTCGCCATCAAAAATCACTGCTACCATTGTTAAACTCAAAGTAGGGGAGAGTATCGACTTTAACGTTATTGCCAAAGTCACCAAGGCAACTGAAGGCGATATAGTTAACACGGCTTGTGTCAACGCAGCTGAGGTAAACCCAGAACAGCCAGAAAAAGAAGATGATTGTGACGATGCTCCAGTAAGAGTTGTCGAGAACTGTCTAATCCCTGGAAAAGAAGATCTACCAAAAGATAGCGAAAAGTGTAAAGAAGATGTTTCTACGCCTCCAAAGCCAGAAGTGCCAACAGAGACTCCTTCTACCGGAGCAGGGAGTGCGCTAATCACAGTTTTATCTACCCTAACAGTAGCAACCATGGCCTTTATTGCAAGCAGTAAGATCTCAGCCAGAAAAAGCTAGTTTAGAAGCTTTTCTGAATCTTAGCCGATCACCCAAAATAAAAATCTAAATCTAAAACCCCAGAAATTAACCCTAGGGTTTTAGTTTTATAAAGTATCTATCACAACATTTAGGTAAGTTTGCTTGCAAACCAGACTTAAGTCCTCTAGAATACTAATTGGTATCGACATAGTGATGATCGCTTGCGATTTGTTACATAGTTGATACCACCAAAATAAGTCACTTAAGAGAAATCTAGTGGCTTTTTTTGGTTCTTATAGTCTATCTTTTTATAACCTAGTTTGATAAGTCATTTGAAGCTCTTAACAGATTAGGTCATGTCAGTCTAACCTTGGAGCTGTCTACCTAAAGTTTAATGTCACAAAACAGAGAAGAGTTACTGTGCAAACAATGTTATCTGCAAGCGACAGCCCTAAGAGGCCGAGATTTGCTTAAGTTGCTTAGCCTCATTTTCTACTTGGCTAGCGAGATCTGGAGCATCAACTCTTTTATAGGCCTCAATCAGCATGTTAGAACCTGGACCACCTGGACTCATCTTATGGGCTTTTTCTAGTTCTTTAATTGCACCTTTTGGATCATCCATCTTCTCTAAAACTTTGGCTAGGGCAATTCTACGGCTTGGATTATTCGGCTCACGTGTAATTGCCTGTTCAAAAACCCTTGCTGCTTTTTGATACTGTTTATTTCCAAAATATACTAAAGCAAGGTTGTGTAGACTTCCAGCGCTAGGGTTAATGCTACTACTAATTTCAAAACACTCAATAGCCTCTTTTTTAAGACCCTGACGAGCGTAGATGATACCTAGACGGTTATACGCAGCCACATTTCTTCCATCAAGCTTTAAGAGAGCTAATAAGGATCTTTCTGCTCGCCCGACATTATTCTGCACAAGATTCTGATACGCATCCTGCCAAAGCCGCTTAAACTGACCCTGCATGATGTTAGTGCTGTAGTTTTCAACAACATTTTCTTTGAACAACAGCCATAGGCTGAGCGCAAAAAGTGCAATAAAAATTAAGAATTCATTCATTTATGAAATATTAGTGATTATAGATTGTAGCCGATTATCAATAAATTTAGAATAGTGCACTGGCAACAACTCCATCAACTCTGTAGCATCTCTAAATTGATAGTCATCTATCTCATCTTTTTGTAAATTAAGTTTAACTTCATCATCCAGAATATTCTTACAAAAGTAAATTAATGTAAGGCTATCAAACTTTTTATCAAAAAGAATTTCCGCTAACTCCAAATCTTTATAATTTAGATTGATTCCGACTTCCTCAAAAGTCTCTCGAACGGCAGCACCTTTTGGAGACTCGCCCTTGTTTACACCACCGCCAGGAAAAACCCAGCTATCTTTATAGTCTGGCTTAACTATCAAAAGTTGATTCCTTGAGTTCCGCAATAAGACTTTAGAAACGATTGCCTTGCGAGGCCAAGATTCTATCCAGGCCTGTCTCTCTTTTGAAGTAAAAGTTTTACTAACGGACATAAATTCTAAAGTTTCTGGGGCGAACTATGGGGATTGAACCCACGACCTCCGGAACCACAACCCGGCGCTCTAACCAACTGAGCTAAGCTCGCCATAAATTAAACTCCAATAACTAATTATAACAGAGATAAAACCTAAACTTACCTGTGCTTTTTAGATATCATAAACTCGATAGTCATAATTTCTGAGTAAGACCTTCTCTAATCCCGGAGAGATTTCATCCAGTTTTTCTTCATTTCTATCTTCAAAATGGCAAATCGTTTTTATTGGCAGAACTCCGAGTCCATCACAAACCCCACCAATAGTCTTACTATAAAATTTTGTTGAAAGTAAATAAGTCCCAGCTGATTCGCCGGCTATAACTTTACCCTTAATTAAGTTTAAAAAGTCCCTATGAGACCCAACTTCTTCAACTAACTTTAAGGTGTCACCGCTATAAAAATAGACTACGTCTGAACTAGCTAGATCTGCCTCAAAAGTTTGATGAATTGCTAATTTAAACTTAAGGTTTTTACCGGGCCCATTCCTTTGGAATTGCTTAACGACCTTTTCAAATTTTTCAGTATGCTTTTCTTCAGGCTGAGCAAATACAACTATCAGAACAGCAATCTCGCCATTCAAACCCTTAAGAAGTTCCTTGAAAAAATCTTCACTGCACTCATCAGTTCTGGTATCATATCCACCGCCAACAACAATCTTTGTCTTCATGTCTAAAGATTATACAACAGAGATCGCTTTTGAATTAAACTTAACTATTTAGTCGTGTGTTTTTTGATTAGCTCCACCGCCTTCTTAACAATATTAGTACTTGTAATCCCATAAAGTCTAAACAGTTCGTCTGGAGTTCCACTCTGCCCAAATTTATTTTCAACGCCGACTCTAACTAGAGGAATCGGAAGATTTTCGCTCAAGAATTCACTTACTGCAGAACCAAAACCTCCTGCAACTTGATGATCTTCGACCGTAACAAAAAGACCGGTCCGTTTTGCAGATTCTAAAATCAAATCTTCATCCAATGGTTTAATTGTGGGGAAGTGCAATACTTCAGCATCGATACCATGATCTTTAAGTTTAATCCCTGCCTCTAGAGCATGCCAGGTTGCAGTTCCAGTTGAAAGGATTGTTACATCTTGGCCCGCTTTAATGCGTGCACCTTCACCAATTTTAAATTCATGGTTAGGGTTCGTAAAAACTGGCACATCTGGGCGAGTCAAGCGAATATAGCTTGGGGATTTTGTCTTTGCCACCGCTAAGGTTATTTTTTCAGCCTCCACAGAATCCGCCGGAGCAAAAACCTGCATATTAGGTAAGACCCGCATTAAGGCAATATCTTCCAGAGCTTGGTGAGTTGCTCCATCAGGGCTAGTTCCGAGCCCAGCATGCGCCCCAATAATCTTGACGTTCATGTCGTTCAAACAAATAGTCGTTCTAATTTGCTCCCAACATCTTCCAGGGCAAAAAGCAGCATAGCTACTTACAAATGGCACCTTACCCATCTTTGCCATCCCACTTCCAACTGTCACTAAGTTCTGCTCAGCAACTCCAACATCAATAAACCGTTCCGGGAACTCGTCCCGAAAATCCCCAACATTGGTGCTCTCCGCCAAATCAGCAGTTAACACAACGACATTTTTATCTTCTTGAGCAGCCTTCAAAAGACCTCTTCCAAAACCTGCCCTAATACTTTCTTGTAGATTATCTGTAGCGCTCATAAATAAATCTGATTAAAACTTAGTCGTAAATAACTTTACCCTGCAAACTCCTTAAGTCACGGAGTGCCTCCTGCGCCTGTTTTTGGTTCGGGACCTTTCCGTGCCAACGAAAGTCATCTTCCATAAAATCAATGCCCTTGCCTGGAATCGTATGTGCAATAATCACGCTTGGTCGACCATTAACAGACCTTGCCATCGCGCAGGCATCAATAATCGCTTCAATATTATGTCCATCGACTTCCTGCACGTGCCAACCAAAACTTTCCCACTTAAGTTTAAGGTCTTCTAGTGGCATGACCTCTTCAGTATTGCCATCAATCTGAATGCTGTTACGGTCAATAATAGCCACCAGGTTATCTAAATTATATTTAGACGCAAACATTATAGCTTCCCAATTATTACCTTCATTCAGTTCTCCGTCACCAGTTGAAACATAGACCATCCGGTTCTTATTTTGGTCTAGCTTTAAACTTAAGGCAGCTCCAGCAGCTTGGGATATCCCTAAACCAAGTGGGCCAGAAGTGCTCTCAAGGCCGGGCAAAGCTGTTCGCTCGGGATGACCTTGTAGCCGAGAACCCAGTTGCCTCAGGCTCATTAATTCTTTCTTAGGGAAGTAGCCGGCATGCGCCATTGTTGCATAAAGCACTGGTGCGCAGTGGCCGTTACTCAAAAAAAACAAATCTCGTTCACTCCAATCAGGATCTTTCGGATCGTGGCGCATCACCCTAAAATATAGAGCGGTCATATAGTCGGCCATGCCAAGCGGACCAACACTATGGCCGGAGCCCGCCGCAAGCAACATCTTCACGATACTCTCACGTATTGATTCCGCCTGTTTTTCTAATTGTTTTAGAGTCTTTTGTTCCACCAAATCAATCTTTTAATTCGCTTAAGTCTAAGTATACCATTTTTCAATGACACTACCACTCAAAAACTCAAAAGATTTACGAACAAACTAACCTCTACCGATTGCAATTATGGCAAGAGGCGCAAGTCCCATCACAAGATGTAGATCCTCCGTTTATACCCTGGGAAGGGGGTTCCCGCAATGGCTCAGTTGCAAAGTATTCAAGCGGCGACCTAGCTGAATCGAAGTGTCCAGACACCGGCATTCCTGCAGCATCACCTAGGCTCGAAACTGTTGAGCTTACTGCTGGTATTCTATCATCTCCAATCCGTTCCGCTTGGCTATCAACCCCATCTTTTGTATAGTTTGGTCTTCCCATATTTACTATTCCTAACTTATTTTACGTACAAGATATATTATACACTCTTTAGCTGGTAGTATTCAAGGTGTACCAAATTTACAAGTTACCTTTTCAAATTCTGTTGCATCTTTCGCCAAGCATCAAGCTTCAGTCTTTGTTCCTTATCTATCCAGCAAATATTACGGCTCTTCCAATTGACCTCTCCAAATTCATACTTGTACATCGAGGCCAAGCTTAAGTAGACCTCCACCGCAATCATAATCGGTAAGTTAAAAACTGCCAAAAACCAAGCGCTTGGACTGATTCTCGTGGTTAACATCAAATGAGCTACCCACCAGATTACAACAGAAATAATCCCTAAAATTACATTTAGATTAAATTGATGAGTACTCATTGCTTCTGCCACCCCCAAAAATGGAACTATTAGAATGGCTAAAATTAATAAAATTGCATAACAAGTTAGAGCTGGATTTTTACCATTCCTC